>Ga0209024_1002213_pt1 | contig 12065 bp, 13 predicted proteins | sample AutmiccommunBRH5_FD_187380 | JGI IMG/M metagenome (GOLD analysis project Ga0209024, IMG submission 187380) | Deep subsurface microbial communities from Mt. Terri, Switzerland - Autotrophic microbial communities BRH/5 (SPAdes) (version 2) | ecosystem: Environmental > Aquatic > Deep subsurface >...
CCCGCCGAAGGACCACTCGGCGAGAGCGCGGAGGCGTTTTTTTCCTGTTCCAGCAGCAGGCCTTTGGACACGTAGGTCAATTGGAAGGCCTCGAAGATCGGCCAGACGTCGAGCAGCGCGTCGATGGACTCGGGGCTGGGATCGATCGGGTTGCCGTCGGCATCGCCGATGCCCTCCCAGCCGAGCACAGCCCGTCGCGCCAGCGCCTTGGCGAAGGCAACCGCGCGCTCCTCGTCGGAAGCCTCCTCGGGCACCGCCTCGATGGCGGGGTCGCTGCGCGTCGCGACCATCAGGGCGGTCGTCAGCGGGCGGAGCTGCACGCGGACGCCGGTAGCGAGATCGTGCCAGCGCGGAGCGTTGGTCAGGTCGAGCGTCAGCATCAATAGGTCTCCACGTCGTTCACGAGAATTGCTGTGCACATCCGGCCGACAGTGCTGTCGCGCGCGGCCTGCCAGTCGAAGGTCGCCTGCACGCCCTGCGGCCCGGAAATCTCGATGCGCGGGCGCGGCAGGTAGACGGCGTGCACGGTGAAGGTGAAGCTCTCGCCCGAGGGCAGGACGTAGGCGAATTCCATCTCGCAGGCCTCGCCGTTGATCGCCTGCGTCACCAGCGTCTGGTCGGCGAAGCGCACCTCGATCCGACCCGTGAGCGCCGCGATGCTTGGGTCCGCACCGTCGATGCGCCCGTCCGAGCGGATCGTCTCGATCCGGTCGAGATTGTTGGCATAGGTGATCTCGGCCGAGACCACGTTGCCGAGGGCGGTGCCATTGCGGGTGATCGCCCCGTTGAAATGGCCGAAGCGCTTCAGTTCCAGCGCGGCCGCGGTTCCGGCGCTGGTGGTCGTGCCCACCGTCTCGCCCTGCGCCACCAGCCGTGCCGTTGCGGTCAGCAGGCCAGACCGCTGCATCTGCCAGGTGATCTGGTCGAGGACGCAGCCGGAATACATCGCGTAGCGCGGCACCTCCGGCATGCCGGTCTCGATCGACATCGAGGGCAGCGTCCAGGACCCAGACTGGAACTCGTGGGTGTACGGCGCTTCCACCCCCGTCGTCGTTGGCGCGCCGAACGCCGCCTTCAGCCAGAAGCCGAGGGCCTCGGCGTCGAGCGGCACGACGACATCGCCGTCGGCCGTGACCGCGTCCTTGATCGGCGCCAGCGGATCCCGGCCGTAGCCGAGAAGCTCGGAGTTCAGCAGCGGCTGCTCGGCTCCGAGCGAGGTGCTGGCGAAAGGCATGCGGGTGAAGCCGCTGGCGGGCGGCGTGCCATAGGTCGTCTCGAACGCAAGCGCCATCTGCGCCCGCGCCCCCTGGGCTCGTGCCATGTTCGTCTCCTGTGGTCGGTTGGGTCAGGCCAGTGGGTCGGCCGTTGAATAGTGCAGGACGACCGGGATCACGGCGGCCTTCAGGCTTGCCGCGCCCTCGACCGGCAGATCGACCGGGCGCGGCGCTTCCGCCTCGACCCAGTCGCAGAGGCCGCCCAGCGTGCGGTCGGCGGCGAGCGCCGTGCCGATGCTGGCAGTCAGCGTGTCGAAGGCTGCGTCACGGTCGGCGCCCTGCACGACCGCCTCGATCTCGGCGCGGTGCTGGTAATGGTAGGCGAGCGGCGACAGCGTCACATCCGGTTCTCCGGGCTCGCCGTCGCGCAGGATCAGCAGCCCCTCGGTCGGCACGCGCTCTGGCAGCACCTCGCCGCGGAGGGCGGTGGCGGGCAGCGCCGAAAGCCGCGCGTGCAGCGCGGCGAGGATGGTTTCGCGAGGGGTGGGCATGTTTCCGTCTTCGTGTGGAACCGACAAAAAGGTCAGAGAAGGTCGCCGAAGCTCGCGATCTTCAATCTGAACCGGTGGTTCGCTGCCCAGTCGTCCTTGATGGCGTCGGCCTCCTGGACGCTCAGAAGGCCTTCGACAATCATCTGAACCGTCAGATCGACGGTCCCGAGAACCACGAGACCGCCATTGATGCGACGCGCTTCGTTAGCTGCGCGCCTATCGTCCAGAGCGAGACCGGCGCCGATCGAAATGGCGTGTGCGATGGTGGCGCTTTCACCGATGCCGAGGCGTTGCGTGCCAGTCAGTTGTCCGAACATCTCCAGGGCAGCTTCGTCCTCCACACGGCAGACTTCGCAACATCCTGCGGCAACCGCGGCTTCGAAACGGGCCAACTGGTCTCCGTACACGTCGATGATTTCGCCAGCGGCATGGTCTGTGATCAGGAACTGTGGCGAGAGATCCCGGATCAGATCCATCCGGTCGATTCGGAGAAAGTTGACCAGCACGGACGTGTCGGTGACGAGAACGATAGATGGCGGCGCAGGCATCGTGGGCGTCACTCGGCTCGCGCTGCTTCCGCAAGCTCAAGCAGCTTGCGCCCGTCAACGCCGACGGTCTTGCCCACATCGAGAAGTCGTCCTCGGGAGATTTCGCCGAGACGATACGCCTCGAGCGCCAGATGCGCCACGCGGCCCCGAAGCTCTCGGGTTCCTCTCTTGCCACTCACCGGCTCCTCGAGATCATCGAACAGGTCCAATGCGCGCAGATAGTCTCTCCCGGCCTCCTCCTGCTCGGATGACAGAAGCAGGACGCTCTCCGGTTGATTGATGTAGCGAAGGCTCTTCAGACGATAGACCGCCGCCTGATAGCTCACTCCAAACCTGTGCGCGATGAAAGCGACGTCCTGAAAGCCGATCGTCTGGGAGCGCGGCGCCGGACGCAGCTGGCCTTGAATGCTGCCGCCGGTCGCCACATCGAAGACGATCTGATCAGTGCGCGCCGGCTGGCCCTTCCCTAGCTGGCGCAGTTCCTCTTCGAGGCCCGCTTCGGGAAGCAGGAAGGCGGCGGCGAAAGCATTAGCGCGCTGTTCGATCCTTTCGCGGCTGTTGTCCGCGCTGCTGACGCCGACGACCCTGTTCCGATCCATGAGGGCGTGCGCGTACTCGTGCGCCAGCGAGAAGCGCTGGCGGGCGCGTACATGGCCCGAATTCACGAGCACTGCCATGCCGATGCTCGGATGATGCAGGAACAAGCCAGACATGGTGTGCGGGAGATCGACGACCGATGCCCAGATTCCCTGATCGCCGAGCAATTCCGTCACGTCGGCAATCGGTGCGCTTCCAAGCTCAAGTCGCCTTCGTTCCTGTTCAGCCACACGCTCGCCCTGAGCGACGGCTTCCCCGGTCGATCTCGGTACGGGCTCACGATATGCTGGCGGCCCATCCCGCTCCTCGCGCCCCAGCAAGCTCTCCAGGCTGACACCTTCGCGGCAGATTTGCACGCAGCGGTCCACCTCGATCCGCACCTCCGGATCTGCGTCGAGCCCGGGGGCAATTCGATGCAGCGCCACGACGACGTCCTCCTCGGTATCCGGCGCGTCTGCCAGGAACCAGCTGACCGGACGACGATAGAGGTCCGCAAGTCGCGCAAGTTCCATGGTGGACACTGCACGGTTTCCTCCTTCGATCTGAGTGACGGCCGTACGGGGAAGGCCGAGCGCTTCGGCGGCTTCGCCCTGATTGATTGATGCGAGTTCTCGTGCCTCCCTCAATCGACGAGACATTTCGGTGCGGTTCATGTCGGTTCCTCGGTGTGCGTGTCGGGCTTCTCCCGGCCCCCACGTGGACACAAGATAGGCTGATCGAACCATAACGTCAAATTCTTACTTGAACGTTCGATTGCCGCACACCACATCGTAGCCATGCCAGCGAAAGGAGGTGATGGGCATGGCAGGCAAGAACCAGCACGTGGTTCGGCGCGAGGACGGTTGGGCAGTCCTTGGCGCCGGGAACAACCGCGACACGGCGCATTACGGCACTCAGGCCGAAGCAATCAATCGGGCCACCGAGATTGCGCGCAACCAGCAGAGCGAAGTTCTGATCCACGGACGTGACGGCCGGATCCGCGAGCGTAACAGCTACGGAAACGACCCGTTCCCGCCCCGCGGCTGAGAAACGCGCGGAGGACCCGTGAGGCCCTCCGCGCGACCACTCGCGCCTCAGAGCCGCCCCTCGACCCAGTTCGCGACGATCAACCCGGGCACACCGTCCAACGCCCGGTCCGCATCCCGTGCCAGGTCCAGCCGCTTCGGCAGCTTGACCTGCGGCACCAGAAGGAAGATCGGCGCGGTGACCTTGCCGCGTCCGGTCTTCGAGCGCGACACCACCGCCTGACCCTTCGTGTTCAGCCGCCCCTCCGCCACCAGCAGGCTCGGACCGGTGCGGCGATAGACGAAGCGCAGGCGCAGCCCGCGACGTCGCTCCCATTCGCCGGGCGTGACCCGGCCGCCGCGCAGGGATTTGCCTGCGGCGGGCAGCGGGATCGCCAGCCAGAACCCGTCTTTGGAGCGGATCAGCGGGCCGGTGTCGTGCGCGCCGACGATGACAGGGGCCTTCGACCAGACCAGCGCGGCCGCATCGAGGCTTTCGCCCGACCTCGGGAAGTTCTGGCTCCGGATCGAGTTGGCCAGCCGTGTGCCGAGCCCCGCGCCGGTGATCTGCAACCGCCAGGCCGACTTCAACCCGGTTCCAGCCTCGCGCATGGCGGCGGTCACGGCGCGCTCGCCCGCCGCGACCTCGGCCGCCATCATCGCGACGATGTCGGGATCGATGTTGAGCTTGAGCTTCATCGCGGTCACGCCGGGCGCAGGTCGACGGTCCAGACCAGCCGCTCGCGGTCGCGGACGGGCTCGCCCTGAATGAGGAAGGCGTCGCCATCGATCTCGATACGGTCGCCGGGGCGCGGGTTCGCCACCTCGGCAACACGCAGGTCGATGCGAGTGGTCTCGGACCAGAGCCGCGCATCGCCGAAGTCGGTGACGACATCCGCCCGCCGGGCGACGGCCCGCACCAGAACGGGCGCGACGCCGTCGGCGATATAGACCGCGTCCCGGCCGACGTTCGGATCGGCGAAGAGCGCGCCGACGGCGGCGGCGAAGGCGCTCATCAGAACGTCGCGTTCAGGCGCACCCGGCCGATGGTGTCGCCCGCGCCGCTCGCTACCGCCTCGACGGCCACGCCGATGAGCGTGTTGTCAGTCGCGACCGTGGTGCAGCGCTTGTTGGTGTCGTCCCAATAGACCTTGGCGCCGACGGTCCAGGCCTGGGAGCCGACCTTGGTGATGTCGAAGACGCCGACTAGCGCGGTCTCGACGGGATCGCCGAGGGCGGCCGCTCCCGCGGCGATGCCGAAGATGGAGCCGACGAGCAGGCCATCGCCGGAGGCGACGGCATAGGGCGCGGTCAGGGTGATGGTGTTGCCGGGCTGGACGAAGTTTTTCATGGGGAGGATCCTCGTGGAAAGACGACGGGCGGCCCGTCAGAACCGCCCGCATGTCAGGGTTCAGCATGTTGGGGTGCTGGTTACGCGCCCGGGTTCTTGTAGAGGCCGCGCCAGTCGATGGCCTTGGCGCCGAAGTCGAGGCGGCACTTGATCTCGACGCCATCGACGTCGAAGCCGTTGCGCGTCTCGATGTATGCGCCCTGCTGGCCCTCGAGATAGGCGTACTCGATGGTGTCGATCTGGTTCGGGCTGGCCGCCAGATACCAGGCGGTCTCGCTGGCGGCGTCGAGGCGCGGCTCGCTGATCGGTGCGAGCGTGCGGATCGACTGCGGCACCACGCTGGACGTCGCGGCGGGCACCAGGTTCTGGGCGACCAGCTGCTCGGCTTTCAGTTCCAGCGATGCGGGCACGATCAGGAAGGCGGGCCGGACGTTCAGCACCGTCTTCTTGTCGAGGCCGGTCTGCTTGGCCATCGCCGCCCGCGCCGCGCCGACGCTGCCGACATCGAGCGCCGCGCCGGTGCCCGCGAGATTCTTGTGCGTGGTGTGGAAGAGCGCGTTGCCGTCGGCCATGGCCGGGTTGGCGGTGATGATCCCCCAGACCACGTCCGACTCCAGCTGCGCGATGGAGTTGCCGTACATCGCCGGGATCCGGGTGAAGGCGTCGAGATCGTCGTTGATCAGGGTCTGGCGGGTGATCGCGACCACCCGGCCATAGGTCTTGACCTTGTAGCTCTCCTTGCTCTCGCCGAGCGTCCCGCGCTTGAACTCGCCGCTCTCGCCGACCTCCAGCAGCTGCGGCGCTTCGCCGAGCTGCACCCGGTGCATGGCCTTGAAGTCGGTGGCGAGCACCTGGCGGCAGAACAGCATGAAGGTGCGGGGATAGGCCTCGTAGGCCTGCCGCAGGGTCTTGTTGGTGACCGCTGACAGGATCTCGGGGAAGTCCGAGGTCGAATGCAGCGCCCGCGTCGCCACCTCGTCGCGCGAGAGGCCGCGCGTGTTCACCCCGGCGTTGCCGAGGCTTTCGCGGGCCAGTTCCAGCAGCGTCATGCCGCGGTACTGGCGCGCGGCGTCCTCCAGCTGGAACAGCGTCGGGCTGTAGCGGTGCAGCAGCGCGTTCGCCACGGCGTCGCGGCGGGTGATGCGTTCGTCGCGCCCGCCGAGGGGGACCGAGACGTGCGGGAAGGTCCGGGTCTCGTCGGATTTCGCGGCGACCTGGTCGAGGATCAGGCGGCGGGACTCGTCGACGCTGACGCCGCGCTTGACCAGATCCTCTGCGAAGCCGCGCTCGAGGTTCAGGCGCCCGGCCAGATCGTAGATGGTGGAGACGCGGTCGCGCTCCGCCTCGCGGGCGCGGGTGGCAACCGCTTCGGTGTCGGGTGCGGGATTTGCCTGCGTCTTCGGCTGGCTGCGCGTCTCACTTGCGTGGACCTTCGGTTCGCTGGCGGCGGCCTTCGGCTCGGGCGCAGCCGGTTTCGGCTCGGTCATGGCGGTGTCCTCGGTTTCGACCGGCTCGGTCGGCTGGGTGGTGGCGGGGGTTGCGGCGTCGCGCGCCGGGATCTCGGTCTTGTCCGTCATCGGGGTCGGTCCTTTCGTGCTTGAAGGGGCGTCCCGGCGGTGAAGGACGCAGTCGTGAAGGGGATGCTGGGCGCGGAAGCCCGCCGCCGGGTCCGCGCCGACCGCGACGGCGGAGACCTCGAACGGCGTCCAGTCCACCGCGCGCCAGAGTTCGCGGGCGGCCTCGGGTTTCGAGACCTCGAAGCGGTGGACCTGGTAGCCGATGGAGACCGCGCGGATGTGCCCGGCCTGGATGTCGCGCCAGATCGGCTCGACATCGGCACGCTCGCTGATCCGGACCAAGGCGATGCCGCGGCCGTTCTCGATCCGCGCCGAGCCCGGCACGACCGAGCCGATCACCGCGTCGAGCGTGTCGAGCTCGTGCACCTTCAGAAAGGGCGCGCCCGCGTTCAGCCGGTCGAGCCGGACATGGGCCGGGTCGAGGCTCAGTTCCTCGTCATAGGGCTCGCCGAAGAAGGTGGCGCGGCGGACGCGGGCCCCCGCCGACCAGACCACCTCGACGGTGCGGCTGTCGGCGTCGGCCGTGTTCGGCGCAAGCTCCGCCGACCGGCGCATGGCCGGCAGTTCGATCATCGTGTCCATGGGGTCAGTCCTGTTGGTCGGTCTGCGCCGGGTCATTGTCCGCGTCGGCGGCCGGGTCGTCGGTGTCCGGGTCGTCGGCGGCCGGATCGGTCACCGGATCGCTGGGCCCGTCCTTGGATTGTACGCTGCCGGTCTTGGTGACGCGGCGCGGGTCGCTGTCGAGCACCAGCCCCAGCGCGTCGAGCTTGGCGTTGGTCGCGGCGATCTCGGCCAGCACGGCGTCGGGGTTGCGGCCCTGTTTCGCAATCACCTCGGCCAGCGTCATGGTGCCGGAGCGGATCGAGAGCAGGTTCGCCATCGCGTCCTTCTGCGGATCGACCGCTTCGAACTTCGGCGGCGACCATTCGACCGGTACGATGGGCGACGGGATCTGCCCCGCGGCCCATGCGGCCTCGGTGAACCACCGCCAGACCGGCGCGCAGAACATCGGGATGAACAACTGCCACTGCACCGCGTCGATCTGGCGGCGGAACTCGACGAGACCCGCCCGGATCGAGGAATAGTTCACTTGGCTGAGATCGCCGGTCAGCAACTCATAGGGCACCCGGAACCCGGCCGAGATCGTGTGCAGGCTTGCGCGCTTGTATTCGCCGTAGCCGCCCGTTGCAGAGGGCTGGTTGAAGCGGATGTCCTTGCCACCGCGCGCGTAAGCGATCAGCCCCGGCTCGAACTGCTCGACCCGGTTGCCGTCGGCATCGACCACGGAGGGCGCGATGCCCTGCTGGGCCTCGTCGTCGCCGAACACGATGGCGGTGACGCAGGCCTCGGTCTTCTTGCGGACCAGTTCGGCCACCTCGTAATCGTCGAGATCGCGCAAGCTGCGGATCACCGGCGCGCCCCAGGGGACGCCGCGCGCCTGCGTGCGCTGCTTCTCGTAGATGTGCGCGATCTCGCTCGCCGGGACCGGGCGGCTCTGCAGCCCGGTCTGCAAGGCCCCATAGGCATCGCCCGGATGCTCGGCATGGAGCCAATAGGCCCGGCGCTTGCCGACCGGGTCGAACTCGATCCCCTGCACCAGCCGTCCCGCGCCGAGGGCGCCGGATTTGGTGGCGTCGAGGAAGTCGGCCTCCAGCACCTGCAGCTGCAGCGGCACCGGCAGACCGTCGCTTGCCCGACGCAGCCTTCGACGGACCAGGACTTCGCCCGCCTCGACCATCTCGCGGCAGATCAGCGTTTGCAGGCCGTAGAAGTCGAGCTGGCCGTCGGCGTCGCACTCCGCCGTCCAGCGCTCGAAAAGCGCGCCGACCTTGCGGTCCAGCGTGTCGTCGCCACTGGCGGCGCGGGGCATGATGCCCGCGCCGATGATGTTGTTGACCAGCACCGCGACGGCCTTCGCCGCATGCGGGTTGTTGCGCACCAGATCGCGCATCCGGTCGCGCAAGAGCGCCCCGGCCACGCCGATCTCGGTGTCGGCCGAGGATCCCGGAGCGCGCCAGCCCTCCGTCCGCCGCCCGCGCGCGGCGCCGTCATATCCCCGCGTCAGGGTCTCGAAGGCCTGACGCGCCATGACGCGGCGTGCGGCCATGCGCGGGGCCACTGTGGCGATGGCGTGGTCGAACCAGGTCGCCGACATCAGCGGTCCCCGCGGCTGAAGCCTGCGAGCCCGGCGACCGGCAGCGGTCGCGTGGTCCCGGCGATGGCGCGCTCGATGGTCCGAATGCGGTTCAGCAGATCTTCGGCCGAGCCATAGTCGACGGATTTTCCGTCATAGCTGACCCGGGTCGTGCCGCTGGCATAGGCCCGGCGCAGCGCCGAAAGTTCGGTTTCCGTCCAGTCCGTCATGCTCAGAACCATCCTCCGCGCCGTCCGAGCCAGTCGGAGCGGCGTTTGCCCTGCGGGGCCTGTCCCGGCCGGTTGATCTGCCCGGCGGGATCGCTGTCGGTGGGGGCGGCCCCGAGCTGATCCTCGAGGTCGCGCCATTTCTCGTCGGGCCAGCGGTCCGCGCCCGCGATCCAGGCGGCGGCGCGTGCATAGACCCGGCAGTCCAGGGCCTCGTTGCGCTCGCGCAGCTTCTGCCATTCCAGCCGCGCGAAGCCGCGCTTCGTGCGCACCGTCACCAGCTGCTCGGCCACGAACTGCTTCAGCCATTCGTTCTCGACCCAGTGCGGCAGGTGGACCGAGCCGGGCGGGAACGCCGCCCCGTCGGCCATCTCCTCATCGGTCGGGCGCGCCAGCCGCAGAAAGCGGTAGGTCTCGGCCTTGAAGGTCGACACCGCCACGGTCCAGAGCCGCGCCCCGCGCCGCAGACGTTTGCCGCCCTCGGTCGCGTCGACGAAGGTCGGGCCAGAGACCGGGCTCGAGCGGTTGAACCCCTCGACACCCTTCACCGGGGACACCTGCCCAAACCCCTGCGCCCGCGACCAGGAATAGACCGCCGGGGCCTCGTAGCCGGTGTCGATGGCGAGCCGGGCGATCCTGAGATGCGCGCCGCGTTCATGTGGCCAGCTTCGATCCAGCAGCGCCGTCAGTTCCGACCAGGCGTCATGCCGGTCGGGGCCACCCTCGATGACGACATGATCGACGAGCCACGACTCAAGTCCGCGCCCCCAGGCCCAGACATCGACCTCGATCCGGTCCTTCTGCACGTCGGCCCCGGCGGTCAGGAACAGCCCGCCCACAGGCACCGTGCCAGATGTCCAGCGCTCGCGCCGGTCGTAGAGCCGCTGCCAGTCCGGCGCTTCCCCGGTCTCGACCCATGTCTCGCCAAGGATCGTGTTGCGGAACGCCTTGATCGCCTCGTCCGACCCTTGGGCCGCATCCCATGCCCGCACGATCCGCTCCCAACTCAGCCAGCCGATCGGCGAATAAAGCGCCGAGAGGTGATACCCGACCGTGGTCGGATCGGCGGCCGTGGCGGTCGCCCGCCATTCGCCGCCCTCCAGCATCGCCGTCTTGTGGTGCTCCGCGATGGGCGTCTCGCAGCCCTCGCAGTGGTACTCCGCCGTCTCCGGACGGCCCTTCTGCCAGCGCAGCCGGTCGAACTTCAGCCACTGCATCGCGTCGCAATGCGGGCACGGCACGAAGAACCGCCGCTGGTCGCTGGCCTCGTACTCGCGCTCGATCCGGCTCAGCCCCCGGATCGTGGGCGTCGAGACCAGCAGCACCTTGCGCCGGTGGGCGAAGGTCAGGGACCGGGCTTCCGCCAGCGTCACCGGGTCGCCTTCCTCGTCAGCGGACGCCGGATAGGCGTCGACCTCGTCGAGGAAGATGTACCGCGCCGGGGTCGAGCGCAGCCCGACCGCCGAGTTCGCCCCGGTCATGATCAGGATGCCGCCCGCGAACTCTTTCGACAGCATCGTGTTGCCCGCGTCGCGGGACCGGGCCGGCTTGACCCGCTCCCGCAGCTCGGGGCTCTCGTCGATCAGCGGGTCGATCCGCTGGCGCGAGTTGCGCTTGGCCAGTTCCACCGTCGGCTGGACGGCCAGCATCGGCCCCGGCGCCTGGTGGATCGCGAACCCGATCCAGTTGTTACCCGCCTCGGTCGCGCCGACCTGCGCCGCCTTCATGAACACGATCCGCTGCGTGGGATCGCCCGGCGACAGCCGGTCCATGATCTCGCGCATGTAGGGCGTGCGCACCGTGCGATATCGCCCGGGCTCGGCCGAGGCGCGGCCCGAGAGCATCCGGTGCCGGTCCGCCCATTCCGAAACGGTCAGGTCCGGGTCGGGCCGCAGCCCGTTGCCCCAGGCGCGCAGGATCTCGCCCGCGCCGTCGAAGTCCGTCAGGCCATCATCGTCACCGGAAGTCGGGCCGGACCTCGGCGAGCTCGTCGAGGTGGGCGCGTACATGTTTCTCCAGGACCTTCTGCATCGCGGCTGGCTCCACGGTGATCTGCTGGCCTGTCGCTTCGGTGCACGAGGCAGAGAGCTCGGCCGCCATCAGAGCCGCCGCGCGCGCGGGCCAGTTCACCCAGGCGTCCCGTTCCTCCCGCGCCAGCCGGAACACCAGCGCCAGCGCGCGGGCCCGCTCGATCAACTCCCCCTTCAGCTTCTGCAGCCGGATGCGCCGCTCCTGCGCCTTGAGCACCTCGTTCGCGGTCTTGGCCTGCAGGAAGGTAGTGCCGCCCCCGACGGCCGGGACCGCCAGCCCCTGTTCGCGCAGCGTGTCGCCGACGGCCGCTACCGCCGTCTCTGGGACAGGCTTCAGCTTCGGCGCGGGCGGCTTGCGGGTCTTGGACGGGTCCGTCGTCTCGGCACGCCGGGCGTCGCTGGCGGCCGCGTTGATGCTGCCGTCCGGATAGAGGACCAGCCGCTCGGCCGTCTTCGCCTTCTGGATCGCGCCCCGCGACAGCCCGACATGGGCGGCGTACTGGCGCTCGCTCATGCCCTGCATCGACGGCTCCAATTATCATTCAGGATCATGTGCTTATCGAGTTGATAAGCATGGCGGACAGAGCGAACGTCACTCCAACGAAGCGATGCAACTCACTACGGAGCCACCAGAATGACCCGCCGCGCGACCGACAACACGAAAGCCCTCGACGCCTTCATCGCCGCGAAGACGGAGATCGACGCGATGCTGGAGCGGCTCGCCGCCCTCAGCGCCGACCACTTCGAGACCAGCCCCGACGAGATCAACTGGGGCCATGTCGGCACCCTGAACCACTACCGCGCCAAGCTGCGCGAGATCACCGACATGGCC
>Ga0209024_1002217_pt1 | contig 12053 bp, 10 predicted proteins | sample AutmiccommunBRH5_FD_187380 | JGI IMG/M metagenome (GOLD analysis project Ga0209024, IMG submission 187380) | Deep subsurface microbial communities from Mt. Terri, Switzerland - Autotrophic microbial communities BRH/5 (SPAdes) (version 2) | ecosystem: Environmental > Aquatic > Deep subsurface >...
CTCGCCAAGATTGCCCCCAACATCGCGATCAAGGTGCCGCTGACCTGGGCCGGCCTGACCGCCTGCAAGGCTTTCGCATCCGAAGGCCACATGGTCAATGTCACGCTGTGCTTCTCGGCCGCGCAGGCGATCCTCGCCGCCAAGGCCGGCGCCGCCTTCATCTCGCCCTTCATCGGCCGGCTGGACGACATCAACCTCGATGGTGTGCAACTGATCGACGATATCCGTACCATCTATGACAATTACGACTTCGACACCGAGATCCTGGCGGCATCCATCCGCAACGTGAACCACATCACCGATGTGGCGCTGGTCGGCGCCGACGTGATCACCGCGCCGCCCGCGGTCATCAAGGCGATGGCGAACCACATCCTGACCGACAAGGGGCTGGAGCAGTTCACTGCCGACTGGGCGAAGACCGGGCAGAAGATCCTCTGATTTTCGCGCTTCGTGAATGACAGGGCCCGCCCGCAGCGATGCGGCGGGCCTTTTGCGTTCTGGGGCGGCCCGCTGCCTTGACGAAGGCCATCGCCTTCGCCATGCGATGTGCCCTGTCCATCTGCGCCGGACGGGCCTCAAAGGCCCGGCCAGCGCCCGCCCCGCCCCCGGCGGGCGCTTCTCGCCCGCCAGGTCGGGCGCTGGCCTACCACGGTCTCTCGCTACCACTGGCTCCGGGCGACACGTCCCGCAGCGGGCGGGGGCGAGGCAGTGCCTCGCCTGTTCCCGCCCGACCGAGCGGTTCTTGAAGCCGCTTCACATTCCCCCTCACGCAACCATCACGGGATTGTTCCAACGCCCCCCTGCCTGTATGCTCCCCCCCAAAGCCCCGAACGGACGGACCCGAGCCATGGCCGAAAGCGCCCCCATCGAGCAGCCGCTGCGCGACAGGATCATCTCGCAGCCCGAGGTCATCCTCGAGGACCGCGACCTGATGCGCGCCCTGATCGCCGCGAACGAACGCGCGATGGGCGCCAATATCGTCGACCTGCGCGGCATCGCGATGGAACGGCTCGAGGCGCGGCTGGACCGACTGGAGGATACCCACCGGTCCGTCATCGCCGCCGCCTACGAGAATCTGGCGGGCACCAACCAGATCCACCGCGCCGTGCTGCGGATGCTGGAGCCGCTGAAGTTCGAGGATTTCCTGCTGGCCCTCGGCACCGACCTGGCCGAGATCCTGCGCGTCGATGCGGTGCGGCTGGTGCTGGAAACCGTGCAGGCGGGCGACGATCCGGCGCTGGCGCGGGTCGGCGCGGTGCTGTGCGTGGCCGAGCCCGGGTTTGTCGAGGCCTATCTCCGCGGCCCGCGCAACGCCGCGATGCGCCCTGTGGTGCTGCGCCAGACCCATCCTTCCGCCGACAGCCTCTATGGCGACAAGGCCGGCTGGATCCGGTCCGAAGCCGCGATCCGGCTCGATCTGGGCGAGGGGCGGCTGCCGGCGATGCTGGTCCTCGGCTCGGAAGACCCGCACCATTTCAAGCCGACGCAGGGCACCGACCTTCTGGCCTTCTTCGCCGGCAGCTTCGAGCGTGCGATGCGGCGCTGGCTGGCGTGAGCCTATCGCTGACGCCCGCGGCGCGCGATGCGCTGCAGGCCTGGCTGTCACATCTGGCCGCGCTGGACGGGGCGGCAGAGAACACCGTCACCGCCTATCGCACCGACGTGGTCGGCTTCCTGAGTTTCGTTGGCCAGCATTGGGACACCGCCCCCGGCACCGCCGCCCTCGCCGCGATCACCCAGGCCGACCTGCGCGCCTGGATGGCGGCAGAGCGCAGCCGCGGCGTCGGCGCCCGCTCGCTCGCCCGCGCCCTCTCCTCCGTCCGCAGCTTCTATCGCTGGCTGTCCGACCGCGAGGGGTTCGACGCGACCGTGGTTCTGGGTGCCCGCAGCCCCCGCTTCAAGCGCCCGCTGCCGCGCCCGCTGGCCGAGGACGCCGCTCGCGCCATGATCGGCATGGTCGAGGATCAGGCGCGCGAGCCCTGGACGGCGGCGCGCGACGCTGCCGTGCTGACGCTGCTCTGGGGCTGCGGGCTGCGGATCTCGGAAGCGCTTGGCCTGACCGGCGCCGATGCCCCACTGCCGCCAGTGCTGCGCATCCTCGGCAAGGGCGGGCGAGAGCGGATCGTGCCGGTGCTGCCCGCCGCGCGCGACGCGGTGGCCGACTACCTGCGCCTCTGCCCGTATCCCGCAGCCCGCACCGCGCCCCTCTTCCGCGGGGTCCGCGGCGGCGCGCTGAACCCCCGGCAGGTGGCCCGCGCCATGGAACAGGCGCGCATGAGCCTTGGCCTGCCCGCCACCGCCACGCCCCACGCCCTGCGCCACAGCTTTGCGACGCATCTGCTGGCGGCGGGCGGCGATCTGCGCAGCATCCAGGAACTGCTGGGCCACGCCTCGCTGTCCACCACGCAGGCCTATACGGCGGTGGATTCGGCGCGGCTGATGGAGGTTTATGCGGCGGCCCATCCGCGGGCGTGACCCCGCGAACCCTTCCTTAACCGCTGGCCGCGCAGAGTGTTGCCCACGCTCCCAAACCAGAAGGGTTTTGCCATGGACGTAAACCAGACTTTTCGCGTTGCCCCCACCCTGGGCAGCGCCATGCTGAAACGGATCGACGGCGACGCCTCGGGCGATCTCGGCCGGGATGAGATTGCGGGGCGGCCAAAGCTCCAGGCGGCCTTCGACCTCATCGACACCGATGACAGTGGCGCGCTGAGCGCGGCCGAGATCGACGCACGGGTGGACACCCATATCCGACGCGAGGCCCGGCCCGAGCCGGTGAACCAGGCGCTGTTCAGCGCCGTGCTTCGCAAGATGGGCGAGGCCACGGCAGCCCCCTGATCGACGACCTTCTGCCGTCCCGCCGTCGCCGAAACCGCCCACCCCGCCCGTGCCGGGCTTGCCCCAGGACGGGGTGTCAGAGCGCCCGGACGAAGCGGAGCCGAAGCGGGCGCCCGAGCCGCTGGGGTGATGGAGGCAGGGCAGGCCCTGGCACTACCCGCTCGCCCGAAGTGACGGGCCTGTCGGCGCGCAACGGGCGCAGGGCAGCGCGCAGCGTGCCACAGGTGGGCTGCGCACTCGAACGGCACTGGCATCAGCATCCCTGTGCGCGGCGCCTCGCAGGTAGCCTTTTCCCCGGGGCAGCCTCCCCGGAAAAGGCTGGACCGGCCAGGGGCCACCGCAAAAATCGCGGCCCCCGGCTGCGGCTGCGTCCGACCACTCTCGCAGGGCCATCTCGCGGGGCCCATCTCGCAGTGGCCCGTCTAGCAGGGGCACATCTCGCAGGGCCCGTCTCGCGGGGCCCATCTCACAGGGCCCGTCTCGCAGGCGACGTGTCCCACACCCGTGCCCTGCCCGCAGCGGCCCCTTCCATCCGCCCGGTGCCGCTTGCCGCGCCGCTGGCGCCCGTCTTGCGCCCCAAAACTGGCGCCCGTCGCTGGCGCCCAGGTTTCCACGCCCGGCCCGGTTGCGCCTTTGGCCAAATTCCTGCATGACGGTTGGATGACCCTCCGCTTCAAAGCCCTTTTCGTCCACCTGCTCACCGCGACCGGCGCCGTGCTGTCGATGCTGGCCATGCTCGCCGCGGTCGAGGAGCAGTGGAGCTTGATGTTTCTCTGGCTCGTCGTGGCGCTGGTCGTCGATGGCATCGACGGCCCGCTGGCCCGGCGCTATCAGGTCACGGTCAACTGGCCGACCTATGATGGCGTCTTGCTGGACCTGATCATTGACTACCTGACCTATGTGTTCATCCCGGCCTATGCGCTGTTCAAGTCCGGCATCCTGCCCGGTTGGACCGGATGGATCGCCATCATCGTCATCGTCTATGGCTCGGTCATCTATTTTGCCGATACGCGGATGAAAACGAAGGACAATTCCTTCTCGGGCTTTCCGGCCTGCTGGAACATGGTGGTGCTGGTCCTGTTCGCGCTGAAGCCGAATTTCGAGCTGACGCTGGCCATCGTGGTGGCACTGGCGGTGGCGATGTTCCTGAACGTGAAGTTCGTGCACCCGGTGCGCACCGACCGCTGGCGGGCGATCACCCTGCCGATGGCGCTGGCCTGGACGGCCTTCGCCGGATGGGCCGCCTGGGTCGATTTCGACCCGCAAAGCTGGGCGCATTGGGGGCTGGTGGTGACTTCGGTCTACCTGCTGCTGGCGGGTGTCGTGCAGCAGCTGATCCCCGTGCGGCGCTGACGCGCAGCCAGATCGGCAGGCGCTAGATCAAAAGGCCCGCCGCCCCTTCGAGGCGCAGCAGCGCCACCTTCGTCTCCACCCCGCCCGGCGCGGAAAAGCCGCCAAGCCCTTGGGCGCCAAGCACCCGGTGGCAGGGCACGATCACCGGGATCGGATTGGCGCCGCAGGCCTGCCCGATCGCCTGCGCCGACACCCCCAACACCCCGGCCAAGTCGCCGTAGCGCCGCGTCTCGCCAAAGGGGATGTCGCACAGCGCTTGCAAGAACCGCCCGCGGAACCCCTCGCCAAGCGCCAGCGGCAGGTCGAACCGCGTTCGCCGGCCCGCGAAATACTCGGCCAGCTGCGCCCCCGCCTCGGCCAGCAGCGGCGAGCCTGCGCCCGCCGCCTCGTCTTCGGACCAGCGCAACCGCGTGATCGCGCCGCCGTCCTCCGTCAGCACCAGCCGCCCAAGCGGCGTATCGAACGCCGCCTGCACCTGGCTACTTCCCCATCCCGGTCAGCGCGGCGTCGCAACGCGTGCAGGTATGGGCATGCGCATGGCTGCCGACATCGGGCAGGATCTGCCAGCAACGCTGGCATTTCTCACCCTCGGCCAGTTCGAACACCACGCCGACGCCCGGCACTTCGGGCAGGCGGAAGGCCTCGGTCGGGGCCGGGTCGCCGGTCAGCACCAGGTCCGAGGTGATGCAGATCTCGGCGAAATTCACCGATTTCAGCGCCGCCAGCGCCGCCGCATCCTCGACATGCACCACCGGCGCCGCCTCGAGACTCGCGCCGATCTCCTTGGCGGTGCGCTGCACCTCCAGCGCCGCCGTCACCACGCGGCGCACGCGGCGCAGCGCCTCCCATTTCGCCGCCAGCGGCTCGTCGCGCCAATCTGCCGGGGTTTCGGGCATGTCCTGCAGGTGCACCGAGGAGTCCTCGCCGGGGAAGCGGCAGAGCCAGACCTCCTCCATCGTGAACACCAGGATCGGCGCCAGCCAAGTCGTCAGCCGGTGGAACAGTAGGTCCAGCGTGCTACGCGCCGCGCGCCGGCGCAGGCTGTCCGCCGGGTCGCAATAGAGCGCGTCCTTGCGGATGTCGAAATACACCGACGACAGGTCCACCGTGCAGAAGGTGAACAGTGTCTGGAACACGCCCTGGAAGTCATACTCGCGGTAGCCCTTGCGCACGACATGGTCGAGTTCGGCCAGACGGTGCAGCACCCAGCGTTCCAGTTCCGGCATCTCCGCGGGCTGAACCCGTTCCGCCTCGGTGAAGCCCTCAAGGTTGCCGAGCAGGAAGCGCATGGTGTTGCGCAGGCGCCGGTAGCTGTCGGCGGTGCCCTTCAGGATCTCTTTCCCGATGCGCTGGTCGGCGGTGTAGTCGGCCTGCGCCACCCAGAGTCGCAGGATATCGGCGCCGTAATCCTTGACGATCTCCGCCGGAACGATGGTATTTCCCAGCGACTTGGACATCTTCATGCCCTTCTCGTCCAGCGTGAAGCCGTGGGTCACAACGCCACGATACGGCGCCCGCCCCTTGGTGCCGCAGGCTTGCAGCAAGGAGGAGTGGAACCAGCCGCGATGCTGGTCGGTGCCCTCCATATAGACATCGGCGATGCCGTCGGCGGTGCCATCCGCGCGGTCACGCAGCACGAAGGCATGGGTGGAGCCACTATCAAACCACACGTCCAGCACGTCGAAGATCTGGTCGTAGGCTTCGGGATCGTGCAGCCCGTCCAGCATCCGCGCCTTGAAACCGGGCACATACCACACGTCGGCGCCGTCCGCCTCGAACGCCTCCGCGATGCGGGCATTCACCGCCGGATCGCGCAGCAGGAAACCCTCATCGGTCGGCTTGGCGCCCCGTTTGGTGAAGCAGGTCAGCGGCACACCCCAGGCGCGCTGGCGCGACAGCACCCAGTCGGGGCGGCTGTCCATCATCGCATGCAGGCGGTTGCGGCCCGAGGGCGGGGTGAACTTCACCAGCCGCTCGATCGAGGCAAGGGCCCGGGCGCGGATGGTGTCGCCATACTCGCCCATCCCGTCCTCCAGCGGCTTGTCGATGGCGACGAACCATTGCGGGGTGTTGCGATAGATGAGGGGCGCCTTCGACCGCCAGGAATGCGGGTAGGAGTGCTTGATCTTGCCCTTGGCAAACAGAGCGCCTGCCCCGTGCAGCGCCTTGATGTTCGAGACGTTGGCCGGGCCTTCCTTGCCCTCGGCCGTCAGGATCGCCTGCCCGCCGAACAGCGGCAGATCGGCGCGGTAGGAGCCATCCGCCTCGACATTGTAGGTCATCGGCAGGTTGAACTTCAGGCCCATCTGGTAGTCGTCATCGCCGTGCGAGGGGGCGGTGTGGACAAAGCCGGTGCCCGCCTCGTCGGTGACATGGTCGCCGGGGAGCATCGGGACGGGGAAGTCCCATTCGCCGTTGCCGCCGTCGATGCCCGCGTAGGGGTGGGCGAGGACAACGTGCATCAACTCATCGACTGTCACGTCGGACAGGCGGCGATACATGCTCTCATCGAGCTTCGCTGCCGTCATGACCTGCACCGCCAACGCGTCCGCCAGCACGAGCCGCTCGCCGATCACGGCGGTCGATTGCTCGGGGCCGCCCGTCACTTCGTAGAGGCCATAGGCGATGCCCGGCCCGTAGGAGACGGCACGGTTTTGCGGGATGGTCCAAGGCGTCGTCGTCCAGATGACAACTTTCGCCCCATCGAGATTGGATGCACGCGCGTTCACATCACCGACGTCGCCGCCGGAGGCCCCCGTCTGCACAATCGGAAACCGCACCCAAACCGTATGGCTGGTCAGGTCATGATACTCGACCTCCGCCTCGGCCAGCGCGGTCTTTTCCACCGGCGACCACATCACCGGCTTGGACCCCTGATACAGCGAGCCGTTCATCAGGAACTTCATGAACTCCTCGGCGATCACCGCCTCGGCGTGGAAGTCCATCGTCAGGTAGGGGTCGGCCCAGTTACCGGTGATCCCCAGCCGCTTGAACTCCTCGCGCTGGATATCCACCCAGCCCTCGGCGAACTTGCGGCATTCCTGCCGGAAGGCGACGACGTCGACATCGTCCTTGTCGAGGCCCTTGGCGCGGTATTGCTCCTCGATCTTCCATTCGATCGGCAAGCCGTGGCAATCCCAGCCCGGCACATAGCGCGCGTCGAAGCCCATCATCTGATGGCTGCGCACGATCATGTCCTTGATGGTCTTGTTCAGCGCGTGGCCGATATGCAGGTGGCCATTGGCATAGGGCGGGCCGTCATGCAGCGTGAAGGGGGTGCGGCCCTGCTTCTCGCGCAGCCGGTCATAGATGCCGATCTCCTCCCACCGCTCCAGCCAGCCCGGTTCGCGCGCGGGCAGGCCGGCGCGCATCGGGAACGGGGTTTCGGGCAGGAAGACGGTGTCGCGGTAGTCGACAGTATCGGTGGGGGTCTCGGCAGTCGGGTCAACGGTCTCGGCGCACATCGGAACGATCCTCGGGGGCGGGCCGCAGGGGGCCCTGACTATCTGGGAAACGGCGGGCGCGGATCTCCGTCACCCCTCCGGCAAGCATCATCCCGGCGGCCCTGACAGCGGTCAGAGCGCCGGGCCGGTAATTCGCAAGGCATGTGCGGCGGGCAGGGTCATGCGCGCCTTATAGGAAAGGGGCGGCGCGCCGTAAAGGGAGGGTGCGAATGCACCATCGTCGCGCCCTTGGCTTCGGGCGGGAAAAGCCGAGGCACTGCCTCGCCCCGCCCGTTGCGCGACTGTTCGTCCAGGCCCATCGGCAATACCAGACCGGGGTAGGCCAGCGCCCGACCTGGCGGGCGAGAAGCGCCCGCCGGGGGGTGATGAGCGATCAGAAACCTTCCTGTGGAAGGTTTCCGCGAAGAACGCCCGGCCCGTGGCCGGGCAGGGAGGGCGGGCGCTGGCCGGGCCCATTGGGGGCCCGTCCGGTGCAAGATGCGCTGTCGCGGCGTGGCGAAGGCGATGGCCTTCGCCATATCGACGGCAAACCGCCCCACTGCGACACCCCGCGCCTTGCACCTCCCCCGCCCCGCGCGCATATCGGCAAGGGAAGGAACCACCATGACCAGCCTGCCGCCACGCTTCCCCATCACCGCCGACCAGATCGACCGCGTCGTCGCGGCCTTCTACGCCGCCGTGCGCCGCGACGCACAGCTCGGCCCGATCTTCGCGCGCCACGTCACCGACTGGCCGGTGCATGAGGCAAAGGTCGCCGCCTTCTGGCGCAACGCGATCTTGCTGGAGCGGGGCTATGACGGCAGCCCGATGCGCGCCCATCTGCAGGCCGGCGACGTGAAGGCCGGACATTTCCCGGACTGGCTGGCGCTCTTCGACGCGACCCTGCAGCGCGAACTGCCCGCTGAAACCGCAGCCGCATGGTCCGCCCTCGCCCACCGCATCGGCCAGGGCCTGCGCATGGGCGTCGCCGAAGTCGAGACGCGCGCAGGCGTCCCCGTCCTACGTTAATCCTCCGAAGCGCCCTTCCCCGTCGGGAACAGCCCTGCGAGCGCCCGCCCCACAAGGTTCGACACCTTGGGCTTCGGCAAAGCCGCGAAGGGCAGCGGCCGGCACACCTCGATAGCAGCCACGCCCACCCGCGCCGTCAGCGCGCCGTTGACCACGCCCTCGCCAAACCGGCGCGAGACCTTGGCCAGCAGGCCGCCCCCCGCCACCGTCTCGATCATGTCATCGCCCACCGCCACCGCGCCCGTCGCCACCAGATGCGTGAACACCGTGCGCAGCAGCCGCCAGCTTCCCAGGGTGCCGGCGCGCCCGCCATAGATCTCAGCCACCCGCCGCACCATGCGCAGGTTCGCCGCCAGCGCCGCGAACACATCGGCCAGCGCAATCGGCACCAGCGCCGTCACCGTCGCCACCGTCCGCGCCGCGGCCTCCACCTCGCGCCGCGCCGCCTGATCGAGCGGCGCCAGCAGCTCGGCTTCCGCCAGTTGCAGCAGCGCGTCGGCATCGAGCAGCTCGCCTTGCCGCTCTGCCAGCCGCTCGCGCCCCCAGGCCGTCTCGGGTCGCCCGGCATAGAGCGCGATCAGCCGCGCCGACACCGCTCGCGCCGCCTTCAGATCCCCCGCCAGCAAGGCTTCGGTCGCCGCCTGATGCACCCGGTCCAGCCGCGCCAGCCGCGCATAGGCCGAAAGCTCGCGCAGCGCGACCAGCAGCGCCGCCAGCACGAAGGCCCCGACCAGCACCACCGCCGCCCATCCCAGAACCGGGTTCCGCGCCAGCAGGCCGGTCACGAAATTCCACGCCGCCAGCGACACCATGAAGGACAGCAGCGCCCCGGCACTGGCCCAGAAGAACCGCGCGAGCCTTGAGGGCGGCCGCGCCGCCACCCGCGCCGCGATCTGCATCGCCCGCCCATCGGGCATGAAATCCGGCACCGGGGGCGCCGAGGCGGGGGTGAAATCTGCCGCCCCCTCGCGTTCCAGGATCACCGGGCCACGGCGCTTGGGCTCAAGGGTCATCGCAACCTGTCTCCGATCAGAAATTCCGCCGCCCGGTCCAGCCGGATATGCGGCGGGCCTTCGCCGGGGCGCAGAGGCGCGGCGGCGGGCAGGAAGGCCATCGCCCCGAAATCGGCATCGAGCCAGCGCTCCGCCCCCTGCCGCGCCGGCACCAGCAGCTGCGCCGGATCGCCGGGCAGCTCGCCGGCCCAGAACGCCGCCTGCCGCCCGCCCTCCAGCCGGCCGCGCACGGCCTCCAGCGGCCCGCCCTCATGGCTGATGGTCTCCTCCACCGTCGCCCGCAGCGCGGCGATGGACATGGCGGCGGTGCGCGCCCCGGCGAAATCGGCACGGTCCTTCGCCTCGCGCAGCAGCGCCTCCATGATCGCGGTCAGGCGCGGGTGCTGGCTGTGGTGCAGATGGTCGGCCTTGGTCGCGGCGAACAGGATACGCTCCACCCGCCGCCCGCCGAGCAACCCGGTCAGCCAGCCATTGCGGCCGGGGCGGAAGGCGGCGAGAATCTCGGCCATCGCCCGGCGCATGTCCTCGACCGCGCGCGGCCCGGCATGGATCGCGCCAAGCGCATCGACCAGCACCACCTGCCGCTCGATCCGGGCGAAATGCTCGCGGAAGAACGGCTTCACGATCCGCGCCTTGTAGGCCTCGAAGCGCCGGTCCATCTCGCGCCAGAGGCTGTTGCGGCCGGGATCGGCAGGGGCCGCGAGGGGGGCAAAAGTCAGCGCCGGCGAGCCCGCCATCTCGCCGGGCAGCAGGAACCGCCCCGGCGTGCAATCAGACCAGCCGGCGGCGCGGGCGCGGATCAGGTAGCCGGCGAAACTGCCGGCCAGCGCCCGCGCTTCCCCCTCATCCAGCCGCGCCGCCCCGTCCGTTGCCCCCGCCAGCGCCAGAAACCCCGCCGCCTCGGGCCGCTCCGCGATCCGCGCCAGCGTCTCGGCGGCCCAATCGGCATAGCTGCGGTCCAGCAGGCCAAGGTCCAGCAGCCATTCGCCCGGATAATCCACGATATCCAGATGCACCGTGCGCAACCCGCGCAGCCCGCCCAGCATCCCCTGCGGCTGCACCCGGAACGACAGGCGCAGCTCGCTCACCGCGCGGGTGCTGTCCGGCCAATGCGGGTCCGGCCCAGTCATCGCCGCCAGATGCGCCTCGTATTCAAAGCGCGGCACCGTCACGTCCGGCTGCGGCTGCAGGAAGACCGAGCGGATCGCCCCGTCCGAAGCGGCCTTCAGCTGCGGCATCCGCCCCCGGTCCAAGAGGTTCGCCACCAGCGAGGTGATGAACACCGTTTTCCCCGCGCGCGACAGGCCGGTGACGCCCAGCCGGATCACCGGCTCGAAGAAGGCTTCGCTGACCGAGGCGCCAAGGCTTTCGACGCTGCGCGTCACGCTGTCCGCAATATCCCCGATGCCCAAGACCTGCCCCTTTGCTTTGCATCCAAGATAGGGAGCCCGGGCCGGAATGTGGAGAGCCGATTGCCAAGCGCCCCGCCCCGCGCTAACCGGGCCCCATGCCAAGATACGCGCTGAAGATCGAGTACCACGGGGCCCCCTTCGCCGGCTGGCAGCGCCAGGCCGGCCAGCCCTCGGTGCAGGAGGCCATCGAGGCCGCGCTGCGCCGGCTGGAGCCCGAAGCCCCCGGCATCGCCGCCGCAGGCCGCACCGATGCCGGCGTCCATGCCACCGGCCAGGTCGCGCATTGCGATCTGGCGAAGAACTGGGACCCGTTCCGCCTGGCCGAGGCGCTGAACTGGCACCTGAAACCGCAGCCGGTGGCGATCCTTGCCGCCGCCCGCGTCCCAGATGACTTCCACGCCCGCTTCTCCGCCAATGAACGGCGCTACCTCTTCCGCCTGCTCCAGCGCCGGGCGCCGGCGACGCATGACAAGGGCCTCGTCTGGCAGGTGCTGAACCCGCTGGACATCGCCGCGATGCAGGCCGGCGCCGCGCATCTGGTGGGCCATCACGACTTCACCACCTTCCGCTCCACCATGTGCCAGGCGGCCTCGCCGGTGAAGACGCTGGACGAGATCGGCATCACCGCGCACCCGGTTCCCCAAGGCACCGAATACCGCTTCACCCTCCGCGCCCGCAGCTTCCTGCACAACCAGGTCCGCTCCATCGTCGGCACGCTGGAACGCGTCGGCGCAGGCGCGTGGCAACCTGAGGATGTGCGCGCCGCGCTGGAGGCCAAGAACCGCGCTGCCTGCGGCCCGGTCTGCCCGCCGCAGGGCCTCTACCTCACCGGCGTTGGCTATCCCCAGAACCCCTTCGCCTGACCACCCCTTCGCCTTTGCCTTTTCCAAATATCCTGCGGGGGGAGCCCGAAGGGCGTGGGGGGGGCGCAAAGCCCCCCTCCGCAGGTGCCTGTGGCGCAGCGC
>Ga0209024_1002219_pt1 | contig 12031 bp, 12 predicted proteins | sample AutmiccommunBRH5_FD_187380 | JGI IMG/M metagenome (GOLD analysis project Ga0209024, IMG submission 187380) | Deep subsurface microbial communities from Mt. Terri, Switzerland - Autotrophic microbial communities BRH/5 (SPAdes) (version 2) | ecosystem: Environmental > Aquatic > Deep subsurface >...
TGTATGCCGTTCGTCCTGAGCTTGTCGAAGGACATTTCTCGTTCGATAGGCGTGGTTCGACAGTCTCACCACTAACGGAACATTTGCAATGATTGTATTTCCTGCCATTGACCTCAAATCGGGCGAAGTCGTCCGGCTGGCCGAAGGCGACATGGATCGCGCCACCGTCTACGGCGACAATCCCGCCGAACAGGCCAGCCTCTTCGCGGCTGCCGGTGCCGAGCATATCCATGTTGTCGATCTCGACGGCGCCTTTGCCGGATCGCCCCGCAATGCCGAAGCGGTGGAAGCGATTGTCGCCAGTTTTCCAGGCTATGTGCAGCTTGGCGGCGGGATCCGCAACCGCGAGACGGTCGATCGCTGGTTCGAGCTGGGCGTGGCCCGGCTGGTGATTGGCACGGCAGCACTGAAGGACCCGGAATTTGTCAGGGAAATGGCCAAGGAATATGAAGGCGGCATCGTCGTCGCCGTCGATGCGCGCGACGGCATGGTCGCCACCGAAGGCTGGGCCGATGTCTCGGATGTCAGCGTCCGCGACCTTGCGCGCCGCTTTGAAGACGCCGGCGTCGCTTCGATCCTGTTCACCGATGTCGGGCGCGACGGCATGCTTACCGGCTGCAATATCGAAGCGACGGTCGATCTGGCGCGCGGCGTCGATATTCCGGTGATCGCCAGCGGCGGCGTCAAGGGGCTGGACGATATCCATATGCTCAGCCAGTTTGCCAAGGACGGTATCGAGGGCGTGATCACCGGACGGGCACTCTATGACGGCCGGCTCGATCTGGCGACCGCGATTGCGATGGCCAGTCGATGAAATTAGCGGCAGAAAAATATTGTTGTGCTCCGGCCTGCGAGCCGGAGCCCCGGCGTCTGCAGCGCTTGGCCTGCAGGGCTCCGCATCAAGTGCGGAGCACAGCTGCTATCAGGTTTCTGAAATGACCGTCCGCATCCGCGTCATCCCCTGTCTCGACGTCGCCAATGGCCGGGTGGTCAAGGGCGTCAATTTTGTCGATCTGCAGGACGCCGGGGATCCGGTGGAACAGGCGCAGGCCTATGATGCCGCCGGCGCCGACGAACTCTGCTTCCTCGATATCACCGCGTCGCACGAGAAGCGCGATACGATCATCGACGTGGTCCGGCGCACCGCGCGGGTCTGCTTCATGCCGGTCACCGTCGGCGGCGGTGTCCGCACCGCCGATGACGCGCGCGCGTTGCTGATGGCCGGGGCCGACAAGGTCGCGGTGAACAGCGCCGCTGTTTCCCGGCCCGAGGTGATCAGCGATATCGCCACCCGCTTCGGCAGCCAGTGCATGGTGGCGTCGATCGACGCCCGGCAGGTAGCACCGGGCCGCTGGGAAATCTTCACCCATGGCGGTCGCACGCCCACCGGCATCGATGCGCTCGAACATGCCGTCCGGATGGCCGATCTCGGGGCGGGGGAGCTGCTCGTGACCTCGATGGACCGCGATGGCACTCGCGACGGCTATGATCTGGAGCTGACCCGAACCATCGCCGATGCGGTTTCCATTCCGGTGGTGGCCAGTGGCGGGGTTGGCAATCTCGATCATCTGGTGGAGGGGGTCACCCGGGGCCATGCCAATGCCGTTCTTGCCGCCTCGATTTTCCACTATGGCGAGCAGAGTATTGGCGATGCCCATGCCGCGCTGCGCGCCGCCGGGCTCCCGGCCCGGGCCTGAATCCATCCCGGCACCGATGGTTAATGTCGGCTTAGCTTACGGTTTCTCCTTGTTACGAGATCGGGTTAACCATCCTGATCGCGTATAACTGCGGACTTCGCCTGTGTGGCAAGGATATTGCTTTAATGATGGCAGGCAACGGAAAGGAAGGGAGTTTTATCGTGAGACCGCTCAAATATGCAATCCTGATAGCTCTTGCAGTAATGGCGGTTGTCGCGAGCGCACCCGCTCAAGCGACCTGGAAAGCGGACAGCCGCGGCTGGGGCCAGGGCTGGGGCAGCTCCGGATGGGGGGCTCCAGCCATAGCGGTTCGACCAGCTTGTCGAGCGGCGGCGGCTTAACCTCCTCCGGCGGCGGAACACCGGTGCCCGAGCCGAACAGCCCGCTGATGCTGGGCCTCGGCCTGGGCGGACTGGTCGTGGGCCGCATGGCGGCCATGCGGCGCAGACACAGTTGATCCTCACCAGCCTCGCCGTCAGTAGCCGCTTTGGACGCTGCGGCAATCGCAAGGCCGCCAGCGGAGAATTCCGCGGTCTTTTGCCGGAATGAATGCGGCTTGGCTTGAACTTGTCCCGCTAGGGCTTGACGAAAGGGCGGCCTGTCGCGCAAACCGCCCGGGATGACAGACATTCTCAAATCTCTCGAACGGACGATCAGGACACGGCGCACTGCCGACCCGGGCACCAGCTATGTCGCCAGCCTCCGGTCCAGGGGCCGTGCCAAAATGGCTGAGAAACTGGGCGAAGAGGCGATTGAAGCGGTGATCGCTGCGGTCCGGGACGACCGGCAAGCGATGACCGGGGAGGCCGCCGACCTGCTGTTCCATCTGATCGTGCTGCTGGCCGACATGGACCTGTCGCTCGACGACGTGATCGCCGAACTGGCGCGGCGGGAAGGGCTGTCTGGACTGGAAGAGAAAGCGGCAAGAGGAACAAGCTGATGGCGATCGATCCGACCGAGCCCTATGATGACGACAATATTTTTGCCAGAATCCTGCGCGGCGAGATTCCCAACAAGACGGTCTACGAAGACGAGTGGGCGCTGGCCTTTCACGATATCAATCCGCAGGCACCCGAACATATATTGGTCATCCCCAAGGGCCGCTATGTCAGCTGGGATGATTTCTCGGCATCGGCTAGCGAGACGGAGATCGCCGGTTTTGTACGCGCCGTCGGCCATGTCGCACGCGATGCGGGGATGGTCGAGCCGGGCTATCGCCTGCTCGCCAATGTCGGGGCACATGGCCATCAGGAAGTCGCCCATCTGCACGTCCATATTTTTGCCGGAAAACCGCTTGGCCCGATGCTGATGCGCAGCTAGTAACAGGGGTAACAATGCCGCACAGGCACAAGATACCGGGGAGTTTACGTATATGGCAGGCGCAGTGATACCCAAAGGAGACGGTTGGTCCTCGCGGACAGCCTTCGTTCTGGCCGCGATAGGCTCGGCTGTCGGACTTGGCAATCTGGTTCGATTTCCGGCCGAAGCCGGTGCGAATGGGGGCGGTGCCTTTGTCATATTCTATATTTTCTGCGTGCTGTTGATCGGCCTCCCCATCCTGCTTTCTGAAACACTGATTGGTCGCCATGGTCAGGGGTCCGCGATCGAGAGCATGAAGAAGGTGGCGCTCGAATCGCGCGCATCAGGCTGGTGGTCGATCGCCGCCGGTGTCGGGATGGTCGGCGCCTTCCTGATCCTCACCTATTACAGCGTTCTGGCCGGCTGGATATTGCATTTCATCGGCGTTTTCGCCGGCGACGTTGGCAATGCCGTCGCCACGGGAAGCGTGACCCAGGGCGCGATGCAGAATCTTTCGATTGACGAGGTACAAGGCATATTGCCGGCGCTGCAGGCGAATAGCGGTCAGATGCTGGCCATGCACGCCATCTTCATGGCGCTGACCATATTTGCGGTTGGCCGCGGGGTCAGCAGCGGGATCGAGAAGGTGGCCGTCTGGTTGATGCCGATCTTCTTTATCCTGTTGATTGCGATCACGGTCTATGGGGCTTTTACCGGTTCCTTTGGAGCGGCGCTGGAGTTTTTGTTCGATTTTGAACCCGCGCGCCTGCTGGATCCCTCGGTACAGCTGTCCGCCCTCGGTCAGGCGCTGTTCTCGCTTTCGCTCGGCTCTGCGCTGATGATCACCTATGGTGCCTATGCCTCGCGCGACATCAATCTCGCGAAGACATCGGCGCAGATCGCTTCCGCTGATACATCCGTCGCCATCATTGCTGGCCTGGCAATTTTCCCGATCACCTTTGCAGCGCTTGCGCCGGCAAGCCTGAACGCGATACTGGATGGCCAGGAGCAGGTGCAGGGCGGGCTTGGCCTGTTGTTCGTGAATCTCCCGGTTGCCTTTCAGACGATGCCTGCGGGTTCGCTAATCGGCTTGCTGTTCTTCGTCATGGTGTTTTTTGCCGCGCTGACCAGTTCGGTTGCCTTGCTGGAGGCTTCCGTCAGCTGGGCCATAGGGCGGTTCAAGCAGCCCCGCTGGCTGGTCACCATCATCCTTGGCGGACTGGCCTTCCTGATCGGTGCCTGGGCGAGTTTTTCCTTCAACAATCAGGCGGATTTTCAACCATTCGATTTCATGATCTTTTCGGGGCAGCCGGTGTTCGGCATTATCGATGAACTGACTGCCAAAATCCTGTTGCCAACATCGGCCCTGCTGGTGGCCATTTTTGTTGGCTGGGTGGCGGACCGCCGGTTGATTGACAGCGAAAACGGATTGGACGGCAATCTGCATCGCATCTGGCTCTTTCTGGTGCGCTGGCTCTGTCCGGTAGTGATCTCGGCAATTCTGCTGACCGGCTTGTTCCCCGGCATTCTGGGGCAGGGGCAATAGGTGGCTGGCAGCAGAAAGCCACACTGCCCGGTATGCGGGCGGGCCTTGATCGCCGAATTCTCGCCATTTTGCAGCGCCGGCTGCAAGGATCGTGATCTGCTGCAGTGGTTGGGGAACGGCTATAAAATACCTGGCCCGGAGGTTGCACCCGACGAACTGGCCGGTCATGTTTCGGGCAATTCCGATGGCGATCGCGAGGACTGAACGGGCTCGACAAAGCGGCTATTTTTAGGCTGGACAAGCGGCAAGGCCCCCGCCTATAGCGTCGCTTCCCAACCGGGTCAGCACCTCTCGCCGACCCCGCAAGCCCGAGTAGCTCAGTTGGTAGAGCAAGCGACTGAAAATCGCTGTGTCGGTGGTTCGAATCCGCCCTCGGGCACCACTTTCTGAAGTTATCGCAGCCGGCTCGGTGTTGACGAGCGACTATCCACAGAGATCGGCGCAGTTCTGCGGCATTTCGGCTCATAGCAAATTTGTGTTCAAATTCGAGAGACGTATTCTGCAGAGCTTATCGGTTCGATTTGGGGGAGTTTCTCTGATGGCCGATTTGACGGTCGGACGATGCGATGCACATCATCCCGCGAGCATTCCGAAGTTAGCTGAATCCCAAGGCTTTGCGCTGTTCTTGCCAATCAACCGGCAGATTGGTCGCGCGCGCGAGACGTTGGCGATTAAGCTGGACGGGCTGCCGACCGTCTAGAATAGCTCCGACAATGTCAGGGGCAAGATAGCTGATGCGAAGTAGAACGCGGAAGTAGTCACTCGAGAGGCTCTGGGCGGAAGCAATTTCAGCGATCGACAAGCCATCCGCGTGTTCAAGCGCGCTACGTGCCCGGTGGGCTTTGACCACCAATTTTATCAGCGATGGATCGCGGGAGACAATAGCCGAGTTATTCGGCGGCTCAACAAACTTCGTTTCCTTGCCGCGGCGGGCTAGTTGCGCTTGGATCTTGATTGTCTTAACGCCAAAAACGTCGGCATCTTTGAAACGGATCTCTACACTTTCTGCGGTGATAATTGCCTTGTCTATCTGGGCGAGAACAGTTTCTCGGGACGAGGTCTTGGCATGTTGGTTGATGACCCCTTCGCTCATACGGCGCTGTCTTAGCTGCGCGAGCACCATAGCCTCAAGATCACCCGCTGGCACGCGCAGTATTTTGTTCCCGCATCTCTTGCCTTTCTGGCTGGCATAGTATCGATATCGCTTGCCCCGCTTGGCAGCGTGATCGGCGAGCATGCGCCTTCCGTCACTATCCCACCCCAGACCAGTAAGCAGGCTCGGATGCGCCGCGTTCAATCCCAGAATAGTATTAGCTCGGTTGCGAGCCAGAAGCTCATTGGCAGTTTCAAACAGTTGGTGATCGATAATGGCATCATGCTGGCCCTGATATGCCTTGCCTTTGTGGGACACCTCGCCAAGATAAATCCGGTTCTTGAGGATCGAGTAAAGAGCACCGGGGCTAAAGACCGCACCGCCCGATTCTTTGCCGGTCCGGCTGACGCGGCGCGGACTTCTTGCTCCTTCGATCTCCAGATTCTGGGCAAGCGCAATGACAGAGCCGATGGATAGATAGCGTTCAAATATCGCGCGGACTTTTTTGGCCTGTTCCAGGTTGACGATGAGCTTGCGATCACAAATATCGTAACCCATCGGTACATTACCGCCCATCCACATACCGCGTGCCTTGGAAGCTGCGATCTTGTCCCTGATCCGTTCTCCTGTGACCTCACGTTCGAACTGGGCAAAGGACAACAGCACATTGAGCGTCAAGCGCCCCATGCTGGTGGTCGTGTTGAATGCCTGCGTCACGCTGACGAACGAAGCGTTATTGCCGTCCAGAACATCCACGATCCTTGCAAAGTCCGACAGGTTACGGGTTAGTCGGTCAACCTTGTAGACGACGATGACGTCGACCCTGGCTGCTTTTACATCTTCCAGTAGGTGCTTCAGGCTTGGCCGGTTCATATTACCACCCGAAAATCCGCCATCGTCAAAGTAATCAGGCACCAATGACCAGCCTTCGTGACGCTGGCTCTCGATATAGGCCGCGCAGGCGTCGCGTTGCGCATCAAGGCTGTTAAACTCCTGATCCAGTCCCTCTTCGGTGGACTTGCGGGTGTAGATCGCGCAGCGAAGGGTCTTGGGATCAGTCTCCGGCACTGGGGTTCGCTTTCAATCCGAAGAAACGCGGTCCCGACCATGCCGCACCAGTGATCTCCCGCGCGATCTGCGTGAGGCTCCGATACTGCCGGTGTTCAAACTCGAACCCGTCTTCCAAAACTTGCACCTGGTAGATCTGTCCGTGCCACTGGCGCACCAACCTCGTTCCCACCTTCAGTTTCAGACCCCGTTCCGGTTCGATGTTGCCTGTTTCTTCAAGTTGGCTCGCAAGGCGCTCAAGTTCGCGCTGGGCTGAACGCGGCAGGCCGCCGTGTATGCGTTCCTGATCCCGCCAAACAATGGCGCGAGTGGCGAGGTCTCTGCCCAGGCCTTGCGGCATGATCTGGCCTTTATGAGCCTTGCGCCATTTGGCCCGCAACTGCGCCGCAGTTAGTTGTGCTAGATCTTTCTGATCATGCATTATCAGCGCCCGATCCGATAACTGGTCTCGCCGTCCTTGCGGCTTTCCCGGAGGAGGGCCACACCGCGCTTACGAAGACCGGAGAGGAAGGCGCGGCACGAGTGAGGCTGCCAACTTGTCGCTGCCATTATCTCTGGGAGCGTCGCGCCTAGATTGCGGCCAAGCATCCGGGAAACGGTAGCTGACTTAGTCGGTTGCGGCCTCGATTGGTTCTGAGCTGTCTCGTTGTTCATGGTGGTTCTCCTGATCAAAGCAACACTGGCGTCGCTTCCACCACCTGAAGCCCCGCGGAATGGTTCGTCGAGGCCGAGTCGCCCGCATTGATCAGCGTTGGCCCATGCCCACAGTAACGCTCTGTTCCCAAGCGAAGTCCAGTTGTTTCTCGCTGATATATCTCGATTCCTGGTCCCGTAATCTGTTCCGTTCAAGTAGCCGGGATACGGCTCGCAATGTTACCTGCCTGTTCATCGCCACCCAGATGATAATCCATCTCGGCATTCAGCGCCCGTTCGGCGAGCGCCTTCTTCAACGAATCCAGCAATCCTCCCTGATCCAGCGCAGAAGCTGCATCCGTGCCTGCCAATAGTTGATCCAATAACTCCGCCGGGATCGTCGGCTCTTTGCGTCGTGACATAGTGGGACTCCTCTTTACCCATTATGCCCCATCACACACGGAATTTATGACACTCCCGGTTTTCCCCATCCTGAACATTGAAGTCCTTGCCGCATATTTCGTCAGTCGATCTCCTTGCCGGGGCTTGTGGCCCCTAAGCGTTCACCGCTTTGCCTTTGGTTGAAGGCCAGCGGATCACGCCATTCGGTAATTCTGTTCCTTCGTCATCATGGCCCAGATGATACGAGCCATTTTATTGGCCAGCGCGACCGCTGCAACCATGCGAGGCTTGCGCCCGAGAATGCGACCCAACCAGTTATCGGGCAACACGCCCTTGCGCACGATCCAGCGGATCCGGCTCATGGCACCCACGATCAGTAGTTTGCGGATGTCGCTCTGCCCCATTTTGCTGACCCCACCGAGGCGTGTCTTTCCACCCGTAGATCGCTGTCGTGGAACGAGGCCCAGCCAGGCGGCGAAGTTCCTTCCGCTCGAGAAGGTCTTCAGATCGGGTGCGAAGGCCATGATGGCACCTGCAGTGATGGGGCCGACTCCCGGAACGGAGCACAACCGCCGCATTTCGTCATTAACCTTCGTGGCCTCCCGAAGCCGGAAGGTCAGACCATCGATTTTCTGCGTGAGCAGGTCGATCTGGTCCAGGTAGATGCCCGCAATGTCTCGCACGGCGTCAGGCAGTTCGACATTCTCGTCAGCCATCATGCCCGCGACCACTTTGAGATTGGCCGGCCCTTGGGCGATAACAAGTCCGAACTCGGCCAGATGAATAGAACCGCCCCGCCCAGAGCTGTTGCGCAGACCTGAAAGCTCCGTTTCGCAAGGTCGATCGCCAAAATGTGTACCTCAGACATATACCTCTCCTTCAGTGGCACCACCGCGGTGCCGAAATGGCACTATACAATGCCACCGAAGGGGGCATCCACATGGCGTAATCGCGGGAGCGAGTCGCCCTTGAGACAATCATGCATGGAAGCAGGTGGCTGTTCCCCGATAAGATGAGGATACGGGCTCACGACTGATAGCCGGGCCCACCAATTGAACGGAGAACAACCATGGAAGAATATATCGGACTCGACGTGTCGTTGAAAGAGACGGCAGTTTCTATTCGCCGCGATGGCAAGCGGATTTGGCGCGGCAAGTGTGCCTCCGATCCGAAGGTGATCGCGGAAGTCATTCGCAAGCGTGCGCCTGCAGCACTCCGGATCGTGTTTGAGACCGGTCCGTTGTCGGTGTGGTTTTATCATGCGCTGAGTGCCGAAGGATTTCCTGCGATCTGCATCGATGCACGCCATGCCAAAGCTGCACTCGATATGGCGGCGAACAAGACGGATGCCAACGATGCTGACGGACTGGCGCATCTCGCAGAGGTCGGCTTCTATCGTGAGGTTCGGGTCAAGGGCTTTGACAGCATGCTAACGCGCACTCTGGTCGCAGCACGCACCAAGCTGGTCCACATCACCACCGAACTTTCCAATCAAATCCGAGGTCTGATGAAGACGTTCGGCTTGGTCGTTCCTCCAGGCAAGGGAAGCAAGTTTGAAGAGCACGTTCGCGAACTTGTTATTGATCGAGGCGATCTTGCGACCATCGTGATTCCACTTCTGGAATCCTGGCGTAGCATCCGCTTGCATGCCGCCGAACTTGGGCGCCAGCTCGTTGCTGGTGCACGCCAAAGCCAAGCCTGTCAGCTTCTCATGTCGATCCCTGGCATCGGTGCGATCACCGCCACTTCGTTCGCCACTGCAATCGAGGATCCCGGCAACTTCCGACATTCACGTTCAGTCGGCGCCTGGCTTGGTCTGACGACGCGCCGTTACCAGTCAGGAGAAGTTGACTATAACGGTCACATCTCCCGACGCGGCGATAGTCACCTACGCACCCTTCTCTACGAAGCGGCAACCGTCATCCTGACTCGTAGCTCGGCGGAGAGCAGCTTGCGGACATGGGGCCTCCAGCTCAGAGAGCGCGTCGGGTTCAAAAGGGCCGCCGTGGCTGTCGCCCGTAAACTGGCTGTAATAATGCATGCGATGCTGAAATCGGGCGAGTTCTTCGATCGGACCGCGGGAGCCCCGGCTCCAGCGGCTTAAAGGTTTGCGTTCGCCTTGAACGCTTAGATACGTCCCTGCCGGGGCGTGGACAGAGCCATTCCGTTGATGGGGTTGCACTGCTGGTTACCAGCACAGTGCGTCATCCACATTGGAAGACTCCTCCCGCGAAGCTCCATCATGCGGCGGCTTCTGCCGACCGCGAAGACGACCCTGCACCCGGCATACGGCATCGAAGTGAAGAAAGGCACTTGCAATTTGACCCGCAATTAGACGACCCCATCAGTTCACCTTGCTTTAGCTTCGAAGACATAGAGCATACCGCAATTAGGCATGTGACGCAGACGATCAGCTGTCCTCGGCTGGAATCGGGTCGTGAACACCCTCGTCTTTCTGGGGCATGGGAGCCAGAAAATAGAAAATAATCAGAGAAATGACGAGCCAGGCAGCTGCTAGAATTAGTGCGACGGGAGCGCCACTCCTTTCGGCAATTGTACCCCAGAGCCAAGCGCCTATAGCTATGCCACCAAAAGTTGCTGCTTGATAGATGGAAAGGCAACGACCCAAGATCACTTCAGGGGAGCGCACTTGCATTGCCACATTGAGTGTCGTTAGCACAAAAACCCAGCCCACACCGGCAGCAAGCGCCGCAAACATTGCTAGGCTCAGGCTGGGGCTGACTGCCAGCGTCACTTGTGCAATGGCAAATGCGAGCGTACCGATACCGATAACGCCTTCACCACTCAAACGCCGCCTCATCGGCCCGACGAGCAGCGCAGAACCTATTGAGGCTATGCCGAATGCCCCCAGTAAAAGGCCAAAGTCGAACTCGTCGCCGATGATCTGCTCGCGAACGATGATAGGTAACAGCGCTTGGTATGCAGCAGATCCCAAGCCTATCGTCGCCCCACGCAAAAGTACCTTGCGCACCGTTTGCGAAGTCATACAAAAGCGAATGCCCGTTGCGATGGAAATGAACATCGGCCCCCTTGCCGGACTTGGGATATCTGGCCGCCAGCGAAGCAAGACGATGATCAGGAAAATATAGCTCAACGCATTGATTGCAAATGCTAGGCTTATATCCCACAGGGAGATTAACAGTCCCCCAAGCGCTGGACCAACGCTTCGCGCTAGATTAAAAGCAACGGAGTTGAGACTGATGGCTTGTGGTAGGTCTGTGCGCCCGACCTGTGCACGGACAGAAGCTTGCCAAGCTGGCGCATTAAGAGCCGTACCGATGCCTACAAGCAAAGACAATGCCAAAAGACTATAGGGGCCGACTACCTTTTCATACGTGATCAATGCCAGCACTGCCGATGTTATGAGCATGCCAAATTGCGCTGTCAGCATGATGCACCGACGATCAAAATTATCCGCAATGGCACCGGCGAACACTCCGAACAGCATAATCGGCAATACCGCAGATGTTTGGACCATTGCGATCAGCATATGTGAATCGGTAAGCTCGGTCATCAGCCAGGCTGCAGCAACGGACTGGATCATCGAACCCACGCTCGAGAACAAGTTAGCCGTCCAAATCGCCCGGAATGCAGGAAAGCCGAATGGGGCAAGCGGCGCGCCCGGGATCATTATTCCACACAACGCTGCACGGTATTTAAAGTTAACTTTCCTCATGGGTGTCCGTCGTCAGATAATTTGAGACATATGGCGGTTTAAAATAGGCGAGTATTTGGTTCCATCTGGTTGGTTGATATTAGGCGGCTTGTCTGCGGTATTGCAAGCGCCGATAGAGGTGGTCTGAAGAATCTGCACAGCGGGATAAGTGGATTTTCTGTCTAAGGACGGCCAGAGCGGTCGCATGACAGGAGCATATATGAGCAAACGACCCCGCCGGAACCACGGCCCGGCTTTTAAGGCGAAGGTGGCATTAGCTGCCGTGAAGGGCGAGAAGACTATAGCGCGACAATCTGGATAAGAATCCGTGTTGCCTCACGAGGATCTGTTCCCGAACGGTCGTACCGTTGCCTCATCAGAATGTTCCTAAACGATTCAGGTAATTCGGTCCATTCTGAATATTGTTGATGGGGGTGCTGCGCAGCGTAGCCTCAAGGCGAAGCGGAGGCGGAGCAGCACCCCCATCAACTGGGCACCTCCATCAACCTAATGATTTGACGCTTTGGAGCCATGTTTCACGTCGGCATGATGCCCGGCACGCCTGTCCGGCTGATATTTGATCCATATTCGCCTGTTTTGGGTTCCCATCCTGGACT
>Ga0209024_1002222_pt1 | contig 12011 bp, 11 predicted proteins | sample AutmiccommunBRH5_FD_187380 | JGI IMG/M metagenome (GOLD analysis project Ga0209024, IMG submission 187380) | Deep subsurface microbial communities from Mt. Terri, Switzerland - Autotrophic microbial communities BRH/5 (SPAdes) (version 2) | ecosystem: Environmental > Aquatic > Deep subsurface >...
GCGGAACTGCGCGAGCGCCTGATCGAGCAGGGCCTGCGCCTCGCTATTGCAGCCGGTCAGTTGGTACCCGTGTGCGTCTTTCATTGTTCTATGCTCCATGAGTCCGGTTCGTTGGCATCGGCCAACGTGCCCATACTCGGGGTTTGGCTTACGTTGGACCCCAGTCATCCTGGAAACAAACCGGCTATTTCCGCCATGGCCCGCTCAGAGATCGCCGAACGTCCGCCGCTGACCGTCGCCCTGCTGGCGACGCCGGACAGTACGGCCTCGACGCTGTTCGGCCTCTACGATCTGCTGCTGGGTGCCCGTCGCGACTGGCAGCAACTGCTGCACCGCGCCGACGTGGCGTCGCCCTTCCTGCCGCTGATCGTCAGCCGCGACGGACACTCGCTGCGGGTCTACAACGATATCCCGGTCCACCCTCATGCCAGTCTGGACGACGCACCGCCTACCGACGTGGTGATCGTCAGCAACCTGGCGGTCAGCCCCTGGGAGCCGCTCGATGATCGCTACGCGCCCGAGGCGCAATGGCTGTGCGAGCGCTATGCGGCCGGGGCGACGCTGGCGGCGGCCTGCTCAGGAGCCATGCTGCTGGCGCGTACCGGGCTCTTGGCCGGCTGCGAAGGGACTTCGCACTGGGGCTACTGCGATTGCCTGCGCCGCGAGTACCCGGACGTGCACTGGCATCCTGACAAGGCATTGGTCAGCACCGGCGTGGGCCAGCGCCTGGTGATGTCTGGCAGTGGCAGCAGCTGGCATGCACTGGGGCTGTTTCTCATCGCCCGTTTCGTCGGTGCGCGCGAGGCGATGGAGGTGGCGCGGCTGAACCTGTTCGACTGGGACGCGACCAGCCCGCTGGCCTACGCCGCGATGATGCGCACCGGCCAGCTGGCTGATCCGGTGATCGCGCGTTGTCAGGAATGGGCCGCGCAGCATTACGAGGAAGAGGCGCCGGTGAGCGCCATGGTGCGCATCAGCGGGCTGCCGGAGCGGACCGTCCAGCGCCGCTTCGCCCTGGCCACGGGACTGACGCCGCTGGATTACATCCATACCCTGCGGCTGGAGGAGGCCAAGCAACTGCTGGAAAGCGGAGAGCTGTCGGTTGAAGCGATCGCCTGGGAGGTCGGCTATCAGGACGCCGGCTTCTTCGGTCGACTGTTTCGGCGCAAGGTCGGCCTCACGCCGGCGCAATACCGGCGACGTTTCGGCGTGTTGTCGCGGCGCCTGGACGGCATCGCCACGCTGCAGCAGGTGACGCCGGCCGTGCACTGATCCCAGCGGATGTGCCGTCCGCCCGGATCGTTACCCCCTCCGGTTCAGAGCCGGGTCGGGCCGTCGTCTTCTGGCTCGCTCGATACCACCGGCGACAGTTCGAAGCTGTCGGTGCTGTCCATGGCGCTGGCCGCGACGCGGTCGATGCTGTTCAGCGCATGGCCGATGATCGAGCTGACACTGGCTTCGTGATGGTGCACGGGCAACCGTTCGATAGCCGCCAGCACCTCTTCCCCAGGCACGGTTTCCACCGCGAGCAGGCGCTCGGTGATGTGGTCGAGCGCTGGTTTCAACTGCTGCAACAGGGCCAGGCACTCCTGATTGAGCTGCTGCAGCAGCTCATCGGCCGCTTCCAGCGCTTCGCGCGGATCGCTGTCCAGATGCGCGTCGCGCACGGCCTGCAGGCTCAACAGCGAGCCGCGCGGGCCCATGCCGAGGGCGCCGACCATGGAAAGGGCGATCTTCGAGGCTTCCTGCAGATCCTGCCCGGCGCCGGACGACACCTCGTGGAAATACAGCTGCTCGGCGCCGCGCCCGGCCAGCAGCATCTGGATGCGATTGCGCAGTTCGGAATACATGTGCAGGCGCTTGTCTTCCACCGGCGTTACCAGGGTCACACCCAGCGCCTGACCCCGCGGCAGGATGGTGACCTTCTCAACGCGGCCGACCTTCAGTGCCGCCGCTACCAGCGCGTGGCCAGCCTCGTGCACGGCAATGCGCTTGCGATCGGTCGGCGACATCGGCGTCACGCCGGAGGGTTGTTCGCCGATGCGGCAGGTTTCCACGGCATCGACGAAGTGGGCCATTTCGACCTGATTTGCCCCGCCGCGCGCTGCCAGCAGCGCGGCGTGGTTGACGATGTAGGCGATCGCGGCCGGCGTCAGGCCGACGGTGTTGCGCGCCAGTTGCGGGAAATCCAGACCCGCCGCGGCAGTGATCTTGCCGGCGTACAGGCGGAACAGCGCTTCGCGGTCATCGAGGCCGGGCAGGCCGACGGCGATCGAGCGGTCGAAGCGGCCTTCACGTACCAGCGCCGGGTCGAGTGAGTTGGGGAAGTTGGTGGCGCCCAACACCAGCACGCCGGCGGCGCCATCGAAGCCGTCCATCTCGGCGAGGAACTGGTTGATGATGCGGTTGCTCTCGGCATCGCTGGAACGTGTCTGCTCGGCGCGCTTGCCGATGCCGTCGATTTCGTCGATAAAAATGATGCACGGCGCCTGCTTGCGGGCGGTGCGGAACAGCGCCTTGACCTTTTGGATGCCAACGCCGAAATACATCGAGGAGAAGTCGCTGCCGGTGACCTGGATGAAGCTCGCATTCGACTCACTCGCCAGCGCCTTGGCCAGCTGGGTCTTGCCGGTGCCGGGCTCGCCGGTCAGCAGCACGCCCTTGGGCGGGCGGGCGCCGAGACGGGCATAGGCGGCCGGATCGCGCAGATAGGCGGTGACGTCGCTGAGCGCCTGCTTGGCCTCGGCGGCGCCGATGACATCAGCGAAGGTCACACCGCTGCCCTTTCGCTGGACTTCAAAGCTACGGGTCTTCATGGCGAAGAACACCGCCGCGCCGATCAGCAGCAGGGCGATCGGTGAGTAGGGCAGAAGGATCTTGTAAAACGGCTTTTCCGCGTCGGTCTGGAACATCGCCAACGGGAACAGCTCGCCGCTGCTCTGCGCGTACTGCTCGAGCAGCAGTCTCGCGACGCGTCCGGACTGGTCCGGCACCCAGTAGCGCAGACCCTCGTGCAGGCTGACGTAGACCGCATCCTTACCCAATGCGGCGCTGGCAATGCTGGCGCCACGCAGATCGTTCATCAGCACCGAGAGATCGCGCCGATTGGCCTGCCAGGGCTCGGTGGAGTCCTGCAAGGCTTCGAGCATGCTCGCCGCCGCGCCAGTGGCTGGCGTTGACGGGGCGCTGGGGCGCAACTGCCAATAGGCGACGCTGGCGGCGATCAGCAGGAGCAGGAAAATAAGAAGTACAGGGCCGCGGCGACCTTGTAGCAGACGGGGTGTTTTCATTTCACATCCAATCGGGAAACCCGACGTTTCGACAAACCACCGCCAGGAGGCGGACCACAGTTGTTCGCGGGAAACCCCGCGGCGCCATTTGCATGGCGCGCCACAGTTCGGATGTGTTGGATGCGATTTATATGCCCGACTGTGTCTCGGCTCGGCAGACTCCGATAGCCGGCGAGAATACGGCAAGTGCCACCATGGGGGCGGCTACGCGACGAACGGAGAGCAGGTTTTCGACGAATGACCGGCTGCGCGGGGAACGAAAGTGTGCGTCGGATGACGTGCCGCGACGCCCGGCGGGACTGGCGGAGCACGGCATCTCACGTAAGTGATCCGGCGCAGAGATTGTCCCGCAAGGCCCTGTTAGGGTTCATCGCCGCGCGGTCGCTTGTCCCGAACCGGGCGCAATAAGAACCTGCCGACAGCCGCCCGGAACCGATGCCGGTGCGGAAAAACAACGTCCGATCGACCCGAGACTTCAACATGCCGACCAACAAGAAGTATCTTCGCTGCGCTTTTCTGGGCGCGCTGATTAGCCTCCTGCCAATCGCCTCGGCCAGCGCCGACGGGGAAACCATCAACCTGCTCACGCAGAATTTCCCGCCGTTCAGCATGGCCGACGATGGCAAGAATTTCGCCAAGGAGGGTGCGATCAGCGGCATTGATGCCGAGGTGGTGGCCGCTCTGTTCAAGCGTGCGGGCGTGCCCTATGCGATGACGCTGCGCTTCCCGTGGAGCCGCCTGCAGCAGTTGGCCGAGAAGACCCCGGGCTTCGCTGTGTTCTCCCTCAGCCGTACCCCCGAGCGCGAGCCCAAGTACAAGTGGGTCGGTCCGCTCAGCGAGATCCAGATCGTGCTGCTCAAGACTCCGGAGAGCCAGATTCAGGTCTCCAGCCTGGATGCTGCCAAGCAGTATCGAATCGGCTCGAAGGATGGCAGCGTGGGCAGTCAGTACCTGATCAACCGTGGCATCGAGGTGCAGAGTTCGCTGATCGACAGCCCGGCCAAGCTGAAGGCCGGCCAGTTCGATCTGTGGGCGACCACCAACCCCTCCGGCGAGTACGAGGCGAAGCAGGCCGGCGTCGGCCCGCTGGCCGTGGCGCTGACCCTGAGCCGTGTCGACCTCTATCTGGCGCTGAACAAGGAAACGCCGGATGCAGTCGTCGAGAAACTGCAGCGCACCCTCGACCAGATGAAGCAGGAAGGGCTGCTGCAACAGGCGGCGCAGCGTTACGTGAACTGAAGGCGTTTCACGCTACCGGGGGACGGGTGATCGACCCCTTCGGCGAGTTCTACCTGCAATCGGATCGCATCACTACCAGGCATGAATGAGGCGTGCCGGCGAGGCATCTGGCTAGCGCAGGTTGCTGCCGTGGGGCCTGCCCACACTGCCTCTTAGATTTCGTCTGGCGGATTCTGATAAACGCCTGTTGGCCGAACTCATCGCCCTGGGGTAGCCGCGTGGCCCCGGTTCGATCAACAAGTCGCCGGAAAATGAAACGGCAGGGGATTTTTTGCCGGTTTGGACTGCCTTAGTCCAATGGAGCGGTATCGCTCCGACCGCACTCCTGGCGATTCGAGAATTCGATGACTTGCTTCAATAACTACATGCTGCGTGCCTTCTGCATGGCCGCCGCCGTCTGGATTGCGCCTACCAACGCCGAGAACCTACCCGAACCGGTAGGCCATGTGGCGCGGGTGGAAGGCGCTGCGTACATCAGCAGCCGCGGCTATACCAACGCCGCCAAGGTCGGCCAGGCAATCGTGCCGGGTGTGGCTTTGAGCACCGGCGCCGAAGGTGCGCTGGGGGTGATCCTCGGCGACGGCAGTGTTTTGGCGTTCGGCCCGCACAGCGAGCTGACCCTCGACGACTATCGCTTCGCCCCGGCATTGGATGAGCTGCGCCTGCGCGCGACGCTCAATCGCGGCACGCTCAACCTGATTGCGGGCGACATGGCCCGCCTCGATCCACAGGCCATCGCTGTCGACACGCCGGACGGCCGCATCGGTGTGCGCGGTGGCCAGGTGTTGATGAAGGTGAGCCCGTGAAGCCGATTACGCTGATGCAAACGATGGTGCTGCTGGCGATGACGGCAGTGGCGGGCTGCGCGCAGCATTCCTACGTGATGCTGGCGGACGACAGTGGTGGGCGCGGTGGTGTGATGCTTGGAGAGGAAGGGGAGCGTCGGCTGGACGCGTCTGGCCAGGGCATGGCAATTGCCGGTACCGATCAGGCCTATGTCGTACCGGACATGCGCCGCAAGGCGGACTTCGACAAGGCGCTGGCTGCCCAGCCGGCATTGCCCGAGCGTTTTAGCCTTCATATCGCGCCATCCGGCGCGCTGGACAGCACGGCTGAACAACTGCTGGACAGCGTTCTGCTGGCAGCCCAGCGTCGGGACTATCCGGTGGTAACAGTCATCGGCCATACCGATACGCTGGGTCATCGTGCGGCCAACGAGCAGGTCGGTTTGCGTCGCGCCCAGGCGGTAGCCGAGCTGTTGCGGACCAAGGGGCTGGAAGCGATGGAGTTGCGGGTGGAATCCCACGGCGAGCGCAATCTGCTGATAGCGACGCCGGATGCCACGGCCGAGCCGCGCAATCGGCGAGTCGAAATTCTGGTGCGTTGAGGTCGATGACGCGGCGACTGGCGCCGCGCCGACAGACGATCCGATCAGTCGATGACCAGAACGGCGTCCATTTCAACCTGCGCACCCTTGGGCAGCGCGGAGACACCGATGGCGGCACGCGCCGGGTACGGCTGCTGGCAGTAGCGGCTCATCACCTCGTTGACGGTGGCGAAGTTGCCGAGGTCGGTGAGGAAGATGTTGAGCTTGACGATGTCCTTCAGCGAGCCGCCAGCCGCTTCTGCCACCGCCTTGAGGTTCTCGAAAACCTGCACCGCCTGCGCTTCGAAACCTTCCACCAGCTCCATGCTCTTGGGATCCAGCGGGATCTGCCCGGACAGGTAGACGGTGTTGCCGGCCTTGATGGCCTGGGAGTAGGTGCCAATGGCGGCCGGCGCCTTGTCGGTGTTGATCACGGTCTTGCTCATGGAGACTCCTCTGAGGGTTGGGCAACGGGCAGCCAGCATAATGGCTGATGGCGAGAGCGGCCAGCCGTGGCGTTTTGCAGACAGGTCGAAGTTGACGGAGGACGTCAGGCCTTGACGCGGGTGATGCGGGTGACGCCCTTGATCGCGCGCAGCTTCTTGATGACCCGGGCCAGGTGCACGCGGTCATGCACGCTGACCACCAGCTGGACGACGCTGATGCGGCCGTCGCGCTCGTCCATGCCGATCTTCTCGATGTTGCCGTCGGCGGCATTGACGCTGCCGGCGAGCAGTGCGATCAGGCCGCGCTGGTGCTCCAGCTCGACCCGGAGCTCAACATTGAACTCGCCCGTGACATCCTTCGACCAGGACAGCTGGATGCACTTGTCGGGGTTGTGGCGTACGTCGGCGATGTTCCGGCAGGTTTCCAGGTGCACGACCATGCCCCTGCCGGCCGATAGATGCCCGACGATGGGGTCGCCGGGAATCGGCGTACAGCACTTGGCGTAGTTCAGCACCAGCCCTTCGGTGCCGCGAATCGCCAACGGACCTTCGAGTGCCGGTGCTTCCTCATTGTCGTGCGATATCAGACGGCGCGCTATCACATAGGCCATGCGGTTGCCCAGGCCGATATCCTCCAGCAGATCCTCGACGTACTCCATGTGGTATTCGGTCAGTACCTGCTGGATGCGCTCGGCGCTGATCTTGTCCAGGCTGGTCTCGAAGCCGCTGAGCGCCTTGCTCAGCAGGCGCTCGCCGAGGTTGATCGACTCCGAACGACGCTGCAGCTTGAGCGCATGGCGGATATGCGTGCGTGCCTTGCCGGTGACGACAAAATTCAGCCAGGCCGGATTCGGCCGCGCACCTGGTGCGGTGACGATCTCCACCGTCGAGCCACTCTCCAGTGGTTGCGACAGCGGCGCCAGGCGACGGTTGACGCGGCAGGCGATGCAGGTGTTGCCGACGTCGGTGTGCACCGCGTAGGCGAAGTCGACGGCGGTGGAACCCTTGGGCATCTCCATGATGCGGCCCTTGGGGGTGAAGACGTAGACCTCGTCGGGGAACAGGTCGATCTTCACGCTCTCGATGAATTCCAGCGAGTTGCCGGCGCGCTGCTGCAGTTCCAGTACACCCTTGACCCACTGGCGGGCGCGGGCGTGGGTGCCCTTGGGCACTTCGTCCTCGGGGGACTTGTACAGCCAGTGCGCGGCGATGCCGTTGTTGGCCATCTCTTCCATCTCGCGGGTGCGAATCTGGATCTCGATGGGCACGCCGTGCATGCCGAACAGGGTGGTATGCAGCGACTGGTAGCCGTTGGCCTTGGGAATCGCGATGTAGTCCTTGAAACGGCCCGGCAGCGGCTTGTACAGGCTGTGCACCGCACCGAGCACGCGGTAGCAGGTGTCGACCTTGTCCACCACGATGCGGAAGGCGTAGACGTCCATGATCTCGTGGAACGCCTTGCGCTTGCCGCGCATCTTCTTATAAATGCTGTACAGGTGCTTCTCGCGGCCCAGTACGTCGCCTTCCAGCCCTTCGCGTTCGAGGCAGTGAATCAGCGACTGTTCGATCTTGTCGACGATCTCATTGCGGTTGCCCCGGGCGCGGCGTACGGCGGCGCGGATGCGCTCCGAGCGCATCGGGTGCATGGCCTTGAAGCCCAGATCCTCGAACTCCACGCGCATGGTGTGCATGCCCAGCCGGTTGGCGATGGGTGCGTAGATCTCCAGGGTTTCCTTGGCGATGCGGCGGCGCTTTTCGCCGGCCAGTACTTCCAGCGTGCGCATGTTGTGCAGGCGGTCGGCGAGCTTGACCAGGATCACGCGGATGTCGCGGGCCATCGCCATGGCCATCTTCTGGAAGTTTTCGGCCTGCGCTTCGGCCTTGGTCTCGAAGTTCATCTGGGTCAGCTTGCTGACCCCGTCGACCAGTTCTGCAACGGTTTCGCCGAACTGCGCGACCAGCGCTTCCTTGGGAATGCCGGTGTCCTCGATGACGTCATGCAGCATCGCGGCCATCAGGCTCTGATGGTCCATGTGCATGTCGGCGAGGATGTTGGCTACCGCGAGAGGATGGGTGACGTAGGCTTCACCGCTGCGCCGGCGTTGACCGTCGTGGGCCTGCTCGGCGTAGAAATATGCACGACGGACCAGATTGACCTGATCCGGGCCGAGGTAGGTCGATAGGCGATCCGCAAGCGCGTCTATGGCTGGCAAGACAGTGCTCCTTGCCAGCGGGCTTCGATGTTATCGGTTCGACTTCGACCTGGCATTTATTCAGATGGCCTCGTTCGGCTCTTCCTCGTACTGGGTGAAGAGAGGCTCGTCGTCAACGATCTCGTCTTGTGCAATGACATCGTAGTCGACCAGGCCGGAAGCGATCTCGCGCAGGGCGACGACGGTCGGCTTGTCATTTTCCCATGCGACCTTGGGCTCCTTGCCACCGGTGGCCAGCTGGCGCGAGCGCTTGGTAGCGAGCATGACCAGCTCGAAGCGGTTATCGACGTTGTCCAGGCAATCTTCAACGGTAACGCGGGCCATGGTGTTCCTCATCAATAGCGGTAGAGCGTGCCCGAATGGGCGAGCGGACGGAGTAGTCTAAAAAATCACCAGCCTTAATGGAAGCGCTGTTTCTGCGGGCTGTGCGTCAACCGACCTGCGCGAGCAATTCGCCAAGAAGGCGGGCGTGGCGCTGTTGCTGGGTCTTCTGTATCAGTTGGTTGGAGCGGAAGATCGACTGCAGGTCGATCAGGGCGTGGGCGAAGTCGTCGTTGATCACCAGGTAGTCGTATTCGACGTAGTGGCTCATTTCGCTGACCGCTTCGCGCATGCGCTTGTCGATGATCTCGTCACTGTCCTGGCCGCGGTTGTTGAGGCGTTGGCGCAGTGCTTCCTGTGTCGGCGGCAGGATGAAGATCGATTTGGCCTGGGGCATCAGGCGGCGCACCTGCTGCGCGCCTTGCCAGTCGATCTCCAGGATCAGGTCGAAGCCTTCGGCCAGGGTGTCTTCCAACCAGCGCTGGGAGGTGCCGTACAGGTTGCCGAACACTTCGGCATGCTCGAGAAACTCGTTGCGCTCCAGTCGCGCGAGAAAATCCTCGCGGCTGACGAAGTGATAGTTGACGCCGTCGACCTCGCCCGGCCGCATGGCCCGGGTGGTATGGGAAACCGACACCCGCACCTGCGGTTGTGCATCGACCAGCGCCTTGACCAGGCTGGTCTTGCCGGCCCCGGAAGGCGCGGAAACGATATAAAGCGTACCGGTGGTGGCGGACATGACGGGTTCCTGAAAAGCGCTGTTAATACTGTGGGACAAAAATAGACCAGCCGTTGTGGTGGCTGATGGTTATTCGAGGTTTTGCACCTGCTCGCGCATCTGCTCGATCAATACCTTGAGATTGACCGCGGCCTGAGTGCTGCGCGGGTCGAACGCTTTCGAGCCGAGGGTGTTGGCTTCGCGATTGAGTTCCTGCATGAGGAAGTCGAGCCGGCGTCCGGCCGCGCCGCCGGTCTTGAGTACGCGTCGCACTTCGGTCACATGGGTGTTCAGGCGGTCCAGTTCTTCGGCAACGTCACTCTTCTGTGCCAGCAGGACCATTTCCTGTTCGAGGCGCTGTGGGTCGAGCTCTGCCTGCATTTCGCTGAAGCGGTCGAGCACCTTCTGGCGCTGGGCTGCGAGCATCTGCGGCACCTGTTCGCGCAGCGTGGCAACTTCTTCGAGGATGCTGTCCAGGCGCTCGTTGAGCAGCTTGGCCAGTTCGTCGCCCTCACGCCGGCGGCCTTCCTTGAGCTGCTCGAGCGCACTGTGGAAGAGCTGCAGGGCGCTCTGGTTGAGTGCTTGTGGGTCGACTGCGTCGCCGACCAGTACGCCCGGCCAGCCAAGTACCTGCAGCGGGTCAATCGGTGCGGGTTGGCTGATCAGTGCGGCAACGCTTTCGGCGGCGGCGATCAACTGGCTGGCGCGCTCGCGGTCGACCTGCAGGGCGGTGCGGTTGTTTTCCTCGGCGAAGCGCAAAGTGCACTCCACCTTGCCGCGCGAGATGCCTTTGCGCAGGGCATCGCGAACCGCGCCTTCGAGGTCGCGGAAGGCGTCCGGCAGGCGCAGGTGCGGCTCGAGATAGCGATGATTGACCGAGCGGATTTCCCAGCTGAGGGTGCCATGGGTGCCGGCCTGCTCGCTGCGGGCAAAGGCCGTCATGCTGTGGACCATCGGGGATACCTCTCGATTGCGGGCTGCGAAAGGCGAAGGATTGTAAAGGAAAACAGGGTGTCGCGGCAGCGATGGCCGGACGGTCGCGACCCTTTTCCACGCCAATGGGCTCTATAATGCCGGTCAATTTCCTATCTAGCAGGACCTATACATGAAGCGACCCAGTGGCCGTGCCGCCGATCAGCTGCGCTCGATCCGCATCACCCGCAACTACACCAAGCATGCCGAGGGCTCGGTGCTGGTGGAGTTCGGCGACACCAAGGTGATCTGCACGGTCAGCATCGAGTCCGGCGTCCCGCGTTTCCTGAAAGGGCAGGGGCAGGGTTGGCTGACCGCCGAGTACGGCATGCTGCCGCGCGCTACGGGTGAGCGCAACCAGCGTGAAGCCTCGCGCGGCAAGCAGGGTGGACGCACTCTGGAAATCCAGCGCCTGATCGGTCGTTCGTTGCGTGCGGCGCTCGACATGAGCAAGCTCGGTGAGAACACGCTGTTCATCGACTGCGATGTGATCCAGGCCGACGGCGGTACGCGCACGGCGTCGATCACCGGTGCCATGGTGGCGGTGATCGATGCGCTCAAGGTGCTAAAGAAACGTGGCGGTCTGAAGGCGGGCGATCCGGTCAAGCAGATGATTGCAGCGGTATCGGTCGGTATCTATCAGGGCGAACCGGTGCTGGATCTGGATTACCTGGAGGACTCGGCGGCCGAAACCGATCTGAATGTGGTGATGACCGACGCCGGTGGTTTCATCGAGGTACAGGGAACTGCCGAAGGCGCGCCGTTCCAGCCTGCTGAGCTCAATGCCATGCTGGCCCTGGCTCAGGACGGCGTGCGACAGTTGTTCGAGTTGCAGCGCGCCGCGCTGGCTGACTGAGCGAGAGGTAACGCGAAATGACCGATCAGGATCTCGTGCCGCTGCCCAACCGCGAAGCACGTCAGTGGGCGATGTTCTGCCACTACTCGTCGTTTTTCTGGTTTCTGGCGCCGATGATCGGCAACGTGATTGGTCCGCTGATCGTCTGGCAGCTGAAGAAGGACATGGATCCCTTCGTCGATCAGCAGGGCAAGGAAGCGCTGAATTTCCAGCTTACCTTCAGCATCGTGATGATGATCTGCGGCTTGCTGGCCTGGATCCTCATAGGCTTTCCGCTGATGGTGCTGGTGAGCGTAGTGGCGCTGGTGCTGGTGGTGATCGCCGGCATCCGTGCCAACGAGGGCAAGCCCTACCGCTATCCGTTCTGCTGGCGGCTGGTCAAGTAGGGCAAACCGCTGAGCCTCAGAGGCTCAGCGTCCAGTCGTAGTCAACGATCAGCGGCGCGTGCTGGGAGAAGCGTGGTTGCCGTGGCAGGCGAGCAGTGCGCACGAAGCGGCGTAGACCGGATGTCAGGATCTGGTAGTCGAAACGCCAGCCGAGGTTGAGCATTTCGGCCTGCTCGGTGTCCGGCCACCAGCTGAACAGATCGC
>Ga0209024_1002225_pt1 | contig 11980 bp, 13 predicted proteins | sample AutmiccommunBRH5_FD_187380 | JGI IMG/M metagenome (GOLD analysis project Ga0209024, IMG submission 187380) | Deep subsurface microbial communities from Mt. Terri, Switzerland - Autotrophic microbial communities BRH/5 (SPAdes) (version 2) | ecosystem: Environmental > Aquatic > Deep subsurface >...
AGGGCGCGCGCCCCGAGTCCGTGGTGGTCTGTGCCGGCTGCGGTGAGCCCCTCGGCCCGCGCGACGTGCGACGAGCCGCGCCCGCTCGCTAGTCCGACGCACCCGCCTCGTGCCCTGCCGCATGCGGGGGCGTCTCGAACACCCCGCGATGCTCCAGGTAGAGCGCCTCGCGGATCGAGGCGATGCGGTCGCGGGCCTGCGAGAGCGAGCCGGACAGCATCACGATCGCCGTCTCGTGGTTGTCCTTGTAGTAGTCCTTGAGCTCGCCCGCTTTGCGGAATCCGAACGCCTCGTACAGCGCGCGCGCCCGAGCATTCGACTCGCGCACCTCGAGCACGATCTCGTTGAGCTCCGCCTCGAGCGCGAGTTCGAAGCACTCAAGCAGGAGACGTCGACCGATGCCGCGCCCCTGCTGCGCCGGATCCACCGCGATGGTCACGAGGTGCAACTGGTCCACCATGTACCAGACGCCCATGAACCCGACGATGCGCTCGTGCGTGCCGCCGATCAGCGCACGCTTGAGCGCAGTCAGCGGCCCGGCCGGCGGCGGGTCGGTGGTCTCCTCGACGGCGACGAGGTACTGCGCGAAGCCGTTCGAGAGTTCCTTCTCGAACAGGCGGGCGGGCCAGGCATCCTCGTACGCCGCGCTCTCGATGCGCTTCACGCCGGAGACGTCGTCCCGAGTCATGTCGCGCAGCCAGATGCGCGCAGGAGGCGTGGCCATCCCGCTGAGTTTACCCGCCGCGCTTCCGTGGATGGCTCGTCCGGCACGACTCGAGCGTCACGCTCAAGCGCAGGGGGCTCAGCGTGATGGCAGGCGACCGACCATCAGGTAAGCAGCATGATCAGCAAGATGATCAGAAGGATGGTGACTACGGTGCCGATGCCGATGTACATGAGGTGAAACTCCCGTTCGTGAGCCGCTGCTCAGGGTGGATTGCAGCGGTCGGAAGGAGGCATCGCTGCCTCCACGAGTAGCTTCAACGCTAGGGGAGAGGATTGGTGCCACACGTAACTGTCTCGTGACAGGAACGCCCTCGCAGGGGCATTTCGCGTGAAGGAGCGCACTGTGCAAGGCGGCCGGCTGCGCTCGGTCGGGGTGGGCTCAGGCGTTCGTCACGCCGACGTCAGAACGTCGGTCGGCGCGAAGTTAGTCGTCGCGGGTCTGCTCGGCCTCGGGCGTCACGCCCTCGGCCAGCGGTCGCTGCAGGATGTAGTAGGCGGTCTCCGGTCGAGCGAGATGCTGGATGCCGGACACCCCCCACCCTTCCTTTCCCAGTGCCGTGAGGTACCGGGAAAGGAACGACGTACGATGCTCACCGCTCTTGCGGATGAACTCGACGCCATCACGACTGATGCGCCCACGCGTATCCACGTAGGCCACCGAATACTCAATCTGGTCCATGGCTAACCTCCACTGATCGAGGAGTAGCTGGACGCCTGGGCTGATCCACCGCCCGCCCTCGTGCGGCCTCGGCCTCGGTCGGTTCCGCGATCCGTCTTGTCGAACCGGCGCGGACCGGCAGTCACCGGAGCCGTCGAGGATGAATGCGGCCCGCCCACTCGGAGGTCCTCGGCCTCCCCTGGGGCGGCGACCGGACGCAGCCGGCCTGCTTTCATCTTGCCATGTTCCGAGGATTTCGCGACTTGCCGGGCGCATCTTGCGGATCGCGTCAGCACCCCCTCGACATGCATGAGAACAAACGTTCTACTCATCCCACAAGGGTACTGACCTCCGCACCGAACAGGCGGGAACGCACAGAGATGCGGAGATGCACGAGGAGGCCGGGGATGGTCGATGTGAACGAACTGGAGCTCGAAGCCATGGAGGCGGTCACCGCCCCCGACGGCGCGGACGGCGACGACGACCCCATCGCCTACGCCGATCCGTTCGAGGATGACGTGGACCGGGAGTTCGTCTCCGACGACGGCGACGGCCTCCCCGACGAGGTGCTCGCCGAACTCGAAGCGCTCGCGTCGACCGAGTTCGACGACGACGGGACGGCGGCTCTCGAGTCTGCGCTCGCGGAGGCGCAGCGGGAGCTCGCGCAGCAACGCAACCTCACCCGCCAGGCCGTCGCGCGGTACCGGGACGCACTGCTCGCGGCGGAACCGGAGCTCCCGCCGGACCTCGTGCATGGCGAGACGCTCGAGGAAGTCGAGGCATCGGCAGTGTCGGCGCGGGACGCCGTCGCTCGTATCCGAGAGCGCGTGGCGACCGAGCGGACGGAACGCCCTCGCGGCTTCCCGGTCGGCGCCCCGGCGCGATCCTCGGAGCGTGGTCACGCGCACAGCACGATGAGCGCGCACGAGAAGATCGCCGCCGGTCTCCAGGAGCGCCTCATCTAGCCAGGACCTGTCGTGCGGACGGGGGGCCGCGCCGGGCGCGCTCGCGCTTCCGAGGCCAGACGGCACGCCGTCACTCGGGCGCGGGGGCGCTCGGCTGCCCGGTCGCTACGCCTCGGCGGTGCGCTTCCAGTAGGCGGAGCCGTCGCGCTTGCGGGCGAGGATGCCGAGGTCCACGAGCTCGCGGCGGATGCGCGCCGGGTCGTTGAACGCGTGCAGTTGTTCGAGCATGTGCCCGAGTTCGACCTCGTTCCAGACGATGCCGTCCTCGATCTGCGCGGCGATGTGGTCGAGCACCAGCAGTTGTTGCGCGCGCCGAACGGGCCAGCGCGCCACCCGCCCGCGGTCGTCCAACAACCGTTCGAGGATCCTCGAACGCTTGCGGAGCGCGAGCATCGGGTCGGCCGGAGTGTTGGGGTCGTTCATGTGTCCAGTGTCATGCATTCCGCGCTGGGCTTCGAGGTACGCTCTCCCACATGGCAGATGCGAAGTGGGGCGATGCGCCGACGCCTGCGTCCGGCCGTGACGGAGGGCGCGTCGAGGACCTCATCGCGTACTACGCAAACGAGGGGTTCGAGGTGGCCTATCGCATCGAGGATGAAGTGGGCCTGATCCGAACGAACTCGTGGCCCGCGGTCATCATCGGAACGGTGGTTGGAGGCATCGGCGGCGGGATCAACCCCTCGCCCCGCCGCCAACGCATCTGGCTCCACGTCGATCCCGAAGGCCGCGCGCTCGTTCGGCTCTACGCCTGCCATCACACCTAGCGTTGAGTAGCGGGGAAGTTGGCACGAACGATCCCTGTCCGGTCGCGGAGTATTCCGGTACGTTGTGCGCCACGAATCGGCGTCACCAAGGGGTCAGATGGCGCGCTCCCGATCACGTGTTCCTCAGTCAGCACCTGGCGAGACTCGTCGGGCCTCTGCTGCGCCCTCGGGACCGACCGCTCGACCGGATGTCCGTCGCGCGGCCGTAGCCCCCGAGGCGATGCGTTCGCTGCAGCAAGCGGCCGGCAACGCCGCCGCCCGCCGCGTGAAGGCGAGCGCCGCGCCCGCCGGTCCCCAGCGGCTGTGGACGAACAAAGAGTTCACCGACAAGACGTATGAGAGCGCCTTCACTCAGAAGAGCAGCGCTCAGAAGGCCGTCATCGACCTCCTCACGGCGTACTACGCGCTCGACACTCCGAAGAACAAGCCGACGGCTGCGCATGCCAACCTGCTCACTCAGATGAAGGCGTCGGCGGAGCTCTGGCTGGCCGACCACGTCACCGAACTCGATGGCCAGGTCTCCGAGGATCCCAAGCGCCCGAAGCGCATGCAGGGCTTCAAGGACTTCATCGCGAACGTCGACGCGGAACTGGCGACGATCAAGGCGGTGCTCGGCGACGAGTTCATCCCGGAAGTCACCGAGGAACACAAGGCCTACCAGAAGCTCCGCGACCACTACAAGGGGTCCGCCGACTCGCTCTTCGTGAAGGCTGCAGGCGTCCTGGACAAGGCCGTCAGCAAGCCCGGCGACTCCGCGAGCGTCGAGGTCGAGTTCGAGATCCCGATCGATCCGTCCGGCGCCGGGTTCATCGGCGGTCGCCTCTCCATCGAAGCGGAGAAGGACGACGACAACATGGTGAAGGCCCGCACGGAGATGGTGGTCACCGGCGGCGCCAACATCGGCATCGCGAAGGTCAAGGCTGAGCTGGGCGGCTACATCGAGGCGCAGGCCAGCACCGGCGCCGACGTCATGAATCTCTACTCGTACGGCCTCTACCGCCGCTTCCGGGAGTCGAAGTACATCCCGCGCGAGGCCGCGAACTACATGTGGGGCGGTCAGACCTCGCAGCATGGCTACAACAAGGCCGAGGCCTGGTCGCGCGCCCTCGAGCAGCGCCTCTTCGCCGCGTTGCCCGACGTCGACCCGAACGATCCGAAGTACAAGTCGATGCCGCCCTCGAAGGCGAAGGAAGCACTCGAGGCAGACCAGGCCGCCGTCGAGGCGTCTCGCGAGCGCGTCAAGAACACCTACGTGGAGACCGGCGGCGTCGTCGCCGGCAAGGGCGAGGTCGGCATCTCGGAGCTTGTCGCCCTCGAGATTGGCGTCAAGTACACGGCCGGCAGCAAGATCAGCGCCGAGTCGATCGTCGCAGCCAAGGGCGCGGCCGGCGCGAAGAACTCGGGCGGCCTCACCGGGCGCGGCGCGCAGAAGAACCTGGGCGAGGACACCTCGTCGGTCACGTTCAGCACCAAGGTCACCGTCAGCGGCATCGAACTCGAGCTCGAGGTGGCCAAGTCAGGTGCCGACCTCGAGATCTCATTCGACGGCACCGGCAAGATCCCGGCGACCGCCCTCGACGGCGTCGCGGCTTACCTCGCCAGCATCGGCCTCGCAACGCACAAGTTCGTGAAGACGGTAAAGGCCGCCAAGGACGACGAGGTCATGGGACCGCTCGTCGCCTTCGGCGGCGTCCAGAAGGCGCTCTACGGCCCCGTCCTCAGTGCCGCGGTGCAGGGCAAGAGCGGGATGGACGTCGGCGACGTCGGCCTACGCCTCTCGATGAGCGCGTCGCGCGAGGACGGCGAGTGGAGCGGCGAGATCTCGATCAACCACGTCTCGGCGCTCTCGTTCGAGCCGCCGATCGGCCTCAAGGTCGAGCTCGAGAAGTCGTCTCGGATCGGTGCGCTCCAGTACAGCGGCGGCTCCTGGTCGCTCAAGTAGCCTCGGTGCCTGCTCCCGCACCCAGGGTGGGCCGAGACGCACGAGGACTACGCTAGCCCCATGCCAACGCACACCGTCGACAGCCTGCTCACGCTCCACGAGCCGAACACGTACGAGTTCCGCGTCATCTTCGACTCGACGAGTCACGCTGGCGGCGGTGGCGCACCCCTCGACGTGCGCATCACCGTTACCCTTGGGTGGGACGCCTACGAGCGCTCCATCGACCTCTTTCAGCTCTTCCACTGCCCGCCAGATGTCCGGGGCGATGGCCCAGAGGGCGGCCTGATCGAGGGCAAGCGCGTCCGCGTCGAGGCTCGCCTCGACGATGCGCTCGCTCAGGAGCACTTCGCCGACAGTGACGCCGAGGGCGTCGCGGCACGCCTGCTGGATCTCGCCGAGAGCGACACGCAGCACATCCTGCTGGAGACCGAGTCCTGGTTCGCCCTCGCCGTGACGCAGGCGATCGATCTCCCGGACGACGCGCCCGAGAGCGCCGACCTCCGCGAGGGCTACCGCACCACCTGGGCGGACGCCTCGAAGGTCACGCGCTAGGACGGCCTAGCCGGGCAGGGCTGCAAGACACGTCCCGAGCGCTCACACTTCGACAGGCTCAGTGTGAGCGCGTGTTTGAGAGCCTCAGGCCAATTGCCTACGGCTAGACGAACGCCTCGATCGCCTGGCGTTCCTCCGCGAACGGGTCGTGCTCGAGCGTGACCTCCCGCCCGAGGATCATCGTGGGGCGCGTCTCCGCCTCGAACGGTGGCCATTCTCCGACGCCCTCGTGCGAGGGGTCGCCAGAGCGGGCGAACGCGAGCCACGAGTCCATCATGCGGAGCGAGAGCGCCTCGGCTTCCGGGCCGCTGCCGGCGAACCGATCCTGTGTCGGCGCCCAGAGTGTGCCGAAGACGAACGGCATCTCCAGCGCATGGCATGAGCCGAATGCGCCATGCCGCGCCGGCGACTCCCAGGTGAAGAGGTAGACGAAGGCAGGCTGCCCGTTCGCCCTCGTGCTGAGCGCCAGGCGCTGCGCGTTCACGCGGAAGCGCAGGTCCGTGGTGATCCCGTCGAAGATGTCGACGTTCGCCGCCGGCAGACCCTTCGAGGATCGCGACGCGCGGTAGACCTCGATCAGGCGCTTCGCGTCGTCCTCGGACGCTCGGGGCATCTCGCGTGCGATCGCGGCGGGGAGATCCTCGTCCGTGATGTGTCGGTCGCGGCTCGTCGCGTTGAACAACTTCACTTCGTCGCGGTTGGTGCCGATGAGCACCGGCACGTTCGAGGATCGCCCGGCGGCGATGGCGTCGAGGGGCGCCTCGGGGATGACGTCGGCGTCGATCACGGGGCCGTAGCGCATGCCGATCTTGTGCTGTGCCTCGACGATCTCCTGCCACGGGCGGTCGAGGATCGCTGCAGCATCCGCCGGCTCGATGCCGAGCTGCTTGAGGAGCGCTTCGCGGATCTTGACGGCGTCGGCCTGCGGGGTCGCGCGGCCACTGCCGCTCTCGAGGATCGCCTTGGCGAAGAGCCCCCGCGCCGAGGCCGTGGCGAGCAGTGCGCCGACGGCGGCCGCGCCGGCGGACTCGCCGAAGATCGTGATGTTCGAGGGATCGCCGCCGAACGCCTCGATGTTGTCGCGCGTCCACTCGAGCGCTCGGACCATGTCGAGCAGGCCGACGTTACACCGCGCGCCCTCGATGACATCCTCGAAGTCGGCGAACCCGAGCGCGCCGAGGCGGTAGTGGATTGTCACCACAACCACGTCCCCGCGGACCGCGAGGGGGCCACCGTCGTAGAGGTCCTCGGAGCCCGCGCCGTGCGTGTAGCCGCCGCCGTGGATCCAGAACATCACGGGGCGCTTCGCGCCATCAGGGGCAGGCGTGTAGACGTTCAGGTAGAGGCAATCCTCGTCGCGCGGGGTGCTGGAGGCGAAGCCCTGGATCGGGTGGTCGCCCTGCGGCGCGCTCTTCTCGAACTGCTGCGCGGGGCGGACACCCTCCCACGGCTGCGGCGGTTCGGGCGCGTGGAAGCGCGGCGGCGGCGAGGCGAACGGGATGCCGAGGAACGCGTGGTGCGCTCCGCCGCCGCTGAACCACCCCGCGCCGTCGCGCTCGAGGCCGTCGAGTTTGCCGTAGGTGGTCTGCACGATCGCCATCGTCGGAGTCTCCCGTCCCAGTCCGGATCCAGTCCCTGCTTCGGCGTTCCGTGCCGGTTTGGCGTTAGCTCTTCAGCGAGAGCGTCACGGTCGCCGACAGCAGGTCGCCGAGCGCCGCGCACATCGGCCCGCCGCATGCGCCGATCTCGATTTCTTCGCGCCGTTTGAGGAGCGCGGGGTCGGTGACCTCGATCTCGACGGTGGAGTGGATGTGGCCGACCTGGCGCGGGAACTCCTGCATCGTCGCCTCGACGCTGGCGACGGCGCGCGTCACCTCGGCGTCCGCGAGTGCGCCGTTATTGAGCAGGTAGCCGAGGGTGCAGTTCCCCACGGCGATCAACAAGAGGTCGACCGAGGTGAAGTCGACCGGCCCTTGGCCGTCCTCGGCGGGGGCGCGCACGTTCGTGAACGTCCGGTGAGCGCCCTCGCCACGTTCGACGTCGAACCGGATCTCGTGGCGGTCGACGAACTCGGCGGTCAACTTCGGCATGTCAGTCCCCCTCCATCGGCGCCTCACGACCTCGGGCGGAACTCGCCGGCGAGGGAGGCGCAGCGCGGGGAGTGTACGCCGGTAACTGACAGGTTCGATCCTGACGAAACGCTACGGTTCACGTCATAACTGTCGAGAATCACGGCGCGGAGGAACAACGGACGTGGTCGAGGTAGTCGTCGCACTGGGCTGGGTGGTCTGCTGGCGTACCTGCTCAACGGGCCGCTGGCAGGCGCGAGCGCGAATCAGCCGCCTCGTGAGCAGCGTCCGAAGCAGAGCGCACGGCCCAAGCCCAAACTGACCGCCGCCGCCAAGAAGACGCCCCCAGCGCCGCTCGTCGCGCCCCAACTTCCCGTGGCCCCGTCGCCTCGCAAGTCGACGGCGACGGTCCGGAAGTTCAAGTAGCCGACGAGGGCTCCCGGCGGAGCGCCTAGTAGCGGCCTGTCGCGACGATGCCGCCCTGCTCGAGCACGCGGTCGTCGTCCGTGAAGATCGCGAGCGCGCCCTGGCGCAGCGCGTGCTGCAGGAGGCGTTCCACCTCGTCGGCGTCCACCGGCGATTCGTGGACGCGGGCGTCCTCCGCCGTGCCGAGGTGCTGCGTGGCGTTCTCGTGCACGATCACCGTGCCGACGCGGCCCTGCACGCACGCCTGCTCGATGGCCTCGAGCCCGCCGATGGCGTTCGGCTCGGCGCCGCTGAACCACTGCTCGACACGCTCCGCGGCGTTCTCGAGCTGCACCTCCCCCGCGAGGGCGCGCAGCCGCTGGTAGCGGTCACGCTCGTCCTCGCCGTGTGGCGGCGCGTTCAACTGCACGGCGCGTTCACGGAGACCGTCCGAGACCATCGCCAGCAGTTGCTGCCGCGCCTCGTCGACGCCCTCGACGATCACGATGTCGTCCGCGCGCACGAACTCCTCGAGCTTCTCGGAGGCCTCCTTCGAGAAGAGGTGCCGCTGGTTCTCGACGTAGCGGTTCTCCTGCACGTAGGAGTGCCCTGGCCCGGCCTGGTCACCCCCGACGACCCCGCCGCCCTGGTGGTCGACGCCGGTGCGCTGACCCTTCTTCGAGAGGTAGTGCGCGGGCCAGTCCACCTCGTCCGAGGCGGTCTCCGCGCCGTAGCGCACGCGCGTGACCTCCATGGTGTGCAGGTCCACCGTGACGAGGACGACCGGGCGGTCGAAGTATCCCGCGCGGGCGACCTCGAACACGCGAGGGCCGTTGGCGGCGTGGACGCTGCTGCGGATCGGCGCGGCCAGCTCGAGGACCGTGAACGGCCCAGGATCCGGATCGGCGTCCTGGGCGTCGCCCGAGTAGACCGGGTGCGCCACCCAGACGAGGCCGAGCACGCCGCGCTGACTCGCGTCGGCGGCGGCCTCCTCAAGCTCCCGCATCTCGTCCTCGACGGCCTCGCCCTGGTGCTTCTCGAGGCCCTCGGCGGCCTCGCGACCGGCCTGGCGCAGCACCTTCAGCGCCGGTGGCTGCCCTGATCCATCCGGCGTCAGGTCCAGCGTCGCGGTCACCGTGAGCCGGCCCGCGTCGCCTGCGTCCCCGTAGTTCAGCAGCCGCTCCACCAGCGCATCGAGCCGCCCTCGCGTCGTATCGGTAGCCATCGAGGCACCCCCTTCTCGGGTACCCCTCGACGCTACGGGCGCACGAGTTGCGGGGGCATAAACCGAAGTCCCCTCGGGAGGAGGCGGAGGTCCCGGGGGATGGGGTGTGGGCGGCTAGGCGCCGGCTTCTGGCAGCGCTCGAACATCCTCGATCTCCTCGAAGATCTCCTCGATGTGCTGGCGCAGTTCATGGGGCAGCGACGCGACTGCGCCGCCCTCCTGCCACCGGTCATCCTCGATCGCGCGTGCGGCTTCCTCGGAATCGGCGTCGATCTCGGTGGTCACCCACCCGGCGACTGACCACGTGCGGGTCACGGCGTACTTCGGCATGGCGCTACTCCTGCTGCGCGGAGAGTCTGCCACACGAGCGGGGACGCCTCAGTCGATCGATGGCACTCCGGCACGCTGGAGCATCTCTGCGATGCGGTCGAACTCCTCGGGAGGGAGGGTCTTGTCGCGACCGTCGGGCTCAGGCACGCAGATGATCTGGCCACGACGCGCACGGGTGAGGATGACCCGGTAGCCGTTCACGATGTACTTCGACCGCTCGGCGTTCGCCTTCTGCCACTTCGTGCCCTTGAATTGCCGCGCTTCGAGCCCAGTGAACAACTTGTCTGGAACGAGGTCGTTCCCCCAGAGAACACCGGCCCAGTCGAGTTCGAGCCCCTGACAGTCGAAGTTCGTCGCGGCGATTTCCAGTTGGTCGGAGCCGCGAACATCGCCCACAGGCTTGAGGAACCAGTCCGCCCACTTCTTCTCCCGGCGGAGAGTCAGATCGAATCCCCATGCCCGGAGGCGACGAGCGTCCGCGCTCATGAGGAAGCCCGTCCGCTGGTCGGCGTCGATGCTGCGGTGATCGCGAAGCCACTCCGAGGCTGAATCGAGGCTTCGCGTGAGTACGAGCGGGAACTCTCGCGGATCAGGGAACACGGCCCTCGCATCTTCGAGCCGCAGCACGAGCGACCGGTCGACCCAGGTGTTCAGTCGCTCAGCCCGGGGGCTCCGGACGTTCATCCGTAGGTTGAGCCGCGGATCGACCGCGATGTCGACACCTTGGGGGAGTTCGTCAAAGAGGCGTCCTCCCGGTGGGGCCTCCTGGCCGGGAAGCACAGCCGGTGACGCAGAGACCAGCCAGTCGGAGTGAGACGTTGCCATGGCCCGTCCCCATTCACCGAGTCCAGCCTCACCACGATTGATCTCCTGCCCGCTCCCTACGAGGGCGATCACCACGCCCCAGTCGGGAACGCGGTTCATCACGTCGAGGAAGATCTGAGGCTCTGAGCGGCTGGACTGACCACGAGTCCAGCGCCTCACCTGTTCTCCGTCCCATGCACGCTGGGCTTCGTCGAAGAGAATTACGTGCTCGCTGGGCCAGCGTTCGGGGCTCTCTGCGTACTCGTTCCGAAACGCGTACGCGTGCTGGATGAACGTCTTGACCTCGCGTTCCGCCTCGACTTTCTTCCGGCCGCTGCGCACGGAGGAATCGACGAGTGAAGCGGAGATGACGTTCACCAGTGGCATGTTCCCGGAGAGGAAGACGCCAGCGGCCTCTGACCCCTGCAGCAACTCAGGCGAATGCACGACTTGAAGTCCAGCGAGGGTCTTTCCGGAGCCGGGCGCACCCGTGATAAAGGCGATCCCGCGCCGTCCCTCGCGCTTACAGCGATCGATGAGTTCCAGCACGGACGCCACAGTCTGGTCGAGATTCTCGGCACCGGAGAGCGACAGTTCCCGCACGTCATTCCGCTCGTAGAGCATCCCGGCCGCCTCCACGATGGTGGGGGTCGGTCGATACGGCGAGTCTTCCCACTCGAGGGGGTTGAGGGACGATCGCGTCTCGTCATGTGCGACCAGCCACCAACGACACATGAGGTCGGCGAGTTGCCCCGGAGAGGCCCGCTGCACCTCCTGGACAGGCCGCAAGCTGTCAAACTCACCGACGATCGCGGAGTCCTCGGCTTCCGTCGCCACGAGGATCGGGATGATGTAGCGGTCTCGACTGCCCTCGTGAAAGTCGCGGAGATCCAGGGCGTACTGCTCCGCCTGCCAGAGCGCAGCGCGGTCGTATCGGCTTGCGCCCACCTTCCACTCGATCAGGAAGATCACGTCGCCCGCGACGATCAGGGTGTCTACGCGGCGACTGCGGCGCGGCACCTCGAACTCAAGGAAGTAGTGCCATGATGAAGCGGCAGGTTGCACCGCAAGAACCTCGGCGGTCGCTCGCTTTAGGACGGCGACCGAGTCCGTCCACGACGACATCGACTCGGGATTCGGGGCAAGGCGGCGATCAGCGGCGTGGCCCGCCAACTTGCGAGCAATGTCTACCGGCTCGCTTGCCGCTAGCTCTGCCAGTGTGCCGTTTGCCCACGCCCGCATCGTCGGCGGACCGTACAGGTCCACCGGACGCGGGTCCAGCAGGAACTACGGGAGCGTTACCTCATCCGCCTCGGCCTCCACCTCCTCTACATCCATCACCTCGCACGAGGTGCAGTCCCAGTCCTCCGGCTCCTTGTCCTCGTAGTCGCCGGGATCAGCGTTCCACGCCTCTTCCTCCGTCGCGGCCTCGACGAGGTAGGTCTCGACGATGTGGTTCATGAACTTCACTCGATATAGGGGCATTCCAACCTCCCTCAGCGCCAAGTGTGCATTCGGAATCGTACATGCGTTCTGACAT
>Ga0209024_1002226_pt1 | contig 11978 bp, 16 predicted proteins | sample AutmiccommunBRH5_FD_187380 | JGI IMG/M metagenome (GOLD analysis project Ga0209024, IMG submission 187380) | Deep subsurface microbial communities from Mt. Terri, Switzerland - Autotrophic microbial communities BRH/5 (SPAdes) (version 2) | ecosystem: Environmental > Aquatic > Deep subsurface >...
TTTTGCAGGAGAAGATCATGAACTGGTTTGGCCGCAAGGCCGCGCAGCATGTTGCGCGGCCCGCTTTATCGCGGGTGTATGGGAGTTGGAGTGCGCCAGCGCCGATGACGTGGGAGGCACAGGTTCGCGAGGGCTATTTGGCCAATGCGATCGTGCAGCGGGCGGTGCGGCTGGTCGCCGAGGCTGCGGGCAGCGCGCCGCTGGTGGCGAGCGATCCGGCGTTGGCGGCACTTGTTGCTGCGAACTCGGGCGGGCAGGGGCTGGTGGAGACGCTCGCGTCGCAGCTGCTGCTGCATGGCAATGGCTATGTGCAGATTCTGGTCGATGGCGCGGGGGCGCCGGCCGAGCTGTTTGCGCTGCGTCCCGAGCGGGTGACGGTTGAGGCCGATGCGCGCGGGTGGCCGGTTGCCTATCGCTACAAGGCAGGCGGGAGCGGCGTGGTGCTGCCTGCCGAGGATGACGCGGGGCGGGTGGCGGTGGTGCATGTGAAGGCGCTGCACCCGCTCGACGATCATTATGGCGCGGGGTGTTTGGGCGCAGCGTCCGGCGCGATCGCGGCGCATAATGCGGCGGCGAAGTGGAATGCGGCGCTGCTCGACAATGCGGCGCGGCCTTCGGGCGCGCTGGTCCACGATCCGGGCGATAAGGGGATGCCTTTGTCGGCCGAGCAGGTCGACCGGCTGCGCGAAGAACTGGCGGAGAGTTTTGCGGGCGGCGCGAATGCAGGGCGCCCGCTGCTGCTCGAGGGCGGCTTGCGGTGGCAGCCGCTGTCGCTGTCGCCCGCCGAGATGGATTTCCTGGCGCTGAAGGATTCGAGCGCGCGCGAGATTGCGATGGCGTTCGGGGTGCCGCCGATGCTGCTCGGGCTGCCAGGGGATGCGACCTATGCCAATTATCGCGAGGCGAACCGGGCGCTGTGGCGGCTGACGGTGCTGCCTTTGTGCGCGAAGATTTTGGGGGCGGTGGCGCAAGGTTTGGCAGGGTGGTTCGCAGAGGCTGAGCTGCGCGTCGATCTGGATAAGGTGCCGGCGCTAGCCGAGGACCGGATGGCGTTGTGGCGCGAGGTGTCGGCGGCAGACTGGCTGACAGCGGATGAGAAGAAGACGCTGTTGGGGGTGGGATAGCACTGGCCGCGACGCCCTCCCTGCTGCGACTAGCGGGCAAGCCGGCAAGTCTTGCTGCCTTTCCCCCAAAGGGAGAGGCGAAAACAAGGAAGACATCATGGAAGAGGAAGAAGCGCTGGCGCGTTTGATCGCGCTGGCCGGGACGAGTGCGCCCGATGCAGCTTTGCTGCGCGCAGTGGTCGAGGAGGCGAGCGAGTTGGGGGCGCGGCGGGCGCTTGCGCGGCTTGGCCTCGCCGACGAAGCGGCGCGCGACGATATGAGCGATTTGCGGCAGCTGCTCGGCGCGTGGCGCGATGCGAAGACGAGTGCGTGGAAGGCGGCGGTCGACTGGGCGGTGCGGTGCGGGCTGGCATTGTTGGTCGTCGGGCTGGCGATGAAGCTGGGGCTGCCGGGGTTGTTGCGGTGAGGGGGGCAATAAATAGGGACAGTCCCCATTTAATCGCACCCGCTGTCCTCAGCGGCCCGGACCATTCCAAATTAAATAGGGACTGTCCCTATTTATTGCGGTTCGCGGGCTATGCCTCGGTGTTCGACCGGGTCGATCGCGGTGGCGATGTCGTGCGGGCGGGAGCCTTTGCCGCGAGTTTGCGGGCGCGGCGCGCGGTGCCTTTGCTGTGGCAGCATCGGCCGGGCGCAGTGATCGGCGCGATCGAGACATTGGCGGAGGACGCCCGCGGGCTGCGCGTGGTGGCGCGGGTGACGCATCCGACCGCAGCGGCGCTGGTCGCGCGCGGGGCGCTGAGGGGATTGTCGTTCGGATATCGGGTGACTGCTTCGCGCGGGAAGGGCCCGCGCGAGTTGCTGGCGCTCGACCTGGCTGAGGTGAGTTTGGTGGCGATGCCCATGCAGCGGCTGGCGCGGGTGATTGCGGTGGACGTTGGTGGTGAGTGCGAGGTCGTCTCACCCTCTCCCAGCTTCGCCTAGGCAGCAAGCAAGCTGCCAGGCCTGCGCACCCCTCCCCCGTCGAGCGGGAGGGATTCAATTTTCGGGTGAAGGAGTGACAAGCATGGATAATATGGAAGTGAAGGCCGACGCGTTGGACGGCGCGTTCGATGCGGTGCTGGCGGCCGAGGCAGTCGATGAGTTGAAGGCGTCGGTGGCGGCGCTGAAAGCGCAGGTCGATGCGCAGACGGTGGCGGCGTCGCGCTTGCCGCTCGACGGGGCGAAGGCGGCCGATCCGGCGCGCGATGCCTTTGTCGAGCGTTACCTGCGGCGCGGGATCGACGCGGGGGTCGAGATGAAGAGCCTGTCGGGCGCGACCGGCGGTGAAGGCGGTTTTGCGGTGCCGCGCGAGATCGATGGGGCGATTGACGAAACGCTGAAATCGCTGTCGCCGATCCGGTCGATTGCGACGGTCGTGCAGACGGGGACGAGCGGGTATCGCAAGCTGATCGCGACGGGATCGATGGGTGCGGGCTGGGTCGGCGAAACCGCCCCGCGGCCCGAAACCGCGACGCGCAGCTTTGCCGAGATCGCGCCGCCGTCGGGCGAGCTTTACGCCAATCCGGCGGCGAGCCAGGCGATGCTGGACGATGCGATGTTCAACGTCGAGGACTGGCTGGCCGAGCAGCTCGGCCGCGAGTTCGCGGTCGCCGAGGGCAGCGCGTTCGTGAGCGGCAATGGCACGAACCGGCCGAAGGGTTTCCTGACCTACATGACGACGAACGAGGTCGACAGCGTGCGCGCGTTCGGGACGCTGCAGCATCTGGCGACGGGGACGGCGGGCGCCTTTCCGGCGTCGAACCCGCAGGACAAGCTGGTCGAGCTGGTCCATTCGCTGAAGGCGCCGTATCGGCAGGGCGCCTGCTGGGTGATGAATTCGGATACGCTCGCCCGCATCCGCAAGTTCAAGACCAGCGACGGCGCCTTCATCTGGCAGCCGGGGATGGTCGAGGGGCAGGCGGCGACGCTGCTGGGTTATCCGGTGGTCGAGGCCGAGGACATGCCCGACGTCGCGGCGAACAGCCTGTCGGTCGCATTCGGCAATTTCCGCGCCGGTTACCTGATCGCCGATCGCGGTGAGACGCGCATCCTGCGCGATCCGTTCAGCAACAAACCCTTTGTGCATTTCTATGCAACCAAAAGGGTCGGCGGTGCGATCATCGATTCGCAGGCCATCAAGCTGATGAAGTTCGCCGCCAGCTGATCTGGCGCGCGATGGGCGCCCGGCCCGTTCTTCCCTTTCGGGCGGACCGGGCGCTTATTTCCCCCTATTGATATTGGAAAGGATGGCCCCGCCATGCCGACCCTCTTTTTCGCCGATCTGGTGCGCGAGCTGTGCCAGGATGGCGGGACCGGGCCACTGATGCCGACCGGCGCAGTGCCCGGCCATCGCCGATTTCTGGGGATCGTCCCGGTGGGCGATCCCTTTCATTATGCCGTCGCCGGCGTTGCCCAGCCCGCGCAGTGGGAAGTTGGCGTCGGCCGGATCGACGGGGCAGGCAGGTTGCTGCGCGACAGCGTCGCGGCCTCGTCCAACGCGGGCGAGCTGGTCGATTTCGCGCCGGGGCTGAAGACGGTCGCGCTGACCGTCGCGGCCGAATGGTTCGCGGCGCAGGATGCAGCGGGCGACGATGTGGCCGAAGCCCTGGCGGCAAAGCAGCCGCTGTCGACGGCGCACGCGGCGGCGGCGGCGGGAGCGGCGGACGACCGGGTGACCGTCATGCGAGGCGAAGGCTGGGTGAATATCCCGCTGTCGGTGCTCGCCTTTCGGGGCGGCGACGGGCGCTACGTGCTGGACGGTCCGATCGGACTCCAGAATGGCAGCGCCGCGGCGCCCGCGATCGGCTTTGCGGTGGACCCCGACACCGGCGTTTTTCGGGCAGGCGCGGACGCGATCGGCATCGCGACCGATGGTGCCGAGCGACTGCGGTTGTCGCCGTCGGGGCATGTCGGCATCGGGACGAACGCGCCGGCGGTGCGGTTGCACGTCGAGGCTGGCGCTGCGGGTGATGTCGCGCGTTTTGGCGTCGCGGGCGGGCAGGCGCTTTATCTTTACGCCGACACCGGCTTTGCCGGGCTGTTCAACGTTGCGGGCGCGGGACCGGGCCGGGATGGACTGCGCATCGGCAGCGACTTTTTCGCGCTCGATACGGATGCGACCGAAAGATTGCGGATCGACGGCGCGGGCAATGTCGGAATCGGTACCGTATCGCCCGGCAACAGCGGCGGGTTCAATCGCCAGCTCCAGATCCAGGGCGATTATCCCTGTGTGACGTTGAGCGGCAATGCGGCCGCGCGCAGCTATAGCATCGGCGTCAACGGTGGCGGTGGTTTCACCATTTGGGACAATGTCGCGAACGCGTCGCGGCTGCTGCTGGCGGCAAATGGCAATTTGGGCGTCGGCCCCTTCACCGGAGCGCCGAGCGTCCGGTTGCATGCGGTGTCATCGGGCGAAATCCTGCGCCTGGAAACGACGCAGGCGCGCGGCCTCGGCGGATGCGCGCAATATTGGTACGACGGCGCCGGTGCGAAAGGCTATTTCGGTTACGCGTCGCTGTTCAACGACCAGCTCTATCTGGTGAACGGCATGAATTCGCCCGTGATATTGGGCACGAACAATATCGACCGCTGGCAGATCACGGCGGCGGGCCATTTCCTGCCGATGACCGATAACGTTCTGGATGCCGGCCATGCGTCGGCGCGGATCAAGACCATCTATCTCGTCAACAGCCCGTCGGTGACATCCGACGCGCGCGAAAAGACATGGCGCGGTGTGCCCGATGCGGCCGAGATGCGTGCGGCGAAGCGGATCGTCGCCGAGCTTGGCTTCTATCAGTGGAACGACGCGGTCGTGGCGGAGGGCGCCGACAGCGCACCCTATCATTTCGGCGTCCGCGCGCAGGCGGTCTGGGGGATCATGGCCGAAGAAGGACTGATCGCGCCGCTCGATGCCGAGGGAAGGCCCGGCGCCATGCCCTATGCCTTTCTGTGCTGGGATGAATGGGAGGACGGCGACGAAGTGCGCGATCGTTTCGGTATCCGCACCGACCAGCTGGCGCTGTTCCTGATCGCCGCGCAGGAGACGCGGCTTGCCGCGCTGGAGGCGGCCGCGTGATGGGCGGGTCGGCTTTGGCATCGCGCGCGGTCGGCGACACGGCGCCGCGCGATCTGGCGAGCGAATGGGGCGGGCCCGAGCCGTCCACCCCACGCGGCACGGTGCCGATCGCACGCGAACCCGGCCGCCGCGTGACGCCGCGCAAACCATAGAGAGAGGAGCAGCCATGGCGATGGTGGTGAAGGATCCCGATGCACGGATCGATTATGAGTTTGATTGGGCGGCCGCCTATCCCGACGGGCAGGCGGTGGTGGCGAGCGGTTGGACGATCGCGCCGGACCGGAACAACGGGATTGAGGTGGCCGCCGCGGCGCACGACCTGACCCGGACGACCGCGACGCTGGCGGGCGGCGTCGTCGGCCATGTCTATCGCGTCACCAACCGGGTGACGCTGAGCGACGGGCAGATCGACGAGCGATCGATGACGGTGCGGGTGGAGGAACGGTGATGGCGGAAAGTCTGGTGCCGGGCGACGTCCCGGTGAGCCTGAACGAAGCGCGCGGCTGGTTGCGGCTGGGGGCGACGACCGACGACGCCGTGGTCGCAGGACTTGTCCGCGCGGCGACCAACATCTGCGAAGCCTTTATCGGGCAGTGGCTGGTCATCCGCGCGGCCGAAGAGGTTTTGCCGGTCAAAAACGGCACGGCCCAGCTCGGCGCGCGGCCGGTGGTCGCGATTTACGGCGTAACCCTGTTGTTGCCGGGCGGCGATGAGTCCCTGTTGGGTGATGGCGATTATCTTGTGTCGATGGGGCGCGACGGTACCGCGCGGGTGACGCCGGGCGACGCGCGCGGCGCGGCGCGGGTGCGCGTCGCCTATCGCGCGGGCATCGCCGAGGACGCAAACGGGATTCCCGAAGCGATCCGGCAGGGCATCCTGCGCATGACGCAGCATCTGCATGAGGCCCGCGACGGGGCGGGCGCGGCGCCGCCAGCGATGATCGCGGCGCTGTGGCAGCCGTGGCGGCGGCTGACCCTGGGGGGCGGGCAATGACGAGCGCGGAGGGCGCGGTGCGCGCGCGGGCGATCGAGCTGCTCGCGCGTGACGACACACTGACGGCGATGGTGCATGGGATATTCGACGGCACGCCGCCACGGGCAAGCGCACCCTATGTCGCGGTTGGTACCGCAGACGGCGTTGATTGGGGGACCAAGGACCGGGTGGGACGCGAAATCCGCCTGACGCTGACATTGGTCGGCGTCGGCAGCGGGATAGACGACAAGGCCGCGGCGCGCGTCGAGGCCGTCGTCACCACCTTGCGCGGCCCGGCCGGCGGCTGGTCGGTGGTCGGCGCGCGCGCGATCCGCACACGCTTTGCCTTTGCGCGCGATGGCGGCTGGCGCCATGAAATCGTCGTGCGGTGCCGCTGTTTGGCGGGGTGACCCTTACTCGCCCGGCATCGTGTTCGTGGACTTATAGTCTTTGAACTTGTCGGTGAAATTGGCGTGGTAATCGTCGATCTGCATATCGGCGTCTTCGCCCGCGATTTTTTCGGAATCGCCGCCCGATCTGCCCAGCGCGACCACCGCCTTGCGGAACGCGTCGCGCTCGGTCGCACAATTCGACTTCACCTGCATTTCATATTCGGCCTCTTCCATCTTGGCCTCGAGCGCCTTCTTCATGTCGGTGCGCAGGCACTTGGTGAAGGCGGCGCGCGTGGTGTCGACCGTCGCTGAAGGCGACTGCGCCATGGCGACCAAAAGCAATGTGGTGATCAGCATCCTGCGACTCCCCGTTAGCAGTGTTTTTTTCCCCGAGGAGATTAGACGATGGCAATTGAAAATGGGAGCGATTTTCTGCTCAAGATCGGTGACGGCGAAGCGCCGCCCACCTATCGCACGGTGGCGGGGCTGCGCACCACGCAGATGTCGGTGAACGGCGAGGCGGTGAACGTCACCACCAAGGATTCGGGCGGGTGGCGCGAGCTGCTGTCGGGCGCGGGCGTGCGATCGGTTTCGGTGAGCGCGGCGGGTATTTTTACGGGATCGGATGCCGAAGTGCGGCTGCGCGGCCATGCGCTTTCGGGCGTCATCGACGATTATGAGCTGAGCTTTGAAAGCGGCGAGCGGATGCGCGGGCGTTTCCTGGTCACGCGGCTCGATTATGCCGGCGATTATAATGGCGAGCGCAATTATACGCTGAACCTGGAATCGAGCGGCGCGGTGCTGAGCCTGTGAGCGGGGCGAACGCGCTCCGCGGCGAGGCGGAATTGCGCATCGGGGAACGGCCGCATGTGTTGCGCCCGAGTTACGCTGCGCTGGTTGCGGCGGAAGCCGAACTCGGGCCGCTGTTCGCGCTGGTCGAGCGCGCGGCGGACGGGCGGCTGGGGTTGGGCGAGATGGCCTCGCTGTTCTGGCATTGTGTGGCGCATCGGCCCGAGACGCTGACGCGCGAAGCGGTCGGCGAAGCGGTTGTCGCCCAAGGGGTGGCGGCGGTGACCCCGGCGCTGCGCACGCTGCTGGGGCAGATATTGCAGGGAAGGTGAGGTGGCGGTCGATCGGCTGGGGCCTGCGGCGATCAAGCTGGCGGGCGTGATGGCGCGCGTTGCGGGGTGGCGGCCGGGCGAGTTTTGGGCCGCGACACCCGCCGATGTTCGCACGGTGCTGGCGGGCTGGGCCGAGGCCGATTCCACAGCGTGTTTGGACAGTGCGGCGCTGGCGGCGATGATGGAGAGATTTCCCGATGGGTGACGAGGTCGACGAAATGGTGGTCGCCGTGCGCGCCGACACCGGCGCGTTTCGGCGCGACATTGCGGCGCTGCGCGCCGAGTTGGGCGGGCCGCTGGTTGCGGAGGCCGATCAGGCGGGGCGTGCGATCGAGCGGGCGCTGTCGCGGGCAATCGTCAGCGGCAAGATGGGGTTCGAGGATCTGAAGCGGCTGGCGCTGTCGGTGATGGCGGATATTGCGCGCGCAGCTATTTCGAACGGGATCGGCGCGGCGCTGGGCGGCGGGTCGGGGGGGAGTGGGAGCGGCAATCTGCTCTCGCTCGGCACCTCGATCGCGATGGCGCTGTTCGGGGCGCCGGGGCGGGCGACGGGTGGGCCGGTGAGTGCGGGGCGCGCCTATCGCGTCGGCGAGCGTGGGCCCGAGCTGTTCGTCCCGACCGCGAGCGGGCGGATCGAGGCGGCTGACGGCGGGGGGGTGCGCAATATAGCGATCACGGTAAATGTCCGCGGCGAGGCGGGGAGCGAGCCGCAGCGGCTGGCGCAAACCGGGCGGCAGCTGGCGCGCGCGGTGCGGCGGGCCGTGGCGAGCGGAGAGGATTGATGGGCTGGGCTTTGGTGGCGGCGGCCGAACCGCATCATCGCAAGGGCTGGCTCAAGCGGTTCGATCCGCGTTTCTGGACGGTCGATTTTGCGCGGCCGATGATGGCGTGCGTGACGAGCGATACGCCTAGGGCGCTGCGTGTCGACACGGTTTTCTATCGGAAGCGGGATCTGGCCGGGCTGATATGGGAGGCGGGGGATCGCTGGGACCATCCCTTGCTGGCATATGAGACGAAGCGCGATTTTCGGCATACCCAGCTGACATTCCGGTGGCGGTCGGGCGGGGTGAAGCCGCTCGATGCCTTGCACGGACCGACCTTGACGATCGAGGGGCGAGATGCGGGTGGGGCGCCGCGCGCCTGGTATGTACGGCTGTGGAATTATGCCGAGGGGACGGGGGAGGACGCGCTCGTCAGCCTGGATTTCGATGCGCTCGATGGCGGTTTTACGTTGCCGGGCGAGGCCGACCCGGTGTGGGCGGGCGACATCGACCGGATGTTCATTTCGCTGGTGCCGCCGACTTATGATGGCGGCGACGGCGTGCTGGCAGCGCCGGTCGCGGGCTGGGCCGAGATGCGCGACATCGCCTGCTCGGGTTCGGGATCGGTGCTGGCGATCGGCGATGTGATGATGCCCGAGCACGGGTTGGGGATGACCAACGGCTATGACGATGTTTATCACCTGACCCCGGCGCGCGTAGTGCGACAGATGGTGCAGCTCGGCTATCGCGGCGACGTCGTGCATTATGTCGGGATGAGCCATTATATGCGGCTCGAGGCGTCGGGCGGCGGCTTTGCTGCGAGCCTGGCGGGCGGGGGGCTCAATGCGCCGTGCGCGGCATGGCACGCGGGGTTTGCGGCGGCGTGCCGCGATGCGGGGCTGGGGGTGATCTGGTCGCTGTCCTATGAGCTGTTCGATGCCTATTGCCGGGAGGACTGGAAGCAGCGGGCGAGCGATGGGTCGCCCGCGCTGACCGGGTGGGAGCCGCCGTCGACCCTGCTGTCGCCGGCGAACGCGGCGGCGATGGGCTATTTGCAGCTGGTCGCAAGGGCCTTTGTCGCGATCGCGGCGGCGGCGGGGCTGCCGCTGAAATTCCAGGTTGGCGAGCCGTGGTGGTGGATCGCGAGCGGAGGACGTCTCTGCGCCTATGATGCGGCGACGGTGACGGCCTTGGGGAGCGCAAGCGTGCCGATTGCCGATGTGCGCGGCGCATTGAGTGCGCCGCAACTGGCGATGCTCGACGCGCTGGGTGCCCTGCTCGCAGGATCGACCGCGGCGCTGGTGGCGGCGGCGCGCGACGAAGCGGGGACGGCGGGGCTGGTGAGCCATTTGCTCGTTTATCTGCCGACGGTGCTCGATCCGGCGGCGCCCGCGGTGCGGCGCGCCAATGTGCCGTTGGGGTGGGCGGCACCGGCGTTCGATGTGCTGCAGCTCGAGGATTATGACTGGGTGACCGGCGGGCGCGGGGCCGAGACGGCGAGTGCGCGCGCAGCGATGGTGCTGCGGCTGGGCTATCCGATTGCAGAGCAGCATTATTTTTCGGGCTTCGTGCTGGCGGCGGAGGATCGCGCGCAGTGGGCGGCGATCGCCGCGGCAGCCGATGCGGCGCGGCGCGCGGGGGTCGCGCGAACCTTTGTCTGGGCGCTGCCGCAAGTGGCGCGCGACGGCTTTGTGACGTTCGACGGGGAGGATGATGTGCAGGCTTTCGATGCGGTGGATTTCCCGCTGGCGATCGGGCGTGAGGCGATGGTCGCGACCGAGTTTTCGACCCAGATCGTGAGCTCGCCGTCGGGGCACGAACAGCGTGCGACCGAATGGGCGGAGGCGCGAATGCGCTACGACGCGGGGCCGGGCATAGGATCCGAGGCCGATGTGCGGACGCTGATCGACTTTTTCCGGGCGCGGCGCGGGGCGGCGCGGGCCTTCCGGTTTCGCGATCCGTTCGACGGCAGTTCGGCGGTGGATGGTGCATTGCCGACCGCGGGTGATCAGATGCTCGGGGTTGGCGACGGCGCTCGGCGGCAGTTTGCGTTGGTGAAGCGATATGGCGCGGGCGATGCCGAGCAGGTGCGCGCGATCCGGCTCCCGGTGGCGGATAGCGTGCGCGTGTCGGTCGACGGGCTGGAGACGGCGGGATTCCAGGTGACCGAGGAAGGCGCGGTGCTGCTCGATGTTGCGCCCGCGCCCGGGATCGCGGTGCGCGCGGGCTTTTTGTTCGATGTGCCGGTACGCTTTGCCGACGATAGGCTGGAGGTGAGCCGCGCGACCTTCCTCGCGGGCGAGATGGCGAGCGTGGCGTTGGTCGAGGTGCGGGCGCCATGGTGATGCTGACCGCGCCGGGCTGGCTGCGCGAGGAGCTGGTGACGCTGGCGTGGTGCTGGCGGCTAGCGCGGCGCGACGGCGTTGTCGTCGGGCTGACCTCGCACGACCATGATCTGATGGTCGGCGGGACGATATATCGCGCGGCGCCGGGGATGAAGCCTTCGGCACTCGAGACGAGCGATAGCCTCGATGTCGGGACGATGGACCTGGAGGGCGCAGTCACGAGCGACGCGATTGCGGCGCGCGACCTCGACGCCGGGCGGTGGGACGGGGCGGAACTGGAGCTGTTCGTCACCGACTGGAGCGCGGCGGATGGCGCGCCGGTCATAGTGGCGCGCGGGTCTTTGGGGGCGATAGAGCGGCGCGGGACGGCGTTCGCGGCGGAGTTGCAGGGCGTGACGCGGCCGCTCGACCGGCCGGCGTGCCCGGCAACCTCGCCGTCGTGCCGCGCGGTGCTGGGCGATCGGGCGTGCCGGGTCGATTTGGCGCCGCTGACGCATCCGAGGCGGGTCGTGGCCGTCGACGGGCGCACCGTGACGCTGGATGCCGCCGCGCCCGGAATGGCGTTCGGCGAGCTGATGTGGATGGAAGGCAGCAATTGCGGATTGGCTAGTCCGGTGATCGCGGGCGAGGCGGCGGTGCTGCATCTGGCCGAGGCGCCGGCGTTTGCGGTTGCGGAGCCGGTCCGCGTGCGATTGGTCGAGGGATGCGACAAACGGCTTGCGACGTGCCGCGACCGCTTCGCGAACGCCGCCAATTTTCGCGGCGAGGCGCATTTGCCCGGCAATGATTTGCTGACGCGTTATCCCGGTGGATGAGCTGGGAGCGCGAGCCTTTGCGGCGGCGCGGGCTATGGTGGGGGTGGCGTTCCGGCCGCAGGGGTGCGACCCGGCGACCGGGCTCGATTGTGTGGGGCTGGTTTGGGCGGCCTATGCAGCGGCGGGGTGCATGTTGGAACGGCCGCGCGGTTATCCGCTGCGCGGCTGGTCGCGGAATCACGTCGAAGCAGGATTGGTACAAGCGGGCTTCGCGCCGAGCGAGGGCGACGCGCGCGAGGGCGATGTGGCGCTGATCGCCTATCCGGCGGGGCAGTTCCATTTGATGATATTGGGGCGCACGAGTTTCGTCCATGCGCATGCCGGGCTGCGGCGCGTGGTCGAGACGCCGATCGATGACGGCTTGCAGGGCTTCGAATGGTGGCGATTGCCA
>Ga0209024_1002228_pt1 | contig 11976 bp, 13 predicted proteins | sample AutmiccommunBRH5_FD_187380 | JGI IMG/M metagenome (GOLD analysis project Ga0209024, IMG submission 187380) | Deep subsurface microbial communities from Mt. Terri, Switzerland - Autotrophic microbial communities BRH/5 (SPAdes) (version 2) | ecosystem: Environmental > Aquatic > Deep subsurface >...
GCCTGCCAGGGCGTCGTAGCGAACGGAGTGGACACGGTCGCTGATACTGTTGAAAGACCCCCGTGACTGCAAGCCTTTCGCCATCACACTGGACACAGTTTACATGGACAGTTATGGTATCGGTATTTACATAATACATATTATCGAACTGGCAAATTGTAGCAGCAACGTTCAAATGTCACAGTCGCGCAAAGTAGAGATGTCTCACTTGGGCTACCGTGCCCTCCGGCTGTTCGGAGGTATTGAGCATGGCGGTGTTGCGTATGAGTACCGAGGAGCTTTCGCGGGTTGAGACGCTGATGCATGTGGTTTCAGGTCGCATGACCGTTACCGAGGCAGCGAGGCTGATGAGCGTCAGCCGCCGCCACGCCCATCGACTGTTGACGCGTTACCTTGACGATGGATCATCCGGGCTATTGTCGCGCCGCCGTGGTCGACCAAGCAACCGGCGCTTGGATGATGCTATCAGAGATCAGATTGTCGCACTGGTTCGGACCCATTATCATGATTTTGGGCCTACCCTGGCTGCGGAGTATCTGGCCGAGCGGCATGATCTCCGGATCTCGCGTGAGAAGCTGCGGCAGATGATGATCGAGGCCGGGATTTGGAAGGATCGTCAGGCTCGCCGTCCTCGCCCATATCAGCCGCGCTATCGCCGGGACTGTCGCGGTGAACTGATCCAGATCGACGGCTCGAAGCACTGGTGGTTTGAGGATCGCGGGCCGCAATGCACGCTTCTCGTCTATATTGACGACGCGACCAGCGAGCTGATGCACCTCCAGATGGTCGAGAGCGAGAGCACCTTTGCCTATATGGAGGCGACCCGCGCGTACATCGAGCGACACGGCAAGCCGGTGGCGTTCTATTCCGACAAGCACAGTGTTTTCCGTAATGCCAAAGCCAGTGCGGCACGCGGGGATGGCATGACGCATTTTGGCCGTGCGCTGGATGCGCTGAACATCGAGATCATCTGCGCCAACTCGCCGCAGGCCAAGGGCCGCGTCGAGAGGGCCAACGCCACTTTACAGGACCGCCTGGTGAAAGCGATGCGATTGGAGGGTATCTCGTCGATCGAGGACGCCAACGCCTTTCTCGATAGCTATAGGACCAGGCACAATGCGCGGTTTGCCCGCCCAGCCTTCGATGCCCGCGATCTGCACCGCCCCCTCGCCCCGCATGACGATCTGCGCGCGATCATGGTCTGGCGTGAGCAGCGGACCGTGACGGCGGCGCTGACGCTGCATTACAACAAGGCGATGTTCATTCTAGAGCCAAACGATGTCAGCCTGAATCTGGCGCGCAAGCGGGTGACGGTTTGTGAATATCCCGACGGCCGACTGGAGATCGAGCATGAGGGTCATGTCCTGCCCTATCGTCAGTTCGACAAGATGCGGCAGGTGAACCAGCCTGCCATTGTCGAGAACAAGCATCTGGATGCGGCGTTGTTGCTGGCCAAACAGATGCAGGCAATCATGCCGCATCACCGCAAGCGCAACAACGACGCCCCAGCCCGCCGTGACCAGCCCATGCATCTGTTCCCCGAACCGGAACCGCCGCCAAAGATCGACCGCCGCAAACTGGGTGGCTCGAAGCTCAAGCGCGGTCCCAGGCTCAGTGATGAGGCGTTGCGCGAACGCGGTACGCTCAGCTTCCTGCAGAGGATATGACCGGGCCCACTGCAGGGCAGCGGGTCCATGGGTCTACTACCCCAAGGTCAGCGCATCAGCAGGGTCTGCGCTGCGCTGTGTCGATGGCTCCACGCAGCCCCTGCTGTTCCCCAACCTGTGACATTTCTATATGGCGCAGATTGTGACTTCTCTACTTAGCGAGAACACGTCCCCTCCGTTTCGAGGGTGCGGATGGCCTGACGGACTGTATGCCGGTTCACGCCGAACCTGGCGGCAAGTTCGGAATCGGCAGGCAGCTTGTCGCCAGGGCAAAAGGCACCGCCCCGCATGTCCTGCAGGAGTGAAAGTCGAATCGCTTCCCAGCGCTTCACGACTTGCAGCCTTCTTGAACCGCGCCATCAAGGCATTCTCGACGAGCGAGAGCCGCGACAAGCGCTTCGCCTGCCACTGGGATTTCGCCCGAATTGTCGATCATCAAGGCATCTCCGACATCAAAGGCCATTGTCCTGCTACGTGCGAGGCGCGCACCGATCGCGGCCTCATCTTCCCGGCCGCGTTGCGCGAGCCGCTCCGCGATGGCCTGTTCAGAAGCGCTAATGCCGATAACCTCGAGTGAGGGATAGACTCTGCGTGCATCGCGGATGATGCGGCGCGAGCCGTTGACGACCACGGTATCGCCGCGGGCCAGCCAACCTTCGATCGCCGCTGGAATGCCATATCTCAGGCCATGGGCGTCCCATTGAAGGGCAAACTCCCCGCGCGCGGAGCGTTGGTCGAATGCCTGGTCATCAATGGGTTCATGATCCTCTCCCGGCGAAGCCGCTCGTGTGATGACGCGACGTACGAAACGGATGCGCGGGTCGCTGGCAAGCTTGGTCCGCGCGTAATCGAGCAGCGTGTCCTTGCCGACGCCGCTGGGGCCGACGACCAGTAGGAGGCGCCCAGGTCTCACAAGCCTGCTCCCAACTGGAAATAGGATCGGACGTGAAAGTCGGCCCCGGGCTCGCTCTCTTCGAACAGGGCGAGTGCATCGATGAGTATCCCGTTTCTCGCCAGAGCGTCGAACCGGTCCCGTAGTTCCGGCTCAATGCTTGACGCCTCCTCCCCGGTGACACGGTTCGACAGCGTCATATGGAAGCGAAAGCGCTCGAACACATAGGGATAGCCCCAGCGTTCGAGATGGGCCGTTTCAACGTCGTCGAGATCAGCTTGCTTGCGCCGAGCAAGCTCATCATCCGTCGGTGGCGCGCGAAAGCCATCAAAGGCGCCGACGACTGCGCCAGCAAAGTCGTTTAACGCGGGGCAAGGCGCATCGGGCACGAGAGCGTAGAAGCCACCGATCTGTTCCAGGCGAAGTGGCACAACCGGGAACGGGCGATGGGTTGCTGCGAACCGTGCAACGGCGGCTTCGAAATCCTCGATCCGCGCTTCAGGGGCCAGTCGAAACGGGGCCTTGAGCGTTGCGTGAAAACCGTATCGACGGGGCTCGGTCGTAAGGCTGGCATCGCGATGGACGATGGCGGGGGTATTAGCGGGGTCGAAAGCATCGCGGCCCAGCCACGCGACGGCGGCCTGTGTCAGTGGGTGGTCCACTGGCGGCGTAAAGTAGATCGCGTAGCGGGGCTGGACTACCGTCATGCCGCGACCTCGGAAAGACGCTTGCTCGCCTGACCCACCTCGAACAGGCGATCGGCGACGGCATCACGCACTTCCTCATCGTGGAAGATCCCGACCACCGCAGCGCCGCGTGCTTTGGCTTCGCGAATGAGCGCAGCGACCGTCTTGCGGTTCGCGGCATCGAGCGATGCCGTTGGCTCGTCCAGAAGCAGGACCGGGTACTCAACGACAAATCCGCGGGCAATGTTCACGCGCTGCTGCTCGCCTCCCGAGAAGGTCGCTGGTGCCAACGACCAGAGACGTTCGGGAATGTTGAGCCGAGAGAGCAGCGATTTTGCCCGGCGGGTCGCTTCGTCCTTGTCAACACCGGCCGCGCGCGCTGGCTCCGTAACGACGTCCAGAGTGGACACGCGCGGGATCACCCTCAGGAACTGGCTGACGTAGCCGATCGTACGACGGCGAAGCTCAACGATTTCCCAAGGCTGCGCCGCCACCAGGTCGATCGCCCGATCGTCGGCGGCGATCAGGATTTCGCCAGCGTCGAGCTTGTAATTCGCGTAGAGGGAACGCAGCAGGGTCGACTTGCCGGCGCCCGAAGGACCGTGGAGGCAAACGCATTCGCCAGCAGAAACGTCGAAAGCGACATCGTTGAAAACGGGTATTTGCACACCGCCCTGGGTGTGAAGAGTGAAAGTCTTGGTAAGGCCACGGGCCTGGAGCAGGACGCTCATGGTGGTGATCTCCTCAGGCCTGAAGCACAGATGAAACGAGCAGCTGGGTGTACGGATGGTGGGGATCGTCGAGGACCTGATCGGTCAGCCCCTGCTCGATGACCCGGCCACGCTGCATCACCATCAGTCGATCGGCAAGCAGGCGAACGACCGCAAGGTCATGTGTGACCAGGATCACAGCGACCCCGATTTCCCGGACAAGCCCGCGCAGGAGGTCGAGCAGACGAGCCTGCACGGAAACATCAAGGCCCCCGGTTGGCTCGTCCATGAAGACGAGCCGTGGCTGCGTGACGAGGTTTCTGGCGATCTGCAGGCGCTGCTGCATGCCGCCGGAGAAGAACATCGGCTTGTCGTTGGTCCGGGAAAGGTCGATCTCAACCTTGGTCAGCCAGTCCTGCGCTTCCTCGCGGATGTCGCCGTAATGACGATTGCCCACCGCCATTAGCCGTTCGCCGATGTTGCCTCCCGCGCTGATGTCCATGCGCAAACCGTCACGCGCGTGCTGGTGGACCATGCCCCAGTCCGTCCGGGCCAGACGGCGACGCTCTGGCTCGGACAGCCCGAGCACATCGGTCGGGCCCCGGTCCTTGACATCGTAGGTGATCGTCCCCGCATCGGGGGTGAGGCGGCCGGAAAGGCAGCCCAGGAGAGTGGACTTGCCCGAGCCGGACTCGCCGACGATGCCGAGAACTTCGCCGGGGTAGAGGGCGAAGGAAATATCCTCGCACCCGATCTGGCCGCCGTAGGACTTCGAAAGATTGGAGACTTCGAACAGCGCTCGGCGCTTGTGTTCAGCTGCACCGGTCATCGTACGTTCTCCTCGATGGAAACAGGCATATCGGTCTGACGCGCCTGACGTTCGTTGCAGAAATCGGTGTCCGAACACACGAACATGCGTGAGCCCTTGTCGTCGGTGATGATCTCATCGAGATAGCTTTCGGAGGAGCCGCAGAGCGAGCAGCTTCCCTCCCACTGCTGCACCTCGAAGGGATAGTCGTCGAAATCGAGGCTTCGGACCGAGGTGTAAGGCGGGACCGCGTAGATGCGGCGTTCGCGACCAGCGCCGAACAGCTGGATCGCCGGGTTCATTTCCATTTTCGGATTGTCGAACTTGGGAATGGGTGACGGTGCCATGAGATGGCGGCCATTTGCGATCGTAGGGTAGTCGTAGCTGCGCGTGATACGCCCGTAGTGGGCAATATCCTCGAACAGGGTGACCTGCATGGCGCCATATTCTGCGTAGGCGTGCATCTTGCGCACTTCGGTCTCGCGAGGCTCGATCATGCGCAGTGGCTCGGGCTGCGGAACCTGGTAGACGATGAGCTGCTCTTCGCGCAGCGGCGTTTCCGGGATGCGGTGGCGGGTCTGAACGATGGTTGCTTCATCGACCTTGTCGGTGACGGCAACGTCGGTGACGGTCTCGAAGAAGCGTCGGATCGACACCGCATTCACGGTATCGTCAGCGCCCTGGTCGATAACCTTCAGGCGGTCTTCAGGACCGATCACTGCGGCGGTGATCTGCATGCCGCCCGTACCCCAGCCATAGGCGAGCGGCATCTCGCGCCCTCCGAACGGCACCTGGTAGCCGGGAATGGAGAGAGCTTTTATCAGCGAACGTCGGATCATTCGCTTTGTCTGTTCATCGAGGTAGGCGAAGTTGTAGCCTTCGCCTTCGATTTCGTGGGTGCGCGCGGTCATTGCGCCGGTTCCTTGTTTTCGCTGGTGCTGGTTCGCGCGGCGTCGCGCTCGGCGCGCAGTTGGCGGACCAGCTGGATCTCAGCCTGGAAGTCAACATAGTGGGGCAGCTTCAGGTGCGATACGAAGCCGCTCGCCTCGACGTTGTCGGCATGCGAAAGGACGAATTCCTCGTCCTGCGCCGGGTAGCGGACGCTCTCGCCGAATTCAGGGGCCCGCAGGGCCCGGTCTACCAGAGCCATGGACATGGCTTTGCGTTCGCAGTGGCCGAAAGCGAGACCGTAACCGCGTGAAAACTGCGGAGGGACAGTCTCGCTGCCCTGGAACTGGTTGACCATCTGGCATTCGGTCACGGTGACTTCGGCTACCGCCACCGGGAAGCCAAGCTCCTCCGGCACGATCTCGACCAGAATTTCGCCAAGGCGCATCTCGCCGACGAAGGGGTGAGCGTTGCCGTATCCTCGCATCGTCGAATAGGCGAGGCCGAGCAGCATGCCCTCATCAGCGCGTGCGAGGCTCTGAAGGCGTTGGTCGCGGCCAGCGGGGAACGACATCGGTTCGCGTGTCAGATCGAAGACGTCATCCTGAGGCACCGGGATTTCCGGCTCGATGATGCCTTCCCCGTCCAGCACGTCGATTACCCGCGGGACAACCTGATCGAGCGGTTCATCGGCAAGGACAGCTGTTTCCGGATCACCCTCGGCGGCGAGTGCGAAGTCCAGCAGACGGTGGGTGTAGTCGTAGGTTGGTCCCAGCACCTGGCCGCCGGGGATATCCTTGAAGATCGCAGACACGCGACGTCGGACGGCCATTGCCGCTGTATCGACCGCTTCCGAGGTCGCGATACGCGGCAGGGTCGTGCGGTATGCGCGCAACAGGAATACCGCCTCGACCGTATCGCCTCGCGCCTGCTTCAGCGCGAGCGCCGCGAGTTCGCGGTCGTAGATGGAGCCTTCCGTCATTACTCGGTCGACCGCGAGATCGAGCTGCTCGCTGATCTGGTCGAGGCCAAGTTCGTTGACGTCAGGGGAACCCCGGCGGGTTTCGGCGATCAGCCGGTGGGAGTTGCGGATGGCCTGCTCGCCACCCTTTACGGCCACATAAGCCATGTCAGATCTCCACGGTAATGGTACGCGGCAGACCGACCATCGCGCTGCCGCATGTGAAGAAGATGTCGACGCCGGCGGGATAGAGCTCCCGGTTGAGATCCCAGTCCGACCAGAAGCTGTCCGGCAGGCCATCGATGGCGACCGATCGCTCCCCCTTGATACCCGGCCCGCGCCAGGTCCGTGGCGGCCCCTGATCGAGTGAGGAGACCTGGATAATCAGGGTCGTCGAACGATCAGGATATTCGTCAGTCCCCTGAGCAAAGGCGGTCAGGCCGGGCATTTCAGAAGGATCGGAAACGACCGCAAACCGCGCAACGTCGGCCTCCCCACTGACCGGGACTCCCGTGTGGAACCCAAGCCAGGTCCTGACTGCTTCTCCCGCAGCCGACGGAGCGAGCCAAACGGAGGTTTCGCCATCGAGCAATGTCAGCGCCAGTGCGCCGGTCGCGCTGGAGAGCGGCTCGGGAGCTTGCTGGTTCTGATCGAGCGTGATGACGCGCCCCGGATAGGCGGTCGCCGTCATGATCGCGCGGAATGTCGCCTGGGAGTCGAAGACCGGATCGGCGAAGCCTGGCAGGAGGCTTGCACTTGCGGGCGGGGTGAAGGCGTGCTGTGTCATGACAGGTTGTCTCCGCGAACCATCGTGAAGAACTCGACTTTGGTTGCTGCGGCCTTGCGGCTCGCGAGAAGGCGACGGTCGCTTTCGACCTTGCGCAGCGGCTCGATCACCTGTTCGAGCAAGGTCGCTTGCAACTCATGCTGCTGAAGGCGTGCATCAAGCAGAGCAGCCAGTTCCGCCTGCCTGCGGCTGCGGCCCGAAGCATAGCCGTGTCCGACAGCCCCGTCGGGCAGGCGCACCGAGCAACGCGTGACCGTCATTTCGCCAAGGTTGAACTGCGCGCCGGTGCCACCGGCCCGGCCGCGGACCATGACCAGTCCGACGTGCGGAGCGCGAAGCCATTCGAAATCCACGTCGGCAAGATGAGCAGCGGCCAGATTTTCCACGTCGTCGGCACGGGCGCGCGAGAGGATGCCGATCCAATCCGCGCGCGCGGTATCCGCACCGGTCCCTTGAGGTAGGGCGTTTTCCATCGTTGAGAATTCCATCGAGAAAGGAAGTGCTGGGAGTCCTGCTCCCACGGATCACAGGATGCGTCGGCCACCGATCCAGATGTTTCGGATCACTGGCAGGCCATCGACCACCCGGACGCGCAAAAGATCGGCACGAAGGCTAGGAGCGATGGAGCCGCGATCGTCGAAACGAAGCGCCTGTGCGGGTGCCAGCGAGCCCATCGCGACCACCTTGGCCAGGTCGAAGCCCATGCCAGCCAGCTTGAAGATGGCCTGCAGCATGCTCGAGGGCACATAGTCCGAGCTAAGGATGTCGACGAGACCGGCGTGCGCAAGTTCGATTGCGCTGACATTGCCCGAGTGGGACTTGCCAAGAACGACGTTTGGCGCGCCCATGACGTTCTTCATCCCATGATCGTGAGCGCGCTGGGCCGCTTCGAGCGTGGTCGGAAACTCGCAGATACCCACGCCGTACGTGTGCGACTGGTCGACATCCTCGACAGTGGTATCGTCATGGCTCGCCAGGGGCAGGCCATGAAGGGCAGCCTCTGCAAGGATTGCATCGCGGCTACGGGGGGTATGGGTCTGCTGGTTGTTCCGGCAGACTTCGAGATGCGCTGCAAACTCTTCATCATTCCAGACCCGCGCATGCTTTTTGCGGTAGTATTCGCGGTAGATGTCCAGGTTGCGCCATTGGCGCTGGCCGGGCGTGTGATCCATGAGGCTGATGAGGCGGACGGTTGGGTCTGCCAGCCTGCCTCTCGCAAACTCGAGGACACCGGGATCGGCAAGCTCGCAGCGCAAGTGAAGGTAGTGCTCAGCCTTCAGCAAGCCGGCGTCGCGCGCCGCTTTCAGACTGCTGATCGCTCCGTCAAGCATGGCTGCACGGGCACCATCGCCATCGTAGTCGCCGAGCGCGAGTGAATCGACAACCGTGGTGATACCGGCGCCGAGGAGTTCCCAGTCGTGCGTCAGAACCGATCCGATCGGGAACGGCCAGGTCACGCGAGGGCGCGGACGGAAGTGGCGCTCGATATTGTCGGTGTGAAGGTCGATCAGCCCCGGCAGCAAGAAGTCGCCTTCCAGGTCTTCGCCCGGGACTGCGAGTGTCGCCTCTGGTTCGACGGCAGCGATTTGCGCGCCGTCAAGGCGGATGCTGCCCGTGACGACGCGGTCGGCCAGAACCAGTTGGGCGTTTGTGAGCAGATCAGCCATTCAAGGGGCCTTTCGAGACCTTAGAGCCCGATTCAAAAGTTTCTCAATGGTTTGAGAATGTTGCGATCCTGCGGGTGAGCATGCGGATGCTGGCCACGGTGGCCCATGCGGTGGAGCTTTCGATGGATCGCTCCCAGTCTTTGGCCAGACGGCGGCACCGGCCCAGCCATGCGAATGTGCGTTCGACCACCCATCGGCGCGGCAAGATCTCGAAGCCTTTGGCGGTATCCGATCGCTTGATGATTTCGAGCGTCCACCTGCCGTGGCCCTTGAGCGCGTCCTTGAGTTTGCTGCCTGCATAGCCGCCATCGGCGAAGACGTGCCGCAGCCAGGGGAACCGGAAGCGGACGGCTTTGAGGACATCGGGCGCGCCATCGCGATCCTGGATGTCGGCGGCATGGACGAGGATGAAGATCAAAAATCCGCAGGTGTCGGTGAGGATGTGCCGCTTGCGGCCCTTGATCTTCTTGCCCGCATCGTAGCCGGAAACGCCGCCGCTTTCCGTCGTTTTGACCGACTGGCTGTCGATCACGCCCGCCGTCGGGCTCGCCTCCCGGCCAACCTGCTGGCGCGCTGTCATCGCCAGAAGATGGTTGATTGTCGTGAGCAGGCCACTGTCCCGCCAGCCGTAGAAATAACCGCGCACTGTCGAGATCGGTGGAAAGCATTTGGGCAACATGCGCCATGCACAACCGCTCGACGCTATGTACAAGATCGCGTCCATCACCGCGCGCAGGCGCGTTGTCCGCGGCCGCCCACCACTGCGAGCCGGTGGCAACAAAGGCTCGATCAGCGCCCATTCCCCGTCGCGTAAATCGCTTGGGTAGCCCGGCCCATTGCGCATATGCTGCCGCCGGGCGGTATCAGTCCAGGCCATGTGCTTCTCCATTCGTCTCGACAACGACGGTGAATCACATCCTGCTGATATCGCTCAACTACTTTCCGCTCGGGCTCTTAGGGAGACAACTTGCATTCAGCGTCTCTGCGAATGCAAACGAAAGCGTGATTGAACCTAGATGTCTAGACATCATTAACCCCATGGGTTTGCGTTGCCTTAGCGCTTGTGGCGGCATCGGGATCGATCAGGTCACCGTAATGGGCCCGCGCAACATCGGGATGCGAACGGATACGCGACTTCAGGTGGTTCTCACCGACGCTGCGGAACAGCGGGTTGGCCGGGTCAGAGCTCACGCCGCGGGCGACCGCCTTGAGTTCGGGCGGGAGGTCGATGAGAGGGATATGTCCTTCGTGGCTGGCACCAAGAAAGAACGGGATGGAGTACCGAACGATTCCGGAAGGCGGTGTCACCGCTGCATGGACGTCTGCGCGCACGAAACCATCCGTTGCAAGCTCGAGCAATTCCCCGGTGTTCACGACAAAGGTGCCCGGGATCGGTGGTGCTTCGACCCAGCTGCCATCCTGGCGCTGGACACGGAGACCCTCGGTGCTGTCCTGGAGCAGGATCGTCACGAGACCGCCGTCCTTGTGCGCCCCGACGCCCTGTTCAGAGCGGGCCACATCACGGCCGGGATAGCGAACGATCTTCAGGTGCTGACGCGGAGCCGATTTGTAGAGCGGCTCGAAAGCACCTTCCGGTTGCCCGAGAGCAAGTGCGATGGCTTTCAGCAAATCGATCGCGACGCGGGTCACTTCGGCCTGGTACGTCGTGATGATCGGCTTCAGGCTGGGCATTGCCGAGGGCCACTGGTTAGGGCCAATCGTCCGCTTCCATGCGGGCGTGTCCGGACCAATCTCGGCGAAGTCCTCCTCGCGGTCGAAATCGACCTGCTCGCGCCAATCCTGTCGGCCGCCGGTCAGTTCACCGCCGATACGGGTGTAGCCGCGGAATTGGGCCGATTTGACGATGTCGATTTCGAGCTTGGCCTCGCGCGGCAAGGCAAAGAACATCCTCGATGCCGTCAGGGCCTGCGAGATGAGGTCGGGCCTGACGCCGTGACCACGAAGATAGAAAAAGCCATGATCGAAAAGGATCTCGCGCAATTCGCCGACCAGCTGCTGACGGTCCTCCTGGCTGCCATACAGGAGTGACAGATCAAGGAAGGGCAACTGGCTCGTCGACACAGCTTCCGCCGACGTGAACTCGTTGGTGCGCTGGAGCACCGGATCGGGGAGTTGGGTGACAGTCACTGGGCGTTGTCCGTGATGCGGGTCTCGCGCGGCGCCATACGAACGACCTGCTGCTCCACGGGGAGGTCTGGATCGTACATGTACTTCGGGCTGGCATCGAGAAAGTCGTGGGTGTGAACGATGACGGCTCCGCCTTGCAGGAATGCGATGGCATAGGCCGGCGGCTCCATGCTGCAGGGGATGCCGCGCTCGATGGTGAAGTCGAGCCAGAGTTGGTGGTTGAGGCCGCGCAGGGTAGTGAAGGGAATGCCGCGCCAGCTCCCTGCGATCGGCCGGTGCACGTGGCCGAAGAAGATGTGCCGGATATCGTGTCCTTCAAGCACCTTTGCAAAGGCGTCCGGATCCTCGAGCATGATCTCGTCGACCGCGCGCAGGTTCACGGGCAGCGGATGGTGATGCATGAACAGGTAGCATGGACGACCCGCTGCCTCTTCAAGCCGCGCCTTCAGCCATGCCTGTCGCTTTGCGCAATAGGCGCCTGCGTGCCCGGTCGCCTTCTTGGTGTCGAGGAACAGGAGGCGCCCGGCGTCGGTGTCGATGAAAGACTGAACGAAACCATCTGCGTCGGTTGGCTCTTCGGGAAACACCTGGAGAAACTCGTCACGGGCGTCGTGATTGCCGATAACCAGGCGGACGGGCACCGGCAGCGCTTCTAGCGCTTCTCGCAGGCGGATGTATGCGCCGTGCTCGCCATGATGGGCCAGGTCGCCGGTAATGACACACAAGTCGGCATCAGCGTGGTTGGCAGCGATATCGGCGATG
>Ga0209024_1002230_pt1 | contig 11973 bp, 11 predicted proteins | sample AutmiccommunBRH5_FD_187380 | JGI IMG/M metagenome (GOLD analysis project Ga0209024, IMG submission 187380) | Deep subsurface microbial communities from Mt. Terri, Switzerland - Autotrophic microbial communities BRH/5 (SPAdes) (version 2) | ecosystem: Environmental > Aquatic > Deep subsurface >...
CCACGCCCGAGGCATAAAGTTCGGCTGGGTCGAATTTCACGCCCAGCTGGATAAGCCATTCGATCGCAGGCCCGGATAGTTCGCACAGGCGACGAACTATCCCTGGCTCAACCTTGTGCTGGTTGAGCGTCATGTAATATTCGAACATCGCATCGACACTATCATCTTCGATGCCGGCCGCGCGCTGGACACTGGTCGGCGCACCATAGACAACGCCACCCGAAAGTGCCGTCGATCCGCCCAGCTGCTCGGCGGCTTCCAGCAGCGCCACGCGCGCACCTGAGTCATGTGCCGTGATGGCGGCCGCCATTCCGGCACCTCCGCCACCGATCACAATGACATCGTAATCAAAGGTCATGTCCTCTTCCATCTCCGCTCTCACCGTTCCGAGAATTCGATCTCAAATTCATTGAGGCCACGCAGGATCACGCTCGGCGTATGCGAGAGCGTGTCCGGGTCAACCAAGCGGATGTCCTTCAGCCGGGTCGTCAATTCGCGGACCGCGATCGCGATCTCGCGACGCGCCAATTGGGCACCGATACAGTGGTGGATGCCCGCCCCGAAGGCGAGATGGGAAGATGCATTCTTGCGGTCGACGTTGAATTCCGCCGGGCATTCGTACTTGTTTTCGTCCCGGTTGGCCGAGCCGTAACGCAGGTTCACGAGGCTGCCTTGAGGAATGGTGGTCCCACCGATCTCGACATCCTCGGTCGTCATCCGGAACAACCCTTGGACCGGAGATTCATGACGGAGGATTTCTTCTGCAAAGTTGTTGCATTTGTCCGGCTGGCTTGCGAGTAGCTCGACCAATTCGGGATCTTGGGCCAGCCTAACAACTGAGGCTCCGATCGCGCTCGTGGTAGTCTCGTTGCCAGCGACGAGAAGTTGGTCGAGAACCGAAAGCAGTTCAGGCGTATCCAGTGGTTTCCCGTTTACTTCCTTGGTCACCAGATCGGAAATGATGTCGCCACGGGGATTTTCCCGACGATCGGCGAAGACCTTGACAAAATATTTATGCATATTAACGGCGAGCTTGGCGCATTCGATCTTGCGCTCGTCGGAAATCAGAAGGCCCAGAGGGGCAACGGCCGCATCCGACCATTCCTTGAATTTGTCGCGGTCACTACGCGGTACGCCGAGCTGGTCGGCGATCACATACATGGGCACGGGAATGGCGAAATCATCCATCACCTTCAAACGCCCTTGGTCGATGAAGGCGTCGATCAGCTCGCTGACGACCTCGACCATGTAATCTTCCATCTGGCGCACACGGCCGGCAGTAAAGGTGCGGTCGACGAGCTTACGATAGCGGGTGTGCGAAGGCGGATCGTTGCTAACCAGCGTATCGGGGAGTGCGCCGAACCCCTCCTCGTTAAAAATCCGTGCCACCTCATCGGGAACAGAACCGGGCCGGAAGCCCATCTTGCTCGAGAAAACCTTCGGGTCTCGGATTGCTGCCAGACAATCATCGTAACGACTAATTATCCAGAAACCGGCCTCCTCTACGAAGTAGGCAGGCGCCTCGTCCCGCAACTTCTTGTATAGGGGGTAGGGGCATTCCATCACTTGAGGGTCGGCCAAGTTCAACTCGACTGAATCCGTGCTTTGGGGAGCTGTAGTCATTTTAATCCTCTTTCCATCGATTCAATTCCAATCATTTTTTGCGCTAGTCGTCGAACGGACTCACACTTGGCAGCCCGCCCCGTTTCCTTCAGCGATGGCGCGCAAGAGAAAACGCGGACTGTTTGCGTCCCCCACCACCATCATACCGGGATTTGATTTTCGCAGGTCCGCGAACGGTTCGACGGCCGATCGATTATGGCTGACCACCACAGCCCATTCCGCCGGAACGCGGTATTCTCCGCCGCCGTGCAGGTCGTGCAACACCGCCTCCGATCCATCGAAGGCATCGACATGCGAACGCAGATGCAACCGGAAATCCCCGCGGTTTAACCGTTGCAGCGCCGGCTCGGGCTGAAGAGCGGACTCCAGCAGATGGGCAAAGGCCCTGTGGCGGGTAACGAAAGTCACTGCGGCCCCCTTCTCGATCAGTGCCTCGGCTACCGCAATCCCTTCGTAATGCCCGACATCGTCGACCACGATGGCCTGCGCCGGACTGGTATTGCGCCGTCCGGTGAAAAACTCGATCGACGACATCGCGTTGGGGTGATCGATACCCTCCATTGGACGGGCCGGAATGGCCAGCTGAATACCGTCCATCCGGGGATAAGATCCGGTGGCAATGATCACGCGATCGGCGCCAAACCCGGCGATATCGTCCGCATCCACATAGGTACTGAGACGCACATCGACGCCCAGGCGATAGATTTCCGATTCCTGCCAAAGCGTATAATCCGCAATCGCCTGGTGCCGGGGCGCAAGCGCTGCAATCCTGATCTGTCCGCCCAATTCGGGCGCAGCTTCGGCAAGGATAACGTTGTGCCCGCGCAACCGCGCGACCCTCGCAGCCTCCATTCCGGCCGGGCCACCGCCAACCACTAGTACCGTCCGCTTCCCGTCCGGCTGCGGCAGCTTGTCGTCGTTCACCTCGCCCTCGCGCCCGATATAGGGATTGACCGTACAGCCCATTCGCCGTTCCGGCCCGAGAAGCATTCCCACGCAGCCTTGGTTGCAAGCGATGCAGGGCCTGATTGCGGCCTCTCTGCCCTCACGCGTTTTGCGCACGATCGCTGCATCGGCGATGTGCGCGCGGGTCATGCCGACAAGATCGGCCGTTCCCTCTGAAATGACTTGGCTGACTTCCTCCAGCGTGCGAAAACGGCCCGTTACAATGCGGGGAACTTTGACCGCCGAAGTCACCGGGGCGCTGGTAGGCAATTCGTAGCCCGCAGGTTCGAACATCCCTCCGATCATCTTCGGAAAAGCGAAATAGCCGCCCATTGACACGTCGAGAAAGTCGATGAGATTCCGCTCCTCGAGATAGCTTGCCGCCTTCGCGGTCTCCTCGGGTGTCATTCCGCCTTCAACAATTTCGGGACTGAGCCGGACGCCCACCGGATAATCGGCACCGACCCGTTCGCGGATGGCAGACAGTACCTCGACGGTGAAGCGCATCCGGTTTTCGAAGCTGCCGCCGTACTCGTCATCACGGTGGTTGAGCATCGCTGACATAAATTGCTGCGGCAGGTAGCCGTGCGATGCATGCAGCTCGACACCGTCAATACCACCCTTCTTGCAACGCTCGGCCGCAGCGGCGAAAGCCGCGACCAATTCCTCAATCTGCGCTTTGTTCATGCCGATTGGTACCACGCCGAGAACTGGGCTCGGCAAATCGCAAGAGGACCACGGCGGCCCACCATCCAGGGGGAGGCCATTGTGCCCGGCATGCCACAATTGCTGGAAGACCCGCATGCCATGGGGCCGTACTGCCTCCATCAACCGCACATAACCATCGATAATTGAATCGTCAAAATTGCAGATTGATGAAGGACAAGTCGGGTGAACTCCGGCGATTTCAAGAATCGTGAGTCCCACGCCGCCCCGGGCACGCTCGACATGATAATCTATTAGGGTTGGCGAGAACCCGCCGTCCCCGAAGTGGGTTCCGTGAGCGGTACGAACTACCCTGTTGGGTATTTCTACGCTTCCTATCGAGATCGGCTCCAGCGCTTTCATTTTCGCAATTATCCTCCGCTATCCTGTTATTCTCTCTACTCTTGGCATTTCGTTGTAAAACAGTATGTTACTTCGTTAAGAATCCGATTTAACCTGTGCCTTTGCGAATAATCCTAATATTCTAAAACCGCCCTCTTGAGCTCCGGAATAGTGTTCGACGTCAGCCCAAATCGAGAAAAGCAGCGCCAGTGATCGCAATGATTTGTCCCACACAACGGCCACTTACGTCTGCTCCTCAGCAAAAAAGGGTTGCCCGGCGGCGTGACGGCCCGCGACGAAACCGAAAACCATGCCTGGCGCAATTGTCCCGCCTGGGCCGCCATATGTCATGCCCATAGCCGACGCCATGACATTACCTGCGGCATAAAGGCCGGGGATGGTCGCGCCGTCAACATCGAGAACGCGGGCATTGCGATCAGTCTGCGGGCCGCCTTTGGTGCCAAGCGCGCCACTCTTGACCTCAACGGCGAAGAACGGTCCGGCGGTTAGAGGACCAAGCGTCGCTGCTGGGCTTTCCCGGTGTTCGGGGTCTCCCCACCAGATATCATGCGCTGCCTCGCCGCGCTGGAAATCGGTGTCGCGGCCCTCGGCGACCATGGCGTTCCAATGATTTACAGTGGCTTCCAGTGAGCCTTCAGGCAGGCCGAGCCGGTTCGCGAGACCCACAAGGCTGTCGGCGCGCATCACCCATTGCGGCGGGTCTTCTCCAGGCCTGCCGCCCATCATTCCAAAACCGTATTTTTCAACGTAACCTTGGTCAAATATCAGCCAGCACGGCAGATTGGCATAATCGAAGGCGGAAACATCCTGTTCGTGAAACGCCGCGCCAAAAGCATTGTAATTGGCAGCTTCATTTACAAAACGTCGCCCCTTTTGATTGACCATGATCGAGCGAGGCAGCGCACGTGCGCCGCCCAATAAAACCACTCCAGTCGAAATCTCTTCGCGAGGAACTTCGTGCACCGGCATCCACCAAGCCTCACGCATATTGCCCAGCTTCGCCCCGATCCGCATTGCCATTTTCAGGCCATCGCCGGTATTGGTCGGTATCGAAACGGGATGGGTGAGCGGGCCGCGGATGAAGGCGCGCTTCATTTCTTCGTCCCATTCAAACCCGCCGGTGGCAAGAATTACCGCGTCGGCATTGACCGGGGATAGGTCCCCATCGCGTTCTATCTCGACCCCGCACACCGCGCCGTCCTTTTGAATAAGCCGCATCGCGCGGCAACCGGTCTGCGGCTCGATCCCGCGTTCGAGACAGGCCTTGAGCAACCGCCCGATCAGGGCCTGCCCGCTGCCACGTTCATCGCGCTGGCCGCGCCGATCAAGCTCATCGGCCGAGACCGGCTGCGGCACGGCCTGCCCGATGGTTGAATCGAAAATCGAATAGCGCGGGTCGGGATAATAGGGAGATTTCGTTACCCGGTTGCGCCATTCGCCGAGTTCGTCGAACGGATAGAGCGGACAATCGAGCGAGCGCCCGCCGCCCGGCATTCCACCTGGGTGTTCGGCATGATAATCGGGAAACTCGGGGATCGGCCGGAATACAACCGGACCATCGGCGTCCTCAAGGTATTCGACCATCGCCGGTCCGGCATCAAGGAACGCCTCGGCCATCGCCTGATCAATCAGCCCATGCGAGAGCGACATGAGATAGGTCAGCGCCTTTTCTCGGCTGTCATCGACTCCGAGTTGCCCCTCATGGCGGTTATTGGGGACCCAGATCATACCGCCCGACCACGCGGTAGTACCACCGACCTGGTCATGCTTTTCGAACACCGTCACTTCGGCGCCGCTGTCATGCGCGGCGAGCGCAGCGGTCAGTCCCGATCCGCCAGTGCCCAGTACGATTACCTTCCGGCCCATGTCATCGTTCTCCCTCGTAAGCGGCGTGGTTGGCCATTCGCGTCAGCATCTCGTTGACGGCCTGTACCTGACTTGCGGGCGGCCAGGCCGCCGGATCGAAAATAGCCTGCGTGACGATCCCGATCAGCGATGCCAGCACAGCGCTGGCAATAGCCGGGTGTTGCTTTTCGGCAAGATGCGCAAAACGCGGATCAGCAGCGAGGCACTCGGCAATCCGACCGACGAATTCACGTACGCGCAGCCGCTGTTCTGCGGCAAATTCGGGATCGGCAATTGCGAGACCCCAGAACGAAAACCACACTCGCCAGTTGCGTTCAGACTTGGGGTCTATTGGCAGCAAGGGGTGGAGAAGTGCGGCAAGATCCGCTACGTTTTCCAGCTGCGAGGCAGCGCTGCGCGCCTGCGAACTAAAGGCCGCGTGGCGATAGGTCAGCAGCATAAGCGCACGCTTGTCGGCAAAATAGTGGGTCACCGCCTTGGTGCTGAACCCCGCCGCCGTGGCGACAGCGCGCACCGTAGCGGCATCGGCCCCGCCCGTCGCCACCAGATCGGCAGCGATCTCAGCCAGCGCAATCTTGCGCGCGTCGTGATCTATCGCTGCGGGCAAGGTTCAGCCAGCAGCGCGGCAAGTTCAGCATCGTCGGCTTTCAGCAGATCATCAAGCCACCTGTGGAAATGCTGCAAGCCCCCTTCATTTTGGCCAAACCGGACATGCTCAAGCAGCCCAGTTGCCAAAGCTTTTTGCTGTAACGCCGAGGTCGGTAAATCTTCATCGCCCACGACACGTGCAAGGAAGGTGCACAGCTCCTCCATCGCTGCCCGGGTCACTTCGTCAGGCGGCGTTTCGGCAAGAAAAGTTTGGGTCGTAGTGGAGGTTCCGACATCCGGCCCTGGCAATACAATCGAGAGCAGCACTCCGCGCTGGCCGTTCAAGTAAAACGTGTTGATCGAAGCGCCGGGAAAAAGGATCCATTCGCCGACCAGCAACGGATCAAACGGCTCGTCGGCCGCCGGCAGGCGTCCCAGAGCATAGAGATCATCCTTGGCTGTATCGCCGGGGCGACCGCGCGGGGCGACAACCCGCTGGTGCGGACCTTGGCTGAAATAGAAGGCGCGGTTGCTGCGCTCCGGACCGAATGTCTCCCGGTGCAACACCGGGACATGGTAGAATTCCAGATGCGCATCAAATGTCAGCTTCCAGTTGGGTCCATGCATCGTGCGGCTTTCGATATGATTCCACCCGGCAAACCCAAAGCCGGCGACGAGCTCGTCAATCCCGCCAAGCATATCAGCCGGATCGTGCGAGCTGTCGGGATCGAGAATTACCCAGATCAACCCGGCGCGTTCGGTCACCGGAAACCGCTTCATAGCCAGCGCCGTCTTGTCCACCGCACCGAAATCAGTCGAACTGGCAATACCCACCAAGTCGCCGTCCTGCGCAAAGGTCCAGCCATGATAGGGACACGTGAAACGCGCCGCAGAACCGCAGCCTGATGCTACCGCCGCACCCCGATGGGTGCAGGCGTTAAGCAGGGCATGCACCGTGCCCTCACGGTTGCGCACCAGCAGAACGGGGATGCCCGCCACCTCCACGGTCTTGAAGTCGCCAGGCTTCCGCAATTCGCATGACGCGGCCAGCACAAGCGGCACCCGGCTGAAAATCTGCTGCTTTTCCTGCGCGAATCGTTCGGGGCAGGTGTATTGTCTGGCATCAAGGGTCATCACCTCGCGCGCTAGCGGAAATGTCTCCTCGACCGTATGACGCAGCAATTCGGTAGCGTGCTGTTCAAGCACCGCTCTGGCCCTCGGAGCCAAGGGCGGATTAAGGGCAGTGTCCTGCTGATGTTCCTGAACACTGTTAATGGTGACGTTCTCCCGACAGGTGATCGAGTAGGAGAATATAATGAAGCGTCGACATATGCAACATATGTTGCATACCCTTTTTTGATAGGGGCGTGCCTGCCCCGAATAAGGACTGCCGGAATCGGCCAGGTGAATTCGCTTGGACTACAGCCATTGCTGCGCGACCGACTGGCTGCGCTTAAGGCCGAAGTAGCGGCGATGAAATGTAACGGAATACGCATCCTTTCAGACAAGCTGAAGGGTGATGAGGCGATCCTCAAGCAATGCCCGGACCGATAGCCACCAGTTTGGGATTATCGGGCGCACTCGTATCGCCACAAATTGCAGCAGGAAACCGGGCCGTTTTGGACTGGGAGAGCGGAAATATTATCCATGGAGGCGCGGTTGCTGCGGCGCTGATGGCTGCATGCCAAGGCCGTGTTGCAGGTGGTGAAAGTTCGATCGGCCAACAGCTAGAGTCGATCGACATTCGTTATATGGGTCCAGCCATTGGTTCGCGCGATCTAATCGCGAACAGCTGTTTTGAACGCAAGGCCGCGAGCTTTGTCCGCGCCACCTGTTTCCATAGATCAGAGAAACCGCTAGCCACAGCCATAGCAACTTTTGGGCGTTAGCGCATAATTAATGGTCCCCCGGCAGGTATCAATGGTATATTTCACCGTCCGATAATTATGAAATTAATTGGCCTAGACAGTAAAAAAAGGGCAAGTGGCCCCCACCACTTGCCCATACTGATCCAACAGGAGAGAGGGATCAGAACCAGTTAAATTTCGGGATCTGATGGGTTCAATACCCTTAGATTTCCAACCATTTTTTCCAGCGCGGTTCGTATGATGGCTATGTTTGCGCTGGATATGCCTTTGAACATTTTCCTATAAACGGCGTCAGCTTCTTTCCGAAGTTCCGGAATAATGTCGATCGCCTTTGGACGCAGGAATATCCGCCAAACACGCCGGTCATCTTCTGCCGCCCGACGTTCGACAAAATCCAGTTTTTCGAGATGATCAATCGTCAATCCGATCGTAGCCCGTTCCAGCTCAAGACACTGTGCCAGCTCTGTTTGCGTCATTCCCTCGGTCTTGATCAGATAGGCCAATGTTCTCCATTGTGTGCGGGACAAGCCGAACTGGGCAATTGATTCATCAAATGCTTTGCGCAGGACTCGCGGCACTTCCTCCAGCAAAAACGCAAACTCATCGGTCTCATTAAGGAACCCGTCTTGCGCGTTGGCCCTCATTGTAGCTGTTTCGGTTGTCATGATAGTGACCATATCGTAAATTTAATATAATATAAAGCCCTTTACTGTCTGTCCCTATACAGTCTATAAAATCGGTATGGATCATGAAGAGGGCACCTTTACGGGCCACAACGGCTTGAAGATTAAGGCAAGCACGACTGGGCCAAAAACCGGCTTTCCGGTAATGCTTGCGCATGGCGGCGGGCAAACCCGTCATGCCTGGGCAAAGGTGCTGGATGAACTCGCCAATGCTGGCTACCGCGCGACGGCCATTGACATGCGTGGTCATGGGGACAGTGAATGGGCATCAGATGGCGCCTACGATATGCGCGATTTTGCGCGTGATCTGATCGCTATTTCCAATCAACTCGATAACCCCCCAGCGTTGGTCGGAGCATCACTGGGCGGAATAGCGGGTATGATTGCAGCCGGGGAATTGGCCCCCGCAAGCTTTAAGTCACTCACCTTGGTTGATATCGCGCCAAAGATGGAAGCTGCCGGAGTGTCAAGGGTGGTCGGGTTCATGCAGGCGCATATGACTGATGGATTTTCCTCCCCTGAAGAAGCTGCAGAAGTTATCGCCGAATATATGCCACAACGAAAGAAACGCACCGGCACAGGCAAGCTTGATCGATATTTGCGCAAGCGGGAGGACGGGCGATATTATTGGCATTGGGACCCCAATTTTATTTACCATGTGACGCATGCTCGTGACGACGCTACCGAGGCAAAAGACAATGGCTTCGACAGATTGAGTGCGGCGGCCGCGAAGTTGACATTGCCGGTTCATCTCATACGCGGAGGTTCCAGCGACATGGTCTCTGAAGAGGCCGTAGCTCATTTCCAAACGCTGGTTCCTAGCGCGCATTTCACAGACATTGCAGATGCCGGCCATATGGTCGCCGGTGACCGCAACGATGCATTTTTTTCGGCGATCCTGTCTTTCTTGAATGCGACCCACAAGCGCGGTGCTGCAGCATGAAACACAATCTGGAAAATCTAGCTGACGCGATACAGATTGCGCCCTTCCATCGCTGGTTAGGTCTAAAAATTGTTCGCCAGGACAGCGATTGTTTGGAACTGGAAATGCCGTGGCGGGACGAACTTGTATCTAATCCCGTGATTGGAGCCGTGCACGGCGGCATATTGGCGTCTTTGATCGATTTGACCGGGCTTTATGCGATTATTGCTGCAGGGGGTATTGCCAAGGCGACCGTGGATCTGAGGGTAGATTATCATCGGGCAGCCACCAACGGCCCGCTTCGTGCAATTGGGCAGGTCGTGAAGCTCGGAAAGACCATAAGTACCGCAGACACGCGCATTTTCGTCGATGATAATCGCTTGGTGGCTAGTGGACGTGGGACCTATTTGAGCACGTAAATGTTGGTCAGAAAAATCATAATCATCTTGGCTTTGGTCATGCTGGGCTTGGTTTCGGGCTGCGCGAACGATGATACCGAGAATGCCAATGATGATGACATTCATATAAGCGCCGCACTCGAAGTAGAAATTTTAACAGCAAAATCTCAACCTTTAGCCGAACCCGTAGAGGTTTTTGGCACGATTGCGGCCAAACAAAGCAGCGCCATTGGCGCTCTCGTCGAAGGACCGCTCGAGACCATGTTTGTGACGGTCGGTGACCGGGTGAAGAAGGGCCAAGCGCTGTTCCAGATCAGGCAAGCAGATTATAAAAGACGGGTTGCGGAAGCATCAGCGGCGCTACGCCTGACGGAAGCGCAGGCGACACAAGCCCAGCGCCAATATGACCGCGTAATTGCGCTTGCCCCGCGAGGCTTTGTATCGAAAGCGCAGGTCGAAAGGGTTGAAACAGACCTGGTCGTCGCGAAAGCGCAGGTATCGCAATCGCAATCGCTACTGGCCACGGCCAAACAAGCGCTGCGCGATACTGTTGCCCGCGCTCCGTATAACGGCGTCGTTACAGCCAGATTGGTCGACGAGGGGTCCTATCTCAACAATCGCTTTTCGATGGGTGAACAATCCGCAGCCTTGCAACTACAGGAATTAGAAATAGTGGCAGCAATCGTCAGTGCTCCGCAGGCCCGGGTTGATGATTTCAAGCTCAACCAGAAGGCAAAAGTTTATATTGATGGCTTTAATGAGCCTTTCGACAGCTTTGTTTTCATCATCAATGACCGGGTTGACCCGGAGTCCCGTACGGTCGAATTGCGATTACCGATTAGAAACCCGAACTATCGGATCAGTAGCGGACTCGGTGTGCGGGCGCTAATCGAGACGCCGCCAGAATCTGCAATCATTCTTCCTAGATCAGCCGTGAAAGGTGATAGCGCAGCCGCATATATATTCCTGTTTGAGAAAGGCATCGCACGCCGAAGGGATGTAAAGGTCGAAAGCATAGATTTCGAACGGGTCAAGGTCACACAAGGCGTCCGGACCGGTGAAAAAATCATCCAAAACCCACCATCCACTTTGCGCGATGGGCAAAAAGTGGAGCGTAAGCAAAGAAAGCCTGCACGGTAAGCTGATGTGGATTTCTGATGTCTCGATCCGGCGTCCCGTTTTTGCGACAATGGTGATCGCTTCGTTAGTCGTTTTGGGCCTGTTGAGTTTTGGGAGACTGGGTGTTGATCTGTTTCCCAAAATCGAATTTCCTTATGTGTCGATAACAACCATTTTGCCCGGTGCGTCTCCAGATACGATTGAGACCGAAATAACCGACGTTATCGAGGAAGAGGTCAACAGCATTTCGGGAATTCGGCAAATGCGCTCAGTCAGCGCCGAAGGCGTCAGTCAGGTGGTGTTGGAGTTTGAATTGTCGGAAGATGCGGATGTGAAGGCTCAGGATGTCAGGGACCGGGTGGCCAGCATATTAAGCAATTTGCCGGAAGAATCGGACGCGCCTATTGTAGAAAAGCTTGATCCGGACGCAGCGCCGATACTGTCGCTGCTGATCGCAGGAGATGCGCCGGTCCGAGAACTTACAGTCTTTGCAGATGAGGTCGTTAAAGAGAGGCTTCAGCGTATTCGCGGCGTAGGTTCTATCTCAATTGTAGGTGGGCGGGAAAGGGAAATGCGGGTCTGGCTTGATCCGGCAGAAATGCGGGCGAGCGCTATTAGCACGGATAATGTCGTAGCCGCCTTGAGAAACGAAAATGCCGAGTTGCCGGGCGGCCGTCTTGAGATTGATGGTCGCAGCAAGCAATATGGAACCAGAACATTGGCGGAAGCCAATACAGCCTCGGAATTTGGTAATCTCGCGGTAGCTTATCGGCCCAACGGACAGGTCACACGGGTCCGCGATATCGGTCGCGTGGAAGACTCGGTCGAGGATGAAACCAGCTATGCCCAATTAAATGGTCGCCCCGGGGTTGTGCTTGAGGTTCGCAAGCAAT
>Ga0209024_1002231_pt1 | contig 11971 bp, 10 predicted proteins | sample AutmiccommunBRH5_FD_187380 | JGI IMG/M metagenome (GOLD analysis project Ga0209024, IMG submission 187380) | Deep subsurface microbial communities from Mt. Terri, Switzerland - Autotrophic microbial communities BRH/5 (SPAdes) (version 2) | ecosystem: Environmental > Aquatic > Deep subsurface >...
CGATCGACGCAAAGTAGTCGCAGGCGGAGCTGACCACGAAACCGACGATCTCACCGCCCTGGATATCCAGCCCGCCCTGCTGGATCAGATAGTTGTTCACCGCGGTATCGAAGAAACCGTAATAGACGACGTTGTTCACGTGGCCATAGATATCGTTGTCGTGCCAGCGCGTGGTGATCGGCTGGAAATGCCGGTAATCGTGGCGCAGGTGCTTAGGTTGCTCAGGCATGGGTGGTTTCCGCGTGCAGTAGTAAAAAGGCGCTCAATACGCCGCCTGATAGATTGCCAGCGCATCGGCTTCGGTGACTTCGCGCGGGTTGTTGACCAGCAGGCGCTGCTGCAGCATCGCCTCCTTGGCCAGCTGCGGCAGCATCTCCTCCGGCACGCCGGCATCGCGCAGCCGGGTCGGCAGGCCAACGCGTGCGCTCATCTGCTCGAACTCCTCGATCAGCTGTTCGGCGTAGGTCGACGGGTCGTCCGTGCGCAGTCGGTCGCCGAGGATGATCGGCGCCAGCTCGCCGTAATGCGTGGTCGCCGCGCTGACGTTGAATCGCAGCACCTGCGGCAGTACCAGCGCGTTCGACAGCCCGTGCGGGATATGGAAATTGCCACCCAGCGGATAGGCCAAGGCATGCACCGCCGCTACTGGCGCATTGGCGAACGCCTGCCCGGCCAGGCACGCGCCGAGCAGCATGGCCTGACGCGCCTCCCGGTTGCTGCCGTTGTGCACCGCCTCGTCGAGGTTCGCCGCCAGCAGGCGCAGCGCCTCGCGAGCCAACAGATCGGACATGGGATTTTTCTTGAGCGCGCTGGTGTAGGCCTCGATGGCGTGCACCATGGCGTCGATGCCAGTCGCTGCGGTGACTGCAGATGGCAGGCCAAGGGTGAGATCGGCATCCAGCAATGCCAGATCGGGCAGCAACAGGGTCGACACCACACCCATCTTGGTGGTTTCGCCAGTGGTGATGATGGCGATCTGCGTGACTTCCGAGCCGGTGCCGGCGGTGGTCGGCACCTGAATAAGCGGCAGGCGCTGGCCCTTGGCATTGCCGACGCCGTAGATGTCCTGCAGTGATTGCGCACAGGCCGGATGCGCCAGCAACGCCACCAGCTTGGCGACGTCCATGGAGCTGCCGCCACCAAAGCCGATGATGAGATCGGCTCCCACCGCCCGGGCCTGCTCCACCGCCGTCATGACGATGTGTTCCGGCGGATCGGCGATGACCTGATCGTAGACGGCAACCGACAGGCCCTCGCTTTCGAAGCCAGGCAAGACCTCATTGAGCAAGCCGAAACGGGTAATACCCGGATCGGTGACGACCAATACGGAACGCGCCCCGCGCTCCTTGCAGAGACTAGCCAAACGGCGAGAAGAGCCGGGCTCACAGATCAATTGCGCGGTTGTGGCAAAGCTGAACGGATGCATGCTGCCTCCTGACTGTTTTTTATTCGGCTTTGGCAAAGGCAGTCAAAGTGATAAAAGCGCCCTCACCCCAGCCCTCTCCCGGAGGGAGAGGGGGTAGTTCTGTGTTGTAGCCCAACACCGCGTCCTACCGTCACTCGTCAATCCTTCTCCCCACTGGGGAGAGGGTTGGGGCGCCCGGCTTAGGGGTGAAGGGAGCAAGGAATGGCCTTGGACAAAACTAGGCATCGCTAGCAAACCGACTTTGATCTACTGCGAGCCCCGCGCGGGTCAGCCTCACTCAAAACGCAAAATCCGTCTCCGGCAGCGCCATCAAACATTCAGCCCCACCCTGAATAGCTTCACGATGCGCACTGGCCCGCGGCAGTACACGACGCACATAGAAGTCCGCACTGGCCAGCTTGGCCTGATAGAACGCCTCTTCACCAGTACCCTGCTCCAACGCATCCTGCGCGCGCACCGCGGCCTGCAGCCACAGCCCGGACAATAAGACATAGGCGGAGTACTGGAGGAAATCCACCGACACCGCGCCGATCTCCTGCGGATCGCGCCCGCTCGCCGCAATGATCTCGGCACTCAGCTCGCGCCATTCGCCGATACGTGCCTGCACCTTGCTGGCCACGTCGTGCAGTGCCGGCCGGTCGATCTGCCGATCACAGACCTCACTGAACTCCGCCTGCAACGCCGACAACTCCGCGCCGCCATCGCCGAGCAGCTTGCGGCGGATGTAGTCCAGCGCCTGAATGCCATTGGTGCCCTCGTAGAGCTGGGTGATTCGGCTGTCGCGCATCAACTGCTCCATGCCCCACTCGCGGATATAGCCGTGGCCACCGTAGACCTGCACGCCGAGGCTGGCGACTTCCTGGCCCATATCGGTGAAGAACGCCTTGACGATGGGGATCAGCAGCGCCGCGCGCTTGCTCGCCGCCTTGCGATAACTCGGCTCGGGATGGCCATGTTCGAGGTCCAGCTGCCGGGCGCAGTAGGCGGCCAGCATGCGGCTGCCTTCGACCAGAGTCTTCTGCGTCAGCAGCATGCGCCGCACGTCCGGATGCACGATGATCGGGTCAGCCACTTTGTCCGGGTGCTGCGCGCCAGCCAGTCCGCGCGATTGCAGACGCTCACGCGCATAGGCCAGCGACCCCTGATACGCCTGCTCGGCGATCCCGAGGCCCTGCAGCCCGACCTGGAAACGCGCGTCATTCATCATGGTGAACATGCACGCCAGTCCCTGGTTGGGCTCGCCGACGACCCAGCCGGTGGCGCCATCGAAGTTCATCACGCAGGTGGCCGCGCCCTTGATGCCCATCTTGTGCTCGACGGCACCGCAGGACAGCGCGTTGCGAACGCCCGGCGTGCCATCGGCGTTGGCGATGAACTTGGGGACCAGCAGTAGGCTGATGCCTTTAACACCGGCCGGTGCATCCGGCAGGCGCGCCAGCACCAGGTGCACGATGTTCTCACTCATGTCGTGCTCGCCGCCGGAGATGAAGATCTTGCTGCCGCTGACCTTGTAGCTACCGTCCGCCTGGGGTTCGGCCCGAGTGCGCAGCAGCGCGAGGTCGGTGCCAGCCTGCGGCTCGGTGAGGCACATGGTGCCGCTCCAACTGCCGCTGACCAGCTTCTCCAGATAGGCATTTTTCAGCTCGTCGCTGCCGTGCTTGTAAAGCGCCAGCACAGCGCCCTCGGTGAGGCCCGAGTAGATGCGGAAGGACAGGGACGCGCCCATCAGCATTTCGTGGAAATTGCAGGCCACCAATTGCGGAAAGCCCTGACCACCGTACTCGGTCGGCCCGGTCATGCTCGCCCAACCGTTGTCGACGTACTGCTTGTACGCCTCGACGAAACCCTGCGGCGTGCGGACCTCACCGTTTTCCAGGGTCACGCCCTCTTCGTCGCTGTTGCGATTGAGCGGCGCGATCTCGCCGCCGGTGTAGCGCGCCGCTTCTTCCAGCACGCCGTCGATCAGCTCGCGGTCCAGGCCGTTGCCGAGCAGCTCGCAATGGCCGGTGGCGTCGAACAGCTCGTGCAGGACGAAGCGCATGTCACGCAGGGGAGCCTTGTATTCCATGCTCAAGCCTCCTGCTTGTGGTCGGCGAAACGACCGCCCAGAGTGGCCAGGCTGTCGATCAGCTCGGCAGGCTTCCAGTGCTCGCCGTGCTGCTTGGCCAGAGCATTCAGGCGATCACGAATGGCCGGCAGGCCCTGACGATCGGCCCAGGTCATCGGCCCGCCGACTTCAGCCGGGAAGCCGTAGCCATTGAGATAGACGGTGTCGATGTCGGTACTGGACTCGGCCATGCCTTCCTGCAAGATCTTCGCACCTTCGTTGACGAGTGCCAGCAGGCAGCGCTCAAGAATCTCCTCCGAGCCAATCTCGCGACGCTCATAGCCGAGCCGCTCGGACTCACGCTGCACCAGGGCGTCCACTTCCGGATCGTGCTCGGCCTGGCGGCTGCCCTCGGCATAGCGGTAGTAGCCCATGCGCGATTTCTGTCCGAAGCGGCCCAGCTCGCAGAGACGATTGTCGACCTGCACCTCAGGCTCATCCTGGCCCTTGCCGGACAGTTCACGGGCGCGCCACTCCAGGTCGATGCCGACCACGTCGTACATGCGGAACGGCCCCATGGCAAAACCGAAGCCCTGCAGCGCCGCGTCCACCTGATGCGGATAGGTGCCTTCGAGCAGCATCATTCGCGCTTCGCGCACATAGGTCGCGAGCATGCGGTTGCCGATGAAGCCCGGGCAGTTGCCGGCGACCACACTGACCTTGCCCATGCGCTTGCCGAGCGCGGTGGATGCTTCGAGCACCGCTTTGGAAGTCTTCGCGCCGCGGACGATCTCCAGCAGTTTCATGATGTGCGCCGGGCTGAAGAAGTGCAGACCCACAACCTGCTCAGGGCGCTTGGTGACCGCGGCGATGGCGTCGATATCCAGCGCCGAAGTGTTGCTGGCAAGGATGCCGCTCGGCTTCACGATGCCGTCCAACTCGCGGAAGATGTTCTGCTTGAGTTCGAGATTCTCGTAGACCGCCTCGATCACCAGATCCACATCGGCCAGTGCCTGGTAATCCGTCGCCTTGCTGACGCAGGCGCGTCGTGCAGCAGCTTGATTCTCGTCGATCCGGCCCTGCCGCACATTGTGCGCGTAGGTGTCAGCCACCACGCTCAGCGCCTGTTCCAGCATCTCGGGATTGTTATCCAGCCAGCGCACCTGCACGCCGGCGTTGGCCAGGCTCATGACGATCCCGCGGCCCATGGTGCCGGCACCGATCACGGCGGCGGTCTGGATATCGAAGCGGTCTTGGCTCATTGCAGCTGTCCTCGTTGCAAGGCTGGAAAAACTGGAGACCAACCATAGACGAAGACGCTACTATTTTTGAAATTTAGTCTTGTGATGTTTCGGATTCACCAAATGAATATCTACAACTTCGACCTCAACCTGCTCCGCGTGCTGGATGCCCTGCTGCGCGAGCGCAACGTTTCGCGCGCCGCCGAACGCCTGTCGTTAAGCCAGCCGGCGGTCAGCAATGCCCTGGCCCGCCTGCGCGAACTGCTAGACGACCCGCTGCTGGTGCGTGCCGGCCGAGCCATGCAGCCGACACCCAGGGCGCTGGCACTGGAAGCACCGATCCGTCATGCGCTGCAGCAGATCGAGCACAGCCTGATTGCCGGCGAAGCCTTCGATCCGGCGCGCAGCCACCAGCGTTTCCGCATCGCCGTGACCGACTATGTGGAGCTGATCTGCATGCCCGCGCTGATGCGGCGGCTGGCCGAGCACGCACCCGGCATCCAGCTGGCGATCCAGCACCTGACGCCGACGCTGCCGGTCGAAGCGCTGGACAACGGCGAGGTCGACCTGGTGCTCGGGCGCTTTCTCGAGGTGCCGTCACGCTTTCACGTACGCCGCTGGGCCAGCGAGACGCTGCAGGTGGCGGTGCGGCGCGACCACCCGCTGCTGACGGCGGGGCTGGATCTGGATGCCTTTCTGCGCCTGCGCCACCTGTGGGTGCATGGTGGCCAGACCCGCGGCATGGTCGACCAGTGGCTGGAAGCCCAAGGGCTTGAACGCAAGGTTGTCTACACCACGCCGAACTACCTGCAGGCCGCGCATATCGTCGCCAGCAGCGACCTCGCTGCCGTACTGCCGACCCAGTTGGCGCGCTATTTCGCCACGCTGCTACCGCTGCAAACCTTCGAGCTGCCGTTCGATCTCGGCACCTTCGCGCTGGATATCGTCAGCGTCGCACAGCGACAGAACGACTCGGCGCTGCAATGGCTGATCGAGCAGATCGACGCCGTGGCGCCTGGCTGAGGCGCGAATCGAGCGCAACGAATCTCGCGCCTGGCTAATATCCATTTGCTAGTATCTCCCAGCGTTTCCGTCGGGAATTTCCCGAAAGCAGGCGACTGCGGCCGGCTGCGCGGAACATCGCAGCAAGGTGGATATCTACTCTTGCTAATGCGCCATGGTGAACATGGACGATCAAATCAAATCCGGAGCTAGACCTATGGCGGCCCTGCTGCAACGTACCACCGACACCATCACTCGCAATCAGGCCGAACTGCTCAGCAGCTGGAAGTCCGACCTGCAGAATCTGGGCGGCTATCACAACGTCAAGCCCGAAGAACTGGCCCAGCAGACCGTCGACTTCATCCGTCAGCTGATCAGCGGAACGGCAGACGGCTCGGCCGATATCAACGGTCCGGCCTGGGACGGCATGCGTCTGTATCTGGAAAAACTCTCGCGCAGCCGCGCACTGCTGGGCATGGATTCGCAACAGACCGCCGGCTTCATCTTCGCCATCAAGCGTCCGCTGATGGCCCTGCTGCAGAGCGAGTACGCCAATGAGCCGGCAGTATTCGCCGAACAGCTGTGGGCGGTATCCGAGCTGATCGACAGCCTGGGTCTGTACACCGTGCGCACCTTCCAGAAGTCCCGCGAAGAAGTGATCAAGCGTCAGCAGGAAGAGCTGCTGGAGCTGTCGACTCCGGTGGTCAAACTGTGGGATGGCGTGCTCGCCCTGCCGATGATCGGCACCCTCGACTCGCAGCGCACCCAGGTGGTGATGGAATCGCTGCTGCAGCGCATCGTCGATACCGGTTCGGAAATCGCCATCATCGATATCACCGGTGTGCCGACGGTCGACACCCTGGTTGCCCAGCATCTACTGAAGACGGTCACCGCGATTCGCCTGATGGGTGCCGACTGCATCATCAGCGGCGTGCGTCCACAGATCGCGCAGACCATCGTGCACCTGGGCCTGGACCTGCAAGGCATCGTCACCAAGGCCAGCCTGGCCGACGCCCTGGCCCTGGCCCTGCGCCGTTCCGGCCTCACCGTGACGAAGGCCGTCTAATGGATCGCATACCCATTCTGCGGATGGGCGAGTTTCTGCTCGTCACCATCCAGGTCGACATGCACGACCAACTGGCGATGACCCTGCAGGACGACCTGGCCGAACGCATCAGCGCGACGTCGGCAAAGGCCGTGCTGATCGATATCTCCGCACTGGACATGGTCGACTCCTTCATCGGCCGCATGATCGGCACCATCTCCGGCCTGTCGCGGATCATGGATGCCGAGACCGTGGTGGTCGGGATGCAGCCCGCCGTGGCCATCACCCTGGTCGAACTCGGCCTCGAACTGCCCGGCGTCAGCACCGCGCTGAACGTCGAGCGCGGCATGCAGCTGCTGCGCGCCCGCGTGGCCGCGCAATGATCGTGCGCAGCAGCGGCAGCCAGCCGGTGCGCCTCGAACAGGATGTCGTGCTGGCGCGGCAGACCGTGCGCAAGCTGACCCAGGAATGCGCCATGCGCCTGATCGACCAGACCAAGCTGGTCACCGCGGTCAGCGAGCTGGCGCGCAACACCGTGGTCTACGGCGGCGGTGGCGACATGGATTGGCAGCTGATCGAGGACGGCACGCGGGTCGGCGTGCGCCTGACCTTCCGCGACGAAGGCCCGGGCATCGCCGACATCAAGCTGGCCATGACCGACGGCTGGACGTCCGGCAGTGGGCTCGGCCTGGGGCTGACCGGCGCCAAGCGGCTGGTTGACGAGTTCGAACTCGACAGCACGGTCGGCGCGGGCACCCGAATCACCATCACGCGGTGGACATGAACGTTCAGGGAAGCGTCACCCAGGTCCTGCTGATCGAAGACAACAGCCAGATCGGCCACGCCCGCCGGGTCGCCCAGCGGCTGGCCGAACAGCACGACTTCGACACCACCGATGCCGGGCGCGTCGCCCTGCTCGCCACCGAGTTGGGCAGTAACCTGCTCAAGCACGCCGGGCGCGGCGAGTTGCACTTGCGCGTAATTCCTGGACGAGAGGGGCGCGGCGTCGAAATCATCGCGATCGACCGCGGACCGGGCTTCGACCTCGATCAATGCCTGACCGACGGCTTTTCCACCCGCGGCACCCAGGGCATCGGGCTCGGCGCGCTGGCGCGTCAGGCCCAGGTGTTCGACTCCTATTCCGACGCCCGCGGCTCGGTGGTGCTGGCGCAGCTGTTTCCTCGCGGCGTGCAGCCGCCGCCGTGGCGCTATGGCGTCAGCCAGCATCCCTATCCAGGCGAAACAGCCTGTGGCGACGCCTGGCAGCTGGCCTTCGACGGGCAGCGCTGCAGCGCCCTGGTCATCGATGGCATCGGCCATGGCGAGCTTGCCCAACAGGCCGCACTGGCAGGTGCGGTGGCGTTTGCAGAATCCCCACTGGATTCCCCCTTTGCCTTGTTCAGCAATATGCACCAGGCGATGAACGGCACTCGTGGCGGCGCCGCAGCCATCGCGCACTTCGACGGCCAGCGTCAGACGCTGGATTTCGCCGGCATCGGCAATATCGGCGCCAGCCTGATCGCTAGCGAGGGCTCGCGTGGCCTGGCCTCACATCCTGGCATCGTCGGCGTGCGCTTTCGCAAGGCGCATGTCTTCGACTACCCGCTGGGCGAGGCGCGGCTCCTGGTGCTCTACAGCGATGGCCTGCAAACACGCTGGAATCTGCGCGACTACCCCGGTCTCGTTCACCGTCACCCGGCCATCATCGCCGCACTGTTGCATCGCGACTTCTGCCGCGGTCGCGACGACGTGACCGTGCTGGCACTCAATCTGGAGGCTCCCCGTGGCTGATCCGACGTCCCCCGAGACCGGCGACGCCGGCCAGCTCGAACAGCTGCGCCGGGCGAATGAATCGCTGCGCGCCGAACTGGAAGAAACCAATCAGGGTGTACTGGCGCTGTATGCCGAGCTGGACACCCAGGCCGAGCAGCTGCGCCAGGCCTCGGACCTGAAGAGTCGCTTTCTGTCGTACATGAGCCACGAGTTCCGTACGCCGCTGGGCTCGATCCTCAGCATCACCCGCCTGCTCAGCGACGAACTGGACGGCCCGTTGAGCCCGGAACAGCACACGCAGGTGCGTTTCGTCAGCTCGGCCGCCAGCGAGCTGAGCGAGATGGTCGATGATCTGCTCGACCTGGCCAAGATCGAAGCCGGCCGCGTCAGCATTTCCCCGGCCTGGTTCGACATGCTCGACCTGTTCTCGGCGTTGCGCGGCATGTTCCGCCCCATCGTAGAGGGCTCGCCGATCGACCTCATCTTCGAAGAGCCCGAAGGCATTCCGCGGCTCTATACCGATGACAAGAAGCTGGCGCAGATCCTGCGCAACTTCATCTCCAACGCGGTGAAGTTCACGCCTCAGGGGGTGGTGCGCGTGTCGGCCCGGATGGAAAACCCGCAGCAGGTCCGCTTCGCCGTCAGCGACACCGGTATCGGCATCGCCCCCGAGCTGCACGACCGGCTTTTCGAAGACTTCGCCCAGGTCGACTCGCCGCTGCAGAAGCGCCTGCGCGGCACCGGCCTCGGCCTGGCGTTGTGCAAGCGTTTCGCCGAACTGCTCGGCGGCCGTGTCGGTGTGGAAAGCGAACCAGGCAAGGGCTCGGAGTTCTATGTAGTCCTGCCTCTGGCGATTGATACGGAGCCTTCCGATGGAGCGTGACAGCCGTCTGTTGATCGTCGACGACAACGCGCCGACGCGCTATGCGATGCGCCGGGTACTGGAACGCCATGGCTATCAGGTGCTGGAAGCCGGCACTGGCAGCGAAGGCCTGGAACTGGTGGCCAACGCCGCGCCGGATGCGCTGATCCTCGACGTCAACCTGCCGGACATGAGCGGCTTCGACATCGCCCGCCAGCTGCGCGCCGATGCGAACACCGCCCTGCTGCCGCTGATTCACGTGTCCGCCGCCTCCATCGAGACCAACGACATCATCACCGGCCTCGATGCCGGCGGCGATGCCTACCTGATCCACCCGGTCGATCCCGACGTGCTGCTGGCGACGCTGCGCACCCTGCTGCGGGTGCGCGATACCGAGCGCGCACTGCGTGACAGCGAGGCGCGCTTCCGGGAAATCTTCTTCCATGTCGCCGCGCCCATCGCGGTGCTCGACGCCGAACTGCAGCTGCACGAGTGCAACCATGCGTTTGAACTGCTAGTGGGAGCCGTCGGCCCGACGGCTCCCCTGTCGCAACGTTTCGCCGCCGGCCAAGAAGCGATTCTCGCCGAGCTGAGCGCACATCTTCAGGCCGGCGAGCGCTGGCAAACGCCGCTGCAAATGCAGGTCAACGGCGATACCCGCGAGACCGAGTGGCAAATTTCGCCGTACCGCGCACAGGGCCTGGGCCTGGTGTTCGTTGAGGACGTGACCGAACAGCGTCTGCGTGAACGCGCACAGCGCCAGGAAATCGCGACTACCACCAGTCAGCTCGCCCACGAGGTCGCCGAGCGAGCGCGCACCGAAGAGCAGCTGCTGCAGGCGCAGAAGATGGACGCCCTGGGCAAACTCACTGGCGGTATCGCCCACGACTTCAACAACCTGCTCACCGGCATCATCACCGGCATCGAGCTGATGAAGCAGCGCATCATCGAAGGCCGCGCCGACAGCGTGCTGCGCTTTGCCGATGCCTCGCTCAGCTCGGCGCGCAGTGCAGCGTCGCTGACCAATCGCCTGCTGGCTTTCGCTCGCAAACAGCCGCTGGATGCACGGGCGCTGGATATCAACGAACGCATCCGCTCGCTGGAAGACCTGCTGCGGCGCACCATCGGCGAACGCATCACGCTGACCTTCGACTTCACCGCCGAGCCCGCGGTGGCGCGCGTGGACGTCAGCCAGTTCGAGAGCGCCCTGCTCAATCTGGTGATCAACGCCCGCGATGCGTTGCCCGAAGGCGGGCATATCCGCATCAGTACGTTCCCCTCGGATGGCGGCCAGAAGGCGGAACTCGCCGCAGGTCGTTACATCGGCCTGTGCGTGGGCGATGACGGAACGGGTATCGATCCCGGCGTGCTGGACAAGGTCTTCGATCCCTTTTTCACCACCAAGCCGCAGGGCCGCGGCACAGGGCTGGGGCTATCGAGCATCTACGGGTTTGCCCTGCAGTCGGGTGGCGATGCGAGCATTCGCAGCACGCTCGGCGCCGGAACCGAAGTCACCCTCCTGCTGCCCGCCGCCAACGGCGAACAGGCAGCGACGCCTGCCGCAGCGCCGGATAGTTCGATGCGGCTGGTCGGCCACGAGCACGTGCTGGTGGTGGAAGACATGCCCAGCGTGCGCATGCTGATCGCCGAGACACTGATCGAAGCCGGCTACCGCTGCAGCCAGGCGGGCGACGTGGAAACCGCCCAGTCTCTGCTCGAGGCCGACCCGTCGATTGACCTGCTGCTGAGCGATGTCGGGCTACCCCGTCTTTCCGGTCGCCAGCTGGCCGAATGGGCACGCCGTGAGCGTCCGACACTGCCGGTGGTGCTGATGACCGGCTATGCGGAGAGCGCATCCAGTCGCGAGGGCTTTGTCGATGAGCGCATGGAGCTGGTACTCAAGCCGTTCGAAGGTGCAGACCTGCTGATCAAGATCCGCGGTCTGCTCGACGAAGCCTGACGTTGCCGACCGGCCATCCACCGCCGCTTAAAAATCACCGATCTGCGCTTGATTCGCATGGCGCGGGCAACAAAAAACCCGCCGAAGCGGGTTCTTTCTGACCTATCCGAATCCTTCCGGCTGCCTTCCTGGCGTGGTCGATCGTCCTGATCCTGAGCACATCCTGCGCTTCAGAGTGGGCATAGATTAATCATCAGGCCGCAGGCAATGAAGAGCCAAAAACCGGGATTCTTGTAAGCCTTTCGCTATAGCTAAAACGAACGTGTCGTTTCACTGTCGCGCTTACCAGCCTGGCGGGACAGAAGGCGCCTTTGCGCGGCCACGCACCCCCGCTGCTTTGTCGGCAAGCGATGCTCCCGCTACGAACTATTAGCGTGGAACATTTGTTGAATTATTTCTCTTGCCTCCATAGCTCATACAATATTGATGATTAACAACTAGTTAAACCCTAAATATTTGAGCTCGCGGGCTCACTTAAAGGAGCCAAGTTATTTAAATCGCAAATAAAAGCTGTACATATATTTAAATCTACGTATATTCGCCCCCACTGCTTCGCAATTAACACTTCGACACCCGGCATGATGTTTCTCTGTTTCATCTCCTCGGTTCGTTTTG
>Ga0209024_1002232_pt1 | contig 11948 bp, 11 predicted proteins | sample AutmiccommunBRH5_FD_187380 | JGI IMG/M metagenome (GOLD analysis project Ga0209024, IMG submission 187380) | Deep subsurface microbial communities from Mt. Terri, Switzerland - Autotrophic microbial communities BRH/5 (SPAdes) (version 2) | ecosystem: Environmental > Aquatic > Deep subsurface >...
TGGGTGGCATGGGCGCTGGACGCCATGGACGAGGCCTATAAAAAGCATCACATGTGGGTGCGCCCCAAGCTGCAGGGCCTGCCCAGCGACTATTACCGCGCGCATGGCTTCTCCAGCTTTCAGGAAGATCCGGCGGGCCTCGCCCTCGCGGAACCGTTCAACCTGGTGGATAATTTCATCTGGGCCAACGACTATCCGCATCACGAAGGCAGCTGGCCACATTCGCCGGAAGCCATCGAGCGGACGATGGGGCACCTCAAGCATGAATCGCGGATGAAAATCCTCGGCCTCAATGCGGCGCGCCTGTTCAAGTTTGAAGTACCGGTTTCCAAGCAATTCTAAATTCTGACTGGCGTGATTTAATCCGGGGCTGTTTTGCGCAGCCCCGGATTTTTTTTGCACATGGTAATCTGACCAAAAATTGACTAATCTCCCACTGCTATCAAAACCACCCCAGCAGGGAGACTCCCCATGAAATTCTATGACTCTATCGGTCCAAACCCACGCACCGTACGCATGTTCGCCCATGAAAAAGGCATTAATTTGCCCACCGAAAAAGTTGATCTGATGAAGGGGGAAAACCGCAAGGAGCCCTACCTCAAGCTCAACGCCTTTGGCCAGACCCCCGCGCTTGAACTCGATAACGGGTCGTTCCTAAGCGAAATCACCGCGATCTGCGAATATCTGGACGAGACCAACCCCAATGACACGCTGATCGGCAAAACACCAGAACAGCGCGCCGAAACCCGCATGTGGACACGCCGCGTTGATCTCAACATTGTCGAACCCCTGACCAACGGCTTTCGTTTTGCCGAAGGACTGGGCCTGTTCAAGGACCGTATCCCAACCTTTCCAGAAGCCGCACCCGGCCTGAAAAAAATCGCGCAGCACAACCTCGCCTGGCTCGACAAACAAATGGAAGGCAAACAATTCATAGCGGGCAGCCGCCTGACACTCGCCGATGTCCTGCTGTTTTGCTTCCTGGATTTCGCTGGTGGTGTCGGCCAACCCATTCCAGCAGAGCTGAAAAACGTGACCGCATGGAACGACCGCATGAAAGCCCGTCCCAGCGCCGTCGCAACGGCTGGATAATAATCATCAGCCCATATGTTATGTCGGATGGTTTTTGGGCGCTGACAGCAATCTTTGTCACCCCGGACTTGATCCGGGGTGACCGGCTAATTTTTTGCGAACGTCAACGCGGTAAATGATGCTGTAAAGTCTATCAATTTTCCGTTCCGGCAATCTATCAATCTCGAACTGTATGAGGTCATCATGTCGACGATCAGTGAGATAGAAACCGATATTTACCGCATTAACACACCGGTTACGCCACCGGGCCTGGGCGGGTTCTCATTTAATCAGTATCTTATCGTTGATGACGCCCCACTGTTATTTCATACCGGCCCGCGCAAACTGTTTGCTGAAATAAGCGAGGCGGTCGCGCGTATAATTCCCCTGCAAAGTTTGCGTTTCATTGGCCTGTCTCATTTTGAGGGTGATGAGTGCGGTTCACTGAACGAGTTTCTTGCTGTTGCGCCGGACGCCGCGCCCGTATGCGGGCAAATCGCGGCGATGACCTCGGTTGGCGATGTGTCAGACCGTGCGCCGCATGTACTTGGCGATGGCGAAACCCTGACACTTGGCCGCCATAATTTGCACTGGATCGATACACCGCATCTGCCGCATGCCTGGGAATGCGGGTTTTTGATGGAGACGCAGACGGCGACATTGCTGTGTGGCGATCTGTTTACCCAAGGCGGCGCAGATAACCCGGCGCTAACCGAGGCTGACATTCTTGGCCCCAGCGAGGCGTTTCGCCGGTCGCTGGACTATTTTTCACACGCAAAAAACTCGCGTTCCATGCTTGAACGGCTAGCTGCGCTGAATCCGCGCACCCTAGCCTGCATGCATGGAAGCGCATGGCGCGGTGATGGCGCAAGCTTGCTGCGCGGACTAGCGGATAGCCTCGAAGAAGAGTGAGAAGGTCTTTATCCCCCCTTGCCGCCTATAGAAAGCCGCCAACGGATAAAACCCGCGCGGGACTGCGCGGGCTTTACCGCATTCACGCGTTCTTGATGGTCATCCCCCCATCCACTGGGAAGGCCACGCCATTGACGTAAGACGCGGCAGGCAGGCAAAGGCTCAGAGTCATGTGCGCGACTTCTTCCGGGAATCCGTATCGCTGTACCGGGACGCGGCGGCGCACATATTTTTCCTTGTTCTCTTCCGGAATACGTTCGGTCAATCCGGTACGTATCGCGCCCGGACAAATACAATTGACGGTGATGCCTTCACGCCCATATTCAACCGCCAGGGATCGCGTCACCCCGATCAGTCCGGTTTTCGCTGCCGCATAGCCCACGCCACCCGGCGTTGCGCCCAGCGCTTCGGTAGATGCGATGTTGACCACCCGCGCCCCATCCGACTTGCGCAAATAGGGCAGCGCCGCGCGCACAATGCGCGCCGGTCCGGTCAGCATGACATCGAGCGCCAGCGCCCACGTATCCTCGAACCGGCTGGACTCTGTGGACCCAACCGTCGCGAGGCCCGCATTATTGACGATGATATCCAGCCGCCCAAACGCCTCGGCCACCTCTTTAACGACGCGCTCCACCACTTCGCGCTTGCCCACATCGAATACCCAGCCCTGCGCCTTGCCGCCCGCATCGGTAATTTCCTTAACCACCGCATCCACGGCCTCTTGTTTCAGATCCGTCACAGCGACCATCGCGCCTTCATCGGCAAACAGATGCGCCGTAGCGCGGCCCATGCCGCTTGCGGCCCCTGTGACAAGTACGGCACGTCCAGCAACGGAACGGCTCAGTTTTGATAGTCTCGGCATAAAAGTCTCTCCCCGCCTTATTCCTAATTTATTGGTGTTTCAGATTGCCCTGTTTTTTACCACTTGTCACTAGAACAGCCTTGTCAGCCCTTCGTCTCCCAAAAGCATTTTCAACGAAGGCAATACTGTTCTATATCTCTTGCCTGCTTCTGTGCCCGCTTGGCGGAATCGGTAGACGCAAGGGACTTAAAATCCCTCGGTCGTAAGGCTGTGCCGGTTCGAGTCCGGCAGCGGGCACCATTTTTTTTGGCGCTATTTTTGCATCCTAACATCTTGAAGGGGAATGAGAATTCGGCGGTTCGAAAGCCTTCATTTCTGGCATATGTGAGCGGCTCGGAAAAGGCGAGTTTTAGGAGCGCGCGCTCGTCTTTTAGACGCTCGGATTGCCAGAGTTTCCAAGGGCTTGCGAGGCAATCAATCGCGGTTCGAAAAGTTTCATCGAAGGGCACCAGCGGTGTACCGCATTTTGCGATTTTTTCGCTCAAGACCAGCGTGTTCTGCTCTTGGCGCTGGATACCTTGTTCATAAGTTTTGATGACGCTTTCTGGACTTGCAACGGTTTTGTTCCGGTCACCTGTCTCTCATTAGGCTGGAGCTGTCGCAGTATGGTGCCGCTCCTTTGATAGCATATTCTGCGACAAAGAAGATGAACTATGGGACGAACAAGGACGGATGAATTCCGCAAAGATACAGTGCGGATTGCGCTCACCAGTGGGTTGCCATGCTCGCAACTGATTTATCTGTTTGATTCCTCATAGAGCAAGAGAAGGCCTGGCCTCATTTCAACTGGGGGAAGCTGTCACTCGAATTTTTTGCTCTCAACTGTCTGGTCTAAAAAACTATAAATCATGTTGGCAATACTGTCGTCGGCCAAGAGCCGTTTGTGCCCCAGTCCCTCCGAAGCATACAGATGCGCCGACGGCCACCCGGCCACAAAATCTTCGGTATCGGCGAACGGCATTTCCCGATCTTCCCGGTCATGAATAACAAAGGTTGGCTGATGCAAAGAGGACCGCAAAACTCTGCCGTCAAAGTCGGAAGGAGGCGCACCAACCTGCGCTGTCATCTTGCGAATAAAGACGTCGGTACCATCGGGTGAAAGCTTTACCATCGCGCAAACTTCGCGAAGGTGCGCTTCAATCGATATAAGCGGCGCAATCAGAACAAGATTATCCGACTTAGCCCCATTGGCGACGGCATGCAGAACAACATTTGCACCTAGGCTATGGCCAATGATTGCATGGAAAGGCCCAAAAACCCTGCTGGCCGCGCGAACAGCATGCGAAAAGGCCAGCACGTCCGCCCGGTAAGCATGAGAACGTCCATGACCTGGCATCTCCAACGCAACCAGTTTGAACCCTGATCCGCTAAGCTTTTCTAGAATTCGCGCAACCTGGCTATAGCGTCCATCATAACCATGGACGAATAAGATTGGCGGACCTTCCCCCCAGATGTGAGCCCACGATCCATCTTGAAGTTCGATGCTCCGGGACGGCTTCGGCATTTCCTGCTCCCATGACTTCGGCTCACTCACGTTCACTACAAACATTTGTTTGACAAGTCCGTCGGTCGCAACATCATCATGAAGTAAAGATAAATCTGGATAGTTAGTCATAAGATATTCCTTTTTTCTGCACGCGACACATTCCAACCGCTTGGTTACCCGTTCCACCTGTTCCTATTGTGTGCATTTCCCAATTTCTAAGCGCGGGATGGTCATGCGTGACAGCTTTGCTATCGGCCAGAAGTAAATTCACGACGGCACCGTTTGTTTTTTATTGGTAGATGACAGGCTAAATAGGAGGGCGATGAGCCCTAGCAGACATCCTACGGCCTGTACCAATCCCAACGAAACGCTGGGTGTGGTAGATAGTATGGCAATAAGGCCTGTCGCTATCGCTGCCCCCATCATCTGGAAAAAACCAAGTAGGGAAGATGCCGCTCCCGCTAGGTGGGCAAAAGGTATAAGTGCCTGAGCTGTACAAAGTGGTAGGGATAATCCCATTCCAAAAAGAAACACAGCCGTTGCGAGTGTGAAATATATCAAACTTTCATCACTCAAAAGCGCCGATAAGATGAGACCGGACCCACCAAGAATTGCGATAATTAATCCAACGACTGAAACCGACGTTGACGAAGACTGTTTTACTAAGCGAGGCGCAACAGCCCCTGCTGCGAAGACGATGAAGACAGTTGCAGCAAAAAACCAACCTATACCAAGCGTAGACAGCCCCATTTGTCCCAGCAATATACTGGGGGCTGCCGAAAAGAAGCCAAATAGCCCTCCCATGATAAACGCCGAGGCAAGCGTCGGGCCAAGAAATATCTTGGACGTACCGACGCTGACGTATGACAAAAATGCCCCTTGTTTTGGGGTGGAGACGCCGACTTGAGGGACATGCGTCTCTCCAATGGTGAATAAGTAAATACCACCGATTACTGCACCGCATACGGCTGTGAATATAAACGTTGCGGGCCAACCCAGAGTTCTCTCTAGCATGGCGCCAAATAGAGGCGAAAACCCAGGCGCAGCGGCGGAGGCAATCATCATAAACGACATTGCCCGCATCAACGAGGGCCCCTCGAACAGATCACGCGCGATTGCTCTGGATAGAACGGAGGCTGCGCATACGCCAATTGCTTGCACAACACGCCCTGCAAGAAGCATGTTGAAGTCTTGGGCCATTGAGCAGATCAGGGACCCAATCACAAAAACGACGAGACCGACGACAACGGGAATACTGCGCCCAATGCGATCTGACAGTGGCCCGACTAGCAGTTGCCCGCCTGCGAATACCAAAAAGAAAACACTAAGGGTCAAACTCAAACGGATACTTGGAACATTCAAATCAGCACTGATAGAGGGAAAAGACGGAAGGATAATATTTGTAGATAAGGTTCCAAGTGCTGCTAGTCCGGCAAGCAAATATACGACACGTTTCTGCTGTTTAAGATCGACTTTTTTTCCGTGAACGTTCATTTTGGATTTTTCTCTACCGGGAGTTAGCGGTTCGGAGGGGGACTCTACTTTCTAATAAGATCAGAAAATATACCCAGCCAGATGGGGTGCCTAAAATTATGAATAGTGGCCACTATTATTTCTGGACTGAATGCCTGGTCACCCTCCGCGCTCGATGTCTGAACGGAGCAGTTATTCGAATTCAAACACGGCCCTATTTTCCTGAAAAAACATCTCAAGCGTCTGCGCAGGCCTACCGGTAATATCTGCAACTGAAGTGTTCAATCCAGCAAACTTGCCTTCTGAATAGTCTTTGGCGACTTCAGTCAAATGCTGAGCAAGAAAATCAATATCGGCCAGCGGCGTAGCTAATTCTGCTTCACTTCGATCTGGGTTCTGGTCGCGAATTTGCTGTTTGATCGGATCACAAAACGCAGATGCGGGAATTTGCTGATATGTCAAATCCTTACCGATAGCTTGCCCCAACTTTGCAACCATTTCGCTTGGAGTTGACTCTTGAGCGCCAACTAATGTGTAGGTATTTCCTGCGTGCGCTTCAGGGTTGGCCAGCAATGCGGCAATCACACCGCCTTGATCCGTGCCAGTTATCGCCGCATGCTGTCCGCCTCCAAAGGGCAAGTAAACTACGTTGCCGCGTGCCAGCATCGGTGCCGTCCGTGTCATCCACTCCGCAAAAAAGGTTGGGCGAAGATGGGTAACTTTGATGCCGGTGCGATCCAAAACCCGCTCGGAAAGCCAGTGAGCGAAGGCCGCCTTGCTGGTGGCATCGGGCCGCGCGGAAATCTGCGACATGTTGACGATATAGCCGACGCCTGCTTCAAGCGCCGCCTGTCCGAATTGAACAGTTGCCTCCACTAGCCCCGGCCGAATAGGGTAGACGAAATAGGCTCTATCGACATCGGTCAACGCAGTGCGAACATCGTTAAAATTACCAATGTCACCGATGAAAATTTCGACACCCATTTTTTCAAGCGCTTCGCTTCGCTCGTCCATTCGGTGCACTAAGGCGCGCAGATGAAAATTCGTTTTTGCCAGTTGCCGTATAGCATGGCCACCTGTGACACCGGTCGCGCCGGTGATCAGAATTCTGTGCTTGCCCATTTGGGAACTCCTTTCTTAAGAGTAAAACTGTTGATCTTCGGCTTAGTTGGCAGCGATCCAATCACGCAAAACACGGGTGAGCCGTTCGGGCTGATCGTGCTGTGCAAAATGTCCAGCGTCGGGCCAAACTGAAAGCGTCACCGGCGCATCGACATAGTCCCAAGTGCTATTAAGCCCAGACACGAGCAAGTACGGATCCTGCATTCCGAAGGCGACAAGTGTCGGCGCTGTTATTTTCAGCGCGGGTGTCTCGTAGGGGCTGTAGGGGCGTTGCGGATAAAGTACCCGGTAGTAATTCAACATCGCATCTAGATTCGACCGTTCCATCGCTTGATCATGGCGGATAGCGAAATCTGGATCGGTTACCCAAGCGCTGACTTGCTCGCGGGTGATTGCCTTGACGGCGGCCGGGCTACGGAAAAAATCAACATATTGGCTCGCCTCGGCCTGGGCGGGATCGCTCGAGAGGGCCTGTGCCAAAGCCCACGGATGCGGGATGTTGACGATTGCAAGGCGGGTGACAAGATCGGGGCGCTGCATTGCTACGTTCCAAGCGACGAAACCGCCCCAATCGTGGCCGACCAATGTCACTGGGCCGCCGCCAAGGTCTTGGATGACCGCATCAACATCAGCTATCAATTTGGTAATCTCGTATGCCTCAGGTGCGGTGGGTTGGTCACTTAGATTAAATCCGCGCATGTCCATCGCCGCGACGCGGTGATCCGAAGACAGGCCTTCCATTTGGTGCCACCAAGTCAACCAATGGTCGGGAAATCCGTGAATAAACAACACGGTCTCGCCGCTGCCTTTTTGCGCATAGTGGATTTCCGCGCCCGATGTCGCCACGGTGTGATGCGAAACGCTCTCTTCAAATTCCGCCAGGTCGCCAGCCTGTGCTTGAACGCCCATCATCAGCCCGGTTGTTGCGGCCAAGAGCGTCTTTGCTGCAGTTCCCGAAATTAGACGAGTGAAAAATGTTCGCTGTGATTTTCCGTTCCGGATTCCTGTGAATGAAAGTGCATTGAGCGGATATGAAGGGTGCATTGTTTTGCCTCAAAAGATTGAACTCCCCTCTTTTAGATTACAGTCATAATCTATACAAGCGAAAATATTCACTTGGTAAAATTCAGGGGAAATCAGTAGGAAAACTGGATGTTTTAGAGCGGATCTCTAGCGCAGCCTCGTTTTAAATCTTGGGAAAGTGTGATCGAATCTTAGTGAGCGGGCCTTAGCCCGTGCCACCACATCAGTGCCATTGAAGCGAACTGCTTTACCTAAAGATCGTAAAAAACCGGGCACGATTTTTGATCTTTGTGATAACCAAACCGCTAACGGCGCGTCACTGGTTCGAGACAGGATCTTGTATCAGGGCGTTTACGATGTCCGCTTGCAGTTGAGTATTACCAACCGCGCGCGCCAATGTCAGGCCACCCACAAGGCTACAGAACATTCGTAAGGCTTCATCACGATCCATGAGTTCGTAACTGTCCAGCAAGGAGAGATACTGTTCAATAGCCTTAGCAAAAAGCGTTTGCATGTCCGCGCCGTGTCGTGGTGCTTCATGCGCCAACGCTGAAAAACTGCATCCAAGATCGCGACGCGTGATGTGATCTTGGGATAGATACCATGTCTTAAAAGTCTTTATTAGGTCCCCGTCGGCGCTCTCTAATGTGTCCTTCCACGCCTCTCTGCCTTCGACCAGAGCTTGCTCAGTGGCTTCGAGAACGAGCGCCTCCTTGCTATCGAATTGTTTGTAGAAGGCCCCGTTGGTCAATCCGGCTTCTTTCATCAAGGGTGCTATCCCGATGCCTTCATAGCCATGTTTGCGAAACAACCGTGAAGCAGTTTTCACCACGGTCTCGCGGTTCTTCTGGACAATTTCCTTGGCAACGCGCATCTGGATCTTTCAGTTTTAATTTTAGATTTATCACAAAATCTAAACTGTGAATAGCCCCTAGATTTGCAGACACCTTGTCCCCTAAAACTGAGGCAAGGAGATCATCATGGGCAAGGGCAATTTCACCGAAGAGCTCAAGCTGGATGCGATTAAGCAGATTACCGAACGCGATTATTCGGTTGCAGATGTTTCCAAGCGTCTGGGGCTCGGCACACATTCGCTTTACGCATGGATGCCGGGCCCGCGCATCAGCGTCTTCTTTATGGCGGATATGTCCTGGCAGGCAGCGCACAACGGTGCTTCAGTATCCGGTATCACCGGCAAAGACCCGCTATTCGCGGCCCGGGCAAGTTGGTTGAGATTATTCGCCACGCGCGTCCTGCAATGTCTCGAAATGAGTGTTCGAAGTTTCTCTTTCGAGGCGCACCACCTTCTTTTCGGGCGATATTCTTGTTCTCGTGCGTCTTGATACGAGATCAAAAATCGACGGTTCGAAAGCTTTCGTCAAAGTCTACCGGATATTAGTACCTGCACGTGGTGACTGAAGCTAAATGGAACATTGCCCGCACGACGCTGATATTTAGGTGCGTGGTTAAGGCCAAACGGCGGCGAGCCGCCTAAATCTGCTTTCTCTTAATCCGGCTGGGCCAGCGTGAACTTATTATCGAGATCCCGCAGAAGATAAAGCGCAACGCACGCAGCCAGCATCGGCCAAGCCGCGAAGAACAGTAGATTGACTGTAACCGTATACATTTTCCATGCCGACAGCGTGGACACTGCATGCAGAACCGTTACGGCGCCATAAGTCCATTTTTTTGCGATACCCGCTACAAACGCCAGGATAAGAAAAGCCTCGGCAATACCGATCATAATAATCAGTGACGGGCCAAATCCTCCCAGAAAATAGAAATGTTCATAGACCTTGGAGGCGTGCCCCGGATCTATGAATTTATCAACCGTCCACACAAACATTACCAAAAAGACGCTTAGACGTAAAAATAGCAGCGCCCATTCGATTCTGTTTTTCTCATCGCTCATTTTCATACCTCCTGGCCCAAAAGACGCACCCTGATACTGACATATATCCCGTCAAAGACGACCACCCGAACGCTGTAACCAGTATCGCCATCCCGTACCGATTTCAAAAAAAGGCGGCGGATCCGGTCATTCCCCGCAACCGGGCTGTAGAACGATATTCGCCGCCATCCGAAAATAGTTACATAAAGTGAAAATCGTAACATGGGTGCTTCGGACATCCCGGCTTCCCACCGGCAAAGACGCGCAAAAGAAACAGTTTTTTACTGCTACCCCCCGAAAGTCTGTTGCCCCTCCTCCCCCGCTTCGTGCTAAAACTATGATCAAGGATTTTTGAACAGGGAGAAAGCTCCGATGGATCTCAGCTACGGCCCGGAATATGAAGATTTTCGCGCAGAATTACGTGCTTTTATTGAAAAGAACCAGCATAAGGCGCCGCCGCCAGGCATGGGTATGAAGCACCCCGAGGCGCTGGAGCAGGACTGGCAGAAATTACTGATCGAAAATGGCTATACCTGCCGCACCATCCCGAAAAAATATGGCGGCTATGGCGCCGAAGCGGACATACTGAAAACCGTTATTATTCAGGAAGAGTTCACCAAGGCGAACGTCAATTCCGGCCTCAGCGGCCAGGGTATCGGCATGCTGGTGCCAACATTGCTGGAAAATGGCAACGAGGAACAGCGCGAGAAATATATCCGCCCCACCATTTATGGGGAAATCCACTGGTGCCAGGGGTATTCCGAACCGGGCGCGGGTAGTGACCTGGCCAGCTTGCGCACCAATGCCCGCGTAGAGGACGACCACTTTATCATTAATGGCCAGAAAATCTGGACCAGCGGCGCGCATTTTGCCGACATGTGCTTCATTCTGGTGCGCACCGAGCCCGACAAGCCCAAACATGAGGGCATTTCCTATATTATGATGGATATGAAGACACCGGGCATTGAAGTGCGCCCCCTGGTCACCATGACCGGCGCCGCCGAGTTCAATGAAACCTTCCTGACGGATGTGAAAGTGCCGGTAGAAAATGTCGTCGGCAAGCGCGGTGAAGGCTGGAAGGTCGCCAACACGACCCTCAAACATGAACGCGGCATGCTGGGCGATCCGGGGCAAATGCTATCGCGCATCGAAAGTATTCTGAAAATTTTGCAGCAAGAAAAACTCGACGGCAAACGGCTCATCGAACACGATATGTACCGGGACCGGCTGATCGCCGCCCAGGCCAAGACCGAGGCGCTGAAATTCCACTCCCTGCGTCTGTTGAGCCATACACTGAAAAACGAAGAACCCGGCGTGTCACGTCTGATTGTTAAATATTACGGCACGACATTGGCCCGCGAATTGTCCGACATCGCACTTGAGGCGTTGGGCGAGTTGGGACAGCTTTATATGGGAAGCCCGCATGTGCGCAGCCATGGCTCCTGGCAATGGCGCAACATGTTTGATCTTGGCCTGATCATCGGTGGTGGCACGTCGCAAATTCAGAAAAATATCATTAGCGAGCGCGGGCTTGGCATGCCCCGTGAGCCAAAGCTGGCGGAGACAAAATAATGGAATTCGGATTGTCAGATGACCAGAAACTGCTGGAAAACTCTTTCCGCCGTTTCACAGAAAACAAGTTGCCGCTGGAGCGTATCCGGGAATTCGCCAATACCAAAACCGGCTGTAATGCAGATATCTGGAATGGTCTCGTCGAATTAGCGGCGACCGGCGTGCTGATACCGGAGCAATATGGCGGCGCGGGTTTCAAAATGCTCGACGCCCTTGTCATTCTGGAGTCGCTTGGCCGCACGGTTACGCCGGTGCCGTTTACCGGTAGTGCAATCATGGCGCCGGTGGCGCTGCTGACCGGTGGCACCGAAGCGCAAAAAGAAGAGTGGCTGCCCCAAATCGCCGCCGGTGAAACAAAATTTGGCGTTGGCGTGACCGAGATCATCAGTACACGCGACAGTAAAGGAGTGTCGCTTTCCGGCGATACGCTCAACGGCAATACAATGTTCGTCATTGATGGCGGACCGGCGGACGTTTACCTGATCGCCGCAGGGCCGGATAATATGGCCATTGTGCCGCGCACTGCGCCAGGCGTG
>Ga0209024_1002235_pt1 | contig 11936 bp, 7 predicted proteins | sample AutmiccommunBRH5_FD_187380 | JGI IMG/M metagenome (GOLD analysis project Ga0209024, IMG submission 187380) | Deep subsurface microbial communities from Mt. Terri, Switzerland - Autotrophic microbial communities BRH/5 (SPAdes) (version 2) | ecosystem: Environmental > Aquatic > Deep subsurface >...
GGCGAGCCTAGCCCGTCTCCGGACACCCCCCTGGCACTCACTTTATCTGGAGTGAAATCATGGAAAACCGAAGGAAACCTGCGCATCCCGCCGCCACGCTCGACGTAAACTGCGACTGCAAAGAATACATCATCGATTACCTCGAGCGTGCCTTCCCGACCCGGCAGATGCGCGTCTTCAAGGATGATACCGGCACGCCGCGCTCACTTCCGATGGTGAATGACGACGGGCACCCGGTCTACAATCCCGAGGCCCAGGCCGCACGCGACGCGCTGATCGAGACGCTCTGCGCCATGCCCCCGATCATGTCGGCGCTCGATGCGCTGCTCGAGCATTTCGGCCATGACAATGTCGCCGAGGTCACCGGTCGCACCAAGCGGCTCATCACCGCAAGCGACGGGCGCCAGAAGCTCGAAAGCCGCTCGGCGCGGACCAGCCAGGCGGAGGCCGCGGCCTTCATGGCCGGCAAAAAGCGGATGCTGGTCTTCTCCGACGCCGGCGGTACGGGCCGCAGCTATCATGACTCGCTCGACGTCATGAACCAGGAACAGCGCGTCCACCTGCTCCTCGAACCCGGTTGGCGCGCCGATCGCGCGATCCAGGGGCTCGGCCGAACCCACCGAACCCATCAGGCGACAACGCCGCTGTTCCGGCCGGTGACCACCGACTGCAAGGGCGAGCTGCGCTTCACCAGCACGATCGCGCGGCGCCTCGACAGCCTCGGGGCGCTGACGCGCGGCCAGCGGCAGACGGGCGGGCAGGGGCTCTTCGACCCGGCCGACAATCTCGAAAGCGAATATGCCTGCGCCGCGCTCCTCTCCTGGTTCGACCTGCTCGCGGCCGGCAAGCTCTCGAGCACCACGCTTGACGACTTCCAGCATCGCACCGGCCTGGAGCTCTGCGACAAGGATGGCGTCCTCAAGGACGAGATGCCGCCCATCCAGCGCTGGCTGAATCGCATCCTCGCCCTGCCGATCGCGCTGCAGAACAATATCTTCGACGAATTCCTGTCGCTGATCGAAACCCGCGTCTCGGCCGCGCGCGAAGCCGGCCGCCTCGATGTCGGCGTCGAGACGATCCTCGTCGACAAGGCCACGCTGATCGACGACGTGGTGCTGCGGACCGATCCCCGCACGGGCGCAACCTCGCATCTGCTCACCATCGAGATCGCGCGACGCCGCAACCCGGTCTCGCTCGAGCGCATCCTGCGGATCGCCGACGGCGATGCCAGTGCCGGCTTCATGATCAACCGCAAGTCGGGCAAGGTTGCGCTCAGGACACGGGCGCGTTCGCTCATGGAGGAAAAGGAGGGCACGCCGATCCCCCGCGTCGAGATGATGCGGCCCACGCGCAACGAATATATGCGCGAGGACGATCTCTACGAATCCTCCTGGGAGGAGGTGACGCGCGACGCCTTCACGGCAACCTGGTCGGACGAGGTGGAGGCCGCCCGGCAGACCGTCGACAGCGAGACGATCCGGCTCGCGACGGGCCTGCTTCTGCCGATCTGGTCGGCGCTGCCGAGCGATCATATGGCGGTGAACCGCATCGTCGATGGCGAAGGGCACTCCTGGCTCGGCCGTCTCGTGTTCGACGATCACGTGCCTCAGCTGTTCACCAAGCTCGGCATCGATCGTTCCGAGGCGCTGCCGGCGGACGCCGTCGCCAAGGCGGTCACGTCCGGGCGCAGCGTCGACGTCTCACATCCGTTCCCGCTCACCATCAAGCGCTCGGTCGTCAACGGCTCCCAGCGGATCGAACTCGTGGGTTGCCCGCACGACCGCTTGCCCTGGCTCAAGTCGATCGGCTGCTTCACCGAGGTGATCCAGTATCGCACGCGCATGTTCGTGCCGATGGCGACCGCGGAAGCCGTCCTCGGTCAGCTTCTCGCCTAGCGATGGAGCGGGGGGCTCGCAGTTGTAAACTCGTGTAAAATCACAAGAAATGGACGGCGCGATGTGGCGGATTGCCCGAAAATAACCTATCAGGCTCGTTGCGGGCAAATAACGATAGTGTAACAGGAAGATCATGCCGTGACGGACGTGGATTCCTCGTCTCGCGGCGAGGTACAGCCTTACATTCGCCCCGATAGCGAGATCGTTCGGGAGATGCGCGCACTAAGGGGATTCATCGACGAGGCCCGCTCCGCCCGCACCCTCGATCCGCTCTTCGGCTATCTCTATGACGCGATCGAGCGGCGAACGCCCGAGCAGGTTTGGACCGAAGCGGCATGCGGTCCGCGCTGTGCCTGGTGTTGCCACACCCGCGTCTCGGCGACAGCGCCGGAAATCCTCTTCCTCGCGCGAAATCTGCCCACCGGCGTGACGGATGGCATTCCGGCATTGGCCAGGCGGCGCCGTGAGGGCTGGGATAAACCGCTCCTGGAGAGTCTGGCGCCCTGCGCGGTCCTCGCCGATGGTCTCTGCACGGCGCATCCCAGCCGTCCGATCGTCTGCCGCACCACCATGTCGCTCGACGCGGACCAGTGCCGGCTCGCCTGCAGCCTTCCGGACGAAGCCGTCATCCCCTCTGCGCTCGCATCGGTCGCCCTGCGCGCAGCCTATGAAATCGCGCTTCAGGGAGCGCTCCTCAACGCCGGTTATTGCACCGACAGGTTCGATCTTGCGACCGCGCTTGCCGATGCGGTTTCGCATCCGGATGCGGAATCGGCGTGGCTCGCCGGCGGCGACGTCTTTCCCTCCGCGCTCCGGGTCGAACAGGACGGCTATCTCGACGAGCCGGTGAGACGCGCCCTCTACGAGGCAGCGTTTGATCCCGGCGTTAGCACGGTCTGAGCGCCGCCCCGGGGACCGCACCCAGACCTCCGGGCAGGCGCTATGCGAGCGCCTTCGTCCAGATCCTTCCCAATCGGGCGGCGAAACCGCGCGGATCGGCCGGAAGCTCACCATCGGCAATCCGCGCCTCGTCGAGAAGCAGCCGAGCCGAGTCCTCGCGCAGGTCCGCATCTGCAGCAAGGCCGGCAAGCTTCTGCACAAGATCGTGACGAGGGTTGATCTCCAACACGGGCCGTGCCGCCGTCCCGCCACGCCCAGAGGCTGCCAGCAGCTTCTCGAGCTGTCTGTCCATTCCGTGTTCGGGCGCAACCAGGCATGCCGCGCTTTCGGTGAGTCGCTCGGAGGCCCGCACGTCCGACACCTCGTCCTTGAGCACCTCCTTCACGAACTCGATGAAGCCGGAAACCTCATCGGACGTGGAGGCGGCCGGCGCATCGCCTTCGGTCAAAGGTATGAGCCCGAGATCGGCCGAGCCCTGCGTCACGGACTTGAAGGGCTTCCCTTCGAAGTCCAGTCCCGCGGTCACCCAGAAACTGTCCACCTGATCCGTCAGCAGCAGCACCTCTATCCCGCGAGCCCGGAAGCCCTCGAGCTGAGGCGAGGACGCCAGACGATCGAGATCGGGTCCGGTCGCATAGTAGATCGCCGTCTGGTTTTCCTTGATCGCCGCGACATAGTCCTTCAGCGAACGCCACTCGGTGCCGGAGGTCGTCGTCTTGAAGCGCGCCAGACCCAGCAGCGTTTCGCGCCGGCCATAGTCCTCGTACAGCCCCTCCTTCAGCACCGCCCCGAAATTCATCCAGAATTGCTGGTAAGCATCGGCGTCATTCGTCGAGAGCTTCTCGAGCTCCGACAGCAGCCGGTTCGCCACGCCCTTCTGGATCGCGGCCAGCACGGGGCTCTCCTGGATCATCTCCCGCGACACGTTCAGGGGAATGTCGCTGGAGTCGACGAGACCGCGCACGAACCGGAGGTAACGAGGCAGGATTTCGGCTTCGTCGGTGATGAAGACCCGTTTGACATAGAGCTTCATCCGCCCGTGACGTTCCGGGTCGAACAGGTCGAAAGGCTTCATCTCCGGAATGAAGGCGAGGACGGAATATTCGTGCAGACCCTCGGCCCGATAGTGCAGCGTAAGCGCAGGCTTGTCGAACTGCCCGGCCACGCTGCGGTAGAAGTCGGTGTAATCCTCTTCGCTAATTTCGGACTTTGGCTTCGTCCAAAGGGCGGCGCCGTCGCCTATCTGGACCGGCTCAGCATCGGGCTTCTCCAGCAGGAAGATCGGCACGGGGACGTGGCCCGACTGCGCCTTGATGATCCCTTCGGAGTTGAAGCGCTGCGCATATTGGGCCGCGTCTTCCTTGAGCTCCAGCACGACCCGGGTGCCATGCGTGGGGGCATCCGCAAGCTCGGCAATCTCGACGCTGTAGGTCCCAAGACCGTCCGACGACCAATGCGCCGCGGTATCCCCACCGGCCCTTCGCGAGAACACGTCGACTTTGTCGGCGACCATGAACGCCGAATAGAAACCGACGCCGAACTGCCCAATCAGCTGCGCGCCTTCAGCGTCTTTCGCCGAAGCGACGCGTTCCATGAAGGCTTTGGTCCCCGATCGCGCAATCGTGCCGAGCGCCTCGATCATCTCGGCCTCGTTCATGCCGATGCCATTGTCCTCGACGATGAGCCGCCGCTGGTCGGGGTCGAGTGTCACTGTGATCCGCGGGAGTTCGCCCGAGCCCAATTCGGGATGGCTCAGCATTTCATAGCGAAGCTTCTCGCAGGCATCGGCGGCGTTCGAGATGAGTTCGCGCAGGAACACATCTTTGTCCGAATAGACCGAGTGCACCATGAGGTGCAGCAGCTTGGCAACGTCCGTTTCGAAGGAACGGGTTTCAGGCGCAGCATCCAACGTCGTCGTCATGGCTTCTTTCCACAATCTCCTGGGTTTCGATCGCCGATCAGATGGCGAGACCGCCAAATGCTTTCAAGCAGACGCGGTGAAGACATTCCTCGATCACGCGCCGCTCCGGCATGTGGACTTGGACGAACAATGATCGGCAGGCGAAAAAAGAGCCTGCCCGGCAGGACCAGGCAGGCTTTATGAGTGGGAGGCCGCCGAAACTTTCGACTCGAAGGCCCCTCGGGTCGCAGCAAGATCGTATCGTAACGCGCCTGCATTTCCTTGCACGGATGCGACACTCGCGTGTCGCTAGAGGCGCCCGCATTCGACGAGCAGATTCGTCGCCGTTTCGAGCCGGTCCGGGGTCGGCTCTGGAGGATTGCCCTGGCGCGTCGTGCCCGGCGTCAGCGTCCATCCGCCCTCGTCCATGACAATCCGCAAACGGAGGATCGTCTTGCCCCGATTTCGAGCGTCGGCCAGGCCCCGTCCGACGGACCAATAGGCATGCTGCGCCATGATCCAGATCTCGAGCACGCGCCCGACGAAACCGGCCGGCGAGAGCTCACGCCAGCTTTCCGCCTCCCTCCTGGCCCGGCTGAGGGGCAATCGATCGGGATTCTCGAATGGGTGGCCCTGGTTCGGCGCTTCGCGGAGGCAGAGAGCAAGGGCCGCGACAATGGCAGTAGGAAGCCTTTCCTGGTCGCGAAGGACTTTCTGCAGGGAGCGAAGATGTTCGACGGGATTTGTGGTGTCCTTCGACGCGAGAATCCACTCTCCAGCGCTATCCGCCAATGACGTCTCGTCGAGGGCATCGATGAAGGCCTGTGCGAGCTGCCGGGTGGAACGGGAGGCAGGTAGAAGCGCGCCGATCGTCCAATAGAACAGACCTTCGAGCGCGAGCCGGAACAGCTGCCGGATCTGGACCGCTCTCCATTCGTCCGCCGCGATCGGGCGGTCGTTCGCGTTGCTCCATGCGTCGGCCCGATCGGCCATCCGCATTCTGATATCCTCGTACGTCGCCTCCTCGTCCGCCAGATCCGCAACGGCCGCCAGAATCAGAGCCACGCCTTTCTGGCGGGCCGGCGCCGCGCGTTCGCCGCCGAGCCTGGCGAACATGGCCTTCGCTTCGGCCGCGCGAGGCTTGTCCATCGTCCAGAGTTTACCCCAGCGCTCGGCGTCCGCCCGCTTCACGCTGACGCTTCCGAAGCGATTGAACGCCTCGTGGTCCAGCTCGCCCTCGAAGCGTTTTTCGAAGGCGTCGAGCACCGGCTCGAGGGCAGGATCGGGCTGGAATATGCCAGCGGCGCCCTCGACCGGGATCAACCAGCCCATCGTGCGCAGGCTTGGGCCGTAGTTCAGCGGCGATATGAAGCCGGTGGAATAGCGTCTCATGTTGCGCCGGGCTTCCCATTCCTCGCCGCCAAAACGATAGCGCACCGTATCCAGCATCGGGCGCATGGCCTGTGCTCCGGGTATGTCGGCTTTCGGATTGATCAGAAACTGCGACCACGCGTAGATCGCCTCGATCCGGTCGACGAAATCGCGCATCTCCTCGGCCTGTGCGCTCTGTCGCCTTCCGCGCTCGAGGATATGGCGGACGCGCCGCCAGGCCCAGGCCATCAGCGTATAGGGCCGGATGTGGCTTGCGACGTTGTTGAGGTCAGGGAGCACCCGGTCCATCAGGCCGAAATTGATCTGGCGCAGACCGAGCGGATCCACGCCGCCCATGCCGACCTTGCTTCTGTCGACCGGCTGGGGCTCGCCGGCGGTGCGGGCGACATCAAGGAGTTCGTTCAGGTCCATCACGTTCAGCAATCCCGATTGAGCAGGATTCGGCCGCAGCAACTCGCCAATCCCCGCAGCCGCAGATCTTCTCCGGCCGCAAGGGGAAGCCGCATATGGCAACGCGGGCACGACGCTCGGAAGGTCTCGAGTACCATCAGCTTGGCGAACGAGGCGGGATCGCGCAGCGCCCGGTCAAGACTGGGCCAGTGCGGCGACGAGCGAAGGCTATCAAATCCGACATCGGGACCATGCCCATCGCCGGCGGCAAGATAGGCGTCGATTTGCTCGCCCACGGTCCTTGCCGTCAGCACTTCGCCGAGAAAACCGTCGAGATCGATGCCTTCGCCGAGCAACGCCATGAAAGCCGGGATGACATCTGGAGAGACGGCAATGGTGGCCGGATCGATCCCGCGGCGCAGGAAATAGCGTCGCGCCCGAATGGCATTGTCGTCTCGTCGGTCGGCGGCATGATGAAGGAGGATGGAAGCGGCGGCGAGGTCGCTCTCGGGGCCGTCAAGCGCGGCGATCTGCGGCAACACCTTGTCGAGCCAGAGTTGCACCTTGGCCGGTGCCGGCCTGATCCGGTCGGCCAGGAAATGCGACAGCGACAGCGCCATGAGCGCGTTACGACCCGCAGCCTCGGGCGCCAGCATGGTCGTCAGCAGTTCGTCGAAGATCTGGAGCGACCGATAGTTCGCCGCTTCTTCGGACCTCGCTCGCTTCTCGCGGTCCTTTTCATCGTCGTCGTCGTCATCGTCGGTTTCGCCGCCGGCCCCCCAAGGACCGCGCGACTGCCTGAACACGGCACGGATCAGGGCCATGGTGTGCCGCCACGCGGACGATGTTTCCTCTCCGGGCGCGCCCGACAGCAAATTGGCGCCGAGGGCAGCCGCATTGAGGTCGGCGAGCGTCACCATGCCTTCGGTCCCGTCTGGCCGGCCGCCACTTCCGCCACCGCCGATGCCGAGCGATGCGGGCATGCGACTCGGATCCTCGCGAAACCACGCCAGGATGGCGGCGACGTCGGTCGGCGTTTCGGTGCCGGCGAGCATCGCCATGAGCCGCGTGGCAATCGAACCTGTGCGCCGGATCAGCTCGAGCGCCGCCGCAATCGACACGAAGCCTTCCCAGCAGCGGCTGCCTTGCTCAAGTCCGAGGATCAGACGACCGTTTTCCCAGCTTTCGAATTCGATGCCCGGCGCGTCGAGCTGGAAATGGCCGTCGCCAGAGACCACGACCGGACCCAGCGCATGGGATCCCCTGGGGGTTCGCAGCACGGCGCTTGCGTTCCCGCCAAGCCTCGGTGTCAGCGCGCGCCCCGCTATCCGTTCTCCTTCCAGCGAGGCGCTCAGGATTCCGACTGCGGAGTCGCTCGTCTCGTTCTCGTCCAGCGCGTCTGCCGGGAGGCGGGCAGGGGCCGTTCCCGGGGCCGTGACCCAGTAGCTCTTGCTGCCCCGCTGGACCCGGAGGACCCCGGCCTCGACGTTTCGCCCGAACAGACCGGCATGCGTCACATTGGCGCTGCCGCTGAGAAGGAGGCGTCCTTTGCGGCAAACCAGTTCGATCGACTTGGCATGGAGCGGTCTGTCATCGTGGCCGAACGCATCAGCGACATCGACGGGCTGCCACTTGGACCCGCCCTCGAAGGGCCAGGCATTCGAACCCGGACCGCGGACCGTTCCTGCGGGATGGGCATGGAGATGCGCTTTTTCGATACCCAGCAGCGTCGCGAGCGCACCCAGCCCGTCGGCGCGTAGATCGTAATAGGGCGAGACCGTCGTGAGGCGCGTCACGCCGCCAAGATCGTCGGCATAGAGCGCCAGCTGTTCCGCGATCGGCGCATCGAGGCTGTGCACCATATGGATATTGCCCGCCCGCGGCTGTCCCTGCGCCGATCGTCGCAGGGAACCGGCGATCGTCTCGCAGGCAGGCCCTGCCGTCGTGATGATCTGAGCCGACGCGGCGAGCTGTTCGAAAAACGCCGCCGCATCGTCAAAGGCGTCCGCAGCGAAGCTTGGATGCAGATGCTCGACCAGCTCGAGATTACCGCCCCACCCCGCGAAAGTCAGGTTGCCCGATCCGACGAGCAGATGGGCATCGTCATCGCCGAACAGCGCGCCCACTTTTGCGTGAAACACCCCATGATTTGCGCAGGCCACGGCTTCGATCTCATAGTCGCGGCCGACCCTGCGCGCGCCTTCCTCGCTCAGGCCGGCGCGCACGCCTTCCGGATCGGCCAGGATGAGGGCATTGCGACCACCCCCGCGAAGCAGCGCGTCGAGAAGCACCGCCTCGAAAAACGACAGCGAAAGCGCATAGGTCGTGAAGGCAGCGCGCCTCCATGGCGCTGCCGAGATCAGATCAAGCGGATTCACACGCACCCCCTTGGTTCAAGCCTAATCGCTCCCCAGTTCACCGACAGTAAAAATCGAGGCTTGCCGAAAGGCGATCGCTCGGCGGCTCAGCCGCTCGCCGGTTCGCCGCAAGCCAATCGGGGAAAGGGAAGGGGGGACGGAGCTGGTGTCCGGGATGATCCGGACGCCAGATGGAGCTCCTTCCCATGACCGCATCCGTTAAGCTCGCCAAGCTCACGCTTTCGCCCATCAACGTCCGCAAGCGACCCGACGAACTGCTCGAAATCCCGCAGATGGCGGCCGATCTCGAAGCGCGCGGCGTCCTGCAGAACCTTCTCGTCACCCCCGTCCGGAAACCGCGCGGCACCTTCGAGGTGTTCGATGGCGGTCGCCGCCTGCGCGGCCTGCGCCTGCTCGCCGAGCGCGGCGTGATCGACCCGGAGACCTATGACGTTCCCGTGAAGGTCCTGGTCGGTGACGAGGCGACCCTGTCCGAGACTTCGACGGCGGCCAACTTCCACCAGCTCAAGATGACGCCGGCCGAGGAATGCCGGGCGTTCCAGTATTTCATCGGGCTGACGGGCGACATCGACGGCGTCGCCAAGCGCTTCGGTCTCACCCGGCGCTTCGTCGAGGGCCGCCTGCGCCTTGCGACTCTCGCCGAACCGATCTTCGAGGCGCTGAGCGAAGGCACGATCACGCTCGACGTCGCCAAGGCCTATGCGTCGACCGAGAACCAGGAGAAGCAGCTGCTCGTCTGGAACAGCTACGGCACCAGCTACTCCAACGCCGACACCATCCGCCGTGTCATCGCCAACGAAACCATGAACTCGACCGATCCCGTCGCCATCCTGGTCGGCGAGGACCGCTACGCGGACGCCGGCGGCAAGGTCGACCGCGACCTCTTCAGCGACAGCGGCGACAAGTGGGTCAATCCCGAGATCGCGCAGCGGCTCGCCGCGGACATCATGGAAGCGGAAGCCAAGCGCGTCGGCGAGGAATTCGGCTTCGGCTGGATCCGTCCGATCGCGTCCAACTATACCCACAGCGCCGCCGCCGGCCTCTATCGCGTCATCCTGCCCGCCGCGGACCTGACCGAGGAACAGCAGCGCCGGCTCCAGGAGATCGCGGAACGTCAGCAGGCGATTTCCGTGGCGATGGACGACGAAGCCATCGGCGAGGACGCCTATAAGGCGCTGGACCAGGAATATGACGAGCTCAGCGCCGAGGAGCATGCGATCCGCAACGTCGCGCCGGTCCTGCCGGACGAACTGCGGCCGCTGGTTGGCGCCTTCCTCAAGCTGACGCCCAAGGGCGAAATGGTGCTCGACGCCGAATATTACAGCGAGGAGCCGATCCGGATCGGCGGCACCGAGGACGAGACGGGCGCCACCGCGGACAAAGGCTCGCGCAGCCGGCCGAGCGGTGCCGGCAGGGAATCCGCGAGCCCGGCCTCCCGGCCGGAAGCGGTGGCTCCGGGCGGCAAGCCGCTCAGCGCCCGGCTCTACGACGAGCTCGCGATGCAGCGGCGCGACGTCCTGGCAGCGACGCTCCTCAGCCACCCGGCCCTCGCGCTCGACTATGCGCTCTTCGTCATGATCGACGATCGCATGACCGCCGAAAGCGCCTATGGCTCGACCATTCGCGCGCGCTCGCCCCAAGACCCGGTCACTGGCGAGCAGCCTGCGACCCGCGCCCGTAGCTATCTCGCCGAAGCCCATGACGGGCTCGATGCCGGCTGGACCGAGTACCAGTCGCAGGTCGACCGGTTCGAGGCCTTCCGCGGTCTCGACGACGACGCCAAGGCGGCCTGGCTCGCCTATATCGTCGCGATGTCGCTCGAAGCGCCGAATTCCCGCGCCGAGCATTCCCCGCTGCACAACCGGCTTGCGACCATCATGGAAATCGATGTCGCAAGCTGGTGGCGGCCGACCTCGGAGAACTTCTTCGACCGGGTCAGCAAGGGTTCGATCCTGACCTTGCTCGCCGATGTCGGCGGGGCGGCGCTCACGGCGCGTCACGCAACGATGAAGAAGTCCGAAATCTCGGAATCGTGCGCCAAGCTCTTCGCCGGCGAAGCGATCGTCGAGCCGGATGTTCGCGACGCGGCGCTGGCCTGGGTCCCGAACGCGATGAAGTTCCTCGATTTTGCTCCCGCCGACGATCTCGATGTCGACGACGAGCCTGAGGACCAGGGCGTCGATCAGGAGACGCTCGCGGTGAACGACGCCGATGGCGAACCTCAGCTGGACGATCGGGACGCGCTCGCGGCCTGAGGCCTCTCACCTCCTGGAGTGCTGACCGCCGGCGCGCAGACACGCGTCGGCGGTTCCCTTCTCATCCGCACGGGAGTACCCACCATGACAGCTTCACGTCGGTCCAGCCGCGACGTTGCCGCGGAAATCACGGATCTCATCATCCGCAAACTCGAGGAAGGCGTTCCGCCCTGGTCGCGACCTTGGCGGTGCAGCGGCGCCGGCGGCCGCCCGCTCCGGCACTGCGGGACGCCTTACACCGGCATCAACACGCTCTATCTCTGGGCGCTTGGCGATGCGATGGGCTACCGCTCACGCTTCTGGATGACCTATCGCCAGGCCGAGGCGCTCGGTGCCAATGTCCGGCGCGGCGAGACCGGCGCGATCTCGGTCTATTATTCCTCGTTCAAGAAGACCGAGGAGCATCCCGAAACCGGCAAGGAGGTCGAGAAGAACATCCGCTTCCTTCGCCACTATGTCGTCTTCAATGCCGACCAGATCGACGCGCTCCCGGCCTATTTCTACGCGCCCGAAGAGGCGGAGATTCCGGTGGAACCCTCCACGCGCCAGGCGGCGATCGACGCCTTCTTCGACGCGATCCCCGCCGACGTCCGCCATGGCGGCAACCAGGCCTACTTCACGCCGACCTTTGACCATATCCAGATGCCGAGCCGCACCTCGTTTCGCAGCATGGATCTTTACGCGTCGACGAGATGCCATGAGGTATGTAACATCGCAAGTGTCCTCATTTCGAGGACAGTCGATGGCCTTTGCGCGCTGCTGTTTCCCAACCATCGTACGGCCTGCTGTGCGATTTCAGGACGGGAGTCCTGATCATGCGCAGCAA
>Ga0209024_1002237_pt1 | contig 11930 bp, 9 predicted proteins | sample AutmiccommunBRH5_FD_187380 | JGI IMG/M metagenome (GOLD analysis project Ga0209024, IMG submission 187380) | Deep subsurface microbial communities from Mt. Terri, Switzerland - Autotrophic microbial communities BRH/5 (SPAdes) (version 2) | ecosystem: Environmental > Aquatic > Deep subsurface >...
AGCGACGTGAGTTGCCATAGTCCGGCCCCGAACATAAGCGCCGCACTTATTGCCGGATTGTTGACGCTTAGGGTGTGGCGGATAATTTCCGCCTCGCCAAGCCCCCATTGCAACACCGTTGCCCCGATGCTGAAGCCGCCCCATGCGAGCAAATAGCCGAGGGTGAACAGACCCGTGGACGTAAATGGCGCGCCGCGCTCGCGCTGTTTCCGGCTGATGGCCGCAAACAGCAGAATCATTGGCGTGGCGCTGGGCAGCATCATCGCCGCCATCATGACAATCCACATCGGGAACATCATCAGAAAATAGGTGAAGCCTGACACCCCGGCTTTCATGCCTGGCATGTCCACAGCCATCCCGGCGCCAGATAAAATATGCGCCCAGGCGGCAAGTGTCACCGCAGTAAGCCCGGTGACGACCACTATCCGGTCGTGCCGCGCCAATGTAATTATTGTGCGTTCGACTGGCGGCTCTTCACGCATCAGCGATACTCTATCCAGCTTCGGCAGACGCTCTGCCACCTGTGGCGGTCAGCGCACAACGCCATGACCATTCTGGCGTATCTTCGCGAATTGGCCGTAGCTGTCGTTCAGTTCCAAGGGCACGGCGCCGTGCGCTTTGGTTGATGCGCTGCCGATTTCCGCCATCAGGAACTCAATGCCGTCCGGGATATCAATTCGTACCCGGTGGGGCTTGCCCGTGGCCGGGCTGATAATTGGTCTGCCGCTGGATTCGAGAACGTCCGGGATGAGGACTTTTGCGGTGCGCGCAACGATATCGACATCGAACTGGATCGGTTTGGCGATTGCGGGATGCACAGTGCTGCACATTGCATGGAACACCCACCAGTGGGTCGCCGCTTCGTCGGTTTCTTCCCCTTTGCAAATGCGCTCCAGCGCATCGCGCTGACGCGCATCGGCGCGTTCGTCGACAATGATCTGCATCGCGCCTTTACCTTCGAAGACGGGACCCGGCCAATCGTAGGTCCCCGCCACACACAAACCATCAAGGCGCACATCACCGAAATGGCCTTTGTCTACGCGAAAGACATTAAAGGCTTTGCAGTTGCCATGGGTTGGCAGATCCTCGAATTGGCACGGACAGCCATAATTACAGTTGCAGTTACTGAACTCAACGCCTTCCAGATACCAGTCGATTTGCGCCATGGTCGTTCCCCCTGTTGAAAACGGGCGGATGGTGGCGGTCACGCTCCAATCCGAAGGGTTTACGCTAACACAGGGTATAGAATGGTTCAACTCCCGCCCTCGCGGCAACATTGACCAAGCATTAAGCAAAGGCGCATTTTTATATTTATAGACGAATAATATAGATTTTATTTAACGTTAACATTCCCCGCTGATACTGTCTCACCGTCAACGGTCGCTGCGCCGCTTATAGTGTCTTGATTATTACCGGGGAAGTAACTTGAATATTCTTACAGTTTTCGGAACCAGGCCCGAGGCGATCAAGCTTGCCCCGCTGGTGCGCCGTTTGCAGGCGCAGTCCGGCATTACGTCGCGCGTCTGCGTCACGGCGCAGCACCGGGAAATGCTGGATCAGGTGCTGGAGATATTCGCCATCAAGCCGGAATATGATCTGGACCTGATGAAAAGCTCGCAAGGCCTGCACTACATCACTTCTGCGGTGCTGGAGGGGTTGACGGGAATTTTGCGCGAATGGCGGCCCGACTGGCTGATTGTTCAGGGGGATACGACAACCACCTTCGCAGCGGCGCTGGCGGCGTTCTATGAACAGATACCCGTTTGCCACGTGGAAGCGGGTTTGCGCACCGGCAATCTGTATTCGCCCTGGCCCGAAGAAATGAACCGGCGCAGCACCTCGATCATTTCGGCGCTGCATTTTCCACCAACGGCCGAGGCGGCGGATAATCTGCTGCGCGAAGGGGTTGATCCCGCCAAAGTGCACATCACCGGGAACACCGTGATTGACGCGCTGTTTTACACCCGCGACATGATTGCCAAAAATGCCGCGCTGAAGGCCGACCTGGATGGTAGGTTTCCGTTTCTGGATAAAAGTAGACGGATGATTCTCGTTACCGGGCACAGGCGGGAGAATTTTGACGGGGGGCTGGACCGGGTCTGCGCCGCTTTGGCGCAACTCGCAGCCCGCGATGACGTAACCATCGTCTATGCGGTGCATCTCAATCCAAATGTGCAGAAGTCTGTGGCCGTGCTAAAGGATTTGCCAAACGTGCACCTGATCCCGCCGCAGGATTATGTGGCGTTCGTGCATCTGATGGCGCAGGCCTATCTTATCGTGTCAGACTCGGGCGGTGTGCAGGAAGAAGCGCCCTCCCTCGGCAAACCCGTTCTGGTGACCCGCGACACGACCGAACGCCCGGAAGCGGTAACGGCCGGCACGGTGGAGCTTGTCGGCACAGACGGAGCGCTGCTTATCGAGCGGGCGGCGCGGCTGTTGGATGACGCGGAGCAGTACCGGAAAATGAGCCTGGCGCATAATCCCTATGGGGATGGGACTGCCTGTCAAAAAATTGTGGAGCGGTTATTAGCATGAAGATGGTCAACAAGATCTGTGTCGTCGGGCTGGGGTATATTGGTTTGCCCACGGCGGCTGTATTTGCCGGCAAAGGCATTGACGTGGTGGGGGTCGACACCAGAAAAGACCTTGTCGAGGCGGTCAACCAGGGCAGGCCGCATTTCGGCGAGCCCAATCTGGACACGCTGGTCCGGCGCGTCGTGGAAGACAAGAAACTGCGCGCCACGATGACGCCCGAGCCTGCGGACGCGTTTCTGATCGCCGTGCCGACTCCCTTCAAAGGCAATAAACAACCCGATCTTTCCTATATTGAGGCGGCGGCCACGTCGATTGCGCCGATGCTTGAAAAAGGCAATCTGATTATTCTCGAATCCACCTCGCCCATTGGCGCGACGGAAATGATGACCAACCTTCTGGCGGGACTTCGCAAGGATCTGAGCTTTCCGACCCAATTGGGCGAATTGTCCGATATCCGCGTGGCCCATTGCCCGGAGCGGGTATTGCGCGGGGCGCATCCTTGAAGAAGTGGTCAACAACGCCCGCATCATTGGCGGGATGACCCGCAAATGCGCCCAGCAGGCGGTATCGCTCTACAAAATCGTGGTTGAGGGCGAATGCCACGTGACCAATGCCCGCACCGCCGAACTGGCCAAACTCACAGAAAACGCCTACCGCGATGTGAACATTGCGTTCGCGAATGAACTGTCGGTGATTTGTGACAAGTTCGGTATCAATGTCTGGGAAATGATCCGTATGGCGAACCTGCATCCGCGGGTGAATATCCTCACGCCGGGCCCAGGCGTTGGCGGCCATTGCATCGCCGTGGACCCATGGTTTATCGTCGACAGCGCCCCGCAAGATGCGCGCCTCATCCGCGCCGCGCGCATGATCAACGACGAAAAACCGCTTTATGTCGTCAACAAGATCGAGGCCAAGGCGCGTTCACTGGTCGATCCGGTCGTCGCGCTGTTTGGTCTGGCGTACAAGGCGGATGTGGACGACCTGCGCGAAAGTCCCGCGGTGCATATTGTGGAGATGCTTGCCGGGCGCAAGATCGGAAAGATACTGGTGGTGGAGCCGCATATTTCGGAGCTGCCCTCAGAGTTGAAACTGGAAAATGTCACCCTGATGGATTTTGACATGGCGTTGGCCCAGGCCAATCTGGCGGTTCTGCTGGTCGATCACAGCGCATTTCTGCATGTAGACAGGGATGTCCTGAAAGACAAGTTTGTTATTGATACGCGCGGCGTCTGGTAGCCGCATACTTTGAGGAAACGCGTCTATACGATACTGGAACCTTCCGCGTGGCGCGGTAAGGGGCTGTCACCTGTCAACAAGGTCATCTGCCTGTTAATTCTCGTTTCGGTAGTTGCGTCTATAGTGGAAACGGAGCCTGAAGTATTAAAGGGCCGGGAAGACCTCTTCAGCATTCTGGAATATTCCCTGACCGGTATCTTTGCCATAGAATATTGCCTGCGGATATGGATCGCCATTGAGAAACCGGAATATACCGGCAGTATCATGGGCAGGATCAGATACGCCCTCTCATTTTTCGCCATTATCGATCTGCTGACGATATTAGCGGTGGTATTAACCGTATTTGGCACAGCGCCGCTGCTGCTGCGCCTATTCCGGCTGGGGCGTATCTTACGCCTGGCGCGGCTTGGCCGGTTCTCCAGCGCCCTGAACACCTTGCAACGGGTTCTTTCTACCCGCGCGCCAGATCTGCTGATCAGTGTCGGGCTCGCCGTCACTATCCATATAATCGCCTCTACCCTGCTTTATTTTGTAGAAGGCCGAATCCAGCCGGAAACTTTTGGCAGCATCCCCAGGGCCATGTGGTGGGGTGTCGTAACGCTTACAACTGTAGGATATGGCGACGCCTACCCAATAACCGTATTGGGGAAAATACTGGGATCAGTAACGGCCGTTGTCGGTATCGGCGTAATTGCTTTGCCAACAGGAATATTGGCGGCGGCGTTCAGTGACGCGATGGACGAAGAACGCAAGAAATCATCCGGAGACGAAAACTGATGGACGTGTGGGCGCGGGCCGGGTCGGCGAGCCCGGCTGACCCGAAAGTTTCTAGCGTAGAGAAAGCTCCAGCCAGACGCTGGCAGTAATAAGCGTCACCCCGCTTATCCGCGCCAGCACCCGGTCATTGGGAGCAAGTTTTTTGAGTAGGACATAGGCTGCAATGCCGATAATCCAGGAGAGGTTCATAATTCTGCCGGCGAATAGCAGCCCTATCTACCACACCGTCACATCCCGGGACCAAACACCCGGCACATGCCACTGATACGTCGAACTATTTAGCTGCGGGCGTACTCTGATCCCGATCCTGGAGATGCTTTTCAACGATCTCGACAACGCGCAGGGCGTTTCGGGACCATGTCAGGCCCTGGGCTTCTATTGTCGCTTTGGCGCCATTGGCGATCTGTTCGCGCATCGCGGGGTCGGAACACAGACGTAAAATGGCGTTAGAAAAAGTGTCTTCGTGCCCACCATCTGTAGCAAACAGCGCGGCATTTTCCCCATCGGTGAGTATTTCACGGATATTGGGCGTGTCCGGCGCAACAATGGCGCGGCCCAGAGCCAAATATTCAAACAGTTTCAGGGGCGAGGCATATTCCGTCACGCCGGGTATCAGGGCGATGTCAAAGGCTGTTACATAATCGGCCACATCGTCCCGGCCCACCACCCCGGTTATCGTCAGCCGGTCCCCGACGCCACGCGCCTGTGCCAACTGGGTGATCTCCTGGCGGGCGGGACCATCGCCAACCACCAGCAGGTGCAGATTGTGCTGTGCATTATCAAGGGCAATAAGCTCAATCACGCGGTCCAGCGCATTCCAGCTGCGGATAAATCCCGTGAAGCCAAGAACCAGCCTCCCCTGTAATCCATATTCTGCTTTTATGTCTTTTCCCGCCAGCCCGTCGGCGAAACGAACCGGATTGATGCCATTGGGAATGACATGAATGCGATTGTCCGGCACCCCGTAATTGCGCACATATCCAGCCAGAACTTCTGTCACCGGCAAAACATAGTCCACGCCACGCCACGCCACGCCCTGGGACCAGGCGGCAAAGCCGTGCAGTGACAGGCCATCATGCTGGGAGCGTTCCTCGAAAATCGGCCCGTTCACTTCAAGCATCAGAGGCACGTTGGTCAAACGCTTCAACCAAAGCCCGGCGAACATAAAAAGATTGTATCTTTCGTACACAAAATCAGGCCTGTGCCGGTTATACGCCTGATAGAGACGCACAAAGGCCGGCACACTGTAAATCGCCTCAAGTATTTCATAGATCGCGCGTGGCAATAAACGCTTCAATGTCGCGATCAATCCGGCGTCCGAGCCAAACTCTGTCTGCTGACCACCGCGCGTGGGCCCAACCAAGATTACTTCGTGACCAAGCGCGCGTAATGCGTCGGTCATCTCATCCATATGCACGGCTTGACCGTCGCGACTGGCAATTCGGTGGTGGAACATGATCTTCACAAGGAATCACTCACTAAATGTGTTTCGAGACCACTCTTGGTACCGCGTAAACAAGGGGCGGTCCAGCATAGCCTGCTTACACTTCGCGTTACGCGCCTGCCTCGTGTCATTTGGACCGGTCCTGTTGAATAAGTCCTTTATCGGGCCTACACTATAAACACCACGCGCTCCCGCTGAAGGAACTCCAATGGATCTGAAATTCACCCCCGAAGAAACTGCATTTCAAACCCAGGTGCGCAGTTTTATCGTTGAAAATTATCCGGCCGAATTGCACGCCCGCCGCAAGCTAGAGCGCGAACTGAGCAAGGATGAGCATTTATCCTGGCATAAGGTTTTGGCGAAAAAGGGTTGGGTGGCGCCCTCGTGGCCTGTGGATTATGGCGGCACGACGTGGACGCCCACCCAGAAATATATTTTTGCCCAGGAGCTCGCCAGCGCACAAACCATTCCCCTTATGCCGTTTGGGCTGGCGATGGTGGCGCCGGTAATCTGGACCTATGGCACAGCCGCGCAGAAAGATTATTATCTGCCGCGAATTTATCAGGGTGCGGACTGGTGGTGTCAGGGATATTCTGAATCCGGGGCAGGCTCCGATCTGGCGAGCCTGCGTACGCGCGCGGTGAAAGATGGCGATCATTACGTGATCAATGGCAGCAAAACCTGGACCACGCTGGCGCAGCATGCGGATATGATGTTTTGTCTGGTGCGCACCGACACGCAGGTCAAACCGCAGTCGGGTATTTCGTTTCTTCTGCTGGACATGAAAACGCCGGGCATATCCGTACGTCCGATCATCACTATCGATGGCGGGCACGAGGTCAATGAAATATTCTTCGAGGACGTGCGCGTGCCGGTGGCGAATTTAATCGGCAAGGAGAACGAGGGCTGGACCTATGCCAAGATGTTGCTGGGGCATGAACGCAGCGGCATGGCCGGTGTGGCGCGGTCAAAACATCAGCTGGCGCGACTGAAACAGGTGGCGCGGGACACGCCGCAGGACGGCCAGCCGCTGATAGCGGATAAGGATTTCGCGCACAAAATTGCAGCCGTCGAAATTGAATTGCTGGCGCTCGAATTTACCGATTTGCGCATGCTGGCGGCGGAAAATTCCGGTAAATCACCGGGACCGGAAAGCTCGATCCTGAAAATCAAGGGCACTGAAATCTCGCAACGCATTACGGAACTGATGATTGAGGCCGCGGGAGTTTACGGCGCGCCCTATCTGCGGGGCATGCATCTGGATGGGGACAATTTTCCGAATGTCCCGCCGGATATGGCAAGTATCGCGCCAGAATATTTTAACATGCGCAAGACCTCCATCTATGGCGGATCGAACGAAATTCAGCATAATATCATCGCCAAAGCGGTGCTCGGCCTTTAATGCGGCCGTAATAACAACAGGGAAACGTCATGGATTTTTCGTTCACGGAAGAACAGGTTTTGCTGCGCAACAGCGTCCAGCGTTTCATACAGGACCGATATAGTTTTGACGCGCGCAAAGCCGTCATTGCGTCGGATAGCGGCTGGAGCCACGAAGTGTGGCGCGCCTTTGCGGAGCTTGGCCTGCTGGCCGCGCCCTTCGCCGAGGAATATGGCGGCTTTGGTGGCGGCGCCATCGAAGCGATGATTATCATGGAAGAATTCGGCAAAGGGCTGGTGGTGGAACCCTATCTGCAAACCGTCGTGCTGTGCGGCGGGCTGATCAATCTGGCGGGAAGCGCTGCGCAAAAATCTGCATTGCTGCCGAAAATCGCCAGCGGGGAACTAATTCTGGCCTTGGCCTATGCGGAACCGCAGGGGCGCTTTAATCTCGCGGATATTGTCACCAGGGCGGAAAAAAGCGGCGACGGGTTTATTCTCAATGGTAGCAAGGCCGTGGTGGCCGCCGCGCCGTGGGCTGATAAATTGCTGGTTTCGGCGCGCACATCGGGCGGCCAGCGCGACAGGGACGGCGTGACGGTTTTTATCGTGGACAAGAACGCGCCCGGTCTTTCGACCCGCGATTACCCAACCATTGATGGCCAGCGCGCCTCGGAGATCAGTTTCGATGGCGTCAAACTCGGTGGTGATGCGGTGCTTGGCCAGGTGGGGCAAGGGCTGGCGCTGCTGGAGGAGGCGTTCGACCGTGCGATCGCCGCACAATGCGCCGAAGCGGTTGGCTGCATGCGCGTACTGACCGATGCGACCGTTGAATATTGCAAGACCCGCAAACAGTTCGGGCAGCCAATCGGCAAGTTTCAGGTGTTGCAGCACCGCATGGTGGACATGTTTATGGAGTGCGAACAGTCCCTTTCCATGACCTATATGGTCAACCTGAAACTGGATGACGGCGTGACGGAGCGGATCAGGGCCGCATCCGCCGCCAAGGTGCAGATCGGCAAAGCCGGACGTTTTGTCGGGCAGCAGGCGGTGCAGCTGCATGGCGGCATGGGGATGACCGACGAGCTGAATATCGGGCACTATTTCAAACGCCTGACCATGATCGACGCGCAGTTTGGTAACGTGGATTATCACCTGAAACGGTTTGCCGCGGCTGGATAAGCCAAGGGAAAAAGGGATTAAAGGTCGCGTCAGCCATTGCCGGACAATTCTCCGGGTGAACTGTCATGCGTCCCCTATTGTGCGCCGAAAATGTCTGCGGCGGGTGCGCGGATTATCCGTCCGTCCTGAATGCGGCGGGTAAACCCCGCACGGTCAAAATATTCCAGGACCTCAATAGTCAGATTACGGCCAATGCCGCACAGCAGGCGATAGTCTTGCGCGGTAAATATTGCTTTTTCCCCGGCGGTGCGCTCGGCGAAGCCGGCATGGGCGCGTAAAAGTGCTGGCGTAAAGAAACGATTTTTCGACACCCGGGTTGCGAAACCCGCCAGCGCCAGGCGTGTAAGCAGGGCCTCGGTTTCCTCCGGGGACTTGTCAAGCGCCGCCGCCAGTTCACGGATGCGCGGCGCCGTCAGGCCAGCACTATCATACAGAGGCAAAGCCCGCGCCCAATCGTCCGCATCTTTTTGATTGGGCGTTACCGTATGGTCCGGCAGATGCAGCACTGTGCCGCCGCGTGAGATTTTGCCAGACAGCAAGTGCTGTTTCAGTGCTGCATTAAACACGACGGGGCTGACAGATAGATACGACATGCGCAGCAGCTCCGGCTCATTCGGTCCCAGACTCTGCGGATATTGCAGATGCCATTGTGCGAGCGTTTCTGGAATTCGCGTAATTACTGCCGTGTAATGCGTATCGCTTATCCCGGTCTGGTCCATGGCGCGCCCAAAGCGTTGCATGGGAACCTCTTGCCATAGTGCTTCGGCCTCGGCGGGGGTCAGATTAAAGGTACGCGAAAATTTTTCCATATCTACGCCGCCGGGCGAAAGGGCTAGCAGTTCGCTCAGCGCTGCGTTTGCCGCAGGCATTTCAAGCGCGTGCAGAACGGCGATCCGCTCCGGACGCGCGCGGCCCTTACCTGCAGTAAACGGGTCGATCACGCAGCCGCCGCCAATGGTACGCCGGGCGGATGCGTCACGCAAGATCACGCGGTCACCGTGTACGGCCCCGATGGGCCTGTCGAGAACGAGCTGCGCCAGTGTGCTCTCGCCTGGCTCCAGTCGGCCGCCCTGCAGCAGGGCAATGCGCCCTGGCCGATGCGCCGCCCCCACATGCACATGCACGGGGGACCAGTGTTTTAGCGGCGCGGCCTCGCTCTCCAGCAGCCGGATCTTGGTGTCCAATCGTGCAGTAGCGGCGTGCGCGCTAGCCGCCACCAGCCAGTCGCCGCGATGTATCGCTGCTTTTTCCAGTGTATCGCCGCCCTGAGCTGAAATATTAATGGCGCAGCGTTGCCCGGCGCCAGCTTTGTCTGTGGGCTGATTATTGGCATGTATGCCGCGCACCCTGATGCGAATTCCCGATGGCGACAGGGTCAGCACGTCACCTGTCACGGCCGCCCCGGAAAATACGGTCCCGGTTACCGCAATCCCAATGCCGCGCAATGAAAGGCAGCGGTCGATGGCAAGCCGGAAATTTCCGGTTCCAGATCGTGCCGAAAATTTGGTGGCGGCCGCGCCAATATATTTCCGTAAATCATCGATCCCACCCCCATCTGTCGCGGATACCGGGAAGATGGGGGAGCCATCAAGTGATGTACCGCCCAACGTAGCGCCAATTTCGCGCACCGCTTCCCGGATGCGCGCCTCGTCTGCCCGGTCAATCTTGGTCAGGGCCACTGCGCCGCGTTGAATGCCGAGCAAATCGAGTATCGCCAGATGCTCCAACGTCTGTGGCATGACGCCATCATCGGCGGCGATAACCAGTAACGCAAAGTCTATCCCGGCAACGCCTGCCAGCATATTGCGGATGAACCGCTCATGCCCCGGCACGTCGATAAAACCAACCCGCTGGCCGCCCAAATCCGTGTAGGCGAAGCCAAGATCAATACTCATGCCGCGCTGCTTTTCTTCCGGCAGCCGGTCGGTATCGACGCCGGTCAATGCCCGCAGCAATGTGGTTTTACCGTGATCCACATGCCCTGCGGTGGCGACGATCATGGTATGAAAAAATGTTTCAGTTGTTCGAGAAAGGCGGTTTCATCGTCCAGGCAGCGCAAATCCAACAACAAAGCGCCGTCGTGCACACGCCCGATTACCGGAATTGGCAACGCGCGAAAGCCTGCCGCGAGTTTATTAAGCGCCGTGCCACTGCGTTTTCCCGTGGGCGATAGGCAAAGCGCCGTGCTGGGCAACAGATCGACGGGGAGGGCGCCGCTGCCAATCTGGCTTTTCACATCAAGCAAAGATATTTCCGCGTGTTCTTTCAGCGCATCTTGCAGGGCGGGCAGCAACCGGGCGGCCTGCGCCGTAATCTCGGGTAACGGACGGGTCAGCAACCGAAGTGCGGGAAGTTTTTGCGCCAGCCGGTCGGGATCGCCATACAGCGCCAGAACTGCCCCCAATGCGGCAATGGTTAGTTTGTCGCAGCGCAGCGCCCGCTTCATGGGATTGCGTTTTATTTTGGCGATCAGGTCTTTACGTCCGGCAATGACGCCAGCCTGCGGTCCGCCCAGCAGTTTGTCCCCGGAAAAGCACACAAGATCAGCCCCGGCCAAAAGCGTCGCGGCAACGGTAGGCTCCTTGGGCAAGCCATAGCGGGTAAGGTCAATCAATGTGCCGCTGCCCAGATCAACAACCAGCGGCAAATCCCGAGCGTGGGCGATGCGCGCCATCTCCATCACACTCACGTCGGCGGTAAAGCCCTCAATGGCGTAATTGCTGGTATGCACCTTCATCAGCAGCGCGGTGCGCGATCCGATCGCGGTTTCAAAATCTTGCGCATGGGTGCGGTTCGTCGTGCCGGCCTCGACAAGCCTGCATCCGGCGCGGGTCATGATATCGGGAATACGGAACGCGCCGCCGATTTCGATCAACTCGCCCCGCGACACCGGAACCTCCCTGCCTTTTGCCAGCGTATTCAGCAACAGCAGTACTGCGGCGGCGTTATTGTTCACCACCGTGGCGGCTTCGGCGCCGGTCAGGCGGCAAATCCAGCTTTCTATATGCGTGTCGCGGTCGCCGCGCTTACCGGACGCCAGATCAAACTCAAGATTGCTGGCCCCACCTGCCACTGCCACCATGGCGTCGATGGCCTCGCGCGGCAACGGTGCACGGCCAAGATTTGTATGCAACACCGTGCCGGTCAGATTGAAAACCTGGCGCAGGGAAGGACGCAATGTTGCAAGGATTTGTGTCTGAATGCGGGACGCCAATTCCGGCATGCCAACGCTGCCGTGGGTCAGCGTCTCGCGCAGCCCGTCAAGTACCGGCCTCGAAGCGCTAATAACCATCGCGCGGCCATGCGCGGCCAACAGGGGCGCGACGCTTTCATGGCGCAGCAAGCGGTCAAGCGACGGTACCGCAGCCAACAC
>Ga0209024_1002239_pt1 | contig 11922 bp, 10 predicted proteins | sample AutmiccommunBRH5_FD_187380 | JGI IMG/M metagenome (GOLD analysis project Ga0209024, IMG submission 187380) | Deep subsurface microbial communities from Mt. Terri, Switzerland - Autotrophic microbial communities BRH/5 (SPAdes) (version 2) | ecosystem: Environmental > Aquatic > Deep subsurface >...
CGCCGCCCGCATCGTGGACTCCGTCCGCGACGCCGACGCGGTCCTCACGCTCCGGCCGTACTACCGGCGGCGCACGGGCCCGCTGAAGCAGGCGGAGGAGCGAGGCATCCCGATCTACGTCCTGCGGAACAACTCAGCACAGCAGATCGAGCGGCAACTCCTCGCCTTCCGGGGCGAGGGCGGTCGCGAGGACCCGACCACGCTCGCGCTGAGGGAAGCGGAGGACGCCGTCGCGGAAGTCACGTTTCGAGGAGCCTCCTCGTTCGAGCTCTCCCCGGCGACGCCCTACGTCCGGCGACTCCAGCACGAGCTGATCGCCCGCCACGGCCTCCGCTCGATCTCGAAGGGCCGGGAGCCGTTCCGCCGCGTCTCCGTCATCCACGAGAGCGTCACACCCAATCGAGGGCTACCGTGGCGCGATGATGACGACGCCTAGGGTTGGGCTGCTCCCTCTGACGCCGGCCCCCTCCCCCCTCGCGGGGGAGGGCTGGGGTGGGGGACTGCCTCGCTCCTGCGGAAGCCTCGCCAGTGACCGATGAATCACGCGGCGTCTTCGTCGTCCTCGAGGGCGGCGAAGGCGCCGGCAAGTCGACCCAGATCGCGGCCCTCGCGCGGATGTTGGCGCGCGAGGGCCGCGAGGTCGTCACCTGTCGCGAGCCCGGCGGTACGCCGGTCGGCGAGCGACTCCGCGAGGCCCTCTTCGCCACGACGGACGACGAGGCGCCGCCCACCCCGGAGACCGAACTGCTGATCTTCAACGCCGCCCGGGCCCAGCTCGTCCGGGAGGTCATCGTCCCCGCCCTCGAACGGAACGCCATCGTCCTCTGCGACCGGTTCACGGCCTCGACGGTGGCGTACCAGCACTACGGCCGAGGCGTCCCGCGCTCCATCGTCGACGCGGCCAACGCCGTCGCCACCGGCGGCCTCCACCCCGACCTCACGGTCCTCCTGCAACTCGACCCCGCCGAGGGCTTCCGCCGCACCGGCAAGGGCCGCGACTACCTCGAACGCGCCGGCCTCGAGTTTCACACGGACGTTGCCCGCGGCTTCCTCGAACAGGCGGCAGCAGATCCAGAGCACTGGCTCGTCCTCGACGCCAGCAAGCCTGAGATGCAGATCACGCACGCCATCCTCGAACGGCTGCGCTCGCTGACCGAGGGCTGAGGCAGGTTGGTGGCGCGCTAGGCGCCGGCAGCGAGGCCGAGTTCGCCGAGTTCTCCGCCGCGCGACCAGCCGAGGAGGAACGGGCGCCATTCGTCGTACTTCGTGAGGTACGGCGCGTACATGACAGACGGATGAGTGGAGGGGCGACGCGGTTCGCTGAGGAGGTCCATGCGGGCCTCCTGCGGCGTCCGGCCGCCCTTGCGGTGGTTGCACGCTCGGCAGGCGGTGACGAGGTTCTCCCAGGCGTGCTCGCCGCCTCGGTGCTTGGGGATGACGTGGTCGAGGGTGAGCTGGCCGCCGCGCTGGCCGCAGTACTGGCAGCGCTCGCCGTCACGGGCGAAGACTTCGCGTCGGGTGAGGCGGGGGCGGGGGTGAGGGCGTCTGACGAAGTGGGCGAGGCGGATGACGGAGGGGGTGGGGAAGGTTTGCGCTTCTGCCCCTGATATTGGCTCGTCCCCTTGTTCGAGGACTTCCGCCTTCCCTCGGTAGACCAGCACGAAGGCACGTCTGACCGAGCACACGTTCAGTGGTTCGTAGTTCTGGTTGAGTACCAGCGCCCGTCGCTGGATCGCCACGTAGACCTCGATCCCTGGGTAGCCGGCGCGCCCCGGCTACGACCCGGTCCGCCCTGGCAGTGCGGCACGGGGATGGGTTCGGATTGGCCGGAGTGTACCGGATGCGGCAACGGCTTGTGTGAAGCCGCAGGCAACGATGGGTGAGTAGCCGGCTACTCGCCGGTCGTGGTGGCCTCGGGCGTGCCCTCCGCGTCGGTCGCGGCCGGGAGCTCGCTGCCTGGCATCTGCGGGAGGAACGCGCCGAGGCGGTCGCGCCACACGTCCAGCTGCTGCATCGGGTCCTCGAACTCCTCGGGCAGGCCGACCTTGATGAAGCCGATCTCGTCGAGGAAGTACGGGGCGAGCGTGGAGTCGTCGATCCCCTTCGCGAGGTCCTCGTTCGCCGGGAAGACGGCAAAGGAGATCAGGAGGAGCTGGACGTAGACGAGGCCTCGCAGGAATCCGATGACGCCGCCACCGACCGCGTCGATGGGCCCGAGCATGAGCAGCGTGGCGGTGGTGCGGAGCACCTCGCCGATCACCATGCCGGCGATGACGGAGCCGAGGATGATCGCGACGAACGCCACGAGGTTCCTCGTGGTCTCGTCCTCGATCACGAAGTCGAGGTTGGCGGAGAGGTCGTCGTAGAGGGCGCCCGCGAGGAGCAGTCCGAGGAGGACGGCGATCAGCCAGACGGCCTGCCGGATGAGGCCGGTGCGCAGCCCGCGGAACGTCGTCCAGGCGATCGCGCCTGCGATCAGCAAGTCGACCCAGTTCATGAGACCCCGTCACTGCCCGCGCCTGTCGAGATCGTAGCAGTGACCGCGCCTCTGGGCGTCCGGATCAGCGCGGGACGCGCTCCGTCCGCGCTTGCCGCAGCGCCAGCACCGCGAACCCGATCGCCACGATGGCGAACGTCGCGCCGAGGGCTACCTCCGCGCCGTCCACCACCTCGGCGCGGCCGGTCGCGCTGACGTAGAGGTAGACCACGTACGCGACGTACAGCGCCATGAAGGCGAAGCCCTCCCAGCGTGCGATCGAGCGCCCGGTGAAGAACGTCGGGAGGCAGATCACTGCGACCGCGATCATGACCGGGATGTCGATCCTCAGCGCCCCGTCCGCGACGACGACATCGCCCCCCGACACGAGGCCGGAGATCCCGAGCACCGCGAGGATGTTGAAAATGTTGCTGCCGATGACGTTGCCGACGGCGATGTCGCGCTCACCTCGGATGCTCGCGATGACCGAGGTGGCCAGTTCCGGCATCGACGTTCCCGCTGCGACCAGCGTGAGCCCGATGATCAGCTCGCTCACGCCGAGGGCTTCGGCGAACTCAGTCGCGCCGTTCACGAGCCACTCCGACCCGAGCACCAGCAGCGCGAGCCCACCGAGGACCAGCAGCACATCGATGACGATCCCGCGGCTGGAGGACTCCTGCGCGCCGAACTCCTCGACGAGGGCCTTGTTCGCGCGTCGGCTCGAGACAATCGCCCATCCGGTGTAGGCGACGATCCCGGCGGTCAGGGCGACGCCGTCGATGAGCCCGACGCGGCCGTCGAGGGCGAGCACGAGCAGCAGCAGCGAGACGCCGATCATCAGCGGCACGTCGAAGCGCAGGATCTGCCGCGCGACGGCGAGCGGCGCGATCATCGCCGACAGCCCGAGGATGAACAGCACGTTGAAGATGTTCGAGCCGACGACGTTCCCGATCGCCACGTCGGTGTTTCCGCCGAGGGCGGACGAGGTGCTGACCGCCAGCTCAGGCGCGCTCGTGCCGAACGCGACGACCGTCAGGCCGATGACCAGCGGCGAGATCCCCAGCGTCGCCGCGATCCTCGACGCGCCCCGTACGAGGGCTTCCGCGCCCACCACCAACAACACCAACCCCAACACGAACAGTGCGACGGTGAGTGCATCCATAGGGCGAGATCGTACGGCTTCGCCGTCTCGGCGTACGGCCCGCGACACCGCTGCGGCGTGACGTTTCTGGGCTGAGGGATCCGACGCGAGCGGTCAGGCCTCGTGGATCGACTCTCGCATGTGGATCCAGAACTCCGGTGGCCACGAACGCACCGCATGCTCCGCACGCACGTGCTCAGTCGCGATCGCGAGCACTTCGTCGCGGGTTTCGCCCCTCGCAACCCAGGTACAACTCGACACGAAGTATTCGCCGTACATCTCGATCATGAGTGCGCGCATCCGCGCCGCCAACGGGCCCGGCATGTGGGCGTTCACAACCTCGCAACTCACTTGCAGCATGGTGGTGCTCCTCCCGGCGGTCGGGGCCGACTCCCTCCATCGCCCGCCATCCGCGATACCATAACCATCCGTAAGCAGGATCGGGGACGCGCATGGGTTGGCTCCGCAACCTCACCGCTCAACTCAGCGACAGCATCGACGCCGCCCAGCGCCGCGACCCCGCCGCGCGCACCCGCGCCGAGGTGCTCCTCACCTACCCCGGCGTCCACGCGCTGCTCGCGCACCGACTCGCGCATGCCCTCGACCGGCGCGGCCTGCGCCTCGTCGCCCGCGTGATCTCGCACCTCACGAGGATGCTCACCGGCATCGAGATCCACCCGCGCGCCCAGATCGGCCGCAGCCTGTTCATCGACCATGGCATGGGCGTCGTCATCGGCGAGACCACGGTCATCGGCGACCGCTGCCACCTCCTGCAGGGCGTCACCCTCGGCGGCACCAGCACGCGGCGCGAGAAGCGCCACCCCACCCTCGGCAACGACGTCACGGTCGGCGCGGGGGCGAAGGTCATCGGTGCCGTCACCATCGGCGACGGTGCGAGGATCGGCGCGGGCTCGGTCGTCGTGCAGAGCGTGCCGCCGGGCGCGACTGTCGTCGGCGTCCCGGGCCACGTCATCGCCTACACCAACGTCACGAACGACACCGTTGAGCGCCTCCCCGACCCCGAGTGGGACCGCATGCAGTCCCTCGAAGATCGCATCGAGGATCTCGAGCGCCGGTTAGCAGACGCCCAGTCCCAACTCGATGAGGCAATGCGTCGGCCCGTCTCCACCCCGGAGAACTAGCAGGGGCAGGGCGAGCGACGAGCGGGTTCTTGCCGTTCGTCATGCTCTCTATCGATCTCCTTATTCTTTCTGATATCGCCTGATCAGTTCGTGACCTGCGTCGGCCTACGGTCGGCGTATGAAGGCAGCACGCACTGATCGGCCCGTCCCGCCCCGCTCCTCACGACCGACCAGCGTCTCGGTGGCGATCGCGTTCGCGGCTCTTGCCGTGCTGCTGGTTGCGGTCACCGCGTGCTCGCAAACGGAGGAGGAGGCGGCCCCGACCCCCTTCCCCCGCTACGAATTGACGGACGAGCAACTGAAGCTCATCCCCTTCGGCCCGAACGACCTCCCCTCGGGAGCCCCGGCGCTGCGCATCGCGGCGCTGTCAGGGCTCATCTCCAACGATGAACTCGCAGACAACACCTTCGCCTTGGCGGACAGTGCCGAGAGTTGGAGCGAGGCAGGACGGGTGACCGGTCACCTCGTCGAGCTTGAGACGTTCGATCCGAAGCCCCTGTTCGTGCAGTCCGGTGTCGACCTCTACGTGGACGAGGCGGCAGCGAGACGCGGCTTCTCACTCGTCGCGCGCGACATCTGGGAGACCGAAGGACAACGCGAGGAGGGCCTCACATTCCTCGAGATCCGCGAACGCCCGATCTCTGACCTGGGCGACGAAGCCTTGTTCCAGAGCAGCCGCATCGACTTCGCCACCACGGCGACCGTCGAGTCCATCGGCTTCCGCCGCGGCAACCTGGTCGCCTTTGTCCAGGTCGTGACCTTCGAGGGCGCGCGCGACGAGTTCGATGTCGAAGCCCTCGCCCGCGCGCTCGACGAGCGCATCACCGCCGTGGTGGAAGGCACCGCCTCATGGGAGGCCGTCGCCATTCCCGACCGCGACGAGAGCGATCGGCCCACAGCTGCTCGCGTTCGGCTGCCCGATCTCGATGATGCCTCGGCGCCCGGCGTCGACTCAGCCCCTGAGGGCGTCCTCAATCCCTCCGAGCAACCGCAGGCCTCGGAGCTCGCCACGTGGGCGCGCTCGTTCTGCTCCATCGCAGAATCCACCTTCGCGCATTGGCTGGGCAGCCAGGACGAGTTCGTGCGCGCGGTCGAGGGCGTTCCCTCCGTCGAGGGGTACCGCCAGGCCACGCTTGAGTACATCGAGAGCCTGTGGCAGTCGGGCCAGGACTTCTGGCTCCAGACGAGCCAACTCACGCTTCCCGAGCGAGCGGACGAACTCGGGATCGTCGCCCTCAACGAGGCAATCCGGCTCTACGCCGACTGGGACACCTCCCTGTACGAAGCGGTGATGCCTCGCATCCAGGCGGCGAGCACCACGGGTGAGCTCGCCGGACTGCTCGTCGAGTTCGCCGTCGACGCCTCCGAGGATCCCACGCTCCTCCTCGTCGACGACGCGTACAGCTCGGTCCACCTCTCCGTCAGCGTCGCCCTCCGCGAGGCGTCCCCGTGCGGGCAGTTTGAAAGCGGCGGCTTCACCGGCTCCCAGATCGCGTAGCCCTCGATCCGCCAGCCTCCGGCCTCCGACCCCCTCCCCCTTCATGGGGGAGGGTTGGGGTGGGGGACTGCGCCACTACTGCACGACCGATAGCGCAGTGCACCCCGAGCGACCCGACGGCTCCCACTCCGACAAGCTCAGCGTGAGCGGGTGGTTGCGCACCGTCCGAGGCATCCCCACCCTCACTGGTCCATCCCGCCCCACCGTCTGGCCCCCTCTCCCCACACGGGGAGAGGGCTGGGGTGAGGGCTCCGCGGCCGAAGGGGGTGAGGGTTCCCCGCTCCCCCGTTAGTCTGATCTTCTGACGTACCGCGCGAGGAGATAGAGATGCGACTCACGAACACCCTGACCGGCACGGTCGAGGAGTTCCACCCCGTCACCGAGGGCGAAGTCGGTCTCTACGTGTGTGGCGTCACGCCGTACGACCAGGCCCACGTCGGCCACGCGATGTCGCTCATGGTCTACGACGTGCTCGTCCGGTACCTGCGGTGGGACGGCAACCCCGCCGGCGGCTACGACGTCACGTTCGTCTCGAACTACACCGATGTCGACGACAAGCTCATCGAGCGCGCGCGCGAGCGCGGCCTCGAGCCCATGGACCTCTCGAGGGCGAACATCGCGCAGTGGGAGGAGGAGCAGCAGCTCCTCGGCCTGACGCTCCCGGACGTGCGCCCGAAGGTGTCCGAGGAGATCGAGGACATCGTCTCGATGATCGAGGAGATCGTCGCCCACGGGCTCGCGTACGTGACGCCTCGGGGGGACGTCTACTTCCGCGTCCGCGACCAGGCCGACTACGGCAAGCTCAGCCACCGCAAGATCGAGGACCTCCGCGAGGGCACGCGCTTCGAGCCCGGCGAGGAGAAGGAGTACGCGCTCGACTTCGCCCTCTGGAAGGCCGCGCAGCCCGAGAAGTACGGCGTCGACGAGCCCACCTGGGAGAGCCCGTGGGGTCGAGGGCGGCCCGGCTGGCACATCGAGTGCTCCGCGATGGCGCGCCGCTACCTCGGGGAGACGTTCGACATCCACGGCGGCGGGCTCGACCTGATCTTCCCGCACCACGAGAACGAGATCGCCCAGGCCGAGGCGGCCGCAGGTGTCGTCGGGACCCCCGAGGATCCCGCGCCGGTCTTCTCGCAGGTGTGGATGCACAACGGCATGGTGACGCGCGACAACACGAAGATGTCGAAGTCGCTCGGCAACGTGGTCAACGTGCAGGAAGCCCTCGAGCGGTGGAGCCCGGACGCCATCCGGCTCTTCGTCCTCAACTCGCACTACCGCGCCGCGAACAACCTCACGGACGAGGCGATGGCCGCCGCCACCGCCGGCGTCGAGCGCCTGACCAACGCCCTCCGCCCGCTCCGCCCCCACGAGGGCCAGCCCGACGCCATGTCATCCACCAGCGGCCGCGACATCGACGAGGACGACTACCGCCGCCGCTTCATCGAAGCGATGGAGGACGACCTCGCCACCCCGCAGGCGCTCTCCGTGCTCTTCAACCTCGCGAGGGCGATCAACCGCGCCCGCGACGGCGGCCACGACGTGACCGCCCCCCAGGCCACCCTCCGCGAGCTCGCCGCCGTCCTCGGCCTCACCCTCACCGACCCGTCCGAGGACACCGCCGCCACCGAGGCCCTCCTCGACGCCGCCGCCCTCAGTAAGCTCGCCGCCCGCCTCGACGTCGCCTGCTCCGGCAAGGACGCCCCGGCCACCATCGAAGCCCTCATCCAGGCCCGCGCCGACGCCCGCGCCGCCCGAGACTTCCCCCGCGCCGACGAGATCCGAGACGCCCTCGGCGAGCTGGGCGTAGTACTGGAGGACGGTCCCGAGGGGACGCGCTGGGGGGTACGGCGGGGGGTAACATAGGTCGGTGGATAAACAGTCGATCTTTGAACTCAATAAACTCGGCTGGTACGCGTTTCAGCAACTCTGTACGACTGTACTTACCGAGATCTTGGGCCAGCGATTTGAACTATATGCTCCTACGAACGACGGAGGACGTGATGGAGCATTTTTCGGGGCATGGGACGGTGGGGACCTCTCTGGCTCCTTTGCAATGCAGGCGAAGCACTTCTCAGGGGAGCGCCGGAGCCTTCGGCTGTCCGACATTTCAGGAGAGGTCGCGAAAGCACGGAAACTTGTCAGCCGAGGGCTGGCCGATAACTACATCCTGATGACGAACGCCTCGGTGACCGGTGACACTGAGGCCGACATCCGGGCAGCGTTCCTCGGCGTCGGCGTCCATCACGCCGAAACGCATGGTGCTCAATGGATCGAGCAGCGGATCCTCGAATCCCCCCGGCTGCGCGCGCTTATTCCGCGCCTGTATGGTCTAGGTGACCTCACGCAAATTCTGGACGAGCGTGCGTACGCACAAGCGTCATCCATTCTTGAGACGATGGCGCCCGAGTTGGCGCGATTCGTTCCTACCGCGACATATCAGGCGGCAGTCCGCGCCTTCGACGCCCATCGTTTTGTCCTGCTCACAGGCGAACCGGCAGCTGGGAAGACGACCATCGCATATACATTGGCTCTCTTCGCGGCGGACCGTGATGGGGCACGTGTTGTGTCGGCGAAGGACCTCGCGACTCTTCGGGAGAACTGGAGCCCGAACGAGCCCCAGGTGTTGATAGTCGACGATGCCTTCGGAGTGACCCAGTACCAACCTGCGGCTGCCGAACAGTGGAACCGGTCGACGCACGCGCTGGCGGCCATCCTCAAGAACAGTTGGGTGATCTGCACCAGTCGAGACTACATTTACCGGCAGGCACGTGAGGACTTGAAGCAGACCGCCTTCCCGCTGCTCAAGGAGGCGGAGGTCGTGGTCGACGTTGAGAATCTGTCACCACTCGAGAAGCACCTGATTCTCTACAACCACATGAAGATGGGTGATCAAGAGCAGGCGTTTCGCGCAGCGATCCGGCCATTCCTTCCTGCGGTCGCGACGAACCCCCGCTTCCAGCCGGAGATCGCTCGCAGACTGGGAACACGTGCCTTCACGACTGCCCTCGAGATTACCGACTGGGGTCTGACGCGGTTCGTGGAGCATCCGCGCGAGTTCCTTCTAGACACGATCCGAGGGATGGATGACGCACACCGGTCGGCTCTGATTCTCCTGTATTGGGCCGGTGGAAGGATCCCGTCACCCATCACGGAAGAAGTTGCCGAGGAAAGCCTGACCAACCGACTCGGCTTGACCATCCGAGAACTGTCGAACGCGTTCCGACATCTTGAAGGGACATTCGTACGCCTGGTTTCGGACGGTGACGACCTCTTCTGGAGGTTCCGACACCCGACCATTCTCGACGCGACGTCCCTCCTTGTTCGCGACGACGTTGGTCTCTTGGACATCTACCTCCGCGGTGCCTCCACGATGCGGATCCTCGGCGAGGTGGTGTGCGGGCAAGTAGACGTTCCCGGTGCAACGGTCCGCGTCCCGCGAGCGCTCTTCCCGCTAGTAGTCGAGCGCATCGGAGAGTTGATCGACCGCGGGCGTGCACTGAACGGGTACGAAGAACGTGTCCTATATGCCTTCCTGACAGGAAGGTGCTCAAAGGACTTCCTGAGCGCGTTCCTCGACGCGCGACCGGCCTTTCTCGAGACAGCTGTGGACGTAGGCTCCTACCTGTACGCGATGGCGAGCCCCGCCTTCATTCGAGTTGTGGCTGCTCACGGCCTGCTGCCTGCGGAACTGAGGGCAAAGTATGTGGAACGGATCCGTGATCTGGCTGTCGAAGTGCCTGATTCGGGTTGGATCACGGTTCGTGATGTCGCCGAGTTCCTGACGCCGGCAGAGGCTGATTCCATCCGTGCGCATGTGCGTCTCGAGCTCGCGCCGCGGATTCGCGGAGTGGCAAGTGACCTCACCAGCGAAGCTAGGTCGATGGCGGAGGACGAGGACGGCTTTGAGTACGAGTTGGGCGAGCGGATCGATGAGTTGACGGCGATACGCGATGCCCTCCTGGCGGATTCAGCGGTCGACGGAACGATCTTGGCCGGTTTCGACGAGGCGATCCAATCGCTAGAAGATGCCCGTATCGACGGATTGGATCAGGAGTTTCCGCGCCAAAGCCAGAGACGCGCTTCGGAGGACACGCTACCTGAGCCCGACCCGCCGAGTGAGATGAGCTCAATTTTCGATGACGTCGATGAGTAGTTGGGCAAGTGCCTGTTGCAGGGGCGCTCGACTACCTCGCCCCAAACTCCACAATCGCCCGGCCGGTGACCTCGCCGCGTTCCAGCGTGCCGACGATCTCGTTGATGTCGTCCAGCGAGTCGTAGCGACGCGTCACCATCTCGTCGAGGGGGAGCAGGCCGTCCCGGTACCAACGCAGGTAGTCCTTGAAGTCGTACTCCGGCCGCGCCGAGCCGCCGAGGGAGCCGATCAGGGAACGCTCGCCGGCCGGGAAGAAGCGCGGCTGCAGCGTGACCGGCCCCTGCGGGATGCCCACTGACACCGCCGTGCCGCCTCGGTGGACGCCGAGCAGGCCCGGCCGCACCGAGCCCAGGCACTGGTTGATCACCGACTCCATCCCGATGGCGTCGAAGGCGTAGTCCACACCGCCGCCGGTCAGGTCGCGGATCGCCTCTACCGGGTCCGACTCGCGGCCGTTCACCACGTGCGTCGCGCCGAACCTCTTCGCGAACTCCAGCTTCTCCGGCGCCAGGTCCACCGCGATCACCTTCGAGGCCCCCGCGATCTTCGCCCCCGCCAGCACGTTGATGCCTACACCGCCCACGCCGAACACCGCGACCGTCTCGCCCTCCTGCACCTTCGCGCTGCCGAGGACCGCCCCGACGCCCGTCACCACGGCGCACCCGATGATCGCCGTGCTGTCCACAGGCAGGTCGTCGTCCAACTTCACCACCATCTGCTCGTGGCAGAGCACGTCCTGCGCCCAGGTGAAGACGCTGGTCATCTTCGCCTCGACGCCGCGCGCCGTCGCCCGCGCGCGGGTGAACGCCCACGTCTCCTCGGTCGCGTCGCGCGGCACCCACGTCACCATCACGCGGTCGCCCTCGCGGACGTGCGTCACCTGGCGGCCGGCCGCCTCGACGACCCCGGTCGCCTCGTGCCCCAGCAGCTGCGGTCGAGGGCTGGCCGGGTTGTGGATCTGGTGCAACTGCGAGTGGCAGATCCCCGTCGCGAACAACTTCACGCGCACCTCGAGCGGCCCGGGATCAGGCAGCTCCACCTCCTCGACGGCGAGCGGCTCCCCGTGCGCGTGGTCGACAACAGCAATGGTCTTGGTGCTCATGGGACGCCCTCCGAGGGTGGTGATCAGGACTAGTGATGGACGCGAGAAGATATAGCACGCCTGTGATGCCCTCGGGCCTGTCGCTCCTCGCCTCCTGTGCTCCCCTCGGGATCCGGCCCTCGGGATCCGGCCCCCTCCCCCTCAGGGGGAGGGTTGGGGAGAGGGTCCTAGTACGCCGCCGCCTCGGGCGGAATGAACGTGCCACTACGTCGCGCCTCCCCTCACCCCCACCCTCTCCCCCAAGGGGCGAGGGGGCCGGATCTCACGAGGCGAGCAGTGCGCCCCGAGCACGAGGGCGGCAGCCAACCCCCTCTCCCTCGGAGGGAGAGGGCTGGGGTGAGGGTTGGTAGTCGCGGTGGGCGGCCCGAACGACTCCCACTCCGACTCCCCTCTCCCGCTACGGGAGAGGG
>Ga0209024_1002243_pt1 | contig 11885 bp, 10 predicted proteins | sample AutmiccommunBRH5_FD_187380 | JGI IMG/M metagenome (GOLD analysis project Ga0209024, IMG submission 187380) | Deep subsurface microbial communities from Mt. Terri, Switzerland - Autotrophic microbial communities BRH/5 (SPAdes) (version 2) | ecosystem: Environmental > Aquatic > Deep subsurface >...
CTCCCCCGCGGCCCGCTTGCGTTTGGCGCGTCCCTGCCGAGCCGCGGTTTTTCTTGAAACTGTCACAGGCCGTCCTTATAGCAACCGTTCGCATTCGCGCCCCGGTGCAAGGAGCAGCCCATGTCCGTGTCGATACCCACCCCGCATTACCTGATCGACGCCGCGGCGCTGCGCCGCAACATGGAAAAGGTCGCGCGGCTGCGCGAGCTGTCGGGGGCCAAGGCGCTGCTGGCGCTGAAATGCTTCGCCACATGGTCGGCCTTCGACGAGATGCGCCCGTTCATGGATGGCACCACCTCCTCCTCGCTCTACGAGCTGCGGCTGGGGCGCACGAAGTTCGGCGGCGAGACTCACGCCTATTCCGTCGCCTGGGCCGAGGATGAGATCGACGAGGCGGTGGGCTATGCCGACAAGATCATCTTCAACTCCATCGGCCAGCTGGAGCGGTTCGCGGATCGCGCTTCTGGCATCGCCTGCGGGCTGCGGCTGAACCCGCAGATCTCGACCAGCGGTTTCGATCTGGCCGATCCGGCGCGGCCCTTCAGCCGGCTCGGCGAGTGGGACAGCGAGAAGATCGCAGGGGTCCTGGGCAAGATTTCCGGCTTCATGATCCATTACAACTGCGAGAACGAGGATTTCGGCCTGTTCGACCGGCAGCTCACGGATATCGAGAACCGCTTCGGCAACCTGCTAGCGCAGGTCCAATGGGTCAGCCTCGGCGGCGGCATCCACTTCACCGGCGAGGGCTATCCGCTGGAGGCGCTGGCGGCACGGCTGAAGGCGTTCGCGGACCGGTTCGGGGTGCAGGTCTATCTCGAGCCGGGCGAGGCGGCGATCACCAAGACCGCGACGCTGGAGCTGACGGTGCTGGATATCCTGCACAACGGCAAGGACCTGGCGGTGGTGGACAGCTCCATCGAGGCGCATCTGCTGGATCTGCTGATCTATCGCCTGCCGGCCAAGATCGCGCCGGACGAAGGCCCCCATCGCTACATGATCTGCGGCAAGTCCTGTCTGGCGGGCGATATCTTCGGCGAGTTCGCCTTTCCCGAGCGGCTGAAGGTCGGTGACAGGATCTCGGTGCAGGACACCGCGGGTTACACGATGGTCAAGAAAAACTGGTTCAACGGCGTGAAGATGCCGGCGATTGCCATACGTGAGGTGGATGGAACGGTGCGGCTGGTCCGCTCGTTCGGCTACGAAGACTATGAGGCCAGCCTCTCTTGAGGCTCCCCTGCCTTGCCGCTTGCAGGGCCCTTTTCCCGGACGGTCAAAAGGAGACGGTAGGAATTGAAACGGAACGTGCTGATCATCGGCGCCGGTGGCGTGGCTCAGGTCGTCGCGCATAAATGCGCGCAGAACAATGACTTGCTGGGCGATCTTCATATCGCCTCGCGGACGCTCGCGAAGTGCGAGGCTGTGATCGCCAGCGTCCACGAGAAGGGCGCGATGAAGGTGGCGGGCACGTTCGAGGCCCATGCCGTCGATGCGATGGACAGTGCTGCGGTGGCGGCGCTGATCCGGGAGACGGGGGCGCAGATCGTTATCAACGTCGGCAGCGCCTTCGTGAACATGACCGTGCTGCAGGCCTGCATCGACACCGGCGCGGCGTATCTCGATACCGCGATCCATGAGGATCCGGCGAAGATCTGCGAGGCGCCGCCGTGGTATGGCAACTACGAATGGAAGCGCCGCGAGGCGTGTGAGGCGGCGGGGGTGACGGCCATCCTGGGGATCGGCTTCGATCCGGGGGTGGTGAACGCCTATGCGCGGCTGGCGGCAGAGGACTATCTGGACGCAGTCGAAAGCATTGATATCGTTGATATCAATGCCGGGAGCCACGGCCGCTGGTTCGCCACCAACTTCGACCCCGAGATCAACTTCCGCGAGTTCACCGGCACCGTCTACAGCTGGCAGAACGGCGGCTGGCAAGAGAACACCATGTTCGAGGTTGGCAAGACCTGGGACTTGCCGGTGGTGGGGGAGCAGAAGGCTTACCTCACCGGGCATGACGAGGTGCATTCGCTGGCGGCGAACTATCCGGGTGCCGATGTGCGGTTCTGGATGGGGTTTGGCGATCACTACATCAACGTCTTTACCGTGTTGAAAAACCTCGGACTTTTGTCCGAGAAGCCGGTGACGACGGCCGAGGGGCTGGAGGTGGTGCCGCTGAAGTTGGTCAAGGCGGTGCTGCCGGATCCGGCCTCGCTGGCGCCCGACTATACGGGCAAGACCTGCATCGGCGATGTGGTGCGCGGGACCAAGGATGGCGCGCCGCGCGAGGTGTTCATCTACAACGTCGCCGACCATGCGGAGGCCTACCAAGAGGTTGGTTCGCAAGGGATTTCCTACACCGCCGGGGTTCCGCCGGTGGCCGCCGCGATCCTGATCGCGCGGGGGGATTGGGATATCGGCCGGATGGCGAATGTCGAGGAATTGCCGCCGATGGCCTTCCTGACCGAGCTGCACCGGCTGGGCCTGCCGACCCGGATAAGGGAAGGCGAGAGCGATCTGCCGGTGACCTGAACCGGGCGTGCGTGACGGAAAAGGCCGCCCTTCGGGGCGGCCTTTTTTGCTGTCCGGCTTGGATATGGAAGCCGTCTGGAACCCATACAGATGCCATATGTAAACGGAAACGCTCAGGCGTTTTCGGGGTCCCCCAGCCGGAACACCTTGGCGATGCGGTCCACCGGGGTTCCGTCCTTGAGCGGGACGCCGGGATAGACCCGGTAATCCTGAAACCCCATCGAGGAGTAGAAGGCGAGCCCGCCGGTATTGTCGGCGCGGATGGTGGCGTCGATGGCCTCGATGCCATTCGCCTCGCACCAGGCCCGGCTGGCGGCGAAGAGCGCGCGGCCGGCGCCGGGGAGGCGGGGATTGCGGCGGGTGAAGGTGCCGATGGAGAGCCAGCCGGTCGGCAGGTTCGGATCGCGGCCGAGATGCTGGAAGCCGGCGGGCTGGCCATGCTCGTCCAGCACGGTGAAGCCGGCGGCGTGGGTGGGGCCGTGGTAGTAGGCGGCGCCGAACTGCTCGGCGCTGAAGGGGCGCTCATGCGCGGTGGTGCCGCCGGCGGCGATGATGTCGTTGAGGATGGCGCGGAGGGGCTCCATGTCGGCGGGGTGCATGGGGCGGGTTTCGAGGGGCATGTGAGGCGGCCTTTGCGGGGGGTGGTTGCGGCGCAAGGTGCGGGAAAGGCGGGGCGGGGGCAAGCGGGGGTGGTTGGACTGCCGCCGGGCCATGGGTCTTTCTGACACTTCCTTCTTTGCCCGGAACAAGGCGCCTTGGCGCCGCCGGGCAGCGCCCGTCCGCCCCCTCGGGCGGGCGCTTTCACCGCTTGCGCCTAGAACTTCGGTGGGGGTTGGTTGCACCATAAAGTGCCTAGAACTTCTGTTGGTCGCCCACCCGGCGGACGGGCGCTGCCCTCGGACGGTGCTGGCTGAAAGGCGGTTTCGTTCTGCTGCCCTTCCGCTTCCCCACCCCCCTCCTGACCGTTTGGTAAACTGTCACAGAACCGCATCCGAACTGTCACATGGCGCGCCTACACCCCTCCCATCCGATCAAACCCGAGGGTGACCCCATGATCCGCACCATGATCCGCACTGCGACCGTTTCCAGCCTTGCGCTGATGACTTCCCTGTCGGCCGCTCAGGCCAAGACCGAAATCCAGTGGTGGCACGCCATGGGCGGCGAGCTGGGCACCAAGCTGGAAGAGATCGTGGCCGGCTACAATGCCAGCCAGGACGACTACACGGTGATCCCGTCGTTCAAGGGCACCTATCCGGAAACGATGACCGCCGCGATTGCCGCCTTCCGCGCCAAGGAACAGCCGGCCATCGTGCAGGTCTTCGAAGTCGGCACCGGCACGATGATGGCCGCCAAGGGCGCTGTCTATCCGGTGTACGAGCTGATGGCCGACATGGAAGAGCCCTTCGATCCGTCCGCCTTCCTGTCCTCGGTCGTGGGCTATTACACCGATACCCAAGGCAACATGCTGTCGATGCCGTTCAACTCCTCGACCCCGATCCTCTATTACAACAAGGACGTGTTCGAGAAGGCCGGCCTCGACCGCAACACCCCGCCGAAAACCTGGGCCGAGGTCGAAGAGTTCGGCCAGAAGATCATGGACTCGGGCGCGGCACCCTGCGGCTTCACCACCGGCTGGATCAGCTGGGTGCAGCTGGAGAACCTGTCGGCCTGGCACAACCAGCCGATCGGCACGCTGGAGAACGGCTTTGGCGGTCTGGAAACCGAGCTGACGGTGAACGGCCCGGTGCAGGTGAAGCATTGGGAGAACCTGAAGAAGTGGCAGGATTCGGGCCTGTTCCAGTATGGCGGGCCGACCGGGGGCAATGATGCGCCGCCGAAATTCTACGCCCAGGAATGCGCGATCTACATGAACTCCTCGGCCAGCCGCGCGGGCGTGGTTGCCAATGCCAAGGATTTCGAGGTCGGCTACGGCATGCTGCCCTATTACGATGACGTTGAGGGCGCGCCGCAGAACTCGATCATCGGCGGGGCGACGCTGTGGGTGCTGCAGGGCCGGGACGAGGCCGAATACAAGGGCGTGGCCGATTTCTTCAGCTACCTCTCCTCGCCGGAAGTGCAGGCCGACTGGCACCAGTTCTCGGGCTACCTGCCGATCACCCAGGCTGCCTGGGACCTGTCGAAAGAGCAGGGCTTCTATGAGGCCAACCCCGGGTCCGATGTGTCGATCCAGCAGATCACGCTGAACGAGCCGACGGAAAACTCCAAGGGCCTGCGCTTTGGCAACTATGTCCAGATCCGCACGATCATCGACGAAGAGTTCCAGGCGCTGCTGTCGGGCGGCAAGGACGCGCAGGGCGCGCTGGACGATCTGGTGAGCCGCGGCAACGCGCTGATCCGCGAGTTCGAAGCGGCGAACAAGTAAGGCCCAGGCCTTGGCCCGCCCGCGCCGGGAATGGCGTGGGCGGGCCCTTCCTTTTCAGGCGCCCCGCGCCGTGACCCGGACCCCCGATGAAGCGCACGATCTTTCCGAACCAATGGCTGCCCTGGCTGCTGCTGGCCCCGCAGCTGGCGGTGACACTGGTGTTCTTCCTCTGGCCCGCCGGGCAGGCGGTGCGGCAGAGCTTCCTGCGCGAGGATGCCTTTGGCCTGAAGACCAGCTTCATCGGGCTGGAGAATTACGCGGCGCTGCTGCGCGACCCGCAATACCTCAATTCGATGCAGGTGACGGCGGTGTTCTCGATCTCGGTCGCGGTGCTGTCGCTGGGCCTCGCGCTGCTGCTGGCGCTGGCGGTGGACCGGATGCTGGGCTCGGCGCGGCTTTATACCACGCTGCTGGTCTGGCCCTATGCGGTGGCGCCGGTGGTGGCGGGGATCATGTGGTGGTTCATCTTCAACCCGACCATCGGCATCATGCCCTATGTGCTGCGGCAGATGGGCTATGACTGGAACCACGGGCTGAACGGCAATGATGCGATGGTGCTGGTGGTGATCGCGGCCAGCTGGAAGCAGGTCAGCTACAACTTCCTGTTCTTCGTGGCCGGCTTGCAGGCGATCCCGGCCAGCCTGCGCGAGGCGGCGGCGATCGACGGGGCGGGGCCGGTGAAGCGGTTCTTCACCATCACCCTGCCGCTGCTGTCGCCGACCACCTTCTTCCTGCTGGTGGTGACGATCACCTACACGCTGTTCGACACCTTTCCGGTGATCCACGCGACGACGGAAGGCGGGCCGGCGCAATCGACCAATATCCTGGTCTACAAGGTGTTCAATGACGGCTTCCTGGGGCTGAACCTCGGCTCCTCGGCCGCGCAATCGGTGATCCTGATGGCGATCGTGATCGGGCTGACCGTGATCCAGTTCCGCTGGATCGAGCGGCGGGTGGAGTACTGAGCATGGTGGAGAACCGCCCGATCCTGACCCTGCTGGCGCATCTGGTGCTGATCCTGGGCGTGCTGACCGTGGCCTTCCCGGTCTGGCTGGCCTTCGTCGCCTCGACGCATGAGACGACCGCCTTCACCTCGGGCGTGATCCCGCTGTGGCCCGGCTCGCAGGGGGCCGAGAATTACGGGGCGATGCTGGGGCAGGGGATGTCGACATCCGGCGCGCCGCCCTTGCTGGGGATGATGGTGAACAGCCTGATCATGGCGCTGGTGATCGCCTGCGGCAAGATCGCGATTTCCATCACCTCGGCCTTCGCCATCGTCTATTTCCGCTTTCCGTTCCGAAACCTGGCCTTCTGGGCGATCTTCATCACGCTGATGCTGCCGGTCGAGGTGCGGATCGTGCCGACCTTCAAGGTGGTCGCGGATCTTGGCCTCTTGAACAGCTATGCCGGCCTGACGGTGCCGCTGATCGCCTCGGCCACCGCCACCTTCCTGTTCCGGCAGGTGTTCCTGACCATCCCGGATGAGTTGATGGAGGCGGCGCGGATCGACGGCGCCGGGCCGATGAAGTTCTTCCGCGACATGCTGATCCCGCTGTCGCGCACCAATATCGCGGCGCTGTTCGTGATCCTCTTCATCTATGGCTGGAACCAGTATCTGTGGCCGCTGCTGGTGACGACGGATGCGAAATTCTACACCGTCGTCGCCGGGATCAAGCGCATGGCCGAAGTGGCCGACGCGATCCCGCAATGGAATTTCGTGATGGCCGCGGTGATGCTTGCCATGCTGCCGCCGGTGGCGGTGGTGGTGCTGATGCAGCGGCTGTTCGTCAAGGGTCTGGTCGAGACCGAGAAATAACGGGGAAAACGGATATGGCAGGCATCACGCTGACCGGCGTCGGCAAGGTCTATGCGGGCGGCACACGGGCGGTGGGCGGCGTCGATATCGAGATCGCGGATGGCGAGTTCCTGGTGCTGGTCGGCCCCTCGGGCTGCGGCAAGTCCACGCTGCTGCGGATGATCGCGGGGCTGGAGACGATCAGCGAGGGCGAGGTGCGCATCGGCGGCCGCGTGGTCAACGAGGTCGAACCGGCCGAGCGCGACATTGCGATGGTGTTCCAGAACTACGCGCTCTACCCGCATATGACTGTGCGCCAGAACCTGGCCTACGGGCTGAAGAACCGCCGCACGCCCGAGGCCGAGATCGCCCGGCGCGTGGACGACGCGGCACAGCTGCTGCAGATCGGCCCCTATCTTGACCGCAAGCCCCGCGCCCTGTCGGGCGGCCAGCGGCAGCGGGTGGCAATGGGCCGTGCCATCGTGCGCGAGCCGGCGGTGTTCCTGTTCGACGAGCCGCTGTCGAACCTCGATGCCAAGCTGCGGGTGCAGATGCGCGGCGAGATCAAGCAGTTGCAGGCGCGGCTGGGGACGACATCGGTCTACGTGACCCATGACCAGCTGGAGGCGATGACGCTGGCGCACCGCCTTGTGGTGCTGAATGGCGGGCGGGTCGAGCAGATCGGCGCGCCGCTGGAGCTCTACCACCGCCCGGCTTCCGCCTTCGTCGCGGGCTTCATTGGCTCGCCGGCGATGAACCTGCTGGACGGGCAGCTGTCGGGGACCGAGCTGCGGGTGGCGGGTGCGGTGCTGGCGCTGCGGGCGGCGGTGTCCGGGCCGGTGATGGTCGGCATCCGCCCCGAAGACCTGCGCCGGGTGCCCGAGGGCACGCCGGGCGCGCTGCAGATGCAGATCGCCTATGTCGAGGAACTGGGCGCGCAGCGGCTGGTGCATGGCCATGCCGAGGGCCAGCCGCTCTGCGCGGCGCTCCCCGCCGGCGCCGATCTGGGCCCCCGGCTGACGCTCGCCGCCGCCCCGGGCGCGCTACACCTCTTCGACCTCGCGCATGGCCGCCGCATCGAGACGACACAGGCGGCACGGGTGGACGCCTGAGGCGCGGTTCCCTTCCCCTTTGCCTTTTCCAAATATCCTCGGGGGGTGCGGGGGGCAGACGGCCCCCCGCCGCTAGCCACGCAGCGCCACCGCATGATTGTCCCAGGCCCGCGCCCGCGCCCCAAGCGGGGTCAGCCGCCCGCCCTCCAGCTGCAGCAGCCCGCCCACGCCATCCGTCAGCACGAAGCCCGCGCCCATCGGCGCCAGCCCGCAGACATCGGCGCGGGGCACCACCTGCAGCAGCGCGCCGGTGCTGTCGAACACCACCACCCGCCCGCCGCGCGGGCAGGAGACGGCGACCTCGGTGCCGGCGCGGTTGATCGCCACGCTGCCGACATAGCCCTTCATCAGCCGGTGTTCGGCCTCCCCCGCCTCTGCCAGCACCGGCTCCGCCCCCATCCGGTGCAGCCCCAGCAGCGGCGGCGCGGTTTCGGGCTCATCCTCCCACTGCATCGCAAAGGCGACCATCCCGCCCGGGCCAATCGCCAGATGGCGGATCGAGTTGCGGTGCCATTCGCCCGGCAGCTCCACCTGTTCCAAAAGCTCTCCGGTCAGCGAAAGGTAGGACAGGTTCGGCCGCATCACCGGCAGGTTCAGCTTCTCGCGGCCCTTGGCCGGGTTGGTCTCGATCCCGCCATTCGCCACCGCCATCACCTGCCCGCCGGGCAGGAATTGCACGTCATGCGGGCCAATGCCGTGGCTGTCCAGCTCGCCGATCCGCCGCCAGCCCTCGGCACGGGACCAGAGCCCGATCTTGCCGCGCGTGCTGACGAAATCGTTCTCGGCGGTATAAAGCAGCGCGCCATCCGGCGAGAACGAGCCGTGGCCCATGAAATGCCGCCCCTCGGGGCTGTCCAGCCGCGCCAGCGTCTCGCCGGTCACGCAATCCAGCACCACGGCGAAGGTGCCGGGGCGGCGGGCGAAGGCGACGGCCAGCGGCTCGGTCGGGTGCACGGCCCCGGCATGGCCGCGGGCGGGCAGGGGGATGCGGAAGCGGTCGGCGCCATCGCTGCCGACGCCGTAGAGCGCGAAGCTGCCATCCGCGTCGCGGGCGGCGGCGAGGAAGGCCGGATCCCCGGCATCGGCCCAGCCGAGTTTGGGGATGGTGGAGGCGGCCAGCAGGCTGGCCAGAAATCCGCGGCGGGTGGTCATCTGTGTGCTCCCCTCAGTCGCCGTCGAGGGCGTTGAACCCGGCGGCAACGCCAAGCTCGGCGGCCAGCTCGGCCGAGGCCGCGTCATGCACGCGCTCGATGGCGGTCTTCAGCTCCTGCACTTTCAGCCGGCCGGTGGGGGTGTCGACGCTGGCGAAGATCGGGTCGTCCAGCTTCGCGGCGACGCCTTGGGCATAGTCGAAATACTCGAACAGGTATTCGGTGCCGCCTGCCGTCAGCGCCTCGGCCAGCGCGCGGTTGGCGGCCAGCGAGAGGGTGACGTTGTGCAGCGAGCGGCCTGCGGCCCGGCTCTCGGCGCGCAGCGGGCGGGGGCGGGTCAGGCTGCCAAGCGGGCGGCCAAGGCGCACCTCGGCATCGAAGCCCAGCTGGGTGACAAGCTGGGTGAAGACCGCCTGCCGCGCCTCGTGCTGCGAGAGGAACCGGGTGTTGCCGGGGGCGCCCGCGCTTTGCAGCAGCGGCGCGAAGTCGGTGCGCCACTCGGCTTCGACCTCGGAGGCCAGCGCGGCAAGGTCGGCGGCGGCGGCACGGGTCAGGGCGCAGCCGGGGTCCTCCGCCGCATAGTCGTTGAAGGCCGGGTCGTAGAGCATCGCCTCCAGCGCGTAGAGCCCGCGGGCGGCGACGGAAACCTCGGCATAGGCCTGGCCCGAAGCCAGCGGAGCGCCGTCCCCCGCCAGCAGGGCGGCAAGCGCCCGGTCGGTGGCGCCCTTCGGGTCCGGCCAGAAGGCGATGGCAAGGCCGCGGCCGTCCTGCTCCAGGGGGCCGATGCGGAAGGTCGAGGCAGGGATCCAGGCGTCGAAGGCGGCGTTCCAGGCGGCCCGCAGGTCCGGCGATGCGGCAAGGCAATCGGCGGCGGCGGCCTCTTCCAGCGCGGCGGTAGCCTCGCTGAAGGCGGCGAAGCGCGGCAGGATGGTGCCGGTCACCACCCGGTCCACCACCGGGTCGGCGGCGGCGGGGGCGGCGAGGGCCAGCAGGGCGACGAGGGTTTTCATAGGCTCTCCAGAAACCGGATCAGGGCGGCGCGGTCCTCGGGCGGCATCCCGGCCACGGTATCGCGCGCGGGCTGCGCCTCGCCGCCATGCCAGAGGATCGCCTCCAGCAAGCTGCGGGCGCGGCCATCGTGCAGGTGGAGCGTGTGCCCCGAAACCGCCCGCGTCAAGCCGATCCCCCAGAGCGGCGGGGTGCGCCATTCGCTCCCCGAAGCGGTAGCCTCGGGGCGGTGATCTGCAAGCCCCTCGCCCATGTCGTGCAGCAGCAGGTCGGTATGGGGCCAGATCAGCTGAAGGCTGCGGGCGGGATCCCCCGGAAGGCGGGCGGTGACGTGCTTGGGCGTATGGCAGGCAGCGCAACCGGCGGCGTGGAACATCTCTTTCCCGCGCAGCACCTGCGGGTCCGCGATGTCGCGCCGCTCCGGCACCGCCAGCGCGGCGGCGAAATGAGTGGTCAGCGCAAGCCCGGTGCTGTCCAGCTCCAGCCCCTCGCGCAGCCCGGCATCCTCGCCATGGGCGGCCTCCCGGCAGCTGCCCTGCGCCCCGCTGCAATCCCCCCAGCCCCCGGGATAGAGCGGGTTCGAAATCCCGATGTCGATGGCGAAGGCGCTGGCGACCTGATCGGCCAGCGTGGCATGGCCGGCCTTCCAGCCAAAGCGGCCAAGCGCCGGCGCGGCAAGCTCCCGTGACCAGACGGTCGCGGCGCGGCCCGAAATGCCGTCGCCATCGGCATCCCCGGGATCGGCGGCGGCGAGGATGTCGGCGGCCGGGATCGCCTCCAGCAGCCCCAGCCCGATCATTGGCGGCGCGATGCGCGGGCTGGTCAGGGTGCCGGGGGGCAGAGCGGGGTCGACGCTGTAGACCGGCTGGCGCAGCGAGGCGGTTTCGCTCCCGGCCAACGCCACCGGGATCTCGGTGTAGTGGATCGCCACCTGGCCCTCGGGCGCCTGCCCGGCAATGGCAAAGTCCTGCAGCTGCTCCCCCAGCACCGGATGCGGCAGCGTCGCCAGATAGCCCTCGATCGCCGCCAGCTCCGCCGGCACCTCCCCCGCCACCGACAGCCGCAGCACCATGCCGCTGGCGCCGGGCTCCCCCGCCGTGCGCGGCGCCCCCCGGCCATTGCCGGGATGGCAGCCGAGGCAAGAGCGGGCGTTGAACAGCGGGCCGAGCCCGTCCGAGGCGCGGGTGGCCGAAGGCGCCGTCACCCAGAGCTTGCCGAAGAGCGCCGAACCCATGTGGAAGTCCAGCTCCCGCTCTGCCCCCATCCCCGGCAGCGGCGCGGCAAAAGCCGCCCGCCCGCCCGCCGCCGCGCCGCGCGAGGTGCCGCTGCCGCCGGGCAGGGCCTCGAAGGGTTCGGGCTCTGCAAAACCAGCGGGAGGCGCCAACACCCCGGCGATCCGCGCCGCCTCCGCCTCGCTGCGCGCCGCCGTATCCAGCGCCGCAGCGGGCGAGGCCAGCAGCGCAGCCACAAGGGCGACGTGCAGGGCGGGAACAGACGGGGGATGGCGCATGGGAAAATCCTTCTGCGCGCCTGAATGCCGTGAAAGCCTTAGTCTTTCAATCGGAATGTGCGGCCCCGTTGCCGCAGCCCCTTCTTCCCCTCTCTTCTTTGCGAAAATATCCCGGGGGTGCGGGGGCTGGCCCCCGCTTCGCCGCCAGCAAAGAAAAACCCCCGCCCGAAGCGGGGCGGGGGCATCGAGACCTAAAGGGTCACTCGGCCTGATCGGCCGGCTTGGCGTTCAGCAGCCCATAGCGCTCTTCGCCCAGCTTTTCGTAGAGCCCGATCTGGGTCTCGAGGAAGTCGATATGGCCTTCCTCATCGGCGATCAGCTCTTCGAACAGCGCCTTGGTGGTGTAGTCCTTCACGCTCTCGCAATGGTCGCGCGCCTCGATATAGAGCGTGCGGGCCTC
>Ga0209024_1002244_pt1 | contig 11884 bp, 12 predicted proteins | sample AutmiccommunBRH5_FD_187380 | JGI IMG/M metagenome (GOLD analysis project Ga0209024, IMG submission 187380) | Deep subsurface microbial communities from Mt. Terri, Switzerland - Autotrophic microbial communities BRH/5 (SPAdes) (version 2) | ecosystem: Environmental > Aquatic > Deep subsurface >...
ATGTCCGCAGGCGTTCCATAATAATGATTGAATACCAGAGCATGCTCCAGAAACTCACCTCTATCGCGGCGCGCGATGAACTCGGTCTGCGGAATAAAATAATAATCTTTGCCCTCGACTTCTCCGGGGCGCATCGGGCGTGTCGTCACTGATATGGACATGGCAAGATCAGGTTCACTTGCCAGCAGCAATCGCGAGAGGGTTGTCTTGCCAGCGCCCGATGGTGAGGAAAGCACCAGCATCAGGCCACGGCGATGGAGATCAATACGCGCCATATTCCCGTCTATTCGATGTTCTGAATCTGTTCACGAAGCTGCTCAATCTGCACTTTCAGGTCAAGCCCGATACGGGTTAGCTCTGTATCCGGAGATTTGGAACATAACGTATTGGCTTCGCGGTTGAACTCCTGAATGAGAAAATCCAGTTTGCGGCCAACAGGCCCGGTTTCCTTCAGCAGACTTTGCGCATTGGCCACATGGGCGTTCAGCCGGTCGATTTCTTCACGTATGTCGGCTTTGGTTGCAAGCAGGGCCACTTCCTGTGTAAGGCGCTCTTCAGAGAGCGTCGACGCGTTTCCAAGCAGTGCTGCGAGTTGCTCGCTTAGTTTTTGCCGCAGCAGTGTGACTGCTGTTGCAGCGCGGCCTTCTGCGGCGGTTGTAAGCCGCGCCATCTCGTCAATCTGACCTGACACCACGGTGTGCAAACGTTTACCTTCAGCGGCGCGAGACGCGAAAAGATCGGCAAGCGCCATTTCAAAACTTTGCAACACACCGGCAAGGCGCGCTTCACGCGCCACTTCGGTTTCGACTGGCTCAACCTGCTCGACAACACCGCGAATATTAAGGATGCCACTGGCGGTGGAAGGGGCCAGCCCGGCCTGATCTTCAATCTCGGCCAGAATGGAAAGCACTTGTTGCAAGGCATCATGATTGATTTTGATCTGCGTTTCACCGCCCGTGCTGCGGCTGGTCTGCAAGCTGATCTGGATATTGCCGCGCTTGAACTTCTGCGCAGTTTTGTCGCGGATCGTGCTTTCCAATGCGGATAAGTCAGATGGTATCCGCACGCGCACATCAAGCCCGCGTCCGTTAACGCTGCGAAGTTCCCAGGTCCAGCGAAACGCTTCATATTCTCCGTCGGCGTGGCCAAAACCGGTCATACTGGCTACAGGCATTATTGCGGTGGCTCCTTGCGATGTTGCCGTTTACAAAAAAAGTACTATGCCATATTTCCGACTATTGCTCAGGTGAATAATTCCGCTTTGCTTTTTCGCGCGCCCGTAATTTGGCGACGTTTTTATTGTGCTCTTTGAGACTGGCGGCGAAAGCGTGGCCACCGCTGCCGTCAGCAGCGAAATATAGGGCATCTGTGGCGGCAGGATGCAATACCGCCAGTAGTGCGGCCCGCCCCGGATTGGTGATTGGGGCTGGGGGCAGGCCCGGCTGATTATAGGTGTTAAAAGGACTGTCGATTGCGATATCCTTGCGGCTGATCGGCTTGTTATTAGGCATGCCCTTGTCGCGGGCGTAAACCACGGTGGGATCAGACTGCAACGCCATACCTATGCGCAGACGGTTATAAAATACCCCGGCGACCAGCGGGCGTTCGGCGGCAATGCTGGTTTCTTTCTCGACGATCGACGCCAGAATTACTGCGGCCTCGGGAGTGGCGAGCGGGAGGTGTGGCATGCGGTTCTCCCAGGCTTGCGCAAGCAGTGCTGTCCGCGCGGTTTGCATGCGGGCGATCATTGCTGCGCGGCTCTCACCTCGGGGGAAATTATACGTTTCCGGCAGCAGGCTACCCTCGGGCGGCGCCGCAGGCAGGTTCCCGCTTAACGGTTCGGTGGCGGCGATAAGCGCCAGAATTTCGGAAGTGGTCAGGCCTTCGGCAATTGTAATGCGGTGTTGTAAAACAGCGCCGAGAGTAATTTGTCTCAGGATCATGCGCATGCTTGCCGCAGGTGGAAACGCATACTCGCCGGCTTTCAGGCGGCGTGCGTCGTCGGTCGCCATCGCGAAGGCGCGAAACAGCATGGGTCGCTTTATGACGCCAGCGTTTCGTAACCTTTCGGCAATTCCTGCAAGCGACGTGCCTTTGGGCAACTCGGCAATAATTTCAGTATTGTGTGGTCCGGGTGCATCCAGCCATGTCTGCGTCCAGTGCCATGCGCTAGCGCCCACTACGGTGATCGCCATGACACTCCAGGCAAGAATTATGACCGTGCGCCGGACGGACGGCCGAAGAGTCATTCGTAAACCAGAACCGTTATAGCCGCGCCCGACTTATTAGAAGGGAGGCGTTGGTGCCACCGAAACCAAAGCTGTTCGACAGCACGGTGTCGATCTTGCGTTCGACCGGCGCATTTGCCGCAAGATTGATCCGCGTCTCAACCGAGGGGTTATCCAGGTTGATTGTCGGCGGGGCAACGCCATCACGAATAGCGAGAATGGAATAGATCGCCTCTACCGCACCGGCGGCTCCGAGCAAATGTCCGATGGAAGATTTTGTCGATGACATCACCAGATCAGCGGCGGAGTTTCCAAACAGGCGGGTAACGGCGCCAAGTTCGATTTCATCCCCCAGCGGCGTCGACGTGCCATGCGCGTTCACATATTGAATATCTGACGGCGTTATCCCCGCCTTTTTCAGAGCCATCTGCATGGCGCGAAAGCCGCCATCGCCGGTTTCTTCCGGCGCAGTGATGTGGTAGGCGTCACCGCTCAACCCGTATCCGATGATTTCCGCATAAATCTTTGCGCCGCGTTTCTTGGCGTATTCCATTTCTTCCAGCACCACAATGCCGGCGCCTTCGCCCATGACAAAACCATCGCGGTCCCTGTCATAGGGGCGCGACGCGCGGGAAGGCTCATCATTGAAGTTTGTGCTCAACGCCTTGCAGGCGGCAAATCCCGCAACCCCGATGGGACAGACAGTTGCTTCTGCGCCGCCGGCGACCATCACGTCGGCGTCGTCATATTGAATGAGCCGAGCGGCGTCACCAATGGCGTGTGAACCGGATGCGCAGGCGGTAACCACCGAATGGTTCGGGCCCTTGAGGCCAAACTCGATCGAGACATTGCCCGAGACAAGGTTGATCAGTCTTCCGGTGATAAAGAATGGGCTGACCCGGCGCGGTCCGCGCTCCGCCAGTTCCAGCGACGCCTTTTCAATTCCCGGCAGGCCGCCAATGCCAGAACCGATCATCACACCGGCCCGGCAACGGTCTTCTTCGCTGCTGGCTTCCCAGCCCGAATCAAGAATTGCCTGTTTGGCGGCGGCAATGCCGTAAATAATAAAGTCGTCCATGCGGCGCTGTTCTTTGGGCGATACATAGGTGTCGGCGTTAAATGCGCCGTCACCGCCGTCACCACGTGGCACTTCACAGGCGATGCGCGCCGCATATTGCGATGCGTCGAATCGCGTAATTGGCCCCGCGCCGCTATGGCCTGCAAGCAAGCGCCGCCAATTGACGTCCACCCCGTCGCCGAGTGGCGTCACCATACCCATTCCGGTGACTACTACGCGTCTCATGAGAGTGATATCAGCTCTTCGCGGACTTCAGAAAATTGATAGCGTCTTGTACAGTTTGAATATTTTCGGCTGCGTCATCGGGAATTTCGACACCGAATTCTTCTTCAAACGCCATTACAAGTTCAACCGTGTCCAGGCTATCGGCGCCCAGGTCGTCTATAAAGCTTGCGCCTTCAACGACTTTTTCCGCTTCCACGCCTAAATGCTCAATCACAATCTTCTTAACGGTGGCGGCGATGTCGCTCATGCAAATGTCCTTTCTGGTAGTTCAGCTAATCCCCAACCCAGGGGCCGCCTATTTGGGTTTATATCAGGGTGTGCAGGTAGCATACTTTATTGCGCAACGCCAGTTACCCGAAAGCCCGAAATTAACTTCATATCATGGCCATGCCGCCGTTCACATGCAGGGTCTGGCCAGTAACATAGGCGGTCTCCTCGCTGGCCAGAAACAACACACAATTGGCCACGTCCGCACTATCGCCAAGCCGTCCGGCGGGTATGGCGTCCAGCAGCCGCGCCCGCTGCCCGTCATCCAGTGCGTCGGTCATGGCGGTCTTGATCATGCCAGGGGCCACGCAATTGACGGTGATGCCCCGGCTGGCGATTTCCTGGGCCAGGCTTTTGCTCATGCCGATCATGCCAGCTTTCGAGGCGGCATAGTTGCCCTGACCCGGATTGCCGGTGACGCCGACGACGGATGTGATCGAGATGATTCGCCCCCAGCGCCGCTTCATCATGCCGCGCAGCACCCCGCGGGACAGCTTGAAAGCGGAGGTCAGGTTGACACTCAGCACCGTGTCCCATTCCTCATCCTTCATGCGCATGAACAGATTATCGCGGGTCAGCCCTGCATTATTCACCAGGATATCAATTTGACCCATTGCCTCTTCCGCCTGTTTGGGAAGCGCGCCCACAGCAGCAGCATCTGCCAGATCGCACGGCAGCACGTGCGCGCGTGCGCCAAGCTCCGCAGCCAGTTCGCGCAGCATCTCCTGGCGGGTGCCCGAAAGACCGACGGACGCGCCACGCGCATGCAACGCGCGCGCGACGGCGCCGCCAATACCCCCGGTGGCTCCAGTAACAAGAGCGCATTTGCCAGTTAGATCGAACATATTTCTCTCCCTTAATCGCCTATAATAGCCAATAACCCTAATGACACATATAGTGACATACAGCATAGCTCACTTCGTCCTTGATTTATGCGCTGTGTGATGTCCAACTTATATGATTGTGATTCTCAAATGGGGAGTTGTCATGGCACCACCAAAACCGTCAGGGCGGGGAGTTGGTCATTTCGTCGCGACCACGATGTCCAAGGCACATGTTTGGTTGTATCGCATTTCAGGCGGCCGGATTGGTGGGCGGATGTTCAATGCGCCGATCATATTGTTAACCACAACCGGGAATAAAAGCGGCCAACCGCGCACCACGCCGTTGCTGTATCTGGATGTGGGCGATTCAACTTACGCTATCGTAGGATCATTTGCAGGGGCTGATAAACCTCCCGCCTGGGCAGTGAATTTGCTTAAAATGCCTAATGCGCAAGTTCAAATCGGCGCAACGACGATGAATGTGCAGGCCAGTACGGCGAGCGCACAGCGCAAGGCGGAGTTGTGGCCACGTCTGGTCGCTATGTATCCGGATTATCAAGTTTACCAGGACAGAACCTCACGCGATATCCCGGTGTTTTTGCTTGCGCCTGAATCTTAATTTGCCGGTCCAGGCGCTAGTTGTTGACACACAGCCTAATTTTATCTTTAACATGCCGCTTCAATAAATTCATCTTATTACGGTTTTTACGTACCCGATTTACTAGCTATTTTTATGCGAATTTCTTTTTAAGGCGTGTCTATGTTGCGAAATTTATTTTCCCGGCTGTTCGCCAGGGATTCACAGGGTAAAATCCTTGAGGAAATATTAAGCGAGCAAGTGCGCTTGATCGCCAAGGGATCCGTCCTGGATGTACTTATCTTTATCTCGGGGGCTGGCCTTATCGCGCTGGGCTTTGTTGCTGCGGAAAAGACCAGCCTGACTATGGCGCTTGCGTGGAGTGCCGTTTTCGCGCTGGCCAGCGTTTCGGGGCTTCTTCTCTCGGCGCTTTTTAATCGCGCCATTAGTAACTCCGGTAGCGCAGAGCCTGATTATCTGAGATGGGCGATGCTTTTCACCTTACAGATTGGCGTCATGAGTACGGCGTGGAGCAGTCTTTTCTTCGTATTCTGGGATCCGGTTTCTGTAATGACAATTGGTGTGCTTGCCTCGGCGGCGCTGATTGGCAATATCTCAGTTATGACTAAGTTCCTGCCTTTGAGGCCGGCAATTATTGTAGCCGTTGTCTGTGTGAACGGACCGGTAATCCTGCGTCTTTCGAAGGAACAGCAACTTGATTATTTCATCATGGCGGCGGGCGTTGCTTTGATCGGACTGATTTTTGCGCGTGGCGCGCTTACGGCTAACGCCACATTGACTGAATCGCTGCGGCTGCGCTTTGAGCGGCGGGAAATGCTGACCCGGTTACAGGGATCTCTTCTGGATGCGGAACTCGCGAACGCCGCAAAGTCCCGTTTTATCGCCAATATAAGTCACGAATTACGAACGCCGCTGAATTCCATTATCGGCTTTTCCGAACTGCTTCAGCAGGAAGTGTTCGGGCCTTTGGGGGATCGCCGGTACGCGGACTATGCCGGGGATATCTCGGCGAGCGGGGACCAGTTACTGGGAACGATAAACGATATTCTTGATCTGTCGAAGATCGAAAGCGGTTCGCTGCTGTTATCTGATGATGAGTTTGATTTGCAGATGTTGGTTGAATCGGCGATCAGCATGGCTTCACCGGCCGCGGCGACGAAGCAGGTGGAAATACGTCTGGCGCCAGATATGCCGCAATATCGCCTTGCCGTTGACCGCATACGCCTGAAACAATCGCTTGTTAGTCTTCTGGAGAATGCGGTCAATTTTTCGGGAGATGGCCAGACTGTCGGGGTCAGTTGGCGTGCAACGGACGACTGCGGGCTGGAAATCGTTATCGCCGACGATGGCGTTGGCATGTCCGAGGTCGAAATTCAGCGGGCGTTAACGCCATTTGAGCGGGCGGCGGAAAGCGGAAATGTGGTCGATGCGTATGACACCGGCCTTGGATTGCCGCTGGCAAAGGCATTATTGGAAATGCATGGCGGCTCGCTGACCATACAATCCAGGCCGCAAATCGGAACTGAAGTTAGTTTGCGCCTGCCGGCGGACCGCGTGACTATTGGGGGGCCGGATCAGGGCGGAACCAGGTTATCGGATGAAAGTGAAGAGCATCTCTACCGGCGGAACCAGGGCACTCTGAACAGGGCGCGCAGCTGATTTAGCCGGGCTTGATGTCACCGCATTGTATTGACCTTCCCGAAAAAACTGTTGATGACGTGCACATCATTGTAACATCTCTTGATTCTGAAACAATCACGAGAAGGGGGTTAGCGTAATGCGCAGGTATCTACTATTGGCTTCAACTGCGGCGTTGATCGCGTTCGCCTCTGCGGCATCCGCCACCACCCTGGACGACGTGAAAAAGAAGGGCTTTGTGCAATGCGGGGTCAGCCAGGGATTAAAGGGGTTTTCCAGCCCGGATGACAAGGGCGGCTGGACGGGTATCGATGTCGATTTGTGCCGGGCGATTGCCGCGGCGATTTTCGGTGATCCGGAAAAGGTCAAGTTCACACCATTGTCGGCCAAGGAGCGCTTCACCGCCCTGCAGTCCGGCGAGATCGATGTGCTGTCACGCAATACCACCTGGGCGCTGTCGCGCGATACGGCGTTGGGCTTCGACTTTCGCGGTGTCATTTATTATGACGGGCAGGGGTTCATGGTGCGTAAAAGCTCTGGCGTCAAAAGCGCCAAAGATCTGGATGGCGCCAGCGTTTGCGTATTGATGGGGACGTCCACGTCACTGACTCTGGCCGACTATTTCCGTTCCAACAACATGAAGTATGAACCGATCACGTTTGAGAAAGACGACGAGGTTGTTGCCGCTTATGAATCCGGACGTTGTGATACCTATACGACGGACCGGTCCGGCCTTTACGCCAACCGGCTCACCTTAAAGGATCCGCAGGAAAATATTGTCCTGCCGGAAATTATCTCCAAGGAGCCCTTGGGCCCGGTAGTCCGGCATGGGGATAATCAATGGGGGGACATTGTATCCTGGACGTTGTACACGATGCTTAACGCGGAAGAACTTGGGCTCAATTCCGGGAACGTGGCGGGGATGCGCGAAAGCGACAATCCGGAAATTCGCCGTGTGCTCGGTACGGAGGGAAAATTCGGCGAAGGTATGGGGCTTTCAGATGACTGGGCCTATAACATTATTGCCAAAGTCGGCAATTACGCAGAAATGTTTGACAGAAATGTGGGCAAGGACTCGCCGCTGGGTATTCCGCGTGGTCTGAATGCCTTGTACACGCAAGGTGGCATTCAGTACGCACCGCCAATTCGCTGATTTACGGGTATGCGCACGCAGGCATTCTGGAATGATCCGCGCATTCGTGCGTGGTTTTTTCAGATTCTCGCTGTGCTGGTGGTTGGTGGGTTTATCGCAATCATTGTCACCAACACGGTAGACAATCTTAACGCGCTGAATGTCGCCTCCGGCTTCGGCTTTTTGCAGCATACCGCTGGCTTTGGCATCAGCCAGACATTGATAGAATATTCCGAATCCTCATCGTATGGCCGCGCATTTCTGGTGGCTCTGCTGAACACCTTGCTGGTGGCCGGGATTGGTATTTTCTTTGCTACGGTTGTGGGCTTTCTGGTTGGTATCGCGCGCCTGTCTCCCAACTGGCTGGTGGCGCGGCTCGCCACTGTGTACATCGAAACTTTTCGTAATATCCCGCTGCTGCTGCAAATCCTGTTCTGGTATACCGCCGTGCTCAGCAATCTGCCGGCTCCGCGTAACAGTCTGGAGATTGGAAGTCTGCTGATGAATAATCGCGGTCTGTATTTACCCGCGCCAGTGGGCGAGCCAGGGTTCGGATTTGTTGTTGCGGCATTTTTCATCGCGCTGCTGGGCATTGTTTTTCTGCGCCATTGGTCGCAGCGCAGGCGCATCGCGACCGGGCGCGGTCTGCCCATAATGTGGCCCAGCCTTGGTTTGCTGTTTGGCTTGCCCTTGATCACATTCTGGCTTGCCGGGGCGCCGCTGCATTTCGAGGTGCCGGAATTGCGTGGCTTTAATTTTGTCGGGGGTTTGCGCGCCATTCCGGAATTGCTGGCGCTGGTGTTGGCGCTCTCTATCTATACGGCGGCCTTTATTGCGGAGATTGTGCGTTCCGGCATTCAGGCTGTGAGCTGGGGCCAGAGTGAGGCCGCTCAGGCGCTGGGGCTGCGCCGGACGCAAATCTTGCGGCTCGTGGTTATTCCGCAGGCCTTAAGAGTGATCATTCCCCCACTGACCAGCCAGTATTTAAACCTTACGAAAAACTCGTCTCTCGCGGCGGCGTTGGCCTATCCTGAACTGGCGTCGGTATTTGCCGGAACCGTACTTAACCAGACCGGGCAGGCGATCGAGGTGCTGACGATCACCATGGCGGTTTATCTCGGCCTTAGTTTGCTGACGTCGGCGGCGATGAATTTTTACAATTCGCGTATCGCATTGGTGGAACGATGAGCTTTGTTCGCGACACCTATCTGGTCGAGACCCCACCTCCTGGGATGAATGTGGGTGTGTTGGGGTGGCTGCGGGGCAATCTGTTTTCCTCGGCAAGCAATACGCTGCTGACGCTGTTTGGCATGTATGTGTTGTGGACCGTCGTGCCGCCGCTAATAGAATGGGCGTTGCTTGATGCCGTGTGGCAAGGCAGCGGGCGCGAAGCCTGCCTGGTCGAAGGCGCCGGCGCCTGTTGGGCGTTCGTTGCCGCAAAATTCGGTCAGTTTATATATGGCACTTATACGTTTGAAGAACGCTGGCGTGTGGACCTGGCGTTTTTGGCTGGCGCGCTGACTGTTGGCCTGTTGATGATCGAGCGTATGCCGGGGCGGCGTTACATTGCGGTGTTTGGATTGCTGATCTATCCTGTCATTGCCTATATTTTGCTGACGGGCGGAATGTTCGGTCTGCCGGAAGTGGAAACTACGCTTTGGGGCGGTTTGCTGCTGACCTTTGTGGTGGCGTCCGTGGGCATCGTTGTTTCATTCCCGCTTGGTATTGTATTGGCGCTGGGGCGGCGCTCACAAATGCCGGTGATGCGTGTATTGTCGGTGATCTATATTGAAGCGTGGCGCGGTGTGCCTTTGATTACTGTGCTATTCATGGCCAGCGTCATGTTGCCGCTGTTTTTGCCGGCGGGAACCAATTTCGATAAATTGCTGCGGGTGTTGATAGGTGTGGCGCTGTTTTCTTCCGCTTATATGGCGGAAGTGGTGCGCGGTGGGTTGCAGGCCATCCCGCGTGGCCAGTATGAAGCGGCCAGCGCGCTGGGATTGGGTTTCTGGCAGGCGAATCTGCTAATTATCATGCCGCAGGCGTTACGCTTGGTAATCCCGGGCATCGTGAATACGTTTATCGGCCTATTCAAGGACACGACATTGGTTATGATTGTGGGACTGTTTGACTTTCTTGGCAGCATACAGGTGAACTTTTCCGATGCAAACTGGGCAACTCCGCAAACTGCCGCCACGGGCTATGCGTTTGCCGCTCTGGTTTACTGGATTATATGTTATTCGATGTCGCGGTATTCCATGCGTCTTGAGGCCCGCTTAAACGAGGGGACACGGCGCGCGTGAACGAAGATTCCATGGCTATTGAAATTACCGGACTCAATAAATGGTACGGCGCATTCCACGCGCTGAAAGAAATTGACCTGACTGTCAGACGGGGCGACCGGATTGTTATTTGCGGCCCAAGCGGTTCGGGCAAGTCCACCCTGATCCGCTGCATCAATCGGCTGGAGGAACATCAGCAGGGCAGGATTGTTGTTAATGGCATCGAGTTGAACAATGATCTGAAGCGGATTGATGAGGTTCGCGCTGAGGTTGGCATGGTATTTCAATCGTTTAATTTGTTCCCGCATCTGACGATTCTTGAAAATTGCACCCTGGCGCCTATCTGGGTGCGTAAACTGCCAAAGGCGCAGGCGCATGAAATGGCGATGAGTTATCTTGCGCGGGTGCAAATTGCCGATCAGGCCGACAAGTTTCCAGGGCAGCTCTCGGGCGGTCAGCAGCAACGGGTAGCGATTGCGCGCGCGCTGTGCATGAACCCGGAAATTATGCTGTTTGATGAACCGACATCGTCGCTTGATCCGGAAATGATTAAAGAGGTGCTGGACGTGATGATCACACTGGCGGGGGAGGGGATGACGATGCTGTGTGTCACCCACGAAATGGGCTTTGCCCGCACCGTTGCAGACCGAGTGATTTTCATGGATGAGGGGCAGATCGTCGAAGAGAATGCGCCGGAAGAATTTTTCAATAATCCGCAGCACCCACGCACCCAGGAATTTTTAAGTCAGATACTCAGCCACTGACGGAATCGAACATGCCAAAAAAAATGTCTCTTACGCAACTTGGAAAGAAAGTAGCGATACCAAAATCGCCGGATCAGGCTGCGCTCGAAAAAGTGTCCAATCCGCATCCCGACACGGATTATGTCATACGTTTCACCTGTCCGGAATTTACGTCACTATGCCCGATGACCGGGCAGCCCGATTATGCGCATCTGATGATCGACTATGTTCCGGGCAAATGGATTGTTGAATCCAAATCGCTGAAGCTGTTTTTACAATCCTTCCGCAATCACGGCGCCTTTCACGAAGAATGCACGCTTGCCATTGCCAAGCGGTTGAAGATGGTGATCGCGCCCAAATGGCTGCGTATTGGCGGTTACTGGTATCCGCGCGGCGGGATGCCGATTGACGTGTTCTGGCAGACGGGCCCTGTGCCAAAAAATCTATGGTTGCCACCGCAGGATGTGCCCAACTATCGCGGGCGCGGATAAAAAGGAAACGATGATATGGCGTCCCCCAGGATGAAGCGTTTCTATGAAACTGCCGCGACAGCAAAAATGGATGGGGGCTATCACATAACACTGGACGGTAAGCCGATACGCACACCGGGCGGTGAAACAGTCCTAGTGCGTAACAAGGCTCTGGCGGAAGCGATGGCGGTGGAATGGGAAAACCAACAGACGCATATTGAATTTTCAAGCATGGGCATCAATCAGCTGGTGAACAGCGCCATTGATCGAGGCGCTGACGACAGGATCAAACTTGCAGATGCGTTGCTGGCCTATGGCGCCACCGATCTGTTGTGTTACCGCGCTGATGGGCCGGCGGCGCTGGCGGCGCGTCAGGTGGAGGCCTGGGATCCGCTTCTG
>Ga0209024_1002249_pt1 | contig 11870 bp, 8 predicted proteins | sample AutmiccommunBRH5_FD_187380 | JGI IMG/M metagenome (GOLD analysis project Ga0209024, IMG submission 187380) | Deep subsurface microbial communities from Mt. Terri, Switzerland - Autotrophic microbial communities BRH/5 (SPAdes) (version 2) | ecosystem: Environmental > Aquatic > Deep subsurface >...
CGTTCGCGGCTGGCGCTATATTTGGCGCGCGCCATTTCGGGCGGGGCGCGGTCGATATAATCCTGCAGGACGTTGTCGAGCATGCGCATCACATCCTCGATGAAGCCCTTGTCGCCGTTCCACTCGTCCCAGGTTTCGAGGTTGAGCGACGAGAGGCAGCAGACCGCGGTGCGATCGTTGCCGAGATGGTCGCGGCCGGTGGGCAGGGTGATTTCGCTGCACAGGTTCGAGGTGGTGACCTTGAGCCCCAGATCGCGGTGATGCTTGGGCATCATGCGGTTCACCTGGTCGATGAAGATGATGTACGGCTCACCGGTCGCGAGGCGCGTTTCGACGAGCTTCTGGAACAGCGAGCGCGCGTCGACGCTGCCGCGGACGCTCTGGTCCTTGGGGCTGCGCAGGTTGAATTCACTGCCGTCGCGGACGGCTTCCATGAACTCGTCGGTGATCAGCACGCCGTGGTGGAGGTTGAGCGCCTTGCGGTTGAAGTCGCCCGACGGCTTGCGGATTTCGAGGAACTCTTCGATCTCCGGGTGCGAGATGTCGAGATAGCAGGCGGCCGACCCGCGGCGCAGGCTGCCCTGCGAGATCGCGAGGGTGAGCGAGTCCATCACGCGGACGAAGGGGATGATGCCGCTGGTCTTGCCGTTGAGGCCGACGGGTTCGCCGATGCCGCGCACGCTGCCCCAATAGGTGCCGATGCCGCCGCCGCGGCTGGCGAGCCAGACATTCTCGTTCCACGTCTCGACAATGCCTTCGAGGCTGTCGGGAACCGAGTTCAGATAGCAGCTGATCGGCAGGCCGCGGCCGGTGCCGCCGTTCGACAGCACGGGGGTGGCGGGCATGAACCACAGTTTCGAAATATAGTCGTACAGGCGCTGCGCATGCTCCTGATCGTCGGCATAGGCCGACGCGACGCGGGCGAAGAGATCCTGATAGGATTCGCCGGGAAGCAGGTAACGATCCTCGAGCGTTTCCTTGCCGAAGTCGGTGAGCAGCGCGTCGCGGCTCCGGTCGGTCACAATTTCGAATCGGCGCGCGTGGACCTTCGCCTCGCTGCTGTCGTTGAGCTTGGCCGATTCGCTTGCCACGGGCGTCTCATTCTTCGTCAGTTCCATCGTCGCCACGTCGCTTGTCTCCACCCGTTCTGTCTCGCGAAAATCCATCTTACTCGCCCCCGATCTCAACGCGCACAAGGTGCGCTTTGTTCCTGTCTTGTTCGACTCAGGGCGAAGCCCCGATCCTAGCATCTAAACCTGTCCCCGTGGGCATTTTTTTGGGCGCAAGGAGGGTTTTCCCGTGTCCATCTGCAATGGACGACGGAAATCCGCCACTTACAGCCTCATACTATTTCTTGGGGTGCCCCCGTGGTTGACCCACCACCTATAGTGCCACGTCGGCGCTGTGATGCAAGACGGTAAATGACAGATCGACGACTCAACTCGTCGATAATTTGATTCGTCTCGTCGCGGCTGATGCACGAGTGCGCGGCGTCGCGCCAGCCTTTCCGCGGATTGGCGCGCGGATTGGCGCGGCGGCCTCCGCGAACAGGAATTTCCAGGTGGCGAGGATGTGGCGGGCGTGCCGCTATCGGGCCGGCGCATGCTGCGATGCGGGAGGATCGCGCCCCGCGCGCCCGGACGGGAAGAGGTCAAAGAAAAAGGGCCCCGGAAACATCCGGAGCCCTTTTTTTATTCTGGCTTACGCTTCGCCGCCGCCGTTGCCGGAGCCGCCGCCGCCCAGAAATCTCCAAAACCAACCCATGTCAGATCTCCTGTTCGCACTGCCCACGAGGAACAGTTAACGGCGCATATACCTTAATTAGTAAGGTAAATCGAGTCTTAACCATAAGCATTGCTGCCAATATGGCAGTTATGCGGTGCGGTGCTGGGGAGATGCGGTGAGGGTCGCGGTGAGTTCGGAAAACAGTTGAGGTTTTCCAAGATGATAGCCCTGGCCGACATCGCAGCCGAGGCTGGCGAGAAGCGCCATGGTTTCGCCGTCTTCGATGCCTTCGGCGACCGCGACGGCGCCGAGACGATGCGCGAGATCGATCGTCGATTTGACGACTTCGAGGTTCCGCTGCGAATCGCGCATCGTCATCACGAATCGCTTGTCGATCTTGATTTCGTCAGCCTCTATCTCGGTCAGATATTCGAGGTTCGATTGGCCGGTGCCATAATCGTCGATCGACAGGCGGATGCCGGTGCGGCGAAGCTGGGCCAGCGTCTGGCGTGCCTGACGGCTGTTTTCGATCTGCGCGGTTTCGGTGATCTCGATCGTCAGGACTTCGGGTGGCAGGTGATGCGCGGTGAGCATGACGCGGATCGTACCGACGAGGTCGCTGTGATCGAGCAGGGTCGCCGACAGATTGACCGACATGTTGATCGGAAGCCCGCGTTCGCGCAGCTGCGCCGCCGAGCGGATCGCCTGATCCATCACGAACAGCGTCAGGCGATAGATGTCCTGGCTCTTTTCGGCCTGGACGATGAATTCGTCGGGCGGGATCGGGCCGCGCACCGGGTGGGTCCAGCGCGCGAGCGCCTCCACGCCGACCAGTTTGCGCGTCGCGATTTCATATTGCGGCTGAAAGGCGACCCAGATGTCGCCGCCGGTCAGCGCATCCTCAAGCTGCGAGTGGAAGCTGAGCTGCCAGCCGGCGTCTTCTTTCTGGCGCGACGTATATTTGGTCCAAAGCGATCGCGTGCGGATCGCGCGCTCGGCTGCGACGAGCGCCGCGGCGAGGCGCTGGGCGTTCGATCCTTCGAACTCGTCATTGACCCCGAAGGCGATCGCGACGTCGACGCGGAGCTCGCCGATCGTCAGCGGCGCGTTGAACAGGGCGGCGAGGCCCGCGAGCTGTCCTTCGATCTGGCTGTGCTGATAATAAGGGACGAGCCAGGCGAAGGTGCCGTCGAGATCGTGATGCAGCGTCGTGCCCTGCGACGCGAGTTGCAGGCGGCGGGTCACCTGTTCGACGAGCTTGCCGATGCCGTCGCCGGGAATGAATGCGGCGAGATCCTCGAAATTGACGACCTTGGCGGCGACGACGGTCGCGCTGCCGAACGCCGCTTGCGTCCGCAACGCTTCGAAATTGGGCAGTCCCGAGATCGGGTTCTCGCGCTGCGCCGAATGGCGGCGCCGCGTGCGCGACACATTGGTGCTGAGCGCGACGACCAGAAAGCAGGCCGCGCCGATCTGGACGGAAATGAGCGAGAGGCCCAGCAAGACCTTTGCGATGATCAGCAGCAGGGTCGTGGCGAGCGCGATGTGCAAATACCAGCGCGAGCCAAAGGCGAGCGCGGCGAGCAATATGATCGAGGCGACCGCAAGCGGCGGCATCCAGCCGACATCGATCGGGTTTCCCCGCTTGAGCGCCTCAGCGGCGATCAGATGGATATAGGCGCCAAATACCTTGTCATGTCCGGGCAGATAATGCTGGTCGGGCGACGTGGCTGATGCGGGCGCAAAGATCACGTCCTTGCCGCGCAGCAATTCCGGGTCGAGCTTGCCCGACATCAGGTCGATCGCGCTATATTGTGTGATCGTTTTGGTGTCGTAGGACAGGTCGAGCGCGAAGATCGCGGGCCGGTCGGGCTGACGATCGGCCAGCAGCGCGGAGAAACTCGGGAGCAGACGGCCGTTCGCCGATACGGCGAGGGGCACCCGCCAAACCTGCCAGAAGTCATATTCCCAGCAGATGCAGGCTTGCTGCGCATCGCTGCCAAAAGCGCGATCGGGCCAATTATCGACGACCGTCGTCGTGCCCTCGGTGTCGTTGCCCGGCACGGCCAGTACGACCCGTTTGCCCATATTCTTTACAGCATCGGCAAGCTTGGGAAAATCGGGGTCCTTGAGGCGGCGATTATAGGAAAAGTCGATGAAGAGTCGGTTTGCCGGAGTCGCGTCGACGGCGCTGATCAGCTGGGCGTGATGCGAAACGTTGAAATCGCGGTCTTCGACCGCATTCATGGTTTTGTCGTCCAGAGCGAGGACGACGGTGTCGCCCGATACGGGCCGCCAGGCATTCCAGCCCACAGCGCTTTCGGCGATACGGTCGATCGGTTCGGCGACCGCCAATAGGCCCACCACCACGCTGAGCAACAGCGAGAGCGCGATGGATCGCCAGCTGATGATCAGACTTTTGACCGGGATGGGCACGCACGTCTCCAGCAATTGCCGGTCGCGTCTAGTCCCAGATGGTTATCATCACGTTAATTATGAATGGAATCCTGCGCCCCGTAATCGGACGCAAGGCGCAGGATTCCGGGTGTTTCAGGCGATGGCGGGGAGCGGCTCCAGCGCCGCGTCGCCCGCGAGCGCCGAGGCGGCGAGGCCGGTCGCCGCGGGGACGATCTGCTGAAGGTAGAAGCGCGTCGAGACGATCTTCGCTTCGAGGAAGTCGCGGTCGCCTTGGCCCTCGCCGAGTGCGGCGCGCGCCGCCTTGTGCTGGATCGCCATCAGCCAGCCGCACGTCGCGGTGGCGAGCATGGTCAGATAGGGGTAGCTGCCCGCGAGCCGGTCGGCGGTGTTCGCGCCGACCATCCAGTCGGTGACCGCGCGGCACGCGTCGACGAGTTGCTGCAGCTCGGGGAAATCGGCGGTGCCGTGCGCGATATCGTCGATCAGTCCGCGAACGAGATCGCCGCCCGCCATGCCGAGCTTGCGGCCGACAAGATCGGCCGCCTGGATGCCGTTGGTGCCTTCGTAGATCGGCGCGATACGCGCGTCGCGATAATGCTGCGCGGCGCCGGTTTCCTCGATGAAGCCCATGCCGCCATGCACCTGAATGCCGAGGCTGGCGACCTCGCAGCCGATGTCGGTGGCGTGCGCCTTGACCAGCGGGATCAGGATTTCGGCGCGCATCGCGGCGGCTTCGTCGCCCAATTTGCCGAAATCGATCTGCGCCGCGGCATAATAGGTCAGTGCGCGCGCGGCCTCGGTCTGCGCGCGCATGCGCCAAAGCATGCGGCGGACGTCGGGATGCTGGTCGATCGTGACGGGGGTGCGGTCGGGCGAGCCCGCGAGCGCCGACTGGACGCGCTCGGCGGCGAAACGCTGCGCCTGCTGGGTCGCGCGCTCGCCGATCTGGATGCCCTGGCAACCGATCATCAGCCGCGCATTGTTCATCATCACGAACATCGCGCGCATCCCGCCCATTTCGTCGCCGACGATCTCGCCGAGGCAGTCTTCGTCTTCGCCATAGACCATCACCGCGGTCGGCGAGCCGTGGATGCCGAGCTTATGCTCGATCGACGCGCAATGGACGCCGTTCGAATGCGCGGGCTTGCCCTCTGCATCGAGGCGATATTTGGGCACGAGGAAAAGCGAAATTCCGCGCGTCCCCTCGGGCGCGCCGGGGGTGCGCGCGAGGACGAGGTGGACGATATTGTCGGTCAGGTCATGCTCGCCGAAGGTGATGAAGATCTTTTGCCCCTTGATCTTGTAGAGGCCGGCGTGTTCACCCTCGGTGACCTTTTCGGCGGTCGAACGGAGCGCGCCGACGTCGCTGCCCGCGGCGGGCTCGGTCAGGTTCATCGTGCCGTTCCACTCGCCCGTGATCAGCTTGGGGAGCCAGGTCGCGCGCTGTTCCTCGGTGCCATAGGCCATCAGCGCGTGGATCGCGCCGGGAGTGAGGATGCTGCACAGCGAAAAGCCCATGTTCGCGCTGCCGAGCGCCTCGATCACCACGGTCGCAAGCGTGAAGGGCAGATCCTGCCCGCCATATTCGCCGGGGCCGTCGATGCTGCCCCAGCCCGCCTCGACGAACTGTTTGTACGCCTGCTTGAAGCCCGGGGGCATGGTGACCTTGCCGTCCTGCCATTTGGGGTTCTGCGTGTCGCCGACGCGGTTGAGCGGCGCGTAGACGTCGGCGGCGAATTCGCCGATGCCGGTGACGATCGCTTCGACCATGTCGGGCGTCGCGGCGGCGAATTTGTCGTGCGCGGCCATCGCGTCGATGCGCGCGATATGATTGAGAACGAAAAGCTGTTCGGTCGTCGGAGGCGTATAGGTCATGGATTGGGCACTTTGCTGGTGAATCTCGTTGCGCGGGCGCTATAGCGCGGCATGGCCGAAGCCTCAAAGTCCACAATTGCACTTTCGTACGATAGCACAGCTATCGCCGAGGCCGCGGCGTTGATCGCAGCGGGCGAGCCGGTCGCGGTGCCGACCGAGACGGTCTATGGCCTCGCCGCCGATGCACGCAATCCGCAGGCTGTCGCGCGTATCTATGCCGCGAAGGGGCGGCCCGATTTCAATCCGCTGATCGTCCATGTGCCGGACCTTGCTGCGGCCGAGACGCTGGGCGTGTTCGGCGCGGTCGAGCGGGCGCTCGCGGCGCGCTTCTGGCCGGGGCCGCTGACTTTGGTGGTGCCGCGTGCCGATGACTGTCCGGTCGCGAGCATCGCGACGGCAGGGCTCGATACGATTGCGCTGCGCGTACCGGCGCATCGCGCGATGCAGGCATTGCTCGCCGCGACGGGCGCGCCGCTCGCGGCGCCGAGCGCCAATGCGAGCGGGCGGGTGAGCCCGACAAAGGCAAGCCATGTGCTCGCGAGCCTCGACGGACGGATTGCGCTGGTGATCGACGACGGGCCGACGACGGCGGGCGTGGAATCGACGATTGCGCGGGTGAAGGACGATGCGGTCGAGATATTGCGGCCGGGACCGGTGACGGCGGACATGCTGGCTGCGGCGAGCGGCAAGGCAGTGACCGGGGTGAAGGGATCGGAGATTGTTGCGCCGGGGATGCTCGCGAGCCATTATGCGCCGGGAAAGCCGGTACGGCTGGGGGCTGTCGATTTTGCGGACGAAGAGTTTGCGATCGGGTTTGGCGCGGTCGCGGGCGACTATGGGCTGAGCGCGGCGGGTGATCTGACCGAGGCGGCGGCGCGGCTGTTCGATGCGCTGCACGCCGGTGCTGCGAGCGCGAAGGCGAAGATCGCGGTGGCGGTGATTCCGGTGGAGGGGTTGGGTGCGGCGATCAATGACAGGCTGAGCAGGGCGGCGGTGTAAAAATCGGTATCAAATGCCGCTCGACACGAACGGAGATAGGGAAGACCGGATAGCCTGTTGACTAAGCCGCCGCAGGCTCGATCGGGTCGAGTTGCGGCGTCTTCCGCGCCACGATTAAACACGCCGCGACAATCAGCATCGCACCGGCGATCGTCGGCCACCGCACGGCTTCGTTGAAGAACATCCAGCCAAAGAGTATGGCCCAGAGAAAGCCGCTATATTCGGTGGTCGCGAGGATCTGCGCCTCGGCGCGGGCATAGGCCCAACTGAGCAGAAGGAGCGACAACACCGCGAGGACCGCGGCGCCGAGAATATGCGGGGCGTGCTCGCCGCTGGGCACTGCAAGAAACCAAGGCGCACCGAGCGCGAGGATCAACGCGACGAAGCCATTCTGGAAAAAGGCGATCTCCAGCGGCTCGGCCATCTTCGCCTGCCGCCGCGCGAGGATGAGATTATAGGCATAGAGCAAAGCCGACACGAACACCGCGCCGACCGCCCATAATGCCTCGGGCGCATAGTCGCCGCGCCCCAGCTTGCCTGCGACGATGACGATCACGCCGATGATTCCCAGAAAAGAGGCGATGATCGAACGCGCCCCGATGCGTTCGCCGAGGAAGATTGCTGCCATATACAGCGTTGCGAGCGGCGCAATGAAGGCGATAGCGATGGCCTCCGCCATCGGCAGCCGTGCGAGCGCCCAGAAGAAGCTGACCGCCATGCCCGCGACGAAGAGCGAGCGGACCGCGTGGATGCGCAGCGTCTTGGCGTCGGGCATCGCCGGACGCGTCGCAAAATAGAGCGCGCCGCTGAGAATCGATCCGGCGCCGGTGCGCCAGAGGACGGCGTTATAGGCGCCGAGTTCGATCGACAGCCCCTTCATCAGCACGTCCATCGCCGAAAAGGTCGCGATGCCCGCGCAAGCGATCAGGAAGGGGATGAGGGGAGAGGCCGAATCGGGGCGCATGGCACGCCTCTAGCGGAGGGGTTCTCCCTTGCACAATGAAACGAAGGCGCGCAGCATCGCGGCGGGTCATTGGGTGGAGTGGGCAATGACGAAACCGAGCAAATTTGCGCATGTCGTCTATATGACGCGTCGCTATGACGAGATGATCGCCTGGTACCAACGGGTGTTCGAGGCCGAAGTCGTGCATCAGGATCCGGCGCTCGCGTTCCTGACCTATGACGACGAGCATCACCGTTTCGCCTTTGCCAACCTCGAGCTGCTGAAGCCCGGCGGCGACGGCGGGCGCGGCGACGTCGGGGTCAATCATGTCGCCTATACGTTCGCCAGCGCGGGCGACCTGATGGACGTTTACAAGCGGCTAAAGGCGGACGGGATCAGGCCTTATTGGCCGATCCATCACGGGACGACACTGTCGCTCTATTACGCCGATCCCGACGGCAACCGGATGGAGTTCCAGGTCGATCATGGGACCGTTCCCGATGCCGTCGCCTATATGAAGAGCGAGGCGTTTGGCGGCAATCCGGTCGGGATCGAATATGATCCCGACGCACTGCTGGCCCGTTATGAAGCGGGAGCCGGCGAGGCGGAACTGATGCGGATGCCCATCGGGCCGCCATCGGAGATTCCCGGGGCGCACGGGCTGACCGTCTAGCGGAAGGTCGCCATTCGCTGCGCCGTGCTCAGTAGATAATATATCCCTCAGCCAGATGGTCGGCTAACCAGATTTGGCCGCATTCGAATGGGCCTTCCTCCGAATGAAGGATCAATTTTTGGCCGTCGTTCAAATTCAAAGAAAGGCGGAGCGGCGTTACATCGAGCGATGTGACGACCTTGGCGATCAAGCGGTGGAGAAGAAGTGGCTGGCCCGCATGGGCCGTGCAGTCGTAAAGATAACAGTCGCCGTTGTCGGTTACATGCTCGAAATCATAGTCAATATGAATTCTACCGCCATTCCAAAACAGGATCTGGACGGAGCTAGGGTCGAGGCAAATCTGCCCAATCTCTTTCCCGATCAGAAAATTCAGATCGGCAGATGTCGGAAACGGATGCATCGTTCGTTCCTAACCGATTACCGAAACGTTGCTTGCCCCGCGCCGTCGATGTTGAGCTTTTGCCCCGAGCAATAGCTGTTTGCATCGCTGACGAACCACACAACCGCGGCGGCGACGTCGGCGGGGACGGCGACGCGGCCGAAAGGCATTTTGGCGTCGAGGTGATGGATGTCGGCCTCGCCGGTGATCGCGCGCGACAGCTTTTCGCCCATGTCGCTGACGGTGAGCGCGGGGGCGACGATGTTGACGCGGACGCCGTTTGCGAGCTCCTCCTTGGCGAGAGTCAGCGCGAGGGCTTCGCCCGCCGCCTTCGCCATCGTGTAGGGGGCGCCGTTGGGCGAGTTTACATAGGTCGCGATGCTGGAAATGACGATGATGTCGCTACGGGCGTGGTTGCGCAGTTGCGGCAGCGCGAGGCGCGACAGGCGGTGCGGGCCGGCGGCGTGGACGGCGAAGAGTTTGTCGACTTCCTCGGGGCTGGTGTCGGCCACGGACAGCCCGCGGCTGGCGATGCCGGCGTTGTTGACGAGGATCGACATGGGGCCGAAGTCGGCCTCGATCGCAGCGACCATCGCGGCGCAGGCCGCTTCGTCGGTGACCGACGCCTGATAGGCTTTCGCCTTGCGGCCCAGCGCCTCGATCGCGGCGACGGTTTCGGCGGCGGCTTCTTCGCCGCGCGTATAGTTGACCGCGACGTCGGCGCCTGCCCGCGCCAGCCCGATCGCGATGCCGCGCCCGATCCCGCGCGAGGCGCCGGTGACGAGCGCGACGCGCCCCGCAAGCTGCATCTCGGCCATGTCTCTCTCCCTAATTCATCAGTTCATTATAGATGTCGTCGTCGCTGCGGCTGGCGGCGTTGCGCCATTTGGGGGCGGCCTTGCGGTTGAGGACGGTGCCGTTCGCATCGAGGATTGCGACGGTCGGGGTGCCCTTGATCCGGAAGCGGAAGCGTTTCGCCACTTCGGGATTGCGGCCCCAGCCCTTTACATGCGGCATGCCGATGTCGGCGTAGACGATCTCGTAGCGGTCGCGGACGGGCGCGAAGCGGTCGGTGGCGATGAGGTTGGCGAGCCAGGCGCTGTCATGGCAGCCGCCGGTGCCCATGATGAGGAGAACGGTTTTGCCCGATTGCCTTGCCGCGGCGAGCGCGGCGTCGATCGCGGGCATCGGGTCGGCGATGAAGGCGGTGCTTTTATACGCATTCTCGACGCCCGGGAGCGTTCGCGTTTCCGCGGCGGCAGCGGGCGCGAGCGTCAGCAGCACGGCGAGAGCGAAGGCGATCGGGCGTATCATGTGCCGACGATAGGTTTTGCATGACGTTTCCGTCAACGTAAGATAGCCTTGGCTTCATGAGCTGGGAAAAAGAAGTGGGCGAACTCGCCGCGCGCCGCGCGATGGCCGAGAAGATGGGCGGCGAGGAAAAGGTCGCGCGGCAGCATAGTCGCGGCAAGATGGACGCACGCGCGCGACTGAACGCGATCGTCGATCCGGGCAGCTTTCGCGAGATCGGCAAAATTGCGGGGCGCGGCAAATATGGCGCCGACGGCGAGCTGGAAAACCTCGCGGCAAGCAATTTCATTTTCGGGCGCGCGAATGTGGGCGGGCGGCCGGTTGTCGCCTCGGCCGACGATTTCACGGTGCGCGGCGGCGCGGCCGATGCGGCGCTGCACAGGAAGTTCGTCCAGTGCGAGGCGATGGCGCATGAATATCGCCTGCCGCTGATCCGCATGATCGACGGCACCGGCGGCGGCGGATCGGTCAAGACGCTCGAGGATATGGGCTATACCTATATCCCGCATGTGCCCGGCTGGGGCGAGATTATCGCGAACCTTGATACCGTGCCGGTAGTAGCGCTGGCGCTCGGGCCGACCGCGGGGCTGGGCGCGGCGCGGGTGGTGGCGAGCCATTACAGCATCATGGTGCGCGGGCTGTCGCAGCTGTTCGCGGCGGGGCCGGCGGTGGCGGCGGCGATCGGCGACACATTGGACCGCGAGGAGCTGGGTGGGACCGACGTCCATACGCGCAACGGGGTCGTCGACGACGAGGTTGCGAGCGAGGCCGAGGCGTTTGCGGCGGCACGGCGGTTTTTGTCGTACCTGCCGTCGTCGATCCATGATCGGGCCTTGCGGGCAGAATGCAGCGATCCGGTCGATCGGCGAGAGGAGAGCCTGTTGTCGGCGGTGCCGCGCGAGGCGAAGCAGGTTTATTCGATGCGGCGCATTGCCGACGCGGTGTTCGACCGGGGCAGCTTTTTCGAGATGGGCGCGCGCTGGGGGCGGGCGGTGATTACGGCGTTCGCGCGATTGGACGGCTGGCCGGTCGCGGTGCTCGCGAGCGATCCCAGCTATCTTGGCGGGTCGTGGGACGCGAAAACGAGCGAGAAGGCCGAGCGGTTCGTGAAACTGGCCGACCAGTTCCGGCTGCCGATTGTGCACCTCGTCGACAATCCGGGCTTCATGATCGGCGGCGAGGCCGAGCGGACGGGGACGATCCGTTACGGGGTGCAGGCGATGAACGCGATCTATCGCGCGACGGTGCCGCTCGCGTCGGTGGTGGTGCGCCGCGCTTACGGGATCGCGGGCAGCGCGATGTCGAACGCCGAGCGGTTCCAATATCGCTTCGCCTGGCCGTCGGGCGACTGGGGCAGCCTGCCGATCGAGGGCGGGGTTGAGGTCGCGTACAAGAGCGAGCTGGAAGCGGCCGAGGATCCGGCGGCGCATCTGGAGGCGATCCGCGAGCGGCTCAATCGCGTGCGCTCGCCGTTCCGGACGGCGGAAAAATTCGGGGTCGAGGATATTATCGACCCGCGCGATACGCGGCCGCTGCTATGCGAATTT
>Ga0209024_1002251_pt1 | contig 11843 bp, 13 predicted proteins | sample AutmiccommunBRH5_FD_187380 | JGI IMG/M metagenome (GOLD analysis project Ga0209024, IMG submission 187380) | Deep subsurface microbial communities from Mt. Terri, Switzerland - Autotrophic microbial communities BRH/5 (SPAdes) (version 2) | ecosystem: Environmental > Aquatic > Deep subsurface >...
GCCCGGTTCCATCACCGTGCCTGTCCGCGAATAACCGTTGCGCACCAGATAGGCGATCATCGCTTCGATGTTCACCGCCTTTCCCGTGCGGGCGGTAAAGCTGTTTTCCGCCAGACCAGCTTTCGCCGGCACCCGCTGCAGAGCTGCATTAACGGTAGTCAGGATAACGAGATTATCAAGTTTCGCGCCAGGCTCGCTGAGCCGGTGCAACGCCGCCATGCGCCTGCTGCTAAGATCAGGGTTAGGCGACACCCGGTCATAGGGTAAACCGTCCCACGCGGGAAATTCCAGCACCTCCACAGAAGGCGCAAAAAACGCCAACGCCTCCGCCAATGCCGCGGCGCGGGATGCATCGCGGGCAATATGCAGCACGCAGCTCCCTGTTCGCGCCATTTCGCCAAGCAACAGCGCGTCATACCCCTCCGGAACGCCGGAAACTGTTATCCGGCCTTTGCGGTCTATAATATTATTACTTATTTTCAACTATTTATACGCTATATTTAAATTTCAACATCATCTGCATGACCGGAGTGTTTTCCTCTTCCGGCAGGGGCTCGCTACCACTTAGCCAGGCATAGAGATAGGGGTCCTCGATATCCAGAATCCGCTCAAACTGGCTTAGCTGTTCGGGGCTAAAATCTTTCAGGTTCTGATCAGCAAAACTGCCCATGAGCAGATCCACCTCCCGCATGCCCCGATGCCAGGCGCGAAATTTGAGCCGCTTGCGCCGTATGTCCTGCTCGCTTTGTTCCGCCATTACCCGCCCTTCGCCGACGCCAAATTGCCGGGCCAGCAGATACTGACCCGGTTGTCTCATTTTGATATAATAGTAGCCTTATATTCACTCAATTGGAATCGCTTGTTCGAATGCGGCCCGAAATCCTGTTTCCACTGTTCGCGCCGGTCAGCAGCCTTTCCGGCGTCGGCCCCAAGAACGCCAAACTGATAAGTCAGCTTGCAGGACCGCATGCTGTTGATCTGTGCTGGCATCTGCCGGGCGGGGTCATCGATCGCCGTTTCCGCCCGACACTGGCGGAGTTAACGCAAATCCATGACGGGACTATTGTCACCCTTACCCTGCGGGTCTGGACGCATGAACCATCGGCCAGCAAGCGCACCCCCTACCGGGTCCGCTGTACTGATGGCAGCGGTGGTGAAATCACACTGGTCTTCTTTCATGCGCGGCCGGATTATCTGCTACGCGTTCTGCCGGAAGGGGCTATCCGCGTGGTAAGCGGCAGACTGGAACATTATCGCGACACGCTGCAAATCACCCATCCCGATTATATTCTCGCCGAAGAAGAAGCCGCCGCACTGCCGGAGGTGGAACCGGTTTATCCGATGACCGCCGGTCTCAGCCCCAAGACCCTGGGCAAGGCAATCCGGGGGGCGCTGTCCCATGCGCCGCGGCTTCCTGAATGGCAGGACGGGCCCTGGCTGCGCAAAAACAACTGGCCTGGCTGGTATGAAAGTTTGCTGGCGGTACATAAACCCACAACAGGTGACGACCTCACCGCGACGCACCCTGCCCGTATGCGGCTGGCTTATGATGAACTGCTGGCCAATCAACTGGCGCTGATGCTGACACGGCGTGCCATGCGCCGCCAAACGGGCCAAAAAATTGCCGGTGACGGGCGGCTGCGGGACAGGCTGATTGCCGCCCTGCCCTTCCGGCTCACCCCATCGCAGATCGTGGCGCTGGCGGAAATTTCCGGCGATATGGCCAGCGCCGGGCGTATGTTGCGCCTGCTGCAAGGCGATGTGGGCAGCGGCAAAACCATTGTTGCTCTGCTCAGTATGCTGATTGCCGTTGAAAATGGCGGTCAGGCCGCAATGATGGCGCCAACAGAAATTCTCGCACGCCAGCATTATGCCGTGATTGCGCCGTTGTGTGAGGCCATTGGAGTCAAGACCGCTTTGCTGACCGGGCGGGACAAGGGCAAGGCGCGCGAAGCCCTTCTGGCCGGATTTGCCGATGGAGATATACCCATTATTATGGGCACCCACGCGCTGTTTCAGGATGACGTGGTGTTTCACGATTTGCAAATGGCGGTAATTGATGAACAGCACCGCTTCGGCGTGCACCAACGGTTACTCTTGTCGGAAAAAGGTGTTCGCACGGTGGATACCCTGGTGATGAGCGCAACTCCCATTCCCCGCACACTTACCCTGACAGTCTATGGCGACATGGATACGTCCCGGCTGCTGGAAAAACCTCCCGGGCGTACGCCGGTGGACACCAGGGTATTGCCGCTGGCGCGCACGGACGACGTTATTTCCGGGTTGCGCCGCGCCATTGACGGCGGGGCGCAGGCCTTCTGGATTTGCCCGCTGGTGGAAGAATCCGAATTGATAGATGCAGCCGCAGCGCAAGAACGTCACGCCGCGTTGCGCGAAATTTTTGGCGATTGCGTAGGCCTTGTGCATGGCCGTATGAAAGCGGCCGAAAAAGACAAGGCCATGGATGATTTTGTGAACCAGCGCACCAGTATCCTTGTGGCGACCACGGTCATTGAAGTGGGCGTGGATGTGCCCAACGCGTCCATCATGATCATTGAACATGCCCAGCGTTTCGGCCTGGCGCAATTGCATCAGCTCCGCGGCCGCGTGGGCCGCGGGGCGCGCGCTTCCACCTGCATGTTGCTATACCAGGCCCCGCTCGGCGAAATGGCCAAAGCGCGGCTGCGAATTTTGCGCGAAACCGACGACGGCTTCCGCATCGCCGAAGAGGATTTGCGCCTGCGCGGCGCCGGCGAAGTGCTGGGCGTCAAGCAAAGCGGCATCCCGGAATTCCGCCTCGCCGACCTCACTACCCACGGTGCGCTACTGGACGTGGCCCGCGACGATGCCCGCATGATCGCCGGTCAAAACCCGGAACTGAAAGGCGAACGCGGCGAGGCGCTGCGCATCCTGCTGTACCTGTTTGAGCGCGACGCGGCCGTGAAATATGCACGGGCTGGGTGAGGGCGTACGATAAAGCGGTAACGCCCTCGTTTACCTATTTACTATTTCGAATAGCACCCGCAGTGCGCATAAGTTATACTCGGCCAATGTTTAATCGTGATTCCGCAATATCATTTGAAATCAAAGACCCAGATGATCCTGCTCAAGAGCATCGGATTTCATCAATATTAACGCTTGGTGGCCAGTTGCTAATTTTTAGCCATATCGGCATATTCCAAGTGCTAACAGCAGATACCATCGATCCAATAAAAGCGTCCCCTGATACCCGCCATTCTTATGAAAAGATATATTCAGTAGGTACAAATAATGGACTGGTCGCACGGACGATCATTCAGTTCAACGAGGTATTAAGTCTGGCAATTCAATCTACCCAACACAAGGAAGCACTTCTTCTGCGCGTGTGGGATTGTACGAAGCTATTGCTGGAGTGTGAAAAGTCACTGTACCACATTTATAAAAACACTATGGATCTGATGTCCAAATGCGACCAAATTATTGAGGCAAACAAAAGCAAGCACAGTATCCCAGCACTACCTAAAGTTCCTGACCTTAATACTCACGTCTCTAACTTTTTTATGAATGGAAAGCGGCTACTCGAGGAGACTCACAGATTTCTGAATGAGTTTTTTGGAATGCCATATGACGAAAAAACTGCTGCGCATTTTGATAAGCATCGGTTGTGGATCAAAGAAAATCTTGGTGAACAACACCCAATACATCAATTATTATCTGATGATGAACACTGGATAAGGATTGTCTCTGAATGCAGTAATGCAATAAGGCACCCGGAGAATGGTCAGAAAGTGGAGGTTGAAAATATATCTCTTAAGCCAGGAAATAAGTTTTCAGCACCGGTGTGGAAGTATAATCTTAGCAAAAAAAAATTGGGTGCGCAGGACTTCCTCACCGATATAATCGATAATTTCGGAGTTTATCAGTACAATATGGCAACTTTCTTTGAAGAGATACTGCTGCTCTCAATACAGGATACACTCAAGGATAACCCCCTTCTGGCTCTCTATAAGAAATCTGCCGAACATATATCTCCAAACTGCCCAGTAATGTATGAGATCAGTTTAAGGAGTAATGGATAAAATAGTACGTTACCCTTTAATCCTGACCCTTTATTGTCATAAAAATTAGCGGCCCCCATTTATAGCGGCTATTCAAACAGCGGCGCGAGTTTGGCCAGAACCTCGTCCATAATGTGGCGGGGAACGGTTTCGAGTTTTTTGCCTGCGCGGGCTTTCAGGTCGAGGGCGCGGGGCTGGTCGCAGCGCACGGCGCCGGTTGTTTTGGTGCCCGCCCCTATCAGGGAAACCGCAAACCCCGCCATGCGCGCAAAGTTTCCGCCGCTGGTAACCGGCAGCACGATGGGGACGCCGGTGAACCTGTTGAATTTGCCCGGAGAGACGATCAATACCGGGCGCCTGCCCTGCTGTTCATGGCCTGCCGCAGGGTCAAGCGAGACGAGATAGATATCGCCCCGTTGCATCAGATGATCTCACGGCCCACCGTTGGCGCATCGATCCAACCGCGCTCTTCTGCGCTGCGCTTTTTCGCGTCACATTGCGCAAGTAACTCGTCAAGCGAGTAACGGGGCCCGCGTTGCATTTCGACGAGCAGTTTACCTGACTTAATGCTTAATTCGACGGGGGAATCCGTTGTCATCTCGAGTGCATCGAGAAGTGCGGGCGGGATTGCCAGCATGACCGATCCGCCGACCTTGCGCAGGCGCGTTTCGTGCGGCATTGCGTATCTCCTTCAGGCATGCCTACATAAGTTATACTTTAATATAACTTATTCTACGGCTGCATGCAAGCCATAATTGCATGATGACAGCCATGATGATTACTTCCCTGTCCATTTCGGCACCACCAGCCCCATGGAGATGACCATCTTCACGGCTTCTTCCACGCTCATATCCAGGTTGAGGATGTCGCTGCGGGGTACGAAAAGCAGAAAACCGGAGGTGGGGTTTGGCGTGGTTGGAACATAGACACTGATGACGGCTTCCTGTGTACGCGCCTGCACCTCTCCCATCGCATCTCCCGTAATGAAACAGATGGTCCACATGCCCTTGCGCGGATATTCAATCAACGCCGCCTGGCGGAAACTTGCCCCCGAGGGCGTCGTGACGGTTTCCAGTATCTGCTTTGTGGCGTTGTAGACGCCGCGCATGATAGGCATGCGGGCCACCAGGCGCTCGCCATATTCCAGCAGGGTCTTGCCAAAAAAATTGGCTGCCAACGCCCCCAGAAGGGTCAGCGCCACCAGCATAATGATCAGGCCCAGGCCAGGAAAACTGAAGTGAACATAGTTTTCCGGATTATAGGCCTCGGGAATGAGCGGCTTGACCGAGCGGTCCACAAAGGAAACAAAAGCCCAGGTCACATAGAGCGTCACGCCGATGGGTGCTGTAACGACAACGCCCGCCAGAAAATAATTTCGCAACCGCCACACAATGCCGTGCCTGGGGGGCGGGGTTAATGTGTCCGGGTCAAATGCAGCCTCGACCGGCGATGTGGGAGCGGAATCATTATTATCCATGGACCGACTATATGACGCGAATTGGTGTTTGTGGAAAGCATCTATGTATGCGGTCGACGGCGCGCCAAATATGGCCTAAATTTCCCGGATGAAACGGATTTTTTTATACGTGCTGGCAAGTCTGGCAATCATCGCAGGCATTGTTTATGCCTTCCGCAAGGAAATTTTCATTTTCGCGATTACTCCCGGCACATCGTTTGCCGAGAGCCCATCTCCACCCACGCCAGATTACGCCCTGTCTCAAAATTGGGCTTCCCTGCCTGGCCGGGAAGACAGTGTGGATGCGGTTACGGTGGGAACTGAGGGAGGCGACGCCCAGGCAAACGCCCGGACCGATGTATTTTTTGTGCACCCGACCACGCATTACAGCCGGAGCGGGTGGAATGCCGCCGTCGATGATCAGACCATAAACCAAAGAACCGAAAACGGCGCATTGCGGCACCAGGCAAGCCTATTCAACGGCTGCTGCCGAATTTATGCGCCGCGTTATCGTCAGGCGGCGCTTGCTGCATTTGTTGATACTGGAGGCAATGGCATTCCAGCCCTTGAGCTGGCCTATACGGATATCAAGGCCGCATTTGAATATTATATGGCGCATTATAATCAGGGGCGGCCGTTTATCTTGGCGGGGCACAGTCAGGGCGCGCGGCATGGCATCCGGATTCTGGCGGAGGAGATCGAGGGCAAACCATTTGCTGCGCACATGGTTGCCGCCTATTTGGTTGGATATCCCCTAAAACTGACGGCGGGGGGCCAGCCGTTCGAACGAACGGAGTTGTGTAAAACGGCGACGCAAACAGGATGCGTCGTCAACTGGAATACCGCCCTTGAGGGGGGCGATACGCAAAAATTCCGCCCGGTAATTGATCTGAGCCTCGGTATGCCGGAGGTGCAACGCACTGCGAACGGGGCGCAGGTGTGTATCAATCCGCTTAACTGGTCCGTGAATGGCGCAGCGGACGCCGAATTGCATTTGGGCGCGCTCCCTTTTGCCCGCGATCCAAACACGCCGCTTGGTCCACTGCACAAAAACCTGATTCGCGCACGTTGCGAGGCCGGATATTTATTTGTTAGTGATCCCGGAGAGGAGTTTCAGCGTCTTGTGATGCCCGGCGGCAATTACCACAATTATGATTATAATTTGTTCTACATGAATATTCGCGAAAATGCGATTGCGCGCAGCCGCGCGTTTGTGGAAAAATCCATCACGCCCTGAGCGTGTCCGTGCCGGTGAAATAAAGCTCGGCAATTTTTCCATCACCAAGTATGGAATTGATCACCGCCAGCAAACGGGCGCGCAGTGCTTCCATGTCCACGTCATCGGCGCCCGAGTTTTCTTTTGCAAACAGATAGCTCTCCCGGAGCAAAGCGTCATTAACTCGAGGAAGGTCATGGATAACCGCCTCGACGTCGGCTTCAGGCGCCGTCTCAAGACTGAGTTTCAAAATCACATATTTCGTAACCCGGCTTCCTCTGAGGATCGGTATCAGAAGCGGAATTAGCGGCACCAGGCTTATTTCTGGTCCGCCCTCACCTTCTCCTTCCTCGGCCGGGGCCGAATTGGCACGCGCCTCGTGGTACGGCAAAGCACTCATTAACAGCGCTACGGCGACCAGGAATTTCAGGATATGTTTCATGCGGGCGCTTTTCGCATACAGCGCCTTAATAACAGGTTTAGCGCGCTAAAAATGCCGGTAACCGGGGCGCTTCAGCGATATTGACTGACCCTTCTGATCGGCAAAAACAACACCCTTGCCTAACACGATCCGGCCTATCCGTGTAATTTTATCACCTGTCGTACGCCCTAGGGCCGCCAGGAGCGGTCTGTTGCTGGACGGTGCGGTGAACAATAATTCATAGTCATCGCCGCCGCTGATCAGATCCGCGATGGATACAGCCCGTAAATCAAGAGCCGCCGCCGCCCCATCCGATAGGGGGATTTTTGAAAGCTGAATTTCCGCGCCTACCGCCGAGGTCTGCACGACATGGCCAAGATCGGCGGCCAGCCCGTCAGAAATATCGATTGCCGCATGTATCAGTCCCGCGAGTTCCTGCGCCAATCGATTACGCGGTTGCGGCAGCAGATAACGCGCCAGCAGAAATTCAGCATGCGTTGACGATAGCCCTGGAATCGCGCCGTCACGCCGTACAATCAGGCCAAGCGCTGCATCGCCAATCGTACCCGTTACATAAATATCGTCGCCAATTTGCGCACCCGCGCGGCGCACCATCTGGCCATGTGGCGTCCAGCCCATGGCGGTCAGTGACAAACACATGGGACCATCTGTGGCGGTGGTATCCCCACCGAGCAGGTTAATGCCGAACTCGGCCTGATCCTGCGCCAAACCGGCGGCAAAATCGCGCAACCACGGCATTGTCACGCCGCGCGGTAAGGCGATAGTCAGAATGTAGCCGTGCGGCGCCGCCCCTTTGGCGGCAAGATCGGACAAATTCACCCGCATCAGTTTGCGCGCAATCATATCCGGCGCATCGTCCGCAAAAAAATGCACCCCGGCGACCATCATGTCTGCGGTAACCACCAGATCCTTTCCGGCGAGCGGCGCTATGACTGCGGCATCGTCTGTCAGGCCGAAGCTGTTTGGATCGGCTTTGGCAAGTGGCGCAAAAACTCCCGCGATCAGCGCAAATTCATCGGAAGGGTGATCAGCGTTGTGGCTCATGACTGCCAAAGGACTGGGGACGCACGATCCGCGCAACCTTGTCCAGAACGCCGTTTGCGAATCCCGATTCATCACCAGAAAAAAACGCATGCGCAATATCGATATATTCGCTAAGCACGACCTTTACCGGAATGTCCGTACGCGCCATAAGTTCAAATGTCGCGGTGCGTATCAAGGCGCGCAATGTGGCGTCAAGACGCGGCAGCGCCCAGTCCTGGCTGACTGTGCGGGCCACAAGGGGATCTATTTCCAGTTGACGCGAAACCACGCCGCGCACAAGTTCCGCAAACATTTTCTGGTCGGCGGCTAAATACTCTTCACCGTCAATTTCATGGCCAAAGCGCTCACTCATGAATTCGAGTATCACCGTATCCACATCGGCGCCGCTTAGTTCCATTTGATACAGCGCCTGCACGGCGGCCAGGCGGGCGGCAGAACGCCCGCTGCGTCTTGACTGCGGGGCTGCTGCAGCTCCAGGCGGAATAATTGGCACTGTCATTATCATCCTATGCCAAATTTACGGCGTAATTGAACCATGGAGAGGCAGGCTTGTGCAAACTCGCCGCCTTTATTTTTATCTTTAACAGAAGCACGGGACATCGCCTGCGCCTCATTCTCGACAGTCAGGATTCCGTTGGCCAGGGCGACACCATGGTTAATCGATAGATCCATCAGGCCGTGCGCAGATTCCGCACAGATGGTTTCATAATGGGTTGTCTCGCCGCGGATGACACAGCCCAGGGCGATATATCCATCGTACCGCGGGGCCTGCGTCTGGTGGTTCCGCCCCTCAATGGCGAAGCGTATGGCGCCTGGTATTTCAAAGGCGCCGCTTACTTCGTAGCGGTCATAGGTTGCGCCTTGCTTTTCAAGCTCCGACACCACGCCTTGCAAAAGCGCATCAGAAATATGTGCGTAAAAGCGCGCTTCAACAATCATAATATGAATCGGACCGGCCATGACTAATCAATCTTTCGGCGTAATGTGCATGACGTCGGCAATCTTTAGTCCATAGCCTTCCAGCCCGATAATGTGCTTGTTGGCGGTGTTGGAAAGTAGCGTCAGTTCTTTCACGCCAAGATCGACGAGTATCTGTGCGCCTACGCCATAATCGCGCAATTCCCGCACGCCGCCTTTGCGGCCACGCATCAGAATATCAGAAACAATAGTCGCCTTGGTGTCGCGGATCAGCACGATCACCCCGCGCTCCAGCTTAGAAATCATTTCCATGGCCCCGTGCAGCATACCGGTATGGCCGCTTTTGGCGCCCAGCAGATCATCAAACACATTGATGGCGTGCATGCGCACGGGAACCGGATCCGGACCCGAAATGTCCCCCTTTACCAGAGCGATATGTTCGGCATATTCCACAACATTGATATAGACATACAGCTTGAATTCGCCGCCAAACATGGTGTCGATATCGGTTTCGACGGCGCGGTGAATGATACGGTCATAGCGGCGGCGATAGGCAATCAGATCGGCAATCGTCGCGACTTTCAGGCCGTGGGTTTGCGCAAAGCCAACCAGGTCCGGCAACCGCGCCATGGTGCCGTCTTCGTTCATGATTTCACAGATGACGCCGGCAGGGTTCAGTCCCGCCAGCCTGGCCATATCGACCGCCGCCTCGGTATGACCAGCGCGCACCAGAACGCCCCCGTCGCGCGCCATTAGCGGAAACACGTGTCCTGGCGTTACGATGTCCGGAGCGCCCTTTGTCGGGTCGATCGCGACTGCAATTGTGCGTGCACGGTCATGCGCCGAAATACCGGTGGTCACCCCTTCCCGTGCTTCGATGGAAACTGTAAAGGCCGTTTGGTGGCGCTCCTGATTATTGGACGCCATCAGCGGAATGCCCAGTTCCTTAATCCGCTTGCCAGTCATGCTGAGACAGATAAGCCCCCGGCCATGTTTAGCCATGAAATTAATCGCGTCGGGCGTTGCCATTTGCGCAGGAATAATCAGATCGCCTTCATTCTCGCGATCTTCGTCGTCCACCAGAATGAACATGCGGCCATTGCGCGCGTCTTCGATTACATCCTCGATGGGCGAGAGAAATTCCAGCAATTCTTCATGGGTTTGCTTACCCGTCATTACGTCAGACATTTAAGGCTCCACCTGTACCAGCCGGGCGACATAGCGTGCGACTGTGTCCACTTCAATATTGACCTGATCACCCACACCAAGCTTGCCAAAGGTCGTTGCCTGTTGCGTATGGGGAATAATGTTAACGCCGAAACTTCCGCTCTCGTGATTTTCAACTACTTCGTTTACCGTCAGGGATACCCCGTCCAGCGCCACGGAACCCTTTGGGGCAATATAGCGCAACAGGTCACGCGGCGGCTCAAATGTATAGCGAATACTGTCGCCCTCGGGACGGATCGCCGCAATACGGGCCATGCCATCCACATGGCCGCTGACAATATGCCCGCCAAGCTCGTCGCCCACCCTTAGTGGACGTTCGAGATTAATGGCGTCACCCGGCTTGCAGGCCTTAAGATTGGTGCAATTCATGGTCTCGGCCGAAGCATCGACCGCAAACCAGGCCGCGCCATCCGGGGCGCGCCCCTTGTCGACGACGGTCAGGCACACGCCCGAACACGCGATCGACGCGCCGATCTCCACCCGCTCAACCGGATAGGCAGTCCCGATTACCATACGGGTATCGCCGCGCCGTTCAATGGCGCGTATCGTTCCGACGTCTGTGACTATTCCTGTAAACATGATCTATTCTTAAGCCTGTCTGCGATAGGTTTCCACAACATCATGGCCTAAATGGCGTATGGATTCACGCAAATAGACTGGCGATTGTGCAAGATGGTTAAGGCCAAGCGGGCCGATGGCCCCCAATCCGTCGTCCCCAATCAGTTTTGGGGCCCGGAACCAGACGATCTGATCAACCATATTCGCCTGTAACATGGACGCGATCAGCGCCGAACCACCCTCTATCAGTAGCCGGGTAATGCCACGTTCCGACAGGGCGTTTAGCATGGCGGCACTATTCAACATACCGTTTCCGCCGGATATGATTTCAATGACTTCCACCCCAGCGTCTCGAAAGGCCTGTTTACGCAAGGGGTCGCCATCGGGCCGGGTCAGCAGCCAGACGGGGATGGTGTGCGCGCTTTGAACCAGCTTTGAAGTCAATGGCAGACGCATACGCCCATCCGCAACAATCCGCACGGGCGAGGCTTGCGCCAGACCCGGCAGACGGCAGTTCAATTCCGGATCATCCGTTATCGCGGTGGTGCCGCCAACGAGTATGGCGTCATGTTCCACGCGCAAAAAATGCCCGTGAGCGCGCGCCGCGTCGCCCGTGATCCATCTGCTTTCACCGCTGGCGGTGGCGATTTTGCCGTCCAGCGTACTGGCGATCTTCACCGTCACCAACGGCAGATTTTGTACGATCCGCGAAATAAACCCCGCATTCAGTCGCGCGGCCTGCTCCGCACACAGACCAATATCAACTGTGATTCCTGCGTTACGTAATTTCTCAAACCCCTGCCCCGCCACGCGCGGATCCGGATCGGAAATTGGCGCCACAACCCGCGCAATACCCGCCGCGATCAGCGCATCGGCGCAGGGCGCGGTTTTACCCCGATGTGCGCACGGCTCCAGACTGACATAGGCGGTGGCGCCTTTTGCCGC
>Ga0209024_1002252_pt1 | contig 11839 bp, 13 predicted proteins | sample AutmiccommunBRH5_FD_187380 | JGI IMG/M metagenome (GOLD analysis project Ga0209024, IMG submission 187380) | Deep subsurface microbial communities from Mt. Terri, Switzerland - Autotrophic microbial communities BRH/5 (SPAdes) (version 2) | ecosystem: Environmental > Aquatic > Deep subsurface >...
ATCGACATAGCTGAACAGCGACCCGCTCGTCTCGTCCACCCCGCGCATCATCACCCCCGACCTTACCGTGTCGAGGGTGAATCATGTTCTCAAACCGCTGTCGAGGCGGGACTATTTCAGCAGCCTGCTAGGATGCTAACGCGTATTGTCTCAGCTTGAAGTGACCGGTGGATGCGAACAACAATACTGCTGCTCGGCCTAATGCCCATTGTTCTCTTGATAGTCGGCCTGTTACGGCCCGAGCTTATGCTGGGTTCTGAGGCTTTGACTGCTTCAATGGTATGGTCTCTGGTCGGAGCCTTTTTCAGCTATCTGGGATTGTTAATGTCTTCATACGCACTGCTGGAAGTGAAGAGCCTTGCGAGTAGATACCTAACTAAGCAGAGATTGCCGGAAATCAAAAAGCAACTTGAGAAGATTACGAAAAGCCTTGCGAGCTTGGCCGAGGCGAGGCTCGTTGACATGCGAGGCGAACGCGTCATCAGCGAGTCGGCAGTTATGCTTAGACAAGCGAGAAAGACGCGGATATCGAGTCTGCTTCTGATTGTAAAAAGGGCAGAGGTTCATCATCGAGCAATGGAGCAAAAGCTTCAGAGTCAACTTGATCCTCTCGCTAAAGCGAACGATTTTGCCGAGTACTGGAATCTCTTCAGAACCTTGACTGAACTCACTGATGAGATTGAGGAACACAATAAAGGGGCACGGGCGAGTCTATGACTTACACTTTAGAGGATTGGCGTGCAGCCGTCACAAATCTCATTAAGAAGACCTCAAAGAAAGAAATTTCTTGGGAACTTACCGATGTGTTCTCAGTCGACGTTTGGACCGAGGTGGATCGCTCTTTTAGTTGTGATCTTAAAAATCGGACATATGTGGTTTCCGCAACTCGAAAGCGGCACTATCTTGATGAGGTGGAGTACTACTGGGAGCATGGCTTCAGTTTTAGTATCCATAAATTTGGTCTCGGGGGCTACATCAAACTAGCTTCTGCTCCAGAAGGGCTGAACGCGGTCGAGAGCCTATTCTCTCTTGCGGAAGCTAGCTACGCTTACTCGCAAAATGCACTTGGTGATCTTTTGGAGTAGCCCGGCAGGACGAGCGCCTAGACCTTCTCGTGTCCACTTTTCTCCTCACCCCAACTCCACCCACACCGGCACATGGTCCGAGGGCTTCTCCCGCCCCCGCACCTGCTTGTCGATCCCCGCCGCCGTCAGCATGTCGGCAGCCTGCGGCGTCAGCAGCAGGTGGTCGATGCGGATGCCGTTGTTCCGCTCCCAGGCCCCGGCCTGATAGTCCCAGAACGAGTAATGCCCCGGCCGCGGCTCGCGGGCGCGGAAGGCGTCGGTGAGGCCGAGGTTCAGCAGCCGCCGGTACGCCTCGCGCGTCTGCGGCAGGAACAGCGCGTCATCGGCCCAGAGCTCGGGTCGCGCGGCATCCTCGGGCTGGGGGATCACGTTGTAATCGCCGGCAAAGACCGCCGCCTCCTCGGTGGCCAGCACCTCGCGCACCCGGGCCTCCATCCGCGCCATCCAGGCCAGCTTGTAGTCGTATTTCGGCCCCGGCGCCGGGTTGCCGTTGGGCAGGTAGAGCCCGCAGACCCGCACGGCCCGGTCCCCCAGCACCACAGCCTCGATCCAGCGCGCCTGCACGTCCTCATCGTCGCCGGGCAAGCCGCGCCGCACATCCTCCAGCGGCAGCCGCGACAGCATCGCCACGCCGTTGAAGCCCTTCTGGCCGTGCGTTTCCACCCGGTAGCCCATGTCCTCGAAGATCTCCCGCGGGAAGCCCTCGTCCACCGACTTGATCTCTTGCAGCACCACCACTTCGGGCGTGGCCTCGGCCAGCCAGACCGGCAGCGCCTCGATCCGGGCCTTGATGCCGTTGATGTTGAAGGTCGCGATCTTCATGGGGGCCTCCGGGTTCTACCCTACGGGTTGTAGGGGCGCGGCGGGCAGGGGGCAAGGCGGCCTCAGCGGGCAGCCGCCAGCCACAGCGCATCGAGCGCGGCGAGTTCCGCAGGATCGAAGCGCTCCGCCTCCTCCCAATAGCGGCCCGAGGGCACGAGGTAATCCAGCGCCGCCTCGCGCGCCAGGGCGGCATCCGCGGCGGCCGGGTCATGGGGCAGGGGGCGCGCCTCCGCCAGCCCCGCAGGCACCGCCCGCGGAAAGGTCAGCCGCGAGGGCCCGTCCGAGAGGTTCACCAGCACGCAGCCCTGCCGCGCCGCGAGGATCGCCAGCCGGGTCGCCTTCGCCTCCAGCGATTGCAGGGTGATATCGGGGCGCAGCGGATCTGGCGTGCCGGTGCCGTAGAAATGCGTGGGGCCGGTCGCCGGGTAGTGCATGTCGCAGCCCAGGAACCCGATGCAGCGCGGCCGGTATTCGGCCAGCAGCCAATAGGCGGCGGTGAAGGCCATGGTCGCCCCGGCATAGACGAAGCCGCCATAGAGGTTCTGCGCGGGCACGAACTCGGCCTCGGTCACGATCCGCTGGCCCGCGGGCACCGGCATCCGCTCCGCCGGAAAGTCCCAGGGATGCACCAACTCATCCCAATCTGCCCGCACCCGCCAGGCATTGTTGATCGCGACGATCCGGTCGAACGGCGCGCGCCCCCAGCCCTCGCAGGCGGTGACACCGGGGCCGGAGCCAAGCAGCAGGATCGTGGTCATGGGATCGCCTCGTGGGAATGCCGCTCAGCTTTCGCGCGTCACCAGCAGCTTGTCGATGCGCATTCCGTCCAGGTCCACCACCTCGAAGCGCCAGCCGGCATGGCGGAAGCCCTCGCCAAGCGCGGGCAGGCGGCGCATCTCGTCCAGCACGAAGCCCGCGACCGTGTCGAAATCGCCCTCGGGCCGGCGCAGCGACAGGCGGTCGGCGAACTCGTCGATGGGCATCCAGCCGGCGACCAGCCAGGACCCGTCCGCCCGCTCGACCATCGCCGGCTCGTCGGCCTCGCCGTCCTCGAAGGTGCCGGTGATCGCCTCCAGCAGGTCCATCGGCGTCACGATCCCCTCGAAGTTGCCGTATTCGTCATAGACCAGCACCATATGCGCCGGGGACTGGCGCAGCTGCTCGATCACCACCGCCGCCCCGGCCACATCCATGACCACCGGCACCTCAGTGACCAGATCGCGCAGCGGCCCCGCCTCGGGTGTCCAGGCCAGCAGGTCGCGCGCCCGGATCACGCCGATGATCTCGTCCTCGCCGCCCTCGCGCACCGGCAGGCGCGAGCGGCGGGTGGCCCGGGCGCGCGCCAGCGTCTCGTCCAGCGGATCGCCAAGGTCGATGATGTCCACATCCCGCCGCCGGGTCATCAGCGCCCGGGCGGATCGGTCGGCCATCCGCATCACCCCGGCGATCATCTCGCGCTCGCCGGGCGCCAGCACCCCGGCCTGCTCGGCCTCGGCCATGATCATCCGCACTTCCTCATCGGTCATCCGGCTTTCGGTGACGCCGGACTGCCCAAGCAGCCGCAGCACCGACTTGCCCGACAGGTCGAGCACCCAGACCACCGGCGTCGTCACCCGCGCCACGATGGCCATGGCGGGGGCGATGCGGCTGGCCACGCCTTCGGGGTTGCGCAGCGCGATCTGCTTGGGCACCAGCTCGCCCACGATCAGCGACAGATAGGTGATGGCGGCAACCACAAGGCCCACGCCGACGGAGGAGGCCAGCGCCGGCGGCATCCCCGCCTCGGCCAGCGTGGCCGACAGGCGCAGCCCCAGCGTCGCCCCCGAGACCGCGCCCGACAGCACCCCCACCAGCGTGATGCCGATCTGCACCGCCGACAGGAACCGCCCCGGATGCTCCTGCAGCCGCAAGGCGACCCGGGCGCCGCGGCTGCCCGCCTCGGCCAGCACCCGCAGCCGCGCCGGCTTGGCCGAAACGATGGCAAGCTCCGACATCGCCAGCGCGCCGTTCAGCACCGTCAGCATCAGCACGATCAGCAGCTCGAAGATCATCGGGCCGCCCCCCAGGCCAAGGGCGCCACAAGGAAACCCCCGCCCGGCCGGAAGGCGGGCAGGGGTCTAGTTCGGCTGGGGTCTTCAGGGTCCAGGGTCACAGCGAGAAGCTGGTCCCGCAGCCGCAGGACGAACTGGCATTGGGGTTCTCGATCACGAACCGCGCCCCGATCAGCTCTTCGGAAAAGTCGATCACCGCGTTTTGCAGGAACGGCAGCGACACCGGATCGACCAGCACCTTCTGGCCCTCCGCCTCCAGCACCAGATCGTCCGGCGCAGGGTCATCAAGCCGGATGTCATACTGGAAGCCCGAACAGCCGCCACCTTCCACCGCGACGCGCAGGGCCTTGGCCCCGCCGCCCGCATTGATCTCGGCCAGCCGCGCGAAGGCGCGGGGCGTGACTTTGGGGGGCAATTGCAGGTCCATCGCGGCTAAATCCGTATCATTCCGGTGACATCCGTCATATAGGATGCCCGCAAAGGCCGGACAAGAACAGCCCTGCATTGCACGGGTCGAACCGGCATGTGCGATATACCAGAACCGGGGACCCATGCTTGCACCCTATGCCTGCCAGCCAGAGGCCAGCCGCGGCCGGCTGCACGATGAGAACATGTCCACCTTCCGCTCGCCCTTCCAGCGCGACAGGGACCGGATCATCCATTCCTCGGCCTTCCGGCGCCTGAAACACAAGACGCAGGTCTTCGTGGAGCATGAGGGCGATTACTACCGCACCCGCCTGACCCATACGATCGAGGTGGCGCAGGTGGCGCGCACCATCGCCGGGCAGCTGGGGCTCAACACCGATCTGGCAGAGGCGGTGGCGCTGGCCCATGACCTTGGCCACCCGCCGTTCGGCCATACGGGTGAGGATGCGCTGGCGCTGTTGATGGCGCCCTATGGCGGCTTCGATCACAACGCGCAGGCGCTGCGGATCGTGACGCGGCTGGAACGGCATTACGCCGATTTCGACGGGCTGAACCTGACCTGGGAGACGCTGGAGGGCATCGCCAAGCACAACGGCCCCGTCACCGGCCCCCATGCCAGCGGCAGCCACGCGGTCGGCAGCGGGCCGCTGCCCTATGCGCTGGCCGAGGTCAATGCGCTCTGGGACCTGGACCTCGCCACCTTCGCCTCGGCCGAGGCGCAGGTGGCGGCGGTGGCCGACGATGTCGCCTACAACCACCACGACCTGCATGACGGGCTGCGCGCCGGGCTCTTCACCGAGGCCGACCTGATGGAGCTGCCGGTGACGGGGCCGGCCTTTGCCGAGGTGGACCGGCTCTGGCCCGGGCTCGACCTCGCCCGCCGGCGGCACGAGGCGCTGCGCCGGGTGTTCGGGGTGATGGTCGAGGATGTGATCGCCGTCGCCCGAAACCGCCTGACCGCCAGCAATCCGCAATCGGTCGAGGAGATCCGCGCGATGGACGGGCCGATCATCCGCTTCTCCAAGCCGCTGTACCAGAACCTCAAGGCGATCAAGTCCTTCCTCTTCACCCGCATGTACCGCGCCCCGTCGGTTCTGGTCGAACGCCAGCGCGTGACGGCCGTGGTCAACGACCTCTTCCCGCTGTTCCTGTCGCAGCCCGCCCTCCTGCCCGAGAATTGGCACGGAGACGTCGCGCAGGCCTTCGCCAGCGATGACGCCCGGACGGCGCTGGCCCGCGTGGTGCTCGACTACGTCGCGGGCATGACCGACCGCTTCGCCCTGCAGGAACACGCAAGGCTGATCGGCGAAGGGCACTGACCCTCCCTTTTGCCCGGAACAAGGCGCTTCAGCGCCGCCGGGCAGCGCCCGTCCGCCCCCTCGGGCGGGCGCTTCTCAACCGTCGCGCCTAGAACGCCGGTGGAGGTAGGCCGCACCATAAAGTGCCTAGAACCGCCGTTGCTCGCCCACCCGGCGAACGGGCGCTGCCCTCTGTCGGGCCCCAAGCCCCGCCCCGCCATTTCCCACCCCCCGTTGACGCCGCCCGCCGCCTCTGGCATCCCCGCTGGCAGCAAAAGGTGATGAAATGAACCTCTTTTCCGATATCCGCGCCCTGGTGATCCGCAACCTCGAGGCGATGGTGGCCGAGGGCGCGCTGCCCGCCGGGCTCGACATGGCCGCCGTCTCGGTGGAACCGCCGCGCGATCCGGCGCATGGCGACATGGCGACCAATGCCGCGATGGTGCTGGCCAAGCCCGCCGGCCAGTCACCCCGCGCCATTGCCGACGCGCTGGCCGCCCGCCTCGCCGCCGATCCGCGCATCACCACGGCCGAGGTTGCCGGCCCGGGCTTCCTCAACCTGCGCCTTGCGGATGCCGAATGGCAGGGCGTGGTCCGCGCCGCGCTGCAGGCGCCGGATGCCTTCGGCCGCTCCGACATGGGCCGCGGCCGCAAGGTCAATGTCGAGTTCGTCTCGGCCAACCCCACCGGCCCGATGCATGTCGGCCATACCCGCGGCGCGGTCTTCGGCGATGCGCTGGCATCGCTGTTGGCCTATGCGGGCCATGAGGTGACGCGGGAATACTACATCAACGACGGCGGCGCGCAGGTCGATGTGCTCGCCCGCTCCGCCTATGAGCGCTACCGCGAGGCCAACGGGCTTGAGCCCGAGATCCGCGAAGGCCTCTATCCCGGCGATTACCTCGTGCCCGTGGGCGAGGCGCTGAAGGCCAAATACGGCACCAGCCTGCTGGACAAGCCCGAGGCCGACTGGATCGACGACATCCGCGCTTTCGCCACCGAGGCGATGATGGAGATGATCCGCTCCGACCTCGCCCTGCTTGGCGTGAAGATGGACGTGTATTCCAGCGAAAAGGCGCTCTACGGCACCGGCAAGATCGAGGCGGCGCTCGACACCCTGCGCGGCATGGGCCTGATCTATGAAGGCATCCTCGAGCCGCCGAAGGGCAAGACGCCGGAAGATTGGGAGCCGCGCCAGCAGACCCTGTTCCGCTCCACCCTGCATGGCGACGATGTCGACCGCCCGGTGATGAAGTCGGACGGCAGCTGGACCTATTTCGCCCCCGACATCGCCTATCACTACGACAAGGTGCAGCGCGGCTTCGATGCGCTGATCGACGTGTTCGGCGCCGACCATGGCGGCTATGTCAAGCGCATGAAGGCCGCCGTCTCGGCGCTGTCGAATGGCCGCGTCCCGCTCGACATCAAGCTGATCCAGCTGGTGAAGCTGTGGAAGAACGGCGAGCCCTTCAAGATGTCCAAGCGCGCCGGCACCTTCGTCACCCTGCGCGACGTGGTCGAACAGGCGGGCGCGGGCGTCACCCGTTTTGTGATGCTGACCCGCAAGAACGACGCGGCGCTGGATTTCGACTTCGACAAGGTGCTGGACCAGTCCAAGGACAACCCGGTCTTCTACGTCCAATACGCCCATGCCCGCATCCGGTCCGTCCTGCGCAAGGCGGCCGAGGCCGGGCTGGCGGTGGACGACGCCACTCTTTCCGCCGCCGATCTTTCGCAAAACGGGCATGAGGCAGAGCTTGGCCTCGCCCGCAAGATCGCCGAATGGCCGCGGCTGGTGGAAATCGCCGCCCGCAGCAACGAGCCGCACCGCATCGCCTTCTACCTCTACGAACTGGCATCCGACCTGCACAGCCTGTGGAATCGCGGCAACGAAGAGCAGTCCTTGCGCTTCTTGCAAGAGGATTCCGGCGCCTCGCAGGCGAAAATCGCCCTTGCGCGGGCCACGGCCGTTGTCATTTCCGCAGGTCTTGGTATCCTTGGCGTCACCCCGGCAGAGGAAATGCGCTGACAACAGGCGCAGACTGCCAGCCCGTTTCGGGTCGGACAGGGGGAGGCGGGCAAGAAGAGGCGGCAGGCGCGCGTGATCGGCGTGACCCGGGCCGCCCGGAAGGCGAGGCATGGCAGCGGATCCCAAGGGTTACGGGCAGTATCGGGGCGGCTACGCGCCGGCTGAACCCGTTTCTGCCGAGGATGGCTACGGCCAGCACGGCTACGCCCCGCACGGTCACCCCCAGCATGCCGACGACCCCTATGCCACCGACATCTGGCACCCGGACCTCGAGGACGGCGCCGAGCCGCCCCGGCGCAGCAAGATGGGCCGCGCCGCGCAAAAGCTGGTCAACAGCGCCGGCGCCCTGACCTCGGTTGCGTTGGTCATCGGCCTTGGCATCTGGGGCTACAAGCTGGCCGTGCGCGATGTGACCGGCGTCCCGGTGATCGCCGCACTGGAGGGCCCGGCCCGCATCGCCCCCGAAAATCCCGGCGGCGAGCTGGCCCAGCATACCGGCCTGGCCGTCAATACCGTCGCCGCATTGGGTGAGGCGGCGGGCACCGCGGATGAGCTGCGCCTTGCCCCGCGCCCCACTGGCCTGTCCGAGGAAGACCTGCCGATGGCCGAAATGGGCAGCGGCAGCGTCCCGCCGCGCGACACGCTTGCCCCCGTCGAGGATCCTTTGCCGCTGGCCAACACCGGCAAGGCGCTGCCCGAACCCCTGCCGGACGAGGCGCCCGAACCGATCCTCGAGGCCCCCGTCGTTGCCGACACCGACGCCGCCGTGGCCCTTGCGCTGGACGAGGCGCTGGCTGAACCCACGGACGCCGCCGCGGCCTCGCCTGACCTGATCGCCGCCTCTGTCCCCGGCGTCGCCCGCTCGCTGCGCCCGCCGCCGCGCCCGGCCAGCGCGCTGCCCACCGGCGTCGTGGCGCTGGCCGCCGCCGATGCCGCGGCCGAGGCGGCGCTGCCCGGTTTCAGCGACATCGACCCCGCCATGCTGCCCCCCGGCACGCGGCTGGTGCAGCTTGGCGCCTTCGATACCGAGGCGCTGGCCCGCGACGAATGGAACCGCATCGCCATGGATTTCGGCCCGCTGATGGCCGGCAAGGGAAGGGTGATCCAGCCCGCCGAAAGCGCCGGCCGCACCTTCTTCCGCCTGCGCGCCACCGGCTTTGGCGACCTCGCCGATGCCCGCCGCTTCTGCGCGGCGCTGGTCGGCAAGGATCTGCACTGCATCCCGGTTCAGGTGCGCTGATCGTGGGGCAGGGGGCCACGATCCTCGGCTGCCTCGGCACCGAGCTGTCCGCGGATGAGGCGGCGTTCTTCCGGGGTGCCGACCCCTTCGGCTTCATCCTCTTCGCCCGCAACATCGAAAGCCCGCAGCAGGTGAGCCGCCTCACCGCCAGCCTGCGCGAAGCGGTGGGCCGCGACGCGCCGGTGATGGTGGACCAGGAGGGCGGGCGGGTGCAGCGCCTGCGCGCGCCCCACTGGCACGAATGGCTGCCCCCCCTCGACCAAATGGCCGCCACCCGCGACGGCGCCGCCGCCCGCGCCGTCTGGCTGCGCTACCGGCTGATCGCGGACGAACTGCGCGCCCTGGGCATCGACGCCAACTGCGCCCCCACCGCCGACATCGCCTGCGCGGTGACCCACCCGTTCCTGCACAACCGCTGCTTTGGCACCGATCCCGCCACCGTCATCCTCGCCGCCCGCGCCTGCGCCGAGGGGCTGCTGGCCGGCGGTGTGCTGCCGGTGATGAAGCATCTGCCGGGCCACGGCCGCGCCAGCGCCGACAGCCACCAATCGCTGCCACGGGTGGAGGCGAGCCGCGCCGAACTGCTGGCGAACGACTTCGCCCCCTTCGCCGCGCTGGCCGATCTGCCGATGGCGATGACCGCGCATATCGTGTTCTCGGCTCTGGACCCGGAGCGCCCCGCCACCGCCTCGCCGCTGATGATCCGCCTGATCCGGCAGGAGATCGGCTTTCCCGGCCTGCTGATGACCGACGATATCGCCATGCACGCCCTAACCGGCGATTTCGGCGCCCGGGCCAGCGCCGCGCTGGCCGCCGGCTGCGATCTGGTGCTGCATTGCAATGGCGAGATTGACGAGATGCAGGCGGTGGTCGCCGCCTCCGGCACCTTGACCCCCGCCGCCGCCGCCCGCGCCGAGGCCGCCCTTGCGCAGCGCCAGGAGCCCGCCCCCATTGACAGCGCAGCCCTTCACGCGGAACTCTGCTCGCTGCTTCACACAGGCGGCTGAGCGATGGCGGAAGACTGGCAGACAGAGGTTGCCGAGCGCCGCGCCTCCGAGGCGCTGATCGTCGATGTCGACGGCTTCGAAGGCCCGCTCGACCTGCTGCTGACGCTCTCGCGCAGCCAGAAGGTCGACCTGCGCAAGATCTCAGTCCTGCAACTGGCCGAGCAATACCTGCGCTTCGTCGAAGAGGCCAAGGCGCTGCGCATCGAGCTTGCGGCGGACTATCTGGTGATGGCCGCCTGGCTTGCCTTCCTCAAATCCCGGCTGCTGCTGCCCCCCGATCCCACCGAGGATGGCCCCTCGGCCGAGGATCTGGCCGCGCATCTGGCCTTCCAGCTGGAACGCCTGTCGGCGATGCGCGAGGCCGCCGCCCGACTGATGGCGCGTGACCAGAAGGGCCGCGACTTCTTCGTGCGCGGCGCGCCGGATGAAACCGGGGTCGTGCGCCGCGTGCGCTATACCGCGAGCCTCCTGGACCTGATGCAGGCCTATGCCCGCATCCGCACCCGCGACGAGTTCCGCCCCTTCGTGATGGACCGCCACGATGTCTACACGATGGACACCGCGCTGGAGCGGCTGCGCGGGCTGATCGGCTATGCCGGCGACTGGACCGACCTTGTGGCCTACCTGCCCGAGGGCTGGACCGCCGACCCCCTCCGCCGCCGCTCGGCCACCGCCGCCACCTTCGCCGCCACGCTGGAGCTGGCCAAGCGGGGCCTCATCGAACTGCGCCAGTCCGGCACCTTCGAGCCGATCTCGCTGCGCCGCAAGGATCCCTGAGCCATGGCCAAGCCCGATGCCGAACGCACACTGTTCGAAGCGCCCCCGATGGGCGAGCAGGAGCGCATGGTCGAGGCGATCCTGTTCGCGGCGACCGACCCGGTGACCGTCGCGGGCCTCGCGCAACGGATGCCGCATGGCTGCGATCCGGCCGAGGCGCTGGCCTACCTGCGCCGCCGCTACGAGGGGCGGGGGGTGCGGCTGGTCCGCGTCGGCGATGGCTGGGCCTTCCGCACCGCGCCCGACCTCGGCCACCTGATGCACCGCGAGGTGACCGAGAACCGCAAGCTCTCCCGCGCCGCGATCGAGACGCTGGCGATCATCGCCTATCACCAGCCGGCCACAAGGGCAGAGATCGAGGAGATCCGCGGCGTCGCCGTCAGCCGCGGCACGGTGGACCAGCTGCTGGAGCTGGACTGGATCCGCTTCGGTCGCCGCCGCATGACCCCCGGCCGCCCGGTGACCTTCGTGGTGACGGAAGCCTTCCTCGATCACTTCGGGCTCGAAAGCGCCCGCGACCTGCCGGGCCTGCGAGAGCTGCGCCAGGCGGGCCTGCTCGACAACCGCCCGCTGCCCGGCACCATGGGCCGCCCGGACGACGATGAGGATGAAGCCCCGGGCCAGACCGAACTTTTCGAGGATTGAAACAGCGGTGATTCCGGCCCATCTCTAGGCGCAGGGCCGCAGCGGCCGCGGAGAAGCGCGATGAACCTGAACCAGATCGTCTCGATGATCATGAACACCCTGATGCGCAAGGCGGTCAACAAGGGCGTCGATGCCGGCATGGGCTATCTGTCCAAGGGCAGGAAGCCCGCCAGTACCGCCGCCAAGACCCCCGTGTCAGACGGCAAGACCGCTGCCCAGGCCAAGGCCGGCCGCGACATGGCCAAGCGCGCCCGCCAGGCCGCGCAGATCACCCGCCGCCTGGGTCGCTGAGCGGGAAGCTCCGCAGGCAGCAACAGGCCCGCTTGCCATCTCCCGCTTCCTTGGCGAAGGCCATCGCCTTCGCCACGCGCTGCCATGTCATTTTGCACCGGACGGGCCCCCAAAGGGCCCGGCCAGCGCCCGCCCCGCCCTCGGCGGGCGCTTCTCGCCCGCCAGGTC
>Ga0209024_1002256_pt1 | contig 11824 bp, 10 predicted proteins | sample AutmiccommunBRH5_FD_187380 | JGI IMG/M metagenome (GOLD analysis project Ga0209024, IMG submission 187380) | Deep subsurface microbial communities from Mt. Terri, Switzerland - Autotrophic microbial communities BRH/5 (SPAdes) (version 2) | ecosystem: Environmental > Aquatic > Deep subsurface >...
TTGCCCTGTTCGATGCTCGCCAGGTTGTCGTTGCCGTTCTGGATCACCGTGGCCTGGTTGGACATGAAGCTCTGGGCGATGTCGACGCTGTTACCGCTGCCGGTCGACGAGCCACTGATGCGGCCGCCGAAGCCGTTCTGGTCGACCGTCAGCCGGTTGCTGTCGCCGCTCTGGGTGAAGTCGAGTTCGTTGTGGTAGTCGTTCTGCTGAATCTCGGCGATGTTGTAGGTGCCGGCCTGGGCGATGTTCATGCGATTGCCGTCGCCCTGGTAGATGTCGGCCAGGTTGCCCAGACCGTCCTGGGACACGTTCATCCGCGACCCTTCGAAGTAGCCCTGCTGGTCGAAGGTCAGCACGTTGTCGTCGCCGCGCTGCTCGATCTGTGCGGTGACGAAGGCGGTCTGGCTGCCGGTGATCTGGTTGCCGTTGCCGATGCTGCTGGCATCGACCGTGCTGGTACGTCCGGTCTGTTCGATGGTGGTGACGTTGGCGTTACCGATCTGCTGCAGGTTGGCGACCTTGAAGTAGGCCTCGCCGATCTGCGTGATGCTGGCGGTGTTGAGGTTGCCGATCTGGCTGACATCCATGGTGCTTGACTCGACCAGGCCGGTCTGTTGCAGCTCGGCGACATTGTCCGTGCCGACCTGCTCCAGTTCGATGCTGTTCTGCGCCATGGCCTGAGTGGCGGCGAGGGTGAGCAGAGTGGCAATTGCCGTAGGCTTGAACATGAACTCTCCTGATCGCTAGCGACCCTGCACGATATTGATCTGCTGGCCGACGCCGTATTGCGTCACCGCGCTGCGCAGGCCCTGGCCGGTCTGCTCGATGCGCGCATCGTTATAGGCGCCGTACTGGCTGATGCTGGCCTGGTTGTCGCTGCCGGTCTGGCGGATTTCGGCGTAGTTGCCCTGGCCGACCTGCTCGATGACCGCCATCAGGTTTTCGCCGTGCTGCAGGATAAAGGCTTCCTGGTCGCCGCCCTGCTGCAGCATCTGCGCGCTCAACGCCTGGCCGTTCTGAGTCAGCTCGGCGAGATTGCCCTGGCCCAGCTGCTGGATGTAGGCGGCCTTGGCGTCGGTCAGCTGAACCGCAAGCTGGGTGGCGGTGGTGCCAAGGGGTGAAAGATCGCCGTTGTCCATCAGGTCGGCGGCCATCAGCGGCGCGCAGGCCAGGCAGGCAACCAGGGCAGACAGTGATGTGGCGCGGGGCAGGGCGTAACGGGCCATTGGCGTGTACCGGATGACAGTGGTCGCGATTCTTGAACGCGGCGGACACTCTTGAACATCCATCGGATGATGTAAAAGGCGCAGCGCGAGCAGTTCGCTCGGGATTAATGCCTGGCACGGCGTGACGCTTTCGCACCGTGCCAGAGCGTCTCGGTGACGTCCCGCTCCGCTAGGCCGCCCGTCGCTGCGGGACGCTACTCAAGCGCTACAGGACTTGTCCCAGTCGAGATGACTGCGCAGCAGGTACGCCGCCTCGGCCCGATTGGAGGCGCCGATCTTGCGCAACAGATTGTGGATATGACTCTTGATCGTGTGCGGGCTGAGGCACAGCTGCTCGGCGATTTCCGCATTCGACAGCCCCTTGCCGGCGAGGCTCAGGATCTCGCGCTCGCGCAGCGTCAGGCTGGACTTGGTTTCAGCGAGCTGGCGCATGCGCCGCCACTGGCCCAGCAGCCTCTCGGTGAGGACCCGTGGCAGCCAGTCGCCACCCTTGAGCAGCACGCGGATGCCCTCGAGCAGGTGCTCGCGGGTGGCGTGGCTGTAGAACACCCCGCGAATCACCGGGTGTCTTTCGACCAGCTGCTCGGCCTGCTCGGGGACGATATTCACCAGCGCCACCGGTGTGTGCTCGTCGAGCTGGTCGATCAGGCTGGATATCTGTTCGGCTTCGCTATGGCCGGCGTCGACCAGAAACAGGTCGGCTCCGCGATTGTCCGGTGATTGCAGTCCGGTCAGCGCAACTTCGACTTGCGCCTGTTCGCCTAGAAAGTGGCGAAAGAACAACCCAAGCAGTTCATTGCCGGTTAACAGCGTGACAGTTGGGGAGGATGTGTCCCGTGTAAGCTCCGCGTCCATGTTCGGTACCTAGTCAGTCGGGCGTGATTGATTAAAAAGTTACTAAACGACCAGCACCTTGCAGCGAAGTTCAGCCGAGAGATGGCGAACGGGCATTATCCAGCCAGCACGTGCACAACTCCGCCAGGGCGAACGCGAGGCATCGAAAAGGGCGCGCGTTTTTGCACCGGGCGGCTGCTAAGGTAGGGGAATGATCGCGACCACCTCTGCCGTTTCGTCTCGTGAACTGACCCTGCGTGCCTTGCTCACTGGTCTGCTGCTGGGTGCGCTGCTGGCACCGTCGAATGTCTACTCGGGCCTCAAGATCGGCTGGTCGTTCAATATGTCGATCATCGCGCTGCTGATCGGCTTCGCGTTCTGGCAGAGCATTGCCGTCGCGTTCGGCCGCCCGCGCTGGTCGCTGCTGGAAAGCAACATCAACCAGACCACCGCCTCGTCCTGCGCCTCGATCATCTCCGGCGGGCTGGTGGCACCGATTCCCGCCTATACCCTGCTCACCGGTCAGCAGCTGGACAGCCTGCCGCTGATGGCCTGGGTGTTCTCGGTGAGTTTTCTCGGGGTCTGGGTGGCCTGGTACCTGCGACCCTCGCTGATCGTCGAGTCGGGGCTGCGCTTTCCCGAGGGCATGGCGACCCTGGCGACGTTGCAGCAGATCTACAGTCATGGCGCCGAGGCCGGGCGCCGGCTCTGGGTACTGGGCGGTGCCGCCGTGCTGGCCGCCGGGAGCAAACTGGTCGATATCTTTTTCTGGACGCTGCCGCGCTGGGCCCCTTCGGCGCAGCTGGAACGCCTGACGTTCAGCTTCGAACCCTCGCTGCTGTTGCTCGGCTTCGGCGGCATCATCGGGTTGCGCGTCGGCCTGTCGCTGCTGCTCGGCGCCGTGCTGGCCTGGGGCCTGATCGCGCCCTGGCTGCTGGCCGAGGGACTGGTGCGCTTGCCGGCTGCCGCCCAGGGGCCGCAGTTCGCCGCGCTGATCGAATGGCTGTTGTGGCCGGGCGTGAGCCTGATGGTCTGCGCGACGCTGACCTCGCTGGGCCTGCGCCTGCTGCGCTCACGCTCGCCAATGACACGCCGGCGGCCGGTGCTGCGGCGCCCGCACGGCTGGCCAGCGGCCGGTTTTGCGCTGTCGGTAGGACTGGTGCTGGCGCTGCAGGTCAGCCTGTTCGGCATCGACCCCTGGCTGGCGGCGCTGTCGATTCCGCTGGCGCTGCTGCTGGCGATGGTTGCCGCGCGGGTGGTCGGCGCGACCGGGATTCCGCCGATCGGCGCCATCGGCCAGCTGTCGCAGCTGAGCTTCGGCGTGTTCGCCCCGGGCCAGGTGCCGGTCAATCTGATGAGCGCCAACACCGCCGGTGGCGCGGCGGGGCAGTGCACCGATCTGCTCAACGACTTCAAGGTCGGGCATGCCATCGGCGCTGCGCCGGGGCGTCAGGCGCTGGCGCAGTGCTTCGGCATTCTGCTCGGTAGCGTGGTCGGCGTACTGGCCTATCAGCTGCTGATTCCCGATCCGCAGAGCATGCTGATCACACCCGAATGGCCGGCTCCGGCGGTCGCTACCTGGAAAGCGGTGGCAGAAGCCTTGACCGGCGGTCTCGGCGCGCTCGCTGCCGATATTCGCTGGGCGATGCTGGCTGGTGCGCTCTGTGGGGTGCTGCTCGGGACGCTGGAAGGGCTGCTGCCAGAACGCCGGCTGCGCTGGTTGCCGAGCTCCGCGGCGCTCGGCCTGGCATTCATCATTCCGGCTTCGATTTCGCTGATGATGACCTTCGGTGCCGTGCTCGCCTGGGCCTTCGCGTCACGCTGGCGCAGTCTCGGCGAGCGCTTCGTGATCGTCGCCGCGGCCGGCCTGGTGGCGGGCGAGAGCATGGCCGGCGTCGGCGCCTCGCTCTGGCAGCTGCTGCGCTGATTGGCGTTAACAGCTGAATTAATGCGCGGCGCGGTCTGTCCTACCTCTTGTACTCATCAGGGGGAGCGCCATGTCCACGACGACACCGCAGAACGATGCCAAGAAGGTCGCCAATCGCACGATTGTGCAGGCCGCAGTTCTGGCCTTCGTAGTGCTGCTGAGCATCGTCGCCTGGTTGGCGTTCGATTTCATCCTGCTGCTGTTCGCCTCGATTCTCTTCGGTGTGCTGATCCATGGCGTGAGCCGCTGGCTCTGCAGCAAGACGGCGCTGTCCTACAAGCTGTCCATGGGGGTGTTCTTCGTGCTCTTGCTGCTCGGTCTGGGCGGCGGCGGCTGGCTGGTCGCGCCGAGTATCGCCGAGCAGGCCGATGCGCTCTCCGATTCGCTACCCGAGGCCGTCGAGCGCCTGCGTGAGCGCGCCGAGCAGCTGCCCTGGGCGAATGAGCTGCTGCAGCAGCGTGAGCGCCTGGAGGACTCGCTGCCCGATGGTTCCAGCGCGTTCAGCGTGGTGACCAAGGTGATGGGCTCGATCGTCGGGGCGCTGAGCAGCTTCGCCATCGCCTTCGCCATCGGCATCTGCCTCGCCATCAACCCGCAGGTCTATGTGCGCGGGCTGCTGAAGCTGATGCCGCTGGGCTATCGTCCGCGCGCGGCGGAGGTGCTCGACGAAAGCGGCTCGACATTACGCGCCTGGCTGCTGGCCAAGTTGCTGGAAATGCTGCTGATCGGCGTACTGACCACGCTCGGTCTGTGGCTGCTGGGCATCGAGCTGGCGCTGGTGCTCGGCCTGATCGCCGGTCTGCTGTCGTTCATTCCCAATATCGGTCCGGTGCTGGCGGTGATCCCGGCGCTCCTGCTGGCTTCGCTGGAGGGCGGACGCACGGTGCTCTACGTCGCCGCGCTCTATCTGTCCATCCAGACCTTGGAAAGCTATGTGTTCACGCCGTGGATGCAGCAGCGCATCGTCTCGGTTCCGCCGGCGCTGACCATCGCCGTGCAACTTCTGTTCGGCCTGCTGGCCGGCACCCTCGGCCTGCTGCTGGCGACACCGCTGGCGGCGGTCGGCATGGTGCTGGTGCGCATGCTCTACGTGGAGGACTTGCTCGGTGACCGGCCGCAGGCGACCGACGGTCCGAGCGACTAGCCCCTCTGGCAGGGCGCTCCACAGGGCTGTCACGTTTTGTAAAGGCTGACGACGAAACCCCTGGCGCGTCCCGCTGCCGGATTACATGAACCCCCTGAAATATGCAGGAGTCAATCATGAACATGCACAAGATTGCGGCATTCACCCTGGCGGGACTGCTTTCCAGCGCGGCATTCGCGGCCAACACCGGCACTGGTACCGATGCCGGCGCCGATACCGGCCATCGCGACTCGATGGGGCACAGCACCGAGCAGCCGGGGACCATGGGCGGCACTGGCGCTGACTCCGGAATGGATTCGACCTCCGATACCGGCAAGATGCCGGACGAGACTGAGCGCCCGGCGACCACACACGGTAGCGATCACGGCACCGGCGTCGATGCTGGCGGCGATGGTGCGGCTGGTAAGCAGGGTACGACCGGTACAGGCGGCGAGGGCGGCGAACGCGGCGCCTACTGATCCATCGGTTGCACCTGAACGGCCCGGCAGGCTCAGCTTGCCGGGCCGTTCTGCGTTCAACCTGACCGCTCGGCCATTGCCGGCAGTCGTGCGGAAACCTTTGTCGGTGCCGGCGTGCCGAACCTGCAAGAGCAATGATCGGGAGGTGCGCGATGGGCATGCTGCGTTTGAGCATTCTGCTGGTTTCACTGGCGGGCGCGACGAGCGCCCTGGCCGAGACTACCGGGCCGACCAATCCGGAAAAGGCGCGTCAACATCCGCTGGACAACCGCGAGCCGCGGCCGCAGTCGGACCGGCAATCGGACGAGATGGAACAGATCGAAGCACCGGTGCTGCAGCCGCGCCAGGCACCGATCGAGACCGATGTGCCGCCGACGCCCGAGCCGCATGACGAGCAGCCAGGGGCGGATGTCGATGCTGCAGGTAATCGGGTGCTGCGCAGCTAGCGGAGAGCGCTCGGGTTTAGACAGTGCGCATGAACGAAAAAGGGAGGCCGAAGCCTCCCTTTCAACGCACCGCGTCAGCGAATCAGAACAGCACGCGGCTGCGGATGGTGCCGTTGACGTGCTGCAGCTTCTCCAGCGCCAGGTCGGAGTACTCCTTGTCCACGTCGATGACGACGTAGCCGACCTTCTCGTTGGTCTGCAGGAACTGGCCGCAGATGTTGATGCCGTTGTCGGCGAAGACCTTGTTGATCTCGCTCATCACACCCGGAATGTTCTGGTGGATGTGGAGCAGGCGGTGCTTGCCCGGGTGCGACGGCAGGGCCACTTCCGGGAAATTGACCGAGGACACCGAGGTGCCGTTGTCGCTGTACTTGACCAGCTTCTCGGCGACTTCCAGACCAATGTTGGCCTGCGCTTCGGCGGTGGAACCACCGATGTGCGGGGTCAGGATCACGCGATCCAGGCCACGCAGCGGGCTTTCGAATTCCTCGTCGTTGGACTTCGGCTCGACCGGGAACACGTCGATGGCGGCGCCGATCAGGTGCTCGTCCTTGATCGCGGCGGCCAGGTGATCCAGCTCGACCACGGTGCCGCGGGCGGCGTTGATCAGGATCGCGCCCTTCTTCATGGCGCGGATTTCCTTCTCGCCAATCATCCACTGGGTGGACGGCAGCTCGGGAACGTGCAGGGAGACGATGTCGCACATGCCCAGCAGCTCGTACAGCGAGCCGATCTGGGTAGCGTTGCCCAGCGGCAGCTTGGTCACCACGTCGTAGAAGTAGACCTGCATGCCCAGCGCTTCGGCCAGTACGGAGAGCTGGGTGCCGATGGAGCCGTAGCCGATGATGCCGAGCTTCTTGCCGCGGATCTCGAAGGAGTTGGCCGCCGACTTGATCCAGCCGCCGCGATGGCAGGAGGCGTTCTTCTCCGGAATGCCGCGCAAGAGCAGGATGGCTTCGGCCAGTACCAGTTCGGCCACCGAACGGGTATTGGAGTAGGGCGCGTTGAATACCGCGATACCGCGCTCGCGGGCGGCGTTCAGGTTGACCTGGTTGGTGCCGATGCAGAAACAGCCGACGGCGATCAGCTTCTTGGCCGCATCGAAGACCTCTTCGGTGAGCTGGGTGCGCGAGCGGATGCCGATGAAGTGGACGTCGGCGATCTTTTCCTTCAGCTCCTCGCTGGACAGCGCGCCCTTGAGGTACTCGATGTTGGTGTAGCCGGCCGCCTTGAGGGTGTCGACGGCGTTCTGGTGCACGCCTTCGAGAAGAAGAAACTTGATCTTGCTCTTGTCGAGAGAGGTCTGGCTCATCTGCATTAAAACCTTAAGGCCGAAGGATAGGACTGAAGTGTCCAGCGAAGGCTGGCCGACCCGTCATTAGCGGTGTCGGGAGTCTGCCGAGGCACGTTTCAAAGGGGTGCGTATGCTAGCATACGAGCCCCGCGAAACACCCCCACCCCTGTGCTGAAGCGTGCTCAGGGTGACCATGAATCGTATGAGAGTTCCCGTGATGACCGACCCCGCCCTGATCGATGAGCTGAAAACCCTGGTCGAGCCCGGCAAAGTGCTGACCGACGCCGATTCGCTGAATGCCTACGGCAAGGACTGGACCAAGCATTTCGCTCCGGCGCCCTCGGCCATCGTCTTCCCCAAGAGCATCGAGCAGGTCCAGGCCATCGTGCGCTGGGCCAATGAGCGCAAGGTCGCGCTGGTGCCCTCGGGCGGCCGCACCGGGCTTTCTGCCGCGGCCGTGGCGGCCAATGGTGAGGTGGTGGTGTCGTTCGACTACATGAATCAGATTCTCCAATTCAATGAGACGGACCGCACCGCCGTCTGCCAGCCGGGCGTGGTCACTGCGCAGCTGCAGCAGTTCGCCGAGGACAAGGGGCTGTACTACCCGGTGGACTTCGCCTCCGCCGGCTCCAGCCAGATCGGCGGCAACATCGGCACCAACGCCGGTGGCATCAAGGTGATTCGCTACGGCATGACCCGCAACTGGGTCGCCGGCATGAAGGTGGTGACCGGCAAGGGCGATGTGCTTGAGCTGAACAAGGACCTGATCAAGAACGCCACCGGCTACGACCTGCGCCAGCTGTTCATCGGCGCCGAGGGCACGCTGGGTTTCGTCGTCGAGGCCACCATGCGGCTGGAGCGCCAGCCGACCAACCTCACTGCGCTGGTGTTGGGCACCCCCGATTTCGATTCGATCATGCCGGTGCTGCACGCCTTCCAGGACAAGCTTGACCTCACTGCCTTCGAGTTCTTCTCCGACAAGGCGCTGGCCAAGGTGCTCGGCCGTGGTGACGTGCCGGCGCCGTTCGAAACCGACTGCCCGTTCTACGCGCTGCTGGAATTCGAGGCCACCACCGAGGAGCGCGCCGATCAGGCGCTGGCGACCTTCGAGCATTGCGTCGAACAGGGTTGGGTGCTCGACGGCGTGATGAGCCAGAGCGAGCAGCAGCTGCAGAACCTGTGGAAGCTGCGCGAGTACATCTCCGAGACGATCAGTCACTGGACGCCGTACAAGAACGACATCTCGGTGACCATCGCCAAGGTGCCGGCCTTCCTTAAGGAGATCGACGCCATCGTCGGCGAGCACTACCCGGACTTCGAGATCGTCTGGTTCGGCCACATAGGCGACGGCAACCTGCACCTGAACATTCTCAAGCCGGATGCGATGGACAAGGACGAGTTCTTCGGCAAGTGCGCCACGGTGAACAAGTGGGTGTTCGAAACCGTACAGAAGTACAACGGCTCGATCTCCGCCGAACACGGCGTCGGCATGACCAAGCGCGACTACCTCGAATACAGCCGTTCGCCGGCGGAAATCGAGTACATGAAGGCAGTCAAGGCGGTGTTCGACCCCAACGGGATCATGAACCCAGGCAAGATTTTCGCGGCCTGAACGGCCCACGGATTACCAGGAGTCTTCGATGAGCTACCAGCACCACTACACCGATGGCACGCCGATCCACTATCCGCTGGGTAAGGTGGTCTGCATCGGCCGCAACTATGCCGAGCACGCCAAGGAACTGAACAACCCGGTGCCGACCGAGCCGCTGCTGTTCATCAAGGCCGGCAGCTGCACGGTGCCGCTGGACGACGGCTTCAGCATCCCGAGCGATCGCGGCGCCGTGCATTACGAAGCGGAAATCGCCGTGCTGATCGGCAAGCCGCTGTCGCGCAAGCCGAACGAAGAAGAGGTGCGCGATGCCATTTCCGGCTTCGCCCCGGCGCTGGACCTGACCTTGCGCGACGTGCAGGCCAGGCTCAAGGAAAAGGGCCATCCGTGGGAAATCGCCAAGAGCTTCGACGGCGCCTGCGTGCTGGCGCCGTTCGTGCCGGGCGATGCGGTGGAGGATCTGGGCGACATCGGCATCCGCCTGACCATCAACGGCGAAGTCCGCCAGGACGGCAACAGCAGCCAGATGCTCAATGCCATCCTGCCGCTGCTGCAGCACATTGCCGGGCATTTCAGTCTGCAGCCGGGCGACGTGGTGCTGACCGGCACGCCGGCCGGTGTCGGCCCGCTCAAGCAGGGCGATCAACTGGTGCTGGAGTTGGTCGGGCTGTCGCGTTTCGAGAGCCGCGTGCTCTGATCCATCGACGCGGCGGGATTCACCCGCCGCGTTTGCCGCTTCTTTGCGAACCGTTCTCGTGTTGTAATCCGGCACCCTCCGCTGGAACGCTTTTCATGCCCGTTCGTTATTCCCGTTGGCGCCTGCTCGTCGCTGTCGTCCTGTTGCTGCTGTTCGTTGCGCTGCTCGTCGCCGGTCGGCTGCTGCATTGGGATGACCAGCTGCGGCTGTACTGGAGCGAGCGCTCGGTCACTGCCGAACAGCGTGCCGCCGGCATCTGGCTGCCGGACTATGAGCTGGCGCTGGAGACCACGCTGGCCGGGCTCGAGGACGACGAAACCTCCGGGCTGACCTGGAACCCGCTGACCGGCACGCTGTTCACCGTTACCGGCAAACATCCGCAGCTGATCGAGTTCACCCCGGCCGGTGTCGTATTGCGGCGCATCGCACTGACCGGCTTCTCCGATCCGGAAGCGGTGGAGGCGCTGGATGATGGCCGCCTGGCGATCGTCGACGAGCGCCGCCGGCTGGTCGCGGTATTCCGCCTGAAGCCGGGCGTGGAAAGCCTGGAGCTGGACGACCTCGCCAGCTATGACCTCGGGTTCGCCGAGGCCGGCAACAAGGGCTTCGAGGGGCTGGCGTGGAATCCGCATACGCAACGCCTGCTGCTGGCCAAGGAGCGCGACCCGCAGGGGCTGTTCGAGCTGCCATTCCCCGGCGAGGACGGTGCCGTCGGCGCGCTGAAGGCATTGCCCAGCCAGCCGCTGTTGGTGCGCGACCTGTCATCGGTGACGATCGATCCGCGCAGCGGTCATACGCTGCTGCTCTCGGACGAGTCCCGGCTGCTGGTGGAGCTGGACCTGCAAGGCAAGCCACGCAGCTTCATCGCCTTGTTCGGTGGTCTGAATGGCCTGGTGCAGGGCATCGAGCAGGCCGAGGGCGTCGCCATGGACGGCGAAGGCAACATCTATGTGGTAGGCGAGCCGAACCGCTTCTACGTGTTCAGCCGCAAGCGCTGAGACGTTGCGCCCGTTAAGCCTGGTGTAAGCCGGGCCCGACACAATCGCGATTTCAGAATTAGAAGAAAGTGGGTGTCATGCGTGCGTTGAAAATCCTTCTGGCTGCGCTGCTCGGCGTTGCCCTGTTACTGGCCGTGGCGGCCGGTGTTCACTACCGTCTGTTCGAGCGCGGCTGGTTCCACTTCACCCAGTGGCAGCAGGGCGAGCAGAGCGGCAGCGCCTCGTTGTGGCTGCCGGACTACCGGGTCGCGATCCAGGGCAAGGTCGTCGCCGGTATCGACGATGACCTGTCGGCGCTGACCTTCGATCCGGATCGCAACAGCCTGATCGCCCTCACCAACGGCGATCCGCACTGGCTGGAACTCAGCCTGGAAGGCGATCTGCTGCGCGCCATTCCGCTGGTCGGCTTCGGCGATCCGGAGGCCATCGAGTACATCTCCGAAGGCGTCTACGTGATCAGCGATGAACGCCTGCAGCGGTTGCTGCGCGTCGAGGTCAATGAGCAGACGAGCGTCATCGATGCCGAGCAGGCGCAACAGCTGTCGCTGGGGATCGACCTCAACGGCAACAAGGGCTTCGAGGGGCTCGCCTACGATACGGCGGGCCAGCGCCTGTACGTCGCGAAGGAGCGCAACCCGGTGCGCATCTACGAGATATCCGGCTTTCCGTTTGCCGAGCCGACGCCTTCGGTGCATATCAGTGAGCACCAGGCGCGACTGTTCGTGCGCGACCTTTCCAGCCTGCAGTTCGACGAGCAGACCGGCCACTTGCTGGCGCTTTCCGACGAGTCGCGCCTGGTGGTCGAGCTGGACGCCGATGGCCAGCCGCTCAGCAGCCTGTCGCTGAGCGCGGGCCGGCACGGGTTGGAGCGGGACGTGCCGCAGGCGGAGGGGATGGCGATGGGACCGGACGGCACGCTCTATCTGGTCAGCGAGCCGAACCTGTTCTACGTGTTTCGCAAACCGGCCAGGTGATCGGACGACCAGCCGATCACCTGGCACCAGCGATCAGGCGACCGGCGAGGCGCTTTCGTCCTGCAGGGCGGCGTTCGGGGCGTGGCGACGGACCGAGTCGCAACCCTGCTCGGCACTGTGCAGGCTGGCGTACATCTGACTCTGGCCGATGACCTGCCCGTTGGTTGCCTTGAGCACGAAAAAGTACTTGCCGTTGCTCGACTCCTTGACCTCGAAC
>Ga0209024_1002259_pt1 | contig 11810 bp, 12 predicted proteins | sample AutmiccommunBRH5_FD_187380 | JGI IMG/M metagenome (GOLD analysis project Ga0209024, IMG submission 187380) | Deep subsurface microbial communities from Mt. Terri, Switzerland - Autotrophic microbial communities BRH/5 (SPAdes) (version 2) | ecosystem: Environmental > Aquatic > Deep subsurface >...
CGCTGCAAGGGTGATTCTGGTTGGAGTTGCCAGTGGGAAAACAGGCGGCGCAGTGATAAATGCCTAATCAGGGCGGGGTTCATGCCGGAATTATTGTTGGAATATCTGCCAATCCTGATCTTTGCGGGGATTGCCGTCGTCATGGCGGTGGCGCTGATACTGGTGGCTTTTGTGCTGGCCGAAAACCGGCCCGATCCGGAAAAGCTGTCGGCCTATGAATGCGGCTTTCCGGCGTTTGACGATTCGCGTATGCAGTTCGATGTGCGGTTTTATCTGGTGGCGATCCTGTTCATTATATTCGACCTTGAGGTTGCCTTTTTGTTTCCGTGGGCGATATCGCTGGGGGATGTGGGCGTTTATGGTTTCTGGTCGATGATGGTGTTTCTGGGAGTTCTGACCATTGGTTTTGCCTATGAGTGGAAGAAAGGTGCGCTGGAATGGGAGTGACGCCGGGCCAGGTTGACGCGAACGGCGCCTTTGGCGCGCTGTCGGATGAGCTTTCAGATAAGGGCTATATACTGACCTCGCTGGACGATGTGATCACCTGGGCGCGCACCGGCTCGCTGATGTGGATGACGTTCGGTCTGGCCTGTTGCGGGGTTGAGATGATGCAGGCCGCCATGCCGCGCTATGATATGGAGCGGTTCGGCTTTGCGCCGCGCGCCAGCCCGCGCCAGTCCGACGTGATGATCGTCGCGGGCACGCTGACCAACAAGATGGCGCCCGCGCTGCGCAAGGTCTATGACCAGATGCCCGAGCCGCGCTATGTGATTTCCATGGGCAGTTGCGCCAATGGCGGCGGGTACTATCATTATTCCTATTCGGTGGTGCGTGGGTGCGACCGCATTGTGCCGGTGGATATTTATGTGCCGGGATGCCCGCCAAGCGCCGAGGCGCTGATGTATGGCATTCTGCAACTGCAACGCAAAATCCGCCGCGAAGGAACAATCGCCCGCTAGCAGATAACCAGGGGTCAACCGCTGGTTTATTCCGGTGCGGGCCGGTATAGGCTGCGGGTCAGTAACAGGTCAGGCCGAGAGTATGGACGTAACAGTACTTCGTGAGTTAGGGGAGCAAATCGAGGACGCGTTGCCGCAGGCGGTAACCGCTGTCACGATTGCGCATGGCGAACTTACCGTGTGCATCCACGTCAGCCATCTGCTCGCTGTGCTGGGCTATTTGCGCAAAGATCCCAACTGCCGGTTCAGTCAGCTGATTGACATTACCGCCGCCGATTATCCCGGACGTGGGGAACGGTTTGATCTGATCTATCATATGCTCAGTGTACATCAAAATCAGCGCGTCCGCGTAAAGATGCCCATAGGCGAAGATGTTGCCGCGCCCAGTGCGGTCAGCCTGTTTCGCTGTGCGAACTGGTATGAGCGCGAAGTGTTTGACATGTTCGGCATCGCCTTCTCGGACCATCCGGATCTGCGGCGGTTACTCACCGATTACGGGTTTGAGGGGCACCCGCTGCGCAAGGATTTTCCGCTTACCGGATTTGTTCAGGTGCGCTATGACGATGAACGCAAACGTGTCGTAAACGAACCTGTGCAGCTGACCCAGGAGTTTCGCTCGTTTGATTTTCTCAGCCCCTGGGAAGGCGCGGAATATCCGTTGCCGGGAGACGAAAAGGCCACACCTATTGTCACCAAAGACAGGCGCTAGACCGTGACTGAAGCATTCGATCCGGACAATCGCAAATTTCATCTGAATTTCGGCCCGCAGCATCCCGCGGCGCACGGTGTGCTGCGCATGATTCTGGAAATGGATGGCGAGATTGTCACCCGGGTTGATCCGCATATCGGCCTGCTGCATCGCGGCACCGAAAAGCTGATCGAACACAAGACCTATCTGCAGGCGGTGCCGTATTTTGACCGGCTGGACTATGTCGCGCCGATGAACCAGGAACATGCTTTTGCCCTGGCGGTGGAGCGCCTGGTGGGACTGGAGATTCCTATCCGCGCGCAATATATCCGCGTGCTGTTCTGTGAAATTGGCCGTCTGCTCAATCACCTGCTGAATGTTACGACGCAGGCGATGGATGTGGGCGCGCTGACCCCGCCTTTGTGGGGTTTTGAAGAGCGCGAAAAGCTGATGATTTTTTATGAACGGGTTTCGGGCTCGCGCATGCATGCGGCCTATTTCCGGCCCGGCGGCGTGCATCAGGATATGCCCGCGGGCCTGGCGGAAGATATTTATGCGTTCTGCGAACAGTTCCCGAAGGTGCTGGACGATATCGAAGGATTGCTCACGAACAACCGTATTTTCAAGCAGCGTAACGTCAATATAGGCGTGGTCAGTCTCCAGGACGCGCTGGATTGGGGTTTTACGGGCGTCATGCTGCGCGGCAGCGGCGCGGCGTGGGATTTGCGGCGCGCCCAGCCCTATGAATGCTACAACGATCTGGAATTCCAGATTCCCGTGGGCAAGAACGGTGATTGTTACGATCGCTATCTGTGCCGGGTTGAGGAAATGCGCCAGAGCACGAGCATCATGATGCAGTGTATAAAAAAAATGCCCGAAGGTCCGGTGTCGGTGAATGACGGCAAAGTGACGCCCCCCAAGCGCGGAGAAATGAAACGCTCGATGGAAGCGCTCATTCATCACTTCAAGCTGTACACGGAAGGGTATCATGTTCCGGCGGGCGAAATTTACGCGGCCGTTGAGGCGCCCAAGGGCGAATTCGGCGTGTATCTGATTTCGGATGGCAGCAACAAACCCTATCGCTGCAAGTTGCGCGCACCGGGTTTTGCGCATCTGCAGGCCATGGATTATATGTGCACGGGCCATATGCTGGCGGACGCATCGGCGATTCTCGGTTCGCTTGATATTGTGTTTGGGGAGGTGGACCGGTGAGTGTGCGGCGGCTTTGTGCGGATCAGCCCGCATCGTTCGCGTTTACGCCAGAAAATCTCGACTGGTGCGCAGAAGAAATCAAAAAATATCCTGACGGCCGTCAGGCCAGCGCGGTGATCGCGCTGCTGTGGCGTGGTCAGGAACAGAACGGCGGCTGGGTGACGGAACCGATGATCCGCACGATCGGCGATATGCTGGGTATGCCCTATATCCGGGTACTGGAAGTCGCCACCTTTTACACGATGTTCAATCTTGCGCCGCGCGGAAAATATCTGCTGCAGGTCTGCAAGACGACGCCGTGCTGGCTGCGCGGTTCCGATGACGTTACCGGTATTGTCAAAGCCAAATTAGGGGTTGCACCCGGGCAGACTACCAAGGACGGACTGTTTTCCTGGATGGAAGTCGAATGTCTGGGCGCGTGCGCGAACGCGCCGGTTATACAGGTAAATGACGATTATTACGAAGACCTGGATGCGGCGAAAACCGAAGCGCTGCTGGATGCGTTGGCGCGCGGGGAACAACCCCAAATCGGGTCGCAGACCGGCCGCCGCAGTTCTGAACCCGAGGGTGGACGTACGACCCTGACAGGTGTTTCCGGGGGAGACCGTTAATGTTGCAGGATAAAGATCGCATCTTCACCAATCTCTATGGTTTCGACGATTGGGGGCTGGATGGCGCGCGCCGCCGGGGTGACTGGGACAATACGAAGGCGCTGCTGGACAAGGGCCGCGACTGGATCGTGGACGAGGTAAAGGCTTCGGGCCTGCGCGGGCGGGGCGGGGCGGGCTTTTCAACCGGCCTCAAATGGTCGTTCATGCCCAAGACGAATGATGGCCGGCCGCACTATCTGGTGGTCAATGCAGATGAGTCCGAACCGGGCACCTGCAAGGATCGTGAAATCCTGCGCAACGATCCGCACAAGCTGGTCGAAGGCTGTCTGGTGGCGGGCTTCGCCATGGGCGCGCATGCGGCGTATATTTATGTGCGCGGCGAGTTTATCCTGGAGCGCAAGCGTCTGCAGGCTGCCGTCGATCAGGCCTATGAAAGCGGTCTGCTGGGGGACAACGCCTCGGGGGCGGGATGGAAATTTGATGTTTATGTACATCATGGCGCGGGGGCCTATATTTGCGGCGAAGAAACCGCATTGCTGGAAAGCCTGGAAGGCAAAAAAGGCCAGCCGCGCCTGAAGCCGCCATTCCCGGCCAATATGGGGTTGTATGGATGCCCGACCACTGTCAACAATGTGGAAAGCATAGCGGTTGCGCCCACGATTTTGCGACGCGGTGCGGCATGGTTCATGGGGTTCGGACGCCCCAATAATTCCGGCACCAAGGTTTATAGCATTTCCGGGCATGTGAATAACCCGTGCAATGTGGAAGAAGCCATGAGCATTCCGATGCGCGAACTGATCGAGAAGCATGCGGGCGGGGTGCGCGGCGGCTGGGATAATCTGCTGGCCGTCATTCCCGGCGGTGCCAGCGTGCCGATGATTCCAAAATCAATCTGCGATACGGTGCTGATGGATTTCGATGCGCTGAAGGAAGTACGCTCCGGCCTTGGCACTGCGGCGGTGATTGTCATGGACAAATCGACCGACCTGATCAAGGCGATCGCCCGGCTGTCGGCGTTTTACAAACATGAAAGCTGCGGTCAGTGCACGCCGTGCCGCGAAGGCACCGGCTGGATGTGGCGGGTGATGGAACGCATGGTGACCGGGGACGCCGACGTGTCGGAAATCGATATGCTGCTGGATGTCAGCACACGGATTGAAGGGCACACGATCTGCGCCCTGGGGGATGCGGCGGCGTGGCCGATCCAGGGCCTGATCCGGCATTTCCGCCCAGTGCTGGAAGAACGGATTTTAAATAACCGGGTCAGGCGCACCGGCAAGATAGCGGCGGAGTAGAGATGCCGAAACTCACTATCGATGGAATTGAAGTGGAAGTCGAACCGGGCACAAGCCTGTTGCAGGCGTGTGAGGCGGCGGGCAAGGAAATTCCGCGTTTCTGCTATCACGAGCGGCTGTCGATTGCCGGCAATTGCCGTATGTGCCTGATCGAGGTGGAGGGCGGACCGCCCAAGCCGGTGGCAAGTTGCGCGATGCCTGCCGCCGACAAGATGGTGGTGCACACCGATACGCCGATGGTGAAAAAGGCGCGCGAAGGGGTGATGGAGTTTCTGCTGGCCAATCATCCGCTGGATTGCCCGATCTGCGATCAAGGTGGCGAATGCGATCTGCAGGACCAGGCCATGGGCTATGGTGTTTCGGGCTCGCGCTATTTCGAAAACAAGCGCGCCGTCGAAGACAAGTATATGGGGCCGTTGATCAAGACGGAGATGACCCGCTGCATCCACTGCACGCGCTGTGTGCGCTTCACCACTGAAATTGCGGGCGTGTCCGAACTGGGCGCTACCGGGCGCGGCGAAGATATGGAAATCACCACCTATCTGGAACAGGCGGTGCTGTCGGAACTGTCCGGCAATGTCATTGATCTGTGCCCGGTTGGGGCGTTGACGTCCAAGCCCTATGCGTTTACCGCGCGGCCGTGGGAGCTGACCAAGATCGAATCGGTGGACGTGATGGACGCGGTCGGCTCAAACATCCGGGTTGATTCGCGTGACGCCGAGGTGATGCGGGTTCTCCCGGTTAATAATGATGATGTGAATGAGGAATGGATTTCCGATAAAACCCGCTTCATATGGGACGGTCTGAAGCGTCAGCGTCTGGACACGCCCTATGTTCGCGAAGGCGGCAGGTTGCGGCCCGCAAGTTGGAACGAGGCGCTGTCTCTGGCGGCGCAAAAAATGAAGGCTGCAACCCCCGCAGGTATGGCGGCGATTGCAGGCGACCTGGCGTGCGCGGAATCGATGATGGCGCTGAAGGATTTGTGGGACAAATTTGGCAGCCCGCATATTGATTGCCGCCAGGACGGCGCAAAACTGGGTGCGGCGTCGCGCGGCGATTATTTGTTTAATTCGACATTTGCCGGCATCGAACAGGCCGATGCATTATTGCTGATCGGGTGCAATCCACGCTGGGAAGCGGCCGTGCTTAATGCGCGCATTGTGCAGCGCGCGCGCAGGGGTGGTTTTGCCGCCGCGAGTATCGGCGCGCCATTTGATAGTAATTTCCCCTGCGAGATGCTGGGCGCTGGCCCGCGCACCTTGCAGGATTTAGCAGACGGCGAGCACTCATTTGCTGACACATTGAAACAGGCGACGCGGCCAATGCTGATCGTGGGCATGGGCGCATTGGCGCGGCCCGATGGTGCTGCCGTGCTGGCGGCGGCTAAAAGGCTGGCGCAGAATGTGGGCGTGATCAGCAGCGACTGGAACGGTTTCAATGTTCTGCACACGGCGGCGGCGCGGGTCGCCGGGCTAGATCTTGGCTTGCTGCCGGGTGAGGGCGGTCTTGATGTTGCAGGTATGCTTGAAGGCGCACAATCCGGAACGATCGGGTTTGTATATCTGCTCGGGGCGGATGAGCTTGATCTGAGCCAGATGGGCAAGGCCTTTGTGGTCTATCAGGGCAGCCACGGCGATGCGGGGGCGCACCGCGCCGATCTGGTATTGCCGGGGGCGGCCTATACGGAAAAAAGTGGTACTTATGTAAATAGCGAAGGCCGGGTGCAGATTGGCGTCCGCGCTATATTTCCGCCAGGTGCGGCGCGCGAAGACTGGACCATTTTGCGCGCGCTGTCGGAATCGGCGGGGCATAAACTTCCCTATGACAATTTGTCCGCATTAAGGGCGCGCATGATTGAGGCCGCTCCGCATATGCGCGAAGTCGGGCGCGTGCATGGCGCGGCGCTGAGCCCGCCGGACGAGGCGGCTGGAGCCATGGGTGATGCAGCGTTCGCTCCCGCAATTACGGATTTCTTCCTGACCAATCCGATTGCGCGTGCGTCGGCAATCATGGCGGAATGCAGCGCATTGGCGGCGCGTTCGGCGAAACAGGCGGCAGGTTCGCATGGTTGATTGGGCGTTATTGTGGACGGATTATGGGTGGCCGCTGACTGTGATGGTCGGCCAGATTCTGCTCGTGCTCATGGGTGTGCTGATCTCCATTGCATTTTTGTTGCTGGCCGATCGCAAGATCTGGGCGGCGGTCATGCTGCGCCGTGGACCCAATGTGGTGGGCCCCTTTGGTTTGTGGCAATCCTTTGCCGATTTCGGAAAATTTATCCTGAAAGAGGTCATCATTCCCGACGCCGCGAACAAGGGCGTGTTTCTGCTGGCGCCGGTTGTCACCGTTGTACTGGCATTCATCGGGTGGGCGGTTATTCCGTTCGCAGACGGCTGGGTGATTTCCGACATTAATGTCGGCATACTGTATATTTTTGCAATTTCCTCGCTGGGCGTGTACGGCATTCTCATGGCAGGCTGGGCATCGAATTCCAAGTATCCGTTTCTGGGAGCGTTGCGCTCTGCCGCGCAGATGGTTTCTTATGAAGTGTCGATCGGCTTTGTCATCGTCACGGTGCTGCTCTGTGTAGGATCGCTCAATCTAAGCGATATTGTGCGTGCGCAAAAAGACATTTGGTTTTTTATTCCGCTGTTCCCGATGTTCGTTATTTTTCTGATTTCGGCGCTGGCGGAAACCAATCGCCCGCCGTTCGATCTGGCGGAAGCCGAATCCGAGTTGGTGGCGGGCTATATGACGGAATATTCGTCGGTACCGTATCTGCTGCTGATGCTAGGCGAATATCTGAACATCGTATTGATGTGCGCCATGACGACGATCCTGTTCCTTGGCGGCTGGCTGCCGCCGTTTGATATCGCGCCCTTAAACCTGGTGCCGGAAATCATATGGTTTGTGTTGAAAATTCTGGTCATCTTTTTCTTCTTTGCGATGGTGAAGGCGTTTGTGCCGCGTTATCGCTATGATCAGCTGATGCGGCTTGGTTGGAAGGTGTTTTTACCCTTCTCGCTGGTGTGGGTAGTGCTGACGGCCGGTGTGCTGGTCGCCTTCGACCTGGCGCCATGAAAGGAATAATCTGATGGCTTTTCTCGACCGCACAGCGCGCTCTTTGATGCTGGGAGAATTTGTGTCCAGCTTCTGGCTGGCGATGAAATATTTCTTCAAGCCGAAGGCGACATTAAACTATCCCTACGAGAAAGGCGCATTGTCACCGCGCTTTCGGGGTGAACACGCGCTGCGCCGCTATCCCAATGGCGAAGAACGCTGCATCGCCTGTAAATTGTGCGAAGCCATTTGCCCGGCCCAGGCGATCACTATTGAGGCGGGGCCGCGTCAGGATGATGGCAGCAGGCGCACGATTCGCTATGACATTGACATGACCAAATGTATTTATTGCGGTTTCTGCCAGGAGGCGTGCCCGGTGGACGCTATCGTAGAAGGGCCGAATTTTGAATTTGCGGTGGAAAATCGCGATGAACTTTTCTACGACAAGGCGCGGTTGCTATCGAATGGCGACCGCTGGGAATATGAAATTTCTAAAAACATCGAGTTGGACGCGCCGTATCGTTAATTCAGGTCCGGGTGCGGGCTGCGGGAAGTTTGAGGGGAAATAGGGAATGATCATTCAGGCGCTGGCGTTTTACCTGTTTGCGGCCGTGACAATCGCGGCCGCCTTCCTGGTGATTACGGTGCGCAATCCTGTGCATTCTGTATTGTTTTTGATCCTCACTTTTTTCAACGCGGCCGGGTTGTTCGTGCTGCTTGGCGCGGAATTCCTGGCGATGATGCTGGTCATTGTATATGTCGGCGCGGTAGCGGTGCTGTTCCTGTTTGTGGTGATGATGCTGGACATTGATTTCGTTGAATTGCGGCAGGGATTTTTGAACTATCTGCCTGTTGGCGGCGTGGTTGGTTTTATTCTGGCGCTGGAGCTGATCCTGGTTGTGGGCGCAAATAGCGTAGTTACAGCGCCGGAGGGCGTGGCGGCGTCCCCCACGCCCGCGCTTGGCGAGGTGACAAACACGGAAGCGCTCGGCCGTATTCTCTATACCGATTACGTCTATCTGTTTCAGACGGCGGGCCTGGTGCTGCTGGTGGCGATGATTGGCGCCATCGTGCTGACCCTGCGCACCCGTGAAGGCGTGCGCAGGCAGAATATATCAGAGCAGGTCGCGCGCACACCAGCACTGGGGATGGAGCTGAAAGACGTGAAGCCGGGGCAGGGGATATAAAAGCATGGAAATAGGCATCTCCCATTACCTGACCGTCGCAGCGATTTTGTTCGCCATTGGCGTGCTGGGTATTTTCGTCAACCGCAAGAACATCATCATCATTCTGATGTCGGTGGAGTTAATCCTGCTATCGGTGAATATAAACTTGGTGGCGTTTTCTTCTTTTCTGAACGATCTGGCCGGACAGGTGTTTGCGCTGCTGGTGCTGACGGTTGCAGCGGGCGAGGCGGCTATCGGCCTTGCCATTCTGGTCGTATATTTCCGCAACCGCGGTTCTATCGCGGTTGAAGACATCAACCTGATGAAGGGTTAGGACGCAGGGATGTATAGCGCGATTGTTTTCCTTCCCTTTATTGGCGCGTTGATCGCGGGGCTGTTTGGCCGCCGCATTGGTGACACTGGCGCGCAAGTTGTGACCTGCGGCGCCATGGTGATTTCCGCGCTGTTGTCGGTTGTCGCGCTGTATCAGGTTGGCTTTTTGCACCAGCCCGAAACGGTACAGGTGCTGCGCTGGATTGATTCCGGTGCGTTCGAGGTTGACTGGGTGTTGCGCATCGACACACTGACCGCTGTAATGCTGGTGGTGGTGACGGGGGTAAGCTCGCTCGTTCATATTTATTCTGTCGGCTATATGGCGCACGATCCGCACAAGCCGCGCTTCATGGCCTATCTGTCGCTGTTTACTTTCGCGATGCTGATGCTGGTGACGGCGGACAATTTTCTGCAAATGTATTTTGGCTGGGAAGGGGTCGGTCTGGCGTCCTATCTGCTGATCGGGTTCTGGTATAAACGTCCGGCAGCCAATGCGGCGGCGATCAAGGCCTTTGTCGTCAACCGGGTTGGCGATTTTGGTTTCGCCCTTGGCATCATGGCGATATTCATGGTGTTCGGCACTTTGTCCTTCGACGCAGTGTTTGCGCAGGCGCCGGAAATGGCGGGCAAGACGTTCGACTTCCTTGGCTGGCAGCCGGATATTCTGACCACTATCTGCCTGCTGTTGTTTGTTGGCGCCATGGGCAAGTCGGCGCAGTTTTTGCTGCATACCTGGCTGCCGGATGCGATGGAAGGCCCGACGCCGGTGTCCGCGCTGATCCATGCCGCGACGATGGTGACAGCGGGTGTGTTTCTGGTGGCGCGTTGTTCGCCACTGTTTGAGTTTGCACCCAATGCGCTTGCTTTTGTGACTGTAATTGGTGCGACCACCGCGTTTTTTGCGGCAACTATCGGTCTGGTGCAGAACGATATCAAGCGGGTGATTGCCTATTCCACCTGCTCGCAGCTTGGCTATATGTTTTTCGCCGCCGGGGTGTCCGCGTATAATGTGGCGATCTTCCATTTGTTCACCCATGCCTTCTTCAAGGCGCTGCTGTTCCTGGGTGCGGGTTCCGTCATCCATTCCATGTCGGATGAACAGGACATGCGTAAAATGGGTGGCATCTACAAACTTATCCCCGCTACCTGGATATTGATGCTGATCGGCACCCTGGCGCTGACGGGCTTCCCGCTGACGGCGGGTTATTTTTCCAAGGATGCGGTGATCGAGGCGGCCTATGCGGCGGGCACCGGTGTTGGCCAATATGGTTTCGCCATGGGAGTTGTCGCCGCGCTGATGACGGCATTTTACTCCTGGCGTTTGATTTTCATGACTTTCCACGGCGAATCTCGCGCCGACGCGCATGTCCTGTCGCATGTTCATGAATCACCCCCGGTGATGCTGGTGCCCCTGATATTGCTGGCTGGCGGTGCACTGTTTGCGGGCATGGCGTTTGTGGGGCCGTTTATTGGCGAACATTCAGGCGAATTCTGGGGCAAGGCGCTGTTCGTGATGCCGGACAAGCATATACTGGAAGCGATGCATCATGTGCCGACCTGGGTGAAGTGGTCACCGGTCGTGGTTGGTTTCGCTGGTCTGGCGCTGGCCTGGTACATGTATATCCGTAATCCCGAAGCGCCCAAGCGGTTGGCGCAAACCCATTACCCGCTCTATCAGTTCCTGCTCAACAAATGGTATTTTGATGAGCTGTACGATCTGATCTTCGTGCGTCCCGCAAAGGCTATTGGCCGCTTCCTGTGGGTGCGTGGGGATGGCGGCGTGATCGACCGCTTCGGTCCCGATGGTATTGCCGCCAGCGTACAGGCGCTGACGCGCCGCGCCGCGCAGTTACAAAGCGGTTATCTCTACCATTATGCTTTCGCCATGCTGATTGGCCTTTCGGCGATCACGACCTATTACATATTCAGCGGGGGGGCGCATTAATGAGCGATTGGCCAATATTGTCGCTCGTCACGTTCCTGCCTGCGATCGGGGCGCTGTTCATTCTGCTGGTGCGCGGTGACGAAGAAATGGTGGCGCACAATGCCCGCATGGTGGCGTTGTGGACGACATTATTCACCTTTGCGCTGTCGCTGTTATTATGGACCGGCTTTGACACCAGCACGGCGGCATATCAGTTTGTCGAAAAACGCGACTGGCTGGGCGGCAACATCACGTATCATTTGGGTATAGACGGTATTTCGATGCCGTTTATCATTCTGACCACCTTCCTGACGCCGCTGTGTATTCTGGCATCGTGGGAATCCATTACGGTCCGGGTGAAGGATTACATGATCGCGTTTCTGATTTTGGAAACGCTGATGCTGGGCGTGTTCAGCGCGTTGGATCTGGTGCTGTTCTATCTGTTTTTCGAGGGCGGCCTCATTCCGATGTTCCTGATCATCGGCGTGTGGGGGGGCAAGCGCCGCGTCTATGCGTCGTTCAAGTTCTTCCTGTATACGCTGGCTGGCTCGGTGCTGATGCT
>Ga0209024_1002260_pt1 | contig 11808 bp, 13 predicted proteins | sample AutmiccommunBRH5_FD_187380 | JGI IMG/M metagenome (GOLD analysis project Ga0209024, IMG submission 187380) | Deep subsurface microbial communities from Mt. Terri, Switzerland - Autotrophic microbial communities BRH/5 (SPAdes) (version 2) | ecosystem: Environmental > Aquatic > Deep subsurface >...
ATTAACATCAAGAAGCCTACGTTCCGCGCTTTATGCGCGGAATCCAGTCTCGATCTTCATTCAAGATCGCCTGGATGCCGTGCATAAAGCACGTCACGTAGATAAAAAGAACCGTTATAATGCTTAACAATTAAGACTTTGAGGAATTGATCCTCCCCTTTATTAAACATCAGGAACAATCAATGAAATTATTTATCGGGTTAATGTCGGGTACCAGCATGGATGGTATTGATGCGGCGTTGCTGGATGTGGACACGAACACGCTAATAGCCGGTATCACGTGTCCGTACAATGAAAAAACGCGGCATTTTTTAGAGTCTGTGTTGGATGGAACAAAGACAGGACTTGGTGTGATAAGCCAGTTAAATACCTTAGTAGGCATGGATTTTGCGCAAGCCGTATTAGATCTCTTGGAAGTGGCAAATATTTCCTCTGAGCAAGTGGAGGCGATAGGAAGCCATGGGCAAACCATTTGCCATGATGCGTCGTCAGATATTCCATACACTGTGCAATTAGGTTGTGCCCATACGATTGCTGAATTAACCGGCATCACGGTAATTGCAGACTTTAGAACGCGTGATTTAGTGGTGGGTGGACATGGTGCCCCTTTTGCACCGGCTTATCATCAAGCATTATTTGGTAAGCTGGATTATCCATTAGCTGTGGTAAATATTGGTGGGATTGCTAATATCACCTATCTGGAGCAGGGCATTAGTGTCAGTGGTCATGATACTGGACCTGGTAATTGCCTGATGGATACCTGGATACAAAAACAACTGGGCAAAGCTTACGATGCGAATGGTGCATGGGCTGAAGCGGGTACGGTGATCATGCCGCTGCTTACTTCCCTTTTAGCCGATCCTTATTTCAAGCGTACATCGCCTAAGAGTATTGGTAAAGAGTATTTCTCCTACACCTGGCTATCTAATCATCTGATGGCCGATTATGCTATCCAAGACGTTCAAGCGACATTACTTGCATTAACTGCGACAACCATTGCTCAGGCTGTGGATACTAGCCCGATAATGCCCAAGCGAGTCGCGCTGTGTGGCGGTGGCGCGCACAATAGTGCTTTGCACAAGGCCTTGATTCAGCAATTACCTTCTGTGCAGGTGGAGAGTACAGAATCAATGGGTGTTAACCCTGATTTCCTTGAGGCCATGATGTTTGCCTGGCTTGCTGAAAAAACGCTAAATCAAATCCCGGTGGATTTGACGCGAATCACCGCTGCCAGAAAATCTGCCATATTAGGTGCGATTTATCATGTTGGGCGAAAAATTCATTCATAAATTTTTCGTTGCTCATCAAGGCAGGATAATCCCATTTTATATCAATCAGCATTGACAAACTAATTTCACTTGAGGTGTAATGTATTTATTTAATAAACCATGATGCCAACTTGAACAAATTCCACATGCCTGCAAAAGAGCATAGTAAATTAAACGCCTATTTTATATTTTTCCTTGCTGCATCGTTTTACTTGTATGAATTTATTTTACAGGTTTCACCGAGCGTGATGGCTGATCCAATGATGAAAACCTTTCGCGTCACAGCGGAAGGGTTTGGGGTTATTTCAGCTTTTTATTTCTACGCTTATGCGCCCATGCAACTGCCTGCAGGGTTGCTTTTTGATAGGTATGGGCCACGCAAACTGATGACGTGCGCTTTGGTATTATGCGCGTTTGGCTCGTTTTTTTTCGCATCAACAGACAGCGTCTTTACTGCATCAATAGGGCGTTTTTTGATAGGGATTGGTTCTGCGTTTTCATTTATTGGTGTGCTTGTATTGATCTCACGCTGGTTTCCACCACAGCATTTTGCAATGCTAGCCGGTATTGCCCAGTTGATGAGTTCGGTTGGCGCGATGTTTGGTGAAGTGCCCCTGGCGGCTCTTGTAGGGCACGTGGGTTGGCGAGAAGCGAGCTTTATTTTGGCCGCCATTGGCTTTTTGCTTGCCATCCTGCTGTGGTGTTTTATTCGTGATTACCCGCATCAACCAATTCAGGCAGCGCCTACACGTCGTTTTCGTGATGAATGGTATCGTCTGCTTGAAGTTTGCAAGCAATCATATACCTGGTTAACAGGCGCTTATGCCTTTTCAATTTGGACACCGATTGCCGTATTTGCAGCACTTTGGGGTGTGCCGTATTTAGAGGAAAAATACCAGGTAGGTGTCGTGGTCGCTTCCGGTTTATGCAGCATGATTTGGCTTGGTATTGGTGTAGGCAGCCCATTGCTGGGCTGGATGAGTGACAAATTTTCCAGTCGACGTCTTGCTTTAGTCATGAGTTCGTTTTTTGGCCTGGTGGCCACGCTGATTCTGCTCTACATGCCTGATGTATCCATTGGCTGGATGTATGTGGTGCTGTTTTTCTTAGGCCTTGGTTCAGGCGGGCAGACGGTTAGTTTTGCTGTGGTAAAAGACAATAATCCTGCGCATTTGGTGGGCACTGCTTCAGGATTTAATAATTTGTCGGTGCTTGTGGGTGGTGCTATTTTTCAACCATTGGTTGGGGTTATTTTGCACCGAAGCGGCAGTTGGTATTTAGTGCATGATCTACCGGTTTATACCATCAGCAGTTATCAAAAAGCATTGTTGGTTATGCCTTGTTGCTATCTGGTAAGTTTGGTGTTGGCCTTGGTGTTTATTAAAGAATCTCACCCCGCGGCGCAAGGTCATTAATGAAATGAAGAGCCATGGTGGCCTCAACATTCTGGCATGTTAACTGCAAGGCCACCCATTGAGGTTTCTTTGTAAATACTTTGCATGTCCATGCCGGTTTGTTTCATGGTTTTGATGACTTTATCTAACGAAATTTGATGCTGCCCATCGCCAATTAGCGCCATACGAGACGCATTAACTGCTTTAACCGACCCCATGGCATTGCGTTCAATGCAAGGAATTTGCACAAGTCCCATGACCGGATCACACGTCATCCCTAAATGATGTTCCATGGCAATTTCAGCTGCATTTTCAATTTGTTCAATACTACCCCCCAATACAGCGGTCAAGCCTGCTGCGGCCATGGATGATGCAACACCAACTTCACCCTGGCAGCCGACTTCCGCACCCGAAATAGAGGCACCTTTTTTATAAAGAATTCCGATAGCCGTTGCGGTGAGGAAATAGGTCAGTATATCTTCCTTGCTCATTTTTTCATGGGCGTCCTGGCAGTATTTAAGTACGGCAGGAATAATACCTGCCGCACCATTAGTCGGTGCTGTTACAATTCGCCCACCAGCTGCATTTTCTTCATTAACAGCCATGGCATAGAGATTCAGACGATTCATGATGTCCGATCGTTCGTAAATGCTTGGAACCCCTTTGTGTTCGTTTAATTTTTTGTATAAATCAGGTGCGCGGCGCTTTAATTGCAATCCGCCAGGTAAAATACCGGCATGACGACAACCGTTTTCAATGCAATCATCCATCTGTTTTGCAATGGCTAAAATACCGGCGTGGATAGCTTCCGTTGTGCGCCAGGTTAGTTCATTGGCCATCATTAACTCAGGAATAGACAGCTGGTTTTTTTTGCAGAGTTCAAGTAATTGTTTGGCTGTATCAAAAGGATAGGGTAGGGGGTGTTCTTCGGCGGTAGAGTGGTCATATTCTTCTTCAGTCGTGATAAAACCGCCACCAATTGAATAATAGACCTGGCTTTGTAATAAATTGCCCTCAACACTAAATGCACTAAAACGCATGCCATTGGTGTGTTTGGGTAATAGTTCTTTCTGCAAAAAAACAAGATCGTTATTTTCATTAAAAACAATATTTTTTTTACCTGCAAGACACAGGGTGTGGGTTGCTGTAATTTCTTGCATACGCGGTATCATGCTTTCAGGGATAACAGTATCCGGTGCTTTGCCTTCCAGCCCATTTAAAATAGCTTTATCAGTTCCATGCCCTTTACCTGTTAAAGCGAGCGAACCATATAGCCCAACTTTGACCCGCTCAGTTTTTTCAAGCAGCTGGTTGTTTGCCAACAATTGTAAAAATTCATTCGCGGCCAACATGGGGCCTACAGTATGCGAACTGGAAGGACCAATACCAATGGAAAATAAATCAAATAAGCTAATGTTCATATGGGTTAACTCAGGAATTAAAATATAATTTATATTATGCTAATTTTAGCATAGATACAGTTGTTTTAGGATTGTGTTCTTTGTACATGACAACTTTTGAGTATATTATTTTTTGTCGTGTACTGAGGATTGTGTTCTACAATAAGGGTATGGGTAATGATCTTTGGAGGACATTGTGCAACCAGATGAAATACCAGAAGAACCAAACGAACTCCCGGACAATCCGCCAATGGAGTCACCGCCATTGCCAGAACCTATCGAGCCTATTTTACCAGATACCCCAGAGCCTGAACCGGTGAACACACCGGAACCAAGTCCTGTGAAAACGCCAGAGCCAAAGCAATAGGGTAGGGTATGTCATTGAGGTTAAGGTGTTGCGAAATGCCAGCCCATTGTTTTGGATAATTCTTCCAACATGATTTCTCCACGGATGCTGTTGCCTTTAGCATTAACACGTGGGCTGAGTACTACAACGCCTGCTTTGCCAGGAACCACCGCGATGGTATAGCCAGAAACACCACTTTTTGCTGGCATGCCGGTATGCACCATATGTGCCCCTGTCTCATCATACAATCCACACGTTGCCATGATTGCCAAAGCAATTTTACATGTTTTGACAGAGATGACTTGCACGTCTGTTTCAGGATCCTTACCTGCATTGGCAAGCAGTGTCGGTAAATAGAGCATTTGCTCGATGGTTGCTTCATAAGAGCAGAGACTAAAATACAAATCCAGCGTTTCGCTGACGCTGGTAGCTAAACTACCACGACTATGGAGCAACCAGGCGAGCGAGCGGTTACGATCACCGGTACGTTTTTCAGACGAAAAAACCAATGGATTGATATGCAGTCGTTGATTGAATAATTTTTTTACCCAGTGCTCAAGCCAGGCAAATTGTTGTTCATTAATGCCTGGAATCTGGGAGCATAGCGTAATGGCACCTGTATTAAGCATCGGATTAGAGGGCTTGGGTCCGAATTGGGCCAGCCGTGTAATTGATGCAAAGTCGTCGCCTGATGGTTCTACTTTAACCCATTCAAACAGCTTTTCTTCCCCATACTCTTCAAGAAGTCCAATGAGCGGAATCATTTTTGCCGTGCTTTGCAAAGTAACAGGTACTATTGGCGTATTGCTGTAGGTTAGGGCATTGGAATTGATAGGCCTGACGCCGATGGCAGTGGTTTCCTGATTAACGTTTGCTAATTCAGGAATATAATTGGCAACATTCCCCTCCTTGTTTTTTTCAGCAAGATGGACAAGCTTTTCAAGCAGATCGGGGGTGATTTTATTTTGCGTCATAAATTCTCAGCTAAAAAGCGTACAGTATGCTTTATTTAGCATAGCACAACAAATAAATAGCGGTTAGATTGAAAATAAATCATCTTTAATGTGAGGGCGTCGACCCAGGGATAATTTGGTGCTCTTCATTTTCTGCTAGTATCGTAATATACTGCGTTTTAATCATCTCTAATTTATCGCATAATCTTCTGACAAACCACTATGTCAATTATCAAATCCTCATTAGATGCAATTGGTTCCGGGGCGGGCGTTGCCTGGCCATTTTTTGGTATTGTCTTTTCATCATTGGGGCTTGTTGCAGGCAGCACGGTCGCATTAGTGACAGGATCAATCGCAGGTTTCCTGTTTTGTGCTGTTGCTGGTGGAATTTTTTACCTCTCTTACCAAAATATTCAAAATAAACAAAAGAGTTTGCAGGAAAAAAAGGCCACGGCTCAGACTAGTTTAGACGAATTCATTAATGCTTATTTGCAAGCGATTAACCATGAGTATGAAGTTAATTGTGACAATGAAAAACAATTTTATACGAAAGAAAAAGCTTCAAAATATATAAATGAACAGATTTCAATCCATCTACAAACAGTCGATCCAGCAGAAATGCCATTAATGCATCTTTTGCTTTCCAAATTACTAACACTGAACTCGTTTGATTTTTTAACGGCTAGAGATGATCAAACCATTCACCGATTGACCAGTAAACTAATTGATGCCGCACCCAAAACCACTATTTCTAATGCAACCAGTTTGAAAGCAGCTTTTTTAGGTGCTGTGGGTGCATTCGGGGCAATAGCAGGTTGTACGGCAGGTTTTGTTGGTTTGCTATCAGGGCTTGGACTTTTCACAGGATTTGCCGCAGCGCCAGTTGTAGGCTGGACTGCATTAATGGTAGCGCTTGGCTTTGCCGTTATGGTTGGATTCAACTCAGCTCGGCTAGCCGCTTCTCGTCATGAGATAAAAGAACAACGAGATAATATCAATATATTATTAGAGAATTTAGATGCACGCCATGTAAAAAAACAAATCACTACCCAGCCTCAAACCAGGCCGCGCGGATATCCTTTCTTTAGGGCGCCAGCAAAGGATGCTGGAACACAAACCGATGTAACACCTACGCAGGATGCTGGATTACAAACCAAGGCAACCCCAGCGCATAATCCTGCCATCCACACCGATCCGCAACTAACAGCACATATTGCCTTATCCCTCTCATGATCCTTGATTATGCTTACGCTGCAAAAAATGAGTCAGTAATTGCAAACCATGCTCAGACAAGATGGCCTCAGGGTGGAATTGCAGCCCATAAAGCGGGTAATCACGGTGTGAAATGGCCATGATCGTATCATTAACCCAGGCATCAATGGCAAAACATGAAGGCAGCGTATTGATATCCACGGCCAGTGAATGGTATCGGGTTGCTGTGAAATAATTAGGCAATCCCTTAAATAAACCCTGTTTATGATGGTGAATTTTAGATGTTTTGCCATGCATTATGTCAGGTGCCTGGATTATTCGACCACCGAAGGCTTGCGCCAGGCATTGATGGCCTAAGCAGATGCCGAGGATAGGCATTTTGCGGTAAAAATAATCAATAGCGGCTAACGAAATGCCAGCGTCTTGTGGGGCCTTGGGGCCGGGAGAGATAACCAGGTAATCAGGTGATAACTGTTCAATCTTTTCCAGCGTGATGCCGTCATGCTTAACTACCCGTACTTCCTGATCAAGGCATTGAAAATATTGCGCTAGATTGTAAGTAAACGAGTCGTAATTATCGATAATAAGCAGCATTACAGTTCAAATTCTTCGCCAAGGTATACGGCACGCACCTGCTTATTGGCTAGAATAGTCGCAGGCGCTCCTTCGCACAAGATACTACCCTGATTGACAATATAGGCACGGCTGCAGATATCCAGTGTTTCACGGACATTGTGATCTGTAATCAGCACACCAATATTTTTATCACATAAATGTAAAATAATTTTTTTGATATCAATCACTGAAATGGGATCAACACCTGCAAAAGGTTCATCAAGCAAGATAAAAGCCGGTTCAATAGCCAATGCGCGCGCAATTTCCACACGCCGCCGCTCACCACCTGAAAGGCTCATGCCTAAATTTTTTCTTAAATGGGAAATATGAAATTCTTGTAATAACTGTTCCAGTTTTTCATTGCGTCCGGCATCATCCAGATCAGTGCGTAACTGTAAAATGGCGAGGATATTATCTGAAACGCTCATTTTCCTGAAAATAGACGCTTCCTGCGGCAAATAGCCAATGCCTAAACGCGCACGTTGATGCATGGCGGTTTTGGTGATATCTGCGCCATTCAAAAGAATTTGGCCTTTATCGCATGATTGCAAGCCCACAATCATGTAAAAGCAGGTGGTTTTCCCAGCACCATTTGGGCCAAGCAAGCCTACGCATTCACCGCGGGCGATGCGCAGGCTCACGTCATTGACGACCGTACGAGACTTGAATGATTTTTTTAAATGCAGGGCGGCTAACTCACTCATGGGCGTTTCTCTGGATGAATAATAATGGTGGTACGCAGCTTGCCATCCCGCTGGGTGATGACGTGTTGACGCTCCGTGTCATAACTGATTTTAGGCGCTGAAAAAGAGTTGTCACCTTGCGTGATGCGGGCATCGCCAATCAATTCAATCAGATGACGGTCAGGATAGTAGATTATTTCATCAGCATACGCATGCAGGGGTGGTTTATCAGTCGCTGTCAGTGCCCAATAATGCGCTTGCACCTTTTTGTCTCCCTTGGCAACGGCTCTGATTAATTTGTTGTTGGCATCGCCTTCAGTGACTGCTTCAGCTGCCTCGACATGGGTTGAACCTTGTTCAAGCTGCACATCACCCACATAAACGCCTCGATGGGTTTCCTGATTCAGATCAGCCGTATCGGCACGCAGGTTCATGACCTGCTCACGGTCTTCAGGCAAGGCAAAGCAAATGGATGTGATTGAAAGCAATATAAAGGCTAAGACTGTAGCCAGCATCTTGTCGCTACTACCCATGCGTTGGTTCATACCTGCCTCTGGCCTGATTTAACAACTGCACGCGCTTTTCCGCAAGATAGGCGTTCATGCCGGTCGATTGGATGACATTGCCAGGTTGTTCATACGTGACATCAGCCTGGGTTTTAGCCACCTTGTCCTTGGCAAAATAAGTAATTATTTCGGTTTTAAGTGTGCTTTCCTGCGTGTGACTGTCTTTGCCCTGATGGATGACCACGTGCTTGACGAACGTGATTTCTTCGCCACCATGAAGCGAGGTTGCTTCCTGGGAGCGAATTTCCCAAGCTGGCTGGTTTTCTTGAGCAATCACAATCAATGGTGCGGTCAGCAAATGAGTATTATTGAATGGAATATGATGCATCAACGGTGTTTTCAGGTAATTGGCAAGGTGGCCATTCGTATCGAATTGTTTTACCGTCAAATCCGTGATAATGGCATCTGCCGTGGTGGAAAGCGTGCGATCATCCAACTTGGCAACAGTCGTCGTGCTGGCAAAATACCAGCTTGAGCAGGCAAGTGCCATCAGGGCCACAAATAACCAGGCTGCCTGCCGGCCCGCATTCATAGGTTAAAATACCCAGCCAGTGCATCATCCAGCTTATGCTGCGCATGCAAGATATAATCACATACTTCTCGAACAGCCCCGCGTCCCCCGTGCAATTCAGTTTGCCAGTCGGAAGCGTCTTTTACCTGACGTACCGCATTTGCCACAGCAACACTTAAGCCAACTTGTTGGATAATGGGTAAGTCAGGCAGATCATCCCCAATGTAGGCGAATTGCTCATCATGAAGGTTCAGGGTTGCTTTGAGTTGTTGATAGGCGCTCTTTTTTTCCACCTGGCCTTTGAAAAAATGGCGAATACCAAGCTGCTGCATGCGATTCTCAATCACGGCATTTTGTGAGGTAGTGATAACGGCCACCTCAATGCCAACTGCCATCAGTAATTTTAATCCCATGCCATCTTGCACATGGAATGCCTTGAGCTCATTGCCTAAGTTGTCGATATAAAGCAGCCCATCGGTCAACACCCCATCCACGTCGCAAATAACGCATTTTATTTTTTTGGCTTTCTCTAACAATTCGTTCATCATAGTCTCTTCTAAATAACGTCAACATTATTCCCCTCGCCCCGCACGCGGGGAGAGGGTGCCCGCAGGGCGGGAGAGGGGCTCTCGCCAAGTGATTCGATGTTTTGCATGTCACACGATGGCTGATATGCTCTTAAAACACACCAGAGCGTAATAAATCATGCAAATGTACCACCGCAGTCGGCCGATTGGCTTCGTCAACGACAACCAAAGAGGTGATGCTGTGTTTTTGCATCAAAGCCAGGGCTTCTGCTGCCAACAAGCCGGGCTTGATGGTGCGGCAGTTTCGGGTCATCACATCTTGCAATGGGGTCGTGTTGATATCATATTCCCGGGTTAATGTGCGGCGCACATCGCCGTCGGTGTAAATGCCTGTTAATATCCCGCTGCTATTGACCACACACGTCATGCCGAGTTTTTTGGCCGTTACTTCAAGCAGGGCTTCGCGGATGGTGGCGTGCTCAGATGTGATAGGTAATTCATTACCTTGATGGCATATTTCATCAATGCGCAATAAAAGCCGTTTACCTAGCGCACCACCCGGGTGGGAGAGTGCAAAATCATCCGCACTAAAGCCGCGCGCTTGCAAAAGGGCAATGGCCAGTGCATCCCCCATCACCAAAGCGACGGTTGTGCTCGTGGTGGGTGCTAATCCCAGTGGGCATGCTTCCTGGCGAATACTGAGATCGAGGTTAACGTTTGCCGCTTGCGCCAGGGTGGAATCAGGGTTGCCACTTAAGGTAATCAGTGGCACCTCGAGGCGTTTGAGTAAAGGCAGGAGAATCAGCAGTTCATTGGTAAAGCCGGAATGAGAGATAGCCAGTACGGTGTCCTGGCGGGTAATCATGCCCAGATCACCATGGCTTGCCTCGCCCGGGTGCATAAAAAATGCAGGGCTTCCGGTACTGGATAAGGTGGCCGCAATTTTATTGCCAATATGCCCTGATTTCCCCATACCGGTGACAACAATACGGCCTTTGCAGGCAAGCAATAATTCGCAGGCTGTTTCAAAACGTTCGTCAAGGCGGGATGCCAATTCAAACACGGCCTGGGCTTCGGTTTCAATCACCGCTTGACCCAGTTTGCAAAAATTCATCGGTGTAATCCAGCGCAGTGTCAGGTAAGTTATTTTATCATAGATTGCGTGGTTAGGTCATTAGTCAGAGGACGTGCGTTATTTCAAGTATACAAAATATAGACGGAACAGATAAAAATGAGGCCACTACGTGGCCTCAAGAAAATCAGTACTTAAGTCGCTCGGATACATCGGTACCGAGGCGTGGGATCTGTTTTTGCAAGTAGAGATTGGGTACCATTCGCAAATGACTGCACCCATGCGAAACCATTATTATCACTTTGCTCATTAGAGCTCCAGTAGTTAGAGGCATTAAAACCGCTAAATAAAGCCTGTTGTAAAAACAATTGGTTAAGCTCGAATTTTGAAGGGACATACCAGTTGCTATAACAATTGGCACCGGCAGTGCCTGGAGCCGGACAATCGCCCACCCCATTGGCATTGGTGGAAAATTGTAAGCAGCCATTGGAAATGATGCCTACATTGTTTGCTGCGCCGCCTGCAGACATTAGGGTATTGTTGGTTTGACCGGCAAAGATCCCATCACCGGTTGCCCAGGTTCGAAATCCAACACCACCCTCATTCCATGCTTGAGCACCACCGGTTCCATCCGCTAACGCACCAATCAAGGCATGTTGGCCGGTAGAATCTACCCAAAAGACAATTCCTCCTTCGGTTTGTTGCCCGAGAGTATACATAGTGGGTGTTGCAATGCTGGCAATTTGCGTAGAAATACTGGCAATTTGCGACTGAAGCGTTTGCACTTGCTGGTCGACATAAGCCTTCGAGGCCGGATTGGCGGCCTGTGCACTTGTCGTGACGGCAGCAGCGGCGAAAAGGGCGATGATATGTTGTTTTTTATTCATGATTTGTTCTCCATCCTGGATATTATACGGTTACGGTCATACCAAGCAACACGCCATGCTGTACGGGGATATTGGAAACCCTCCCTGTTTCGGCGACTGCGTTGAGGCTGAAATTGGGACTTGAACCATAAATGCCCTGGTAAAACAGGTTCATGCTGGCGCGCTCAGAGATTGCATAGCCTAAGCCTGCCTGCACTTCACCGGCGATTTGTGACTTGTCGTTGATGCTGTCCCGGTTATCAAACTGCCAGCGGCGATAAGCAATGCCGCCTTTGAGCTGGGCATAAACAGGCATGGTACTCAATGATGCTGATTTTAAGGTTACCAGCAAATCCAGCATTGGTTTGACTGTGGTTTGAATTGGCAGCCCACCT
>Ga0209024_1002261_pt1 | contig 11804 bp, 5 predicted proteins | sample AutmiccommunBRH5_FD_187380 | JGI IMG/M metagenome (GOLD analysis project Ga0209024, IMG submission 187380) | Deep subsurface microbial communities from Mt. Terri, Switzerland - Autotrophic microbial communities BRH/5 (SPAdes) (version 2) | ecosystem: Environmental > Aquatic > Deep subsurface >...
ACAATAAACAGCTAAAGCATGAACCTCCTCCTTTGTATAAAGGACGCCAAAATATGCCCCCCCTTTGAAAAAGGGGGGCTGGGGGGATTTGGCGGGATTGGCTGCTGGTGACGGGATAATATGTTTGTTTAAGCTTCGAAAATCCCCCCTAACCCCCCTTTTTTAAAAGGGGGGGGATGTAATAGCAGAATTTTGAAGTCATGGTGTTTTGCGGCTGGTAAGTTATACTGCGCATGGCACAATAAACAGCTAAAGCATGAACCTCCTCCTTTGTATAAAGGACGCCAAAATATGCCCCCCCTTTGAAAAAGGGGGGGTGGCGGGATTGGCTGCTGGTGATGGGATAATATGTTGTTTAAGCTTCGAAAATCCCCCCTAACCCCCCTTTTTTCCAGGGGGGATAGTAAAGCAGGGTTTTTTTAAGGGGTTAACTGGTAGAGAATAAAATTCGCTTTTACCATAGATATTAAATAGTTTGCATGCAGACACAATGTAATGTTTTTGTAAAATCACTACACGCCAATTATAAAGAGTTGTTAATGATCAATAAACCCGCAATATTAGTTCTTGCCGATGGCACCATTTTAGAAGGTGTATCAATCGGTGTTGATGGCCATTGTGTTGGTGAATTAGTTTTCAATACAGCCATGACCGGTTATCAGGAAATGCTGACTGACCCATCCTATACCCGCCAAATTATCACGTTAACCACAGCCCACGTCGGAAACACCGGATGCAACCTGGATGACATGGAGTCATCCAGGGTATGGGCTAGCGGGTTGGTTATGCGTGATTGTGTTCAGCATCATAGCAATTATCGTGCTGAGCAATCCCTGCCTGACTGGTTAAAAAAGCATGGTATCGTTGCCATTGCTGGTATAGATACACGGGAGCTTACAAGGCGCTTGCGTGAGCATGGTGCTATCGGCGCGTGTATTAGTACCGATGTTGTTCACACGAATAAAGCGCTAAAATTAGCGCAGTCATTTGCGGGATTGGAAGGGGTTGATTTAGCCAAAGTGGTATCAAGGCAAACCGTTGAGCGGTGGCATGAAGGACGAGGCGAATGGGCACACGCATCGAGTCCCTTGCAGTATCATGTTGTTGCGTACGATTTTGGTGTTAAACACACTATTTTGCGCATTTTACATGATTTGGGTTGTCATATCACACTCGTGCCCGCCCAAACTTCAGCAACAGATGTGCTGGCGATGAATCCTGATGGCGTGTTTTTATCAAATGGTCCGGGTGATCCACAAGCTTGCGACTATGCAATTCGTGCTACTCAGGAATTTTTGAATGCTGACATACCGGTGTTTGGCATTTGCCTTGGTTTTCAGATCCTGGCATTAGCCTGTGGCGCTAAATCGTTAAAAATGAAGTTTGGCCATCATGGTGCAAATCACCCGGTGCTTGAAATAGACACACAGCGTGTTTTCATTAGCAGTCAAAATCATGGTTTCGCAATTGATGAAGCGACGTTGCCTGCTTGTTTGCAAGTCACGCACCGTTCTTTGTTTGATCAAAGTTTGCAGGGAGTTAAGCATCAGGACAAACCGGCATTTGGTTTTCAAGGGCATCCCGAAGCAAGTCCAGGACCCCATGATATCGAAGAAATTTTTAAGCAGTTTATTCATATGATGGCGCCAAAATAACCCGCTTTCAAGGAGTATATACAATGAAATCATCCCATGTTTTTACCTCGGAATCCGTCTCAGAAGGGCACCCGGACAAAATAGCCGATCAAATCTCAGATGCAATTTTAGATGCAATATTGGCGCAAGATCCCAAAGCACGTGTGGCGTGTGAGACGTTTGTTAAAACAGGCATGGTGTTAGTGGGGGGTGAAATCACCACCAGTGCCTGGGTGGATGTTGAGGAAATTACGCGTGGCGTGATTAAAGACATTGGCTATAACAGCTCAGACATGGGTTTTGATTGGGAGTCCTGTGCTGTGTTGTCAGCGATTGGCAAGCAATCAACTGATATTGCGCAAGGTGTGGATAATCAGGAAACCAAGCTCCTGGGAGCCGGGGATCAAGGGCTGATGTTTGGTTATGCCAGCCGTGAGACCGATGTATTTATGCCGGCGCCAATCGCTTACGCTCATCGGTTGATGATGCAACAGGCCAATTTGCGTAAACAAGGGGTGTTACCCTGGTTACGTCCTGATGCCAAATGCCAATTAACACTAAATTATGAAGCAGGTATGCCTGTATCGGTTGATACCATTGTATTTTCAACTCAACATGCACCTAGCGTGAGTCACAGCGATTTGATTGAAGCTGTGCGGGAAGAAATTATTAAATCGGTGCTTCCTGCTGAATGGTTGACAAAACAAACCCGTTATTTTATTAATCCAACGGGTCGGTTTGTGATTGGCGGGCCATTAGGTGATTGTGGATTAACAGGTCGTAAAATTATTGTGGATACTTACGGTGGCATGGCGCGGCATGGTGGGGGGTGTTTTTCTGGTAAAGATCCATCCAAGGTTGATCGTTCTGCGGCCTATGCCGCAAGACATGTGGCTAAAAATTTAGTGGCTGCAGGCATTGCTGATAAGTGTGAAATTCAGGTGTCTTATGCCATTGGTGTTGCCGCACCCACCTCTATCTATGTGGATACATTTGGCACAGCACATCTTGAGGATACAGAAATCATTGATTTGATTAACACCCACTTTGATCTAACACCGCAAGGGATCATCGATCATCATGACTTGTTGCGCCCCATTTACCGACAAACGGCCACCTATGGTCATTATGGACGTGATAATTTACCTTGGGAACGCCTGGATAAGGTTGAAGACTTAAAAAAAGCAATAGCATAAACTCTACCTCTTTATAAAGGGGGGCAGGGCTGAGGTATCCCCTCATAAAATATCTCCCCCCTTTATAAAAGGGGGGCCGGGGGGGGATTTAACGGAACAACCACTTAATAACAAACATCTGCTTATTGCTCAACATTTGAAAAATCCCCCCTAACCCCCCTTTTATAAAGGGGGGGAGATATTTTATGAGGGGATAGTTCAGGGGTTAGGGGGGGATTTTCAAAATCCAGGCAATAGCAAAAAACCAGTATCTTTATTTTTGATGGATAATATACTCGATACCACAGTTTTTCGATTTACTCCGATCCGTTCGGGATAGTTATAAAAATCTGCGGAATCGTTTATATACGTCCATCAAATGTAGCATTTTTTGAGGAAAAAATATGAAATTAGTTAATGCTGTTACAGCCGGTCAAGATTACAAAGTCGCTGATAGTTCACTTGCTGCCTGGGGCAGGAAAGAAATTGCTATCGCTGAAACTGAAATGCCTGGATTAATGGCATTACGTGAAGAATTTGGTAGTGAAAAGCCACTGAAAGGTGCACGCATTGCAGGTTGTCTGCACATGACCATTCAAACCGCCGTATTGATTGAAACCTTGCTTGCCTTAGGGGCTGAAGTGAGATGGTCTTCTTGTAATATTTTTTCAACCCAAGACCATGCAGCCGCAGCGATGGCCGCAGCTGGGGTTCCTGTTTTTGCCTGGAAAGGTGAGACAGAGGATGAATACTGGTGGTGTGTTGAGCAAACCTTGCAAGGTCCGAATGGCTGGCAACCCAATTTACTGCTGGATGATGGTGGTGATCTGACCCAGATTATTCATGAAAAATATCCCCAATTATTACCTGAAATTATTGGTGTTTCAGAAGAAACGACTACTGGGGTAGCAAGGCTTTATGACATGGCGAAAAAAGGTGAATTAAAAATGCCTGCCATCAACGTCAATGATGCAGTGACTAAATCCAAATTTGATAACCTCTATGGTTGCCGTGAATCGTTGTTGGATGGAATTAAACGTGCAACCGATGTGATGATCGCTGGTAAAGTGGTATTGATCATGGGCTTTGGCGATGTAGGAAAAGGATGTGCTCAAGCTTTGCGAGGTCAGGGAGCTACTGTGTGGATTGCTGAAATAGATCCTATTTGTGCCTTGCAAGCAGCGATGGAAGGCTATCGCGTGGTAACGCTTGATGACGTGGTGAAGCAGGTAGACATCGTTGTTACTGCAACAGGCAATTATCATGTTGTTAACCATGCACATATGCTAGCCATGAAGAATCAGGCAATTTTATGTAATATTGGCCATTTTGACTCTGAAATTGATATCCAGAGTTTACGCCAGTACGAGTGGGATAATATCAAACCGCAGGTTGATCATGTTATTTTTCCTGATGGGAAACGGATTATCGTGTTGGCTGAAGGTCGATTAGTTAATTTAGGCTGTGCAACCGGGCACCCAAGTTTTGTGATGTCGGCATCTTTCACCAATCAGGTATTGGCGCAAATTGAATTATTTCAACGTGCTGAGCAATACGAAAATACAGTGTACGTATTGCCTAAACACTTGGATGAAAAAGTGGCTCGCCTGCACCTGGAGCGAATTGGTGCAAAATTAACCCAGTTAACTCAGCAGCAAGCCGAATACATTGGCGTTGATGTGAATGGTCCTTACAAAGCGGAACGTTATCGCTACTAAAGATGACGCTTAGTACTCGGGTGCTCAACATTTCAGAATTTGTCGTGTCCGATATGTACCTTGGGCTATAGTTTTCGCTTCTTCTATTATCAGAGGAAGAAGCGAAGCTGGATTCAACAAGCCCAAAAGTGCAGTTCTACTCACAGTTAAAGTCATTAGGAAAAACAGCAGATACACTACTACCTTCACTTCCTAAAACAATCGGGCCTGCTCGTAACACGCATTCACCAACGCTTGGCGCATCTTGCATAAGCTTATTAGCAGAGGTGGAGTATAGCGTTGCGCTAATCATGTAAGGCATCCCAGAACAGATCAATTGGTCAAAAACCACTGGGGCGCTGCCGCCACTGAGCGTGATGGAGCGGTTGATTCCATTTTCATTGCTAACATTAAATGCAACGCGTTGATCTAACTGAATTGGCGGGGATGATACAGCAAGTTCTACAGAACATGAGGTGTAATTATCTGCATAGACTGGTAAACAAGTCATCGATACCATAAGAGAAAGCGTTGCTGAAATTTTTTTTAACATAATTAATCCTTATCCTTAATTTAATTATTAATTGTTTTTTTAACTATTTTTCAGAGATATGCTCCTAATACACCCCATCATTATACTTAGATATGAAGAGAGGGGTAAAGCCATGTGAGTAGACCTACCTAGGTGACTCGGTAGGTCTACTCACATGCTGTTCATCGTCGCTTTGGTCGATGTAATTGCTCTTCTTCTTCTGCCGCCGCCGCCGCAGGTCTTTTTCTATTATCAGGGTTAAAAAATCCGCCTCTTCGGGCAGGAGGGTCTGTCTGATCGGTCTGATTAGCGTCTACCTCCATATCACCAGTATCCGCTTCATCATCGCTTACACTCATCGCATCGGCTTCATCGGTGAGTGAGGGCGAATTTGGTTTACAGGTTCTGCTTTGTTTAATATAAACATAATCAGGATAACGTGTATCAGGTTTAGAAACAGGAGGATCATAGACATTGATTACACCCTCCTCATCTTTATAAAGAAGTTCTCCTCCTAGATACTCAAGGCAAACTGGCCATTGTTGGGAATTTCCTTGCATGAATAAGCTCTCGTAATTTTCTGGGTTCAGCAACAGGCCATAACCCGTTTTTTTTTCAAATATTCTTAGTACACGACCTGTCTTTTGAGCCTTGACATCTGTTCTCTGCCCGGGGTGTAGATCCATAAACCAGTGTATTCGCGGGTCATCGAATCCGAGCTGTAACATATTGACAGCAAGCGCAATAGCAGGCATGTCTGAGGCTTTAAAATCTTCCAGGTCTCGTTCGCGTTTAGGATTGTTGCTGGTGATTAGATAGACTTTGAAAAAGTTAGCAAGGATTTTCAGTGCTTCTTCTGCCTGTGATTGTGACTCAAAGAAAATAATGCCTTTGAGTTGGCCAAGCGTTTGCGGTTGTTTATCATCATTGGCTGAAGGATGTATTTGATGTTTAATTAGAGCCGGTAAGTAGCGTAGTAATGTATTCACTGGGTCAGGTGTATTATCAGGCAGAATTATTTGATCTAGTATAAAAGGGACTATAACACCGTCGTTAACGGCCTGCGCTGTTTTGTAGGTAAAAGTCCTCACTTCTGGTTGAATAGGAGGTGTGGCACTGAATTTCACTATGGGTATAGTAGATGCTGCCGCAGCTAAACTATACTCACAAAGGTGAGATTCATCAGCTATAATAGCCGTTATCTGACGGAGAAAGCCGTTTTTTACCAAGGTAATATGACTGGGTGCACAACAAATGATGATTGCTGGACTGCCAGCTAAAAATTCACTTTTTGCAACAGTTTCGGCTTGTACGGCTTTATCCATGCCAGCAACTTTTAACACACGAGCAAGAGGGCAATTTAAGGCACTGAGCTGGGGGAATTTTTCTATCGCTTCTTTAAATGATTGATATAGTTGCTCTACCAGGTCTTGTTGCGGGGTTATGATAACGACTTTATTAGCGCCAGTTGAATAAATCGCCATCGCCAAGGCGATTAGAATCAAGGATTTCCCACAACCGGTTGCAATATTAAATTGCAGTTGGTTAACCCCTGATTCTGCATTTAGCAGGTCAGGTAAATTTTTGATGAAAAAAGATATTGCCTCTCGTTGATGCTTTCGTAGAAATCGCGCATCTGGTTGATGAGCAGACGGCATCTGTAACATGTTTTTTAATAGCGCTGACAAATGCTCTTGATTGAGAGGGCCTGGAATAACGTGGTCTTGAGCAGGTGTTGGTGTGTTTGGGATACCGTTCGCACGGGCATGGAGGTTAAACAAATTTGCGCGAAGCCCCCTGGCCAAAGCCGCTTCTTGGCCCTTTATATTTTCTTTAACATTTGAATTAAAGGCCTCGATGCCTTCAAATACCCATCCCCAGCCTTTTTCTTGCAACCAGTTCCTGCAGATTTCAGACAGTTTAATTTCGCTTGCTTTTTTAATCGATTTTTGGGCAGCATTTTTATCGGTGCGTGATCGGGTCAGTGCCACTACTTCGGGTGCAATGATTTGAAAACCCTGTCGCCTTATAAGAAACTGTACAACCGTTTGAAAATGATAATCTTCACCCCATGCATCCATAAACTCTGGAAAAAGCGAAAAAATAGCTTCTAAATCAAGGCCGTGTGATATTAATAGTCTTAAATTAACCATAAAGCATTTACTTCCCAGTGCATGCGGACTGAACGTCTTTTGTAGATTACTTTTTGTTGACACACTGGTAATTGGTACTTGCCTGCATTGTTCTGCTAATAAATCATGCAAGCTATTCAATAAGCTCTCACTTCCACTGTTCTGACCAAGAATAAACTCTTTGATGTTGTCATCCAGCATCAAAAAGTTTTCCAAGCTACATTGAAGAGCGAATAAGAAGGTTGCAATACGACGAGAGGTAATTAGGCGTAAATCGTCAAAATTGACTGGAGCATTCATCCAGGGTTGGGTTATTTCATCAATAACGAAGCATGCCATCGTTTCAGTCAGCCTGGGCAAGCACTCTTCTTTTATAGTTTCAAATTGTGCTCTCGGCATAACCAGTACAGTTAGCTGGTTGTCACTTACCGGTACTAATGCGTTCATGCCGCGGCCTGCCATGATAAAGGTTACTTTATGTTGTGGTTGTGGCAATCCCCTGTGTGAATAATATTCCCCCTTTAAATAGACAGTGTCTATGGCTTGGTTGGATAAATTCGGCGAGTATTCTGCAGCTATTTCTTTCAGTGCGGTTAATTCAAACTTGGTGTGAGTTTGGATTGCTGGGGCTGATGCGGCTGAGGGTTGATAGGGCATTGTTACTTGTTCCACATCAGTGTATTTAGGATGTACTCTCCCTTTAGGCTTTGGAAGGCTGGCTGATGCTTCAGGGGTATTTGTTGTTCCTGGGTTTTCCTCTAGTGGGCTGATTGATGCTGGCTCATCACTGTCCGGAGTATTATGCGGAGAATTATGTTGCGAGGGTTGAGTGGCTGCAGGTAGAGGGAAAGAACTTATTGAAGCAGGAAATGAACTTACCGGAGTAGGAAATGAACTTCCTGACGCAGGAAATGAGCTTGCCGGAGCAGGAAATGGGCTTGCCGGAGCAGAAAATGAGCTTGCCGGAGCAGAAAATGAGCTTGCCGGAGCAGGAAATGAGCTTACCGGAGCAGAAAATGAGCTTACCGGAGCAGGAAATGAGCTTACCGGAGCAGGAAATGAGCTTACCGGAGCAGGAAATGAGCTTACCGGAGCAGGAAATGAGCTTACCGGAGCAGGAAATGAGCTTACCGGAGCAGGAAATGAGCTTACCGGAGCAGGAAATGAGCTTACCGGAGCAGGAAATGAGCTTACCGGAGCAGGAAATGAGCTTACCAGAGCAGGAAATGAGCTTACCAGAGCAGGAAATGAGCTTACCAGAGCAGAAGATGAACTTACCGGAGCAGAAGATGACCTTCTCAGAGCAGGATTTGAAGCTGGTGGATTAACTGGATTCCATGGAATACCCAATGTTCTATATAATTCGGAAACAACAGCCTCAAAAGTGATAGGAACATACTGAGATTTTGAACCCGCAATTGGGGGCATGGAATATAATGGATAAGGCGTTCCGCGCGGGGATGAATTAGTTTGTGCAGATCCGGATGCGGTATCTCTTATGTGTTCACTTCTTGCCAGAAGCAAATTTAAGATCATCCGTTGCTTACCGGGGTGGAAGCCAATAGGATTGTCGAATTGAGTGCATCGAGCATAGTCATAGGGGGTCATGTGTGCATGATCTAGAGCGATAGCTGATTGGTCGTTTATGTCTGATAATCGCCATTCTATGATAGAAAAATGTCCATAATAGGCAGCAACATGGAGTACTGTAGCGCCACGATTATCTGTCTGAAAAAGGTCTGCACCATATTTACGAATGTAGTATTGCATTAAAGGCTGCCAACCTAATTTAGTCGCAAATAATAAACAATCTACTGCTGTGATTTTATTTTGAAGCGGCACTGGAGCTAACTGGCTCAATACCTGATCCATCTTCTGAGTCTCGACAGCACGGGAATCAAAGCTAACCTTCTTATAATAATCGCTAAAAAAATCATTAACCGGCCCAATAGAACGCCTAAAATGAGGTCCATTGAAGATGTTTTCTTGCATGAGAGGCATAAATGAACTCGCAACAATTAAATTTTTAAAAAATATGCTTCATAATTTATCATATATGCTTCTTTTTGTCTATTATGAGGCCATAGTTGAGTAATTTTTTACAATAAATCCTGCTGGAATGAAATTACAATAGTCGCTATTTCTTTTGAAACGGGAAAACGTTGTTTGTATCTGTTCCTGGGTATAAATTTTCAAGGAAAATCGATAAAATAAGCCACTTCCCATTTTTAAAGTAGTTAACATGCCCAAACGAACGGACATTAAATCTATCCTGATACTTGGTGCAGGGCCTATTGTTATCGGTCAGGCTTGTGAATTTGATTACTCGGGTACGCAAGCGGTACGTGCTTTGAAGAAAGAAGGCTATCGAGTGATTTTGGTTAATTCCAACCCTGCAACAATCATGACAGATCCTGAACTTGCGGATGCTACCTACATTGAGCCTGTGTTATGGCCGGAAGTAGCGCGGGTTATTGAAAAAGAGCGCCCTGATGCACTCTTGCCGACCATGGGCGGGCAAACGGCACTAAATTGTGCACTGGATCTGGTGCGTGAGGGGGTATTGGCTCGTTATGGGGTGGAGCTAATTGGTGCCAGCCGCGATGCGATCGATAAAGCTGAAGATCGCGAGAAATTTCGTTTATTGATGAAAAAAATTGGTCTGGAGATGCCGCGTTCTGCCATTGCTCATAGCCTGGAAGAAGCGTTGTCTGTTCAGGCACACCTTGGTTATCCTGCCATTATTCGTCCGTCATTTACCATGGGCGGCAGTGGTGGGGGGATTGCCTATAACCGCGAGGAATTTGAAGAAATTTGTACGCGGGGATTGGAGTTGTCGCCTACGCATGAATTATTGATTGATGAATCAGTACTGGGTTGGAAAGAGTATGAGATGGAAGTGGTGCGTGATAAAAATGACAATTGCATTATTGTCTGTACCATAGAAAACCTTGATCCAATGGGGGTGCATACCGGGGATTCCATTACTATCGCGCCTGCGCAAACCTTGACTGATAAAGAATATCAACGCATGCGCAATGCCGCAATTCAAGTGTTGCGCGCTGTGGGTGTTGATACAGGCGGCTCAAACGTACAGTTTGCAATTAATCCAGACGATGGTCGGATGCTGGTCGTGGAAATGAATCCACGGGTGTCGCGCAGTTCAGCGCTTGCTTCTAAAGCAACCGGTTTTCCGATTGCCAAAATTGCGGCGTTGCTTGCGGTAGGTTACACGCTGGACGAGTTAGATAATGAGATAACAGGTGGAAAAACACCGGCTTCATTTGAGCCAAGTATTGATTACGTAGTTACTAAAATCCCTCGTTTTAATTTTGATAAATTCCCGCAAACACCAACCACGTTGTCCACGCAAATGAAATCAGTAGGCGAGGTCATGGCTATCGGTGCTAATTTTCAGGAATCATTGCAGAAGGCAATTCGTGGCTTGGAAATTGGTCGATGTGGATTGCATCCGTTGTTTAAAGAAGGTGATATGGCCTTGCTGCGTGGTCATTTACGTGAGCCTACACCAGACAGATTATGGTATATCGCCGATGCGTTTCGTCATGGCTTATCACTGGATGAAATTTATCAGGAATGCAAAGTCGATCCGTGGTTTTTAGCGCAAATTCATGAGTTAGTGCTGATGGAGGCAACGATTGATGGTAACGAAATCCATCAACTGGATAAGCAGACCATGCGTCAATTAAAGCGTCGGGGTTTTGCGGATGCCTACCTGGCAGGACTTCTCCATTGTACCGAAACAGAGGTCAGGGCGCATCGATTGCATTTAGGGATTGTGCCTGTGTATAAACGGATCGATTCCTGTGCTGCAGAATTTCCCAGTGAAACAGCTTATCTTTATTCCTGTTATGAGTCGGTGTGTGAAGCACGGCCTGAATTTGAAAAGCAGAAAATAATGATCCTTGGCGGTGGACCTAATCGAATTGGCCAAGGCATTGAGTTTGATTATTGTTGTGTGCATGCAGCCATGGCTTTACGAGAAGCAGGGTATCAAACGATCATGGTTAATTGTAACCCTGAAACAGTGTCCACTGATGTTGACACTTCCGATCGCCTATATTTTGAACCAGTGACGCTTGAAGACATACTGGCCATTGTTGCTGTTGAAAAACCAGACGGGGTTATTGTGCATTATGGTGGCCAGACTCCGTTAAAGCTGGCACGTGCGCTAGAAGCCAATGGCGTAAAAATTATTGGTACCTCCCCGGATGCTATTGATAAAGCCGAGGATCGAGAGCGTTTTCAGCAACTGGTTAGCCGATTGAATTTACATCAACCAGAGAATGGCACGGTTCGTAGTATTGAGGAAGCACTTGCCTTAGCCGAGCGTATTGGTTATCCACTGGTGGTTAGACCGTCGTATGTCTTAGGTGGGCGCGCGATGGAAATAGTCTATCAGGAGAGTGATTTACGACATTACCTGGCTTATGCTGTCGAAGTATCTAATGATTCGCCTGTGTTGCTGGATAAATTTCTCAATGATGCAATCGAGGTGGATATTGACGCGGTTTGTGATGGGAAAGACGTGTTGATTGGCGCGATCATGGAGCATATTGAGCAAGCAGGTGTGCATTCGGGTGACTCAGCGTGTACCTTGCCGCCATTTAGCT
>Ga0209024_1002263_pt1 | contig 11798 bp, 6 predicted proteins | sample AutmiccommunBRH5_FD_187380 | JGI IMG/M metagenome (GOLD analysis project Ga0209024, IMG submission 187380) | Deep subsurface microbial communities from Mt. Terri, Switzerland - Autotrophic microbial communities BRH/5 (SPAdes) (version 2) | ecosystem: Environmental > Aquatic > Deep subsurface >...
ATAGGATTGTTAGTATGTAACATAGAGAGTTTCCTTTTGTTTTGATTTTAAGATTCAGAACCTTTATCAAAACGGGTAACTCTCTTCCAGTCAAGTCAGAATGTCAGATCAAGTCGGAACTAATACACTTAATAGACTGGATTAATAGGAATTTACAGCACTTTTTGGACTTGACCTGGATTGGCTAGTGTCTCGTCTTGCAAATACGAGGTTATAGGTATTTCAAATCACTTATTTCCCTTTTTTCAGAAGCATCAGGTTTAAAAATCCCTCCCTTTTTTATTAACACTCAGCCCATTTTTATGAAAAATCTCCCATATTTTCCCAGCAATCCTGCATTTTTATGTTCCATTTGTGATCATTTAGAAATCCAGGCCGACAGCAAGCCACGCCCTCATACGCCCTTATTAATTGATCGTTATCCCCAAAAACAGCTATATTATTTAGGTTCTAATCAATCACTTTTTATGGAGTGCCCGAAATTAATTATATATCGTATGGTATTAAACGATTTTTCCGCTATTTTTTTGTCGCAACTCTAGTAGGATGTGTTACTTACCTACCTATTTTTATTTATTTTATTCTCCCTACTGTAATTATCATGAGCTTTGTTTTAGCACTAAATGACGTGATTCTCGCCAAAAAATCCAGAGTATTTTTACCTGCATTTGGTCCAATGTACGCTTATTTGCTCAGTTGGGGATTTTCCATTGCAATTGCTTTATTCCTAATTACCTTATTAATCCTAGGAGTTAAAGGAGAGTTATGAAATTTGATAATATTGCTATTTTCCTTTTTTTAAAGCGCTTTGCACATTATTGGTGCGCCGGTGTAATTTGCAGTACGGTTACTCTAATTCCTGGTTTTTTTATTTGGAGCCTGTTAATAGTTAGTCTTTCTAGCTTGTTGTTATCTATCGATGATCTGACAACTTACAAACGTATGGATTATTATCCGCCTACTTTTACCAGGCTCTATCTGGGTATTTGCCTCATCGCAGCTGTTTTAACTGCGATTGTTAATTTTCTAATTTATAGTTATTCAAATTCTTAGGGACAAAATATCTCAGAAAACACAATGAGTTGAATTTTAAGACAAAACCAGATATGGTGATCCAATGAACTTTATTATGAAAAAAAAAAGAGGATCCGTACAAAGTAGTTAAAAGCCTATGATAATAGTTTCAAGATAAAATCCTTACAGCTTTCAATGCACATGAATATGAAATAATGACAACTCAGGGAGAGAGCCATTATGAGACTATTTACTGTTCGTAAAAGTTCCTTGCAAAGATTGTCTGATCGCACACCTGATACCCAACAAAAAACATCTTACGAAGAGTTAAGACGAGAAGAACGAAAAAAATTTAGTCGAAAACGAACGCGCTTTCATTATGAATCTAATTACACCTGTGCTTTAGCTCTACCGTATTCGAAAACACACTTAAATAGCCAGTGGGATGACGAGTCCACTTTGCTCAGCATGTGTGAGGCCCAGATTATCGAACATACAAGCCGGCGGGTTGATTTATTTTTTTACACATTAATAGCCTACTATCAAAGTGCTATTTTACCTGTTGAAGGTCGTACTACAGTCCAGCATGGGATTGGGCGAAACATAGAATATAAACATTATGGAACACAAGCCTGCCACAGTAGTTTCACGCCTGCCCTGCTTGACCAAACAATCTTCCAGGATAAGACAGATGACATAACATACAAAAGCATATTATCTGGAACGCATTTCCTGGAAAGCCTCAATGCAACTGTTGAACTGCCTCCATTTATGAACGTTTTTGATGATATATTAGAAAGCATCTGTCGACCAATATGCATTAAAATAATTCACAATGTGTCTCTAGGGAAAATAAACCCGATAGAGGGATTGGCTGATTTTCTAACAATAATGAATACTATATTACAAGATTTTAAACAGCAGGCTTCAAGAGAAAACTATACCTCACTGACTTATCCAAATTTACATGATCACCGTTATGTTAGTCCTAAACTAATTGATCTTGTTATCCAGGGGACTTTAGAGAACTCTTACAACAATAGATCAAATACGGTGAATGATCTCTATATTCAATCATTACTAAGAATAGCTCCTGAAGAAACAATGCGGTGCAAAAAAACCTTAAAAAACAGAGAAAAATTATATCTTGAGACAATATCGGCCATTCAGAATGAGATTTTAAATACAGAAAGCGAAGTCATGCACTATTCCATTTAGCATAAAGTGACAATGGAGGCTTATGCACCAATTTCCTCTTTGGTGTTTTTTTGGCGATGGTTAAGTCGAGTAAATCATATGCTGGTGATAGAGAAATTTTTTTATCACTTGTGATTAGGGAAAAATTTTTTAAATGCATGTCTTCATTGCCGATTAGGACATTAAACAAGGTCAACTTGAAAAATCTAACAAATTCTATTTTTGGGAATGTACAAAATCTTTCTATGACAGAAATCAGTCTTTCCATTGAACTATTATATTTTGTATGATGATTTTCGCCTGAAAACTGTGCAAAATCTTCTAGAGCTAATTTTTTGTTATGTCTAATTCGATCGAATCGTTTAATGAAGTTGAAGAAATGAGTGGGTTGTATAACCATCCAAACTGAAGATACTGGATTTCCGATGGGTTTTGTTATCAATTGATTATCCCTGAGGAGAAGGGCGTTGGGGGTGCATCCGTGTCAACTGCGTTTGGTTTAGGTCGAGCATATGGGAAAAATCGGGAAGGTTGGTGAAGTCCCGTTGGGTTGGGCCTCCTACCTAACTCATTATGTTCAGTCTGTAATAATGCGTTGTATTTCTCGGATAATACGTTGTGTTTCTCGGATAATGTGGCGTATTTTTGTTGTAGTTCGGCGAAATTCTTTTGTGAAATCGCATATTGCGCCAATAGTGTAGTATTTTGAGCGGTAATTTCTTTGAGTTGCTTTTGCTTTAATTGCGAGCACTCAAGTGCGGATTTTCTGTTTTTAAGTTGTGTGCGCAATTGTATTAGATCCTGCATTTGAGTTGGAGTGTATTTTTCTTGAAGCGCTTGGGCTTTTAATTCCTCTAATGGACAATCACGTACTTGCGCTTCATTACTCAGATCAACGGTCTTTGCTTCTTGGCGGGAGGTGTTCATGCCATGAAGGACTGAAAATGCATCAGCACCTGGAGAATGAAAAACATTTACTTGTTGGCTCGATGCTTGGATCAGTTGGATAAATGCTTGAATTGGCATAGAGCTAGCCTCTCCAGCGATTGCAAGAGATAGTTCAATGCTTTTAAGCTCTGTTATTTCAATACCTTTCTCTCGTAAGGATAGTAGGATAAAATCAGTAATTTCTTGTTGATTGTTCGCCATGGGTATAGGGAGCTGATACGGCCTGGGATCATACTCTAATTGAATCGTCGATGTGTTTTCTATTGCTGCGCATAGATCTTCTAAATTAAAATAATACAGCCCTTCGGTCGCGCTGCCATATTTTATTATCATTATCTCTACTCCAATATTGTCAAATAAACTGCTGATGCTGATATGTATTGTTTATCTAGGGGCATCTAAATAAAATGGTATCGATGCACCAATTAAAATCAAAGTTAAAAGGAGTCTTATAATGTGTATTTTCCTTAAATTTTTTGAAATGAAATACTCGTAAGTATGATTTAAAGCTGATAAAAATAAAAAAATAAGCAACACCATCAATACGGCTAAATTTGCATAAGCACCCCAATGAAGTAAATAAACAACTCCTCCGGCGATTGCTACGGATAAATTATTAAATCCTGACTGAATTTGATAAGCACTTCCAGCTTCTCGTCCTTTAGCCAGCGCGGTTTCTTTGGAAAAAAACAATGACTCAATGGCGGTCATACCTGCTATTGGGATAACGACCCAAATAATGAGTAGATTGGTTGACGAGTAGATAGATGAATTGGGCAGATATGCCAAATAAAAACCAATTCCCGCAAATAAATAGCGAGCGAACTCAAATAATTTAATCACCATGATGTAGATAAACCTCAGTTTATATGGAGTTAAAAAAGCAATGCAACATACACATAAAGACAAAGAGCTAATATTTTACTGTAAAAGAGAAACCAACCCAAGACTTTGTAATGGGTGTGTGTTCAAGATCAAGAAAAGAGGAAGAACCACAATACCCGCCGTTTTATGCCGCTGTTAATAGCACTTGTCGCTGGAGTTTTTTTATGCAGTTTGGAGCCTATCGTTTGTACATTTATTAAAACTAGGTTATTCTAATTTGTTGAGAAAAACATACAACATACAACATACAACATACTATACATAAGATGATAAATATCTTTTCTGAAGGGCTGTAATGGAGAAAACCATGTATTCCGCCAATAATTTTGATAACTATGGAAAGTTTAAAAAAATTGATTGGGATACACAGTCAACACCAGTTCACTGGTTAAAAGGCGAGCCCATACTCACTTATCTTGGCAATTTATATATTATTGTCACTGCCTACATTGAACGTTTTACAATTACTGCGACTAAATCTATCTTACCTGAAATCAAAGATGAACAATTAAAGCAAGAACTTAATTTTTTTATTAACGAAGAAATCTCCCATGCGTATCAACACACCTGCGTTACAAATCATTTAAAGAAGCACGAGTACCCTGTTAATTTTATTGAAAAATATGCGGGAATTTTTTTTAAAATTTGTTTAAAAATAATGAATAAAAAAAGCAAGATTGCTTTTGTATTGGCGATGGAGTTTCATGCGCATGAATTATCATTACTTGCATTAAAAAATAATTTATTTCCTAAAAATCAATTAAGAATTTATGATTTTATATGGTGGCATGCGATCGAAGAATTATCGCATGCTGATTTATGTTTTCGATTATATAAAGCCACAGGTGGAGGTTATTTTAGACGCATTTTAATCAATATATTTTTTACTTGTTTTTCTTTTTTCACGGCTTTTTTATTTATGCCAATTTTCTTTTATACCGATTTAATTAAACATCGAAATATAAAATTCAAACAAATCAAATATGCTTTAGTCTATTTGTTTGGTGTTAACGGTTTGTTTTGGCAGCTTGTGAAACCTTATTTTAGATTTTACAATCCGTCTTACGGAACCGAAAAAACTATACTTAATGACCTCATAGATAAAGACTCATCCTTGGCTAGTTCTGTATCATTACCTTATTTTGATGTTATTATCTCCGAGCTTACAAAAAAGAACTCACCTCTAGCTAAGAGCTTTGGTCAACATACACATTGGGGATATTATTCAAATCCAAAACTTGCCACCTTAACGCATGATGATTTTTATAATGCAGCTTGTGATTTAACTAAAAAAGTATGCTTGCATGCTCATATTGAAAATAAACAAGCTATTTTAGATGTTGGTTGTGGCTTTGGCGGCACTATTTCCTATCTAAATAATACATTTACTAATATGGCATTAACAGGAATTAATATTGATCTACGCCAACTTGATAGAGCAAAAGTAAATACTCAACCACAAAATAACAACCAAATTCAGTTTATTGAAGGTAATGCATGTGATATGCCTCTACAAGATAATACCTTCGATAAAATTTTAGCAACTGAATGTATTTTTCATTTTCCAAGCAGACCAGCATTTTTTAAACATGCGAATCGAGTTTTAAAACCCGGGGGTACTATAACCATAACTGATTTTGTTCCTCATATGATTTTTTTACCCAATTGTTGGTTATTGAATTTAAGCATCGCTAAACGATTAAACTTCTTTGGTTATTGCAATTTTAATTATACACTCAGACGTTATAGGAAGTTAGCTAAGCAATATGGGTTTGAAATGGAAGTGGAAGATATTAGTCATAACACGTTGCCAACTTACAAATATTTACAAAAATTATCTAAAATGGTTTCGGTTAGGTGGCATTATAGAAGTATTAGCAGAATTTTTTTATTAGGCATGAGATTTATCACATGGACTCGATTATTGAGCTATAAGATAATTACCTTTAAAAAGTACAATAACCACGGTTCATGAGCCTTCAAACAACCGTAAATCAACTGAGGGAATAAGGCAAAAACAAAGCCCCAAACCCAGATTGCATTCTTTGATCTGGTTTAGTATTATCAACCGCAAACAAACTGATAAGGACAATACGTTGTATCATCTTCTTAGACCCTCTTGCGGTGTAGAAAAATGGCTTATTGAAGGTTGGGATATTCTTAATAGCCAAGAAAAAGCTGAGGTAGAAGAACGTATCAACGCTGTGTTTAAAGAAGGCTTTCCCTTCGAACTAAAACACGATAGGGTCATCTACCTGTATATTTTTACTTTACTGAGCCAATTAGAAATAGTCGCATTGCAACTCCCCCTGAGAGCACTTCCCCAACTTAAAGATAAGGTACTAAAGAAATTAATGCAGCAGCAACTTGTTGATGAAGTATTTCATGCCATGCTTTTTTCAAAAATTGCCTATGAACTATGCACTCCTTATAGTTATCCGCCAGAGCATAACCAATGTATAGAAAATATCTGTAATTTTATTCGCGAAGAAAAAGACGTGGGAACTGCAATTGTTTTGCTAAACCTTGTCGCGGAATCGTGGTTTGGAGAGCTTCTTGAGGTTCTTAATGAGAACGAGACTGCTCCTAATGTTTTCAATGTTGTTCTTGGGGATGAAAGACGCCACGTCAAAGAAGCTGAGCTGTTCAAAGACATTGGCCTGCCAAGCAAAATCTACCTTCGCAAGCAAATTAGTTATCTTGAAACAGAGTTAATTGGCGATTTATTCGTACAACAGAAATATACACATGCAATGGTTCATGTATTAGGAAAATCAGGATCTATAGAATTAATCGATCGAATGAAGTTTAAGCATAACCAGCAGTTAGCCAAGATAGACATGCAGCCTAATGAAAAGTGGTTAAAGTTTATGAATATGTTTACGTCTTATCTAGACGAACTGGAAGACTATAGTCATGATGACACCTTTATTGCTCAGTCTACCACGCGTAAAATACTATTGGCTGTATGGAGCATGCCAGTCGACCCGACCATGTTCTCTATGCTTAGCTTAAATGTGACAAGATTAGAAACTTTCGAGAATAAATATCCACCACAAACATTAACAGGACTTATGCTGCAGGCCATGAGCAAGCTCAGCAAGGATAATCCAACATTAAGAAACTATGTTTCTCAAAATAAAATTTATAACATGGCTGATAATTTTATTCACCTTGTCATTAATTTACCTGGAGCAGTAAATCATTTAGCGATGATCAGATTTAAAGACGCCCACGAAATTAGCTTGCATGAACTTTCGGAGAGAGTACAGAATTATGTCAAGATAATGTCATACGCACGTTACAAATCTGAAGAGCTGGCTGAAAAAAATCCTGAGTTACTTGCTAGCTTCTATTCAGCGACTATCCCCGATCCCAATGATATTTTTAAGGAAATTCTGTTCCCAAATGCCATTTTCACTCTGACAAATATAGGTCCGTGGGGAGGGGAACAAAATTTATCACCCCTTTTGCCTTTTGAAGCACTCAAACTGACAATGTCTCAAGTTGAGAGAAAACAAGTTTGGAACAATAAAACAAAAGAATTTGAAGTACAAGATCGATTACCCATTGGTCTTAGTGCTGACCACCGCGTGTTTGATGCAAACATGGGAACCCCGAAAATGCTGCAAATCGCTCTTGATGAGATGATTGATCAGTTGGAACAAAACACTGAGAGCAAGCAAAGTGATGCAGCTAAACATGTTGATATCGATCGATTTATTGAACTATCGAACAGTATGTTAGAAGAAGATTTAGGCCGGGGTTTCAATTTTTTGATGACCTCTAGCCACCGTTGGCGAAGTGACCTTGACATAGATGCCCTGCATAAAAAAGTATTCTGCACTGAAGTAGCCTGAAGCCAGAAAATGTATTCTATCTTTTCCAACCCCTTATCAATACAGACGGAAAAAGCAATCGCGAAAATCCAGCATCTTCATTTCCGAGGGGTATATATCATATGACCGATGCAAGCACAGGAAGACGCCATGAGTTCATTTGAAAAAGAAAATGCAAATGCATTAAAAAAAGCGGTTGTTAAAATAGCAGAACTTAAAGATGAGCTGCATCGTTTTAGACAGACCAATCCGCATGAGGCTCTCGCCGTGGTTGGCTTGGGCTGTATTTTTCCCGGAGGTGCCAATAGCCCGGAAAGCTTTTGGCATAAGCTTGTTAATGGCTACGATGGAATTTGCAGAGTACCGGAAGACAGATGGGATGCAGACGCTTATTTTTCAAAGGATACCACAGCCCCAGGGAAAATAAATACTAAAATGGGCGGGTTCATTGATTCCAATATTGCCAACTTTGATGCGTACTTTTTTGGTATTAGCCCAAAGGAGGCTACCAGCATGGATCCTCAACAACGCTTGTTACTTGAAGTCACCTGGCACGCATTAGAAAACGCCGCTATTAATCCACAAACGTTAAAAGAAACAAATGCAAGTGTATTCATTGGCTCCTGCCTTAATGACTACCAGCTAGTTTTAAATGAAAAAGGGAATGAAAAGGAAATTGATGCTTATATGGCTACGGGGAATAGCTCAAGCGTTATGTCGGGACGAATTGCATATACTCTGGGCCTCCAGGGCCCTGCTCTTTCATGTGATACGGCATGCTCCTCTTCCCTTGTTGCCGTGCACCTTGCCTGTAATGCATTACGAAACAGAGAAACCAATCTTGCAATTGTTGGTGGCGTCAATTTAATTCTGTCGCCAAACAACTCCATCATTTTTTCTAAAGCAAACATGCTTTCAGAAGATGGCCATTGTAAAACCTTCGATGAAGCAGCAGATGGATACGTTCGCTCCGAGGGTTGCGGGGTTGTTATTATCAAACGATTAAAAGACGCTATAGATAACCGAGATAATATCCTTAGCGTAATAAAGGGTTCTGCAATTAATCAGGATGGACGCTCCAGTGGTTTAACCGTTCCAAACATCAGTGCCCAAGAGCAAGTCATTAAACTTGCTTTAAATGATGCCTCCCTTGACGCAGACGATATTGATTTTATTGAAACCCACGGTACTGGCACAGCCTTAGGCGACCCGATTGAGCTACAATCCATTAACCAGGTGTTTAAAGGGAGAAATTCTGAGCTTACACTTGGTTCAGTCAAAGCAAATATTGGGCATTTAGAGGGAGCTGCGGGAATTGCAGGTCTAATCAAAACCATTTTGTCACTACAACATCAGAAAATTCCAAAGCAACGAAACTTTAAAACACTTAATCCCCTGATTAGTCTTAATGAAATAAAAGGTGTTATTCCCACAAAGACAAAAAAATGGAACAGAAATCAAAAACGTGTCAGAAGAGCTGGCGTTAGTTCGTTTGGCTTTAGTGGCACTAATGCGCATATTATTGTTGAAGAAGCGCCAGACATTTCTTCTCTTAAGTATGAGCGTCGCTCAACGTTGCTATTTTGCTTTAGTGCGAAATCTGAAGAATCATTAAACGATTATTTAAAGCAATTCACGGATTTTCTTTGTGATAAAACCTTAGATACATTAAATCCGGAGGACGTTAGTTATACCCTTAATACTGGTCGTGCTCAATTCAAACATCGGATAGCATTTTTTGCCAACAGCCTTAGAGACCTAAAAAATAACATAGAATCTAATAATAGCTTAACTATTGATAATACACTCACCAGTAATTTAGAAGATGAACTCGCTAAACGTTTTTTATCAGGAAGCGATGTTGATTTTGCTCCGCTCTACTCTGAACTACATATTAAATTGCAACTGCCTGGTTATGCTTTTCAGCATCAACATTATTGGGGAAAGTCCAACCCGCAAAGGATAATAGCAACGCAATTGGATGGCATCGATTTTTTCGATTTGCGCTGGCAGTCAGTCAATAATATCGCGACACAAGAGCTTGAAAATAAAGCTATTCTGATCTTTGATAACAGCCTAGCAAGCCTGAAAGAAATACAACAAGAATCACTCCTGAACATTGATGGGGTTTTGTTATTTGCTGATAAGAAAATGAATGATTGGGAAGCTCTCTTTTCATTTACCCAGACTTTAATTGCCAGCAAGCAAGCATTGCCGTTAGGCTTTACCGTCATCACCAAAAGAGCGCTGCCTCTCCCTTTTAGAAGTGCACGGCATATAGCGTGTGAACAAAATGCCATTCTGACGGGGCTAGTAAAAGCCTTAAGTTGGGAGGCGCCACAACTCCATGCTCAGTTAGTTGATATTAATACGCCCAACGAACGTGAAGAATTCAACTGGCACTTGCCCATCCCTTCTTGCCCTTTCTTAGCAATTAATGAGGGAAAATGGTATCAACCTGAGATTAAACGTTTATCCGCAGCGGTTATTGAAAAAACCTCTCCTTTCCAGCCTGAGGGAACCCATTGGATAACAGGAGGCACTGGCAGTCTTGGACTTGCCCTTGCATCAGAGCTCATAAAATTAGGTGTTTCGTCTATCATTTTAAGTTCTCGTTCTGGCGAAACATCTTCGATTTCAGCATGGCTTAAACAGTACCAAACTAAAGACATATCCATACGCATCGTCAAGTTAGACATCACCAAAAAAAACGAAATTAAAAAACTGATTGCTAACATAGAAAAAACGGATAAATCATTAAAAGGCATTTATCATCTTGCCGGAGCAAACCTACAGCAATCCATGATTGAACTTGATTGGTCTCAGGTAGAAGAGACAATGAAGGCTAAGATGCTGGGTGCCAAATACTTAAATGAACTAACAAGAGAACTTGAGCTAAATTATTTCGTACTTTATTCATCCATTGCGTCGTTCGCAGGCTCTAACAGGCAATTACCTTATATAATTGCTAACAGCTACCTTGACTCTCTCGCTTTGCAAAGAAAGGATGAAAACCGCCCAGGGTTGGTTATCAACTGGGGGCCTTGGGCCCAGAGTTCGATGATCAGTCGCAGGATGGATGATGCCGGACTTATTTCACAACAAGCAGGTCTTGGCTGCTTGACTCAATTAGTACAGACTAAGCTTTCAAGTGCCGTCGTGATCAATCCAGAATTTATCCCATTTATGTTCTCGTTCTTCTCTCAGCCTGAAGCAAAATGGTTAGGCGATTTTCTCTCGTTGATAACTAACACCGGTTTACAGCAGACAGAAACAAAACTAGTAGAAGCCTTGCTATCTATGTCAGTGAAGGACCGAAGGAATAAGTTGATAGCCCTTGTTAGTGAGGCTGTACAAAATACCCTGGAACTCCCACAGCAACCACCCATAAATGAAGGATTTTTCGAATTAGGGATGGATTCCTTGATGGCAGTTGACGTAATTAGAAAAATTCAACAACGCTTAGGTATTCAATTAAAGCCAACCACAGCGTTTGATTACCCCAACATTGATGCAGTAGTGGGTTATTTGGATGAGTTGATTACCGATAAATCATCTCAGGAGAAGGTTAAATTTTCTTCCCACCCATCAAATGATGCTATCGCTATCATCGGTATGAGTTGTCATTTTCCAGGCGAGGCAGATAATCTCGAAACGTTTTGGGATTGTCTATATGAGGGTAAAGACTGCATTAGTGAGGCATCATCGTCAAGAGTTGAAATTGACAACCACCTCAAAATGGAAAAAAACAAATCGAATAAAGAATTTAGTTCGAAAGGTGGATTTATCAATGGCATTGATTTATTTGATGCATCTTTTTTTAATATTTCACCTCGAGAGGCAGAAAGCCTCGATCCCCAGCAACGCCTGGTGCTAGAAAATACTTGGAAAGCACTTGAACATGCCAACATCCCG
>Ga0209024_1002265_pt1 | contig 11793 bp, 10 predicted proteins | sample AutmiccommunBRH5_FD_187380 | JGI IMG/M metagenome (GOLD analysis project Ga0209024, IMG submission 187380) | Deep subsurface microbial communities from Mt. Terri, Switzerland - Autotrophic microbial communities BRH/5 (SPAdes) (version 2) | ecosystem: Environmental > Aquatic > Deep subsurface >...
GGGACGATCTGGGTTGGTACCTACGGCAACGGAATGGCGCGGCTTGACGAATCCACGGGGCGGTTCGAACGGTTCGTTCACGATCCAGCCGATCCCTTCAGCATCGCGGCAAATCAGGTGCATCGTCTGCTTCTGTCGCATGACGGAACGCTTTGGGCTGGAACAGCGGACGGCCTATCGCGCTTCGACGCGGTGACCGGCCGGTTCAACACGTTCAAGGTCGACTGGTCCGACAGCAATGCGCAGACATATGTCTCGGGGGCCGAAGATGCCGATGGCATCCTGTGGCTCGGCACGCATTACTCCGGGTTGCACCGGTTCGACCCGAAAACGGGCGAGATCCGCGTCTATTCTGCCGACACCGCCACTGAAGGCACCCTGCGCAACAACATGGTTCCCGATGTACATATCGGCCCGGACGGGATCATCTGGGTCGGCACGCAAAGCGGGCTTGACCAGTTCGATCCAGCAACCGGCAGGTTCACGGCGATCCACGAAGGCGCGATGCAGTCCGACCGGACCATCAGCCACATCCTGCAAGACAAGGCCGGAACGCTTTGGATTGGCACGAACAAGGGTGTGGTGCACTATGATCCCGCAACCGACACCTTTGCCGATTACAAGAACATCGTCGGGCTCAGCGGCAACGACTTCACCGGATGGGCCACCGGATTTCGAAGCGCCAGCGGCGAGATGTTCCTTGGCGGTTTCTCGGGAGGCGTTGCGTTCTTTCCCGAACTGATAGCGTCTATTCGGCCAACGGTGCCCATCCTGCTGACGGACCTGGAGTTTCCATTTCTGAAGGCAGAGGACATCTCGCGATACAAGGGCGATGTGCCGATCGGGAGTGCCACCGAACTCTTGCTGGACTACCGGGCGAACAGCCTGTCCTTGACCTTCGCCGCGCCAAGTTTCGTCAATCCCGCATCCAGCCGCTACCGCTACATGCTCGAGGGGCTCGAGGACGACTGGCGCGAGGTTGACGCCATGCAGCGACGGGCAACCTACACCACGTTGCCTGCGGGGGAGTATGTATTTCGTGCCCAGGCCGCTGCGACCGGGAGCGCCTGGAGCACACCTGGCATCGCCCTTCCCATCGTCATCCGCCCCCCTTGGTGGCAAAGCTGGTGGTTCCGGACGATCTTCGGTCTGGGCGTCGCTTGTCTGATTGCCGGTGCACTGCGGATTCGCACGGCGCAGGTCGAACAGCGCGAACAAGAGTTTCGGAAACTGGCCGAGAATGCCCCTGACATGGTCTTGCGCTTTGACCGCGATCTGCGCCTGTTCTATGCCAATTCAGCGGCGAGGGCGTTCATCGGACCGGAAGCATCGGCGGTGATCGGACGCCCCGCGTCTGACCTGTCGGCCATCGAGCCGCAACTTCCGGTCAGGCTGAGTGACGTCCGCAAGGTGCGTGACACACGCCTCGGCACCACCGAGGAATATCGTCTCTGCCGGGAGACCAGCCAATGTGACCTCGAAGCACGCATCGTTCCCGAAAGTTCGGGCGCACAGTCCCGGTCCGACAGCCCTATCCTGGTCATCGCGCGCGACGTGTCACAGCGAAAGGCTACGGAAGTGGCGCTGCGGCGGGCTGAGGCAGATCTGGCCCATGCCCTGCGGGTTGCCACGGTCGGGGAACTGACCGCGTCGATCGCCCATGAGATCAACCAGCCGTTGACCGGGATTGTCACCAATGGTGAGGCTGGCCGAAGATGGCTGACGGCGGCCCCCCCGAACCTGCCGGAAGGGCTTTATTCGATCGACAGGATCATCGCAGATGGCCGCAGGGCGGCCGCGATCATCGACCGCATTGTTGCGCTCGTCCGCCGGACCGACACCGAGAAACAGGCAGTCGATGTCAATGAAATGATCAACGAGGCCGTCGCGATTGCCCGTGCCGAAATCGCAAGAACAAATGTCGCAACTCGGCTCGATCTGGCCATGGACATGCCGCATGTCCTTGGCGACCGGGTCCAGCTCCAACAGGTCCTGCTCAATCTGTTTCGCAACGCTCTGGAAGCGATGTCGACCGTAGAGCCGGGGGATCGCATTCTGACCGTATCAAGCCGCATTGATCACGGCAGGGTTGTGATCGGGGTGATGGACAGCGGCCCCGGCCTTGGCGCCGACGTGGCAGGCAGGATCTTCGAAGCGTTCTATTCGACGAAGCCAACCGGCATGGGCATGGGTCTTGCCATCAGCCGCTCGATTGTCAGGGCACAGGACGGTGAAATCCGGGTGATCCGGCCCGTTCAGGGTGGCTGCCTATTCGAGGTGGAATTTGCGCTGTCGGACAGCGGGTCGGATGTCCGCATCCCGACGTCGCACAAACGGTCGGCGTGACCGTCAGTCGCGCAAGGCGATTGCCGCTTCGATCGCCTCGGCCATCACGTCGACACTGAACGGTTTCTTGAGAACCCGCACCCCGGGCACAGAAAGCACGTTCGAAATGCCCTCCTCGAAGGCCGTGATCAAGATCGTGGGGACGGCCAGTCCCTCGACCTCCATCCAGGCAAGAAGCTCCCAGCCGGTCATGCCCGGCATGTTGATGTCGCACACGAGGCAATCGAGGGTTTCCGTCTTCGCCGCCAGAAATTCCTCGGCCGAAGCGAACACCACGGCCCGGTAGCCAAGAGACCGGAGCAGACTGCAAAGCGCCATCCTGACCGAACCGTCATCATCCACGACACCGACAAGATAAGGCTGCGCGGCCATTCCGGGCCTTTCCACTCTGATATTGATCCAGAAGCCTCCGCATGACACGCAAGGACGCCCGATCGTTTCCACCAAAATCCAACAGTTACCGAGGGTTGTGCAGCCCGAGTTCCTCGGCAAGACGGACGAGGTCTGCGAAGGTTCGAGCCTGCATCTTGCGCATGACCTTGCCGCGGTGGATCTTTACCGTGATTTCGCTAAGGCCGAGGTCAAAGGCGATCTGCTTGTTCATCTTTCCAGCAGTCGCCATCGACATCACCTCCCGCTCGCGTGCCGTCAGACCTGCAAAACGCTCGGCATTTTCGGCAGTTTCCTCGACGTTGTCCCGTCGGACCAGGTCCGCCTTCACCGCCGCGTTGACAGCATCGAGCATGTCTTGTTCGCGGAAAGGTTTGGCAAGGAAATCAACCGCTCCGCCCTTCATGGCCCGGACGCTCATGGGGACGTCCGCGTGTCCGGTCATGAATATGATCGGAACCTTGACGCGGGAATTTGCCAGTTCCAGTTGCAGGTCAAAGCCGCCTGCTACCGGCATGCGAACATCCAGGATCAGGCAATTGATGCCGTGACGATCGGCGGAAAGCAGGAATTCGCGCGATGAGCTGTAATCGCAAACTTCGTATCCGACCGACCGCAGCAGATTGCGTAGCCCGGCACGGACGGACGGATCATCATCGACGACAGCGATGACGGGCGGGTCATGTGGCTGTTTCCTGGACTGCACTTTCCCTACCCCGGTTCAAGAAATCGAGCGCGAGGACTTCTTGTCTCGCAGGTTGATCCTACCCATCAGCTTACCTGAGGCCTTCCGTCGAGCGTATACCGTTCTCGCCGAACCAAGACACCATACCAAGGTATAGCCGCTCCGGCCGCCGCACACGCCTGTTCAGGCAACCGATGATCGGACGTTTGCAGTCAAACTTCCCGATTGGCCTCCGCACGCAGCGGAGCACGGTCGATCGGATCATACCTTGGTGCGATTTGGTTACCGGATGGCCGGATGTATCGCCATTCCTGACGACCAGCTTCAAACACTTCCACCAGACTCAGGAGAACCAGAATGTCTCGCAAGATCAGAACGATCGTGACAGCAGCCGCAGCGGCCGCCAGCATCGCCGCCGGTGCCCAGGCACAGGATGCCATCCCCTCTGACCAGCCCGTCCAGAACGTGGTTCTTGTCCACGGGGCCTTTGCCGACGGCTCGGGTTGGCGTGGTGTCTATGACATCCTGACTGCGCGCGGCTACCGCGTCAGCGTCGTCCAGAACCCGCTGACCAGCCTGGCCGATGACGTCGCAGCCACGCACCGCATCCTCGACCGGCAGGACGGCCCTACGATCCTCGTCGGCCATTCCTATGGCGGCACCGTGATCACCGAGGCAGGGGTGAACCCCAAGGTGGCCGGCCTCGTTTACGTGTCGGCGCTTGCGCCCGATATCGGGGAGACGACCGGCGGCCAGTTCACCGAGATCCCGCCGCCGCCCGAATTCGTGATCGAGACGGGCGAGGATGGCTTCGGTTTCGTCAACCTCGAGAAGTTCAAGATCGGCTTTACCGGTGACACGTCGGATTCTGACGCGGCCTTCCTGCGCGACAGCCAGGTGCCGATCAACATGGCGATCTTCGGCGAACCCGTGACGCAGGCCGCCTGGAAGGACAAGCCGAGCTGGGCCGTGGTTGCGACCGAGGACAAGGCGATCGACCCGGCATTGCTGCGCCAGACGGCCGAAAAGATCGGCGCGACGATCACCGAAGTATCCGCGAGCCATGTGCCCTTCGTGACCCAACCGAAGGCCGTGGCGGACGTCATCGACACGGCCGCCAGGGGCGCCGTGAGCCAATGACGGAAGAGCTGCCGGGCTCCCGGTCCGGCAGCCACCTTCTGCAACGGATGCGCCATGTCTCCTCGTTCAGCCCGCGATCCCGAACTGCTGGCGATAGGCCGCGGGAGGCAGCCCGGTCAGCTTCTGGAAGAGCTTGCGAAAAGCCGCCGGGTCCGAATATCCGATGTCCCAGGCGATGCGGTCGACCGGCGTAACGGACCGCTCCAGCGCCTCGCGCGCCTTGGCGATGCGAACCTGTTGCAGGTATTCGACCGGCGTGAACCCGGTTGCGGCGCCGAACCGGCGCAGGAAGGTCCGCGCCGTCATCCCCGCGCCTTCGGCCAGACCGGCAACGCCCTGCATGGTCGTGGCATGGGCGTGGATATGGTGCTGGCTTGCGCGAATAGCATCGTCGCCATGGTCAAAGCGCGGGACGAACTGGGCAAAGGGGCGCTGGCTCTGGCGGGGCGGCTCGATCAGCAGGAAGCGCGCCGTGGCCAGCATTGTGGCAGGCCCCAGCAGACGGCCGACCAGCGTCAGCCCGAGATCGGCCCACGCAAGGATCCCGCCCGCCGTGATGATGTCGCCTTCGTCCACGACCATATGTTCGTCGGCCAGTTGAACCTTGGGGAACCGCTGCGCCAATTGCCTCGCAAAGGCCCAGTGGGTCGTCGCGCGACGGCCGTCGATCAGCCCTGTTTCCGCAAGCAAGAAGGCCCCGGCGCAGACCGAACACAGCGTCGCGCCGCCGGAATGCTGGTCGCGCAGCCAGGCGGCGGCGGCGGGCGCGGGGGCCATCCGGTCGGGCATGATTATGCTGGGCGGGGCGATCACATGGGTCAGCCGGTGCGGCGCGCCGGGATGGCTGTCCCAGACAAGAACCACTCCATCGTCATCCGCCTGCCAGTGCGACACCCGCACCCCGCGCGCCTCCTCGCCCGTCCACTCGCCCGCGATGCGGAACAGGTCGGTGAGCCCATAGATCGCCGCGAGCTGGCACCCTGGATAGATCAGCAGGCCGATGTCCGCGATCAGCGCCATCTTTGTCTCTTTTGCCCCGACAGTTGTCATTTTCGCCACGCCCCTGACCGCGCCGAACACCGTAGCTTATCCCTACCGAAACGAAAGGCACCGCGATGAACCCGACGCTCACCAGACGGACACTGCTTTCCACCGGGGCCGCGGCGGCTGCCCTTCTGATCCTGCAACAGACCACCCACGCTCAAACTCAAGGAGATCTTATCATGGCAACATTCAAAACCACCGACGGCAGCAGCCTCTTCTACAAGGACTGGGGTCCCCGCGACGCGCAGCCCATCGTCTTTCACCACGGCTGGCCGCTGTCGGGCGACGACTGGGACAACCAGATGCTGTATTTCCTCGAACAGGGCTACCGTGTCATCGCCCATGACCGCCGCGGCCACGGGCGGTCGGACCAGACCGACACCGGCAACGAGATGGACACCTATGCGCAGGACGTCGTCGAACTGGCCCGGGCGCTGGACCTGAAGAATGCGATCCACATCGGCCATTCGACAGGCGGAGGCGAGGTGGCCCGCTACGCCGCCCGGGCCGAGGCCGGACGCATCGCAAAGGCCGTGCTGATCGGCGCTGTGCCCCCGGTGATGGCCAAGACTGCATCAAACCCTGACGGCATCCCGCTGGAGGTCTTCGACGGCTTCCGCTCTGCGCTGGTGGCCAATCGCGCGCAGTTCTTCCTCGACATCCCCACGGGCCCCTTCTTCGGCTTCAACCGCGACGGCGCAAATGTCAGCCAGGGACAGATCCAGAACTGGTGGCGTCAGGGCATGATGGGTGGGGCCAAAGCGCAGTATGACTGCATCAAGGCCTTCTCCGAAACCGACTTCACCGAGGATCTGAAGGCGCTGACCATCCCGGTCCTGCTGATGCATGGCGAGGACGACCAGATCGTCCCGATCGCCAATTCGGCCCACAAGGCAATCAAGCTGTTGCAGAACGGCACGTTGAAAACCTACCCCGGCCTGTCGCACGCCCCGTTTGCCACCCACCCCGAGGTGATCAATCCCGATCTCCTGGCCTTCGCCAAGGCCTGATCGGGCAACAGGGGCAGGCCCGCCCTGCCCCCCATCCGACCAGTCATGCTCCCATGCCGTGCTCCCGCCGATGCGCGTGTCCTGGGCCTGCTACACATCGAATGGATCGCGACCTCGATGAACGATTGCACACCATTTTGTGGCGCCCAAGCGCCGCCGTTCGGCCGCCGCAGGCCCTTTGCTGGACCAGTTGGGTTTAGTCCTGAACACACTGCATCACAATGTTTCGGCCCGACGTTTCCTTTGGAAGCCCGCTGCGGGTGTCGAATCCGAAAATACAACACTGATTTTAAAGACAGAAATCAGCCTGACGCTCTGTCATGAAATACAAGAAAGGAAGTGCCAAATGGATACACTGCAAGAGAAGCCTCGCGATGGCAGCGAATGGCGGGAAGTTACGCCCGGTGAGAGATTTGCTGTCCGTGCGTCTGTCAGGGATAATGGGGGCCTGTACACGATCATCGAGGTGACCGCCGAGTCACGTAACGGTGTACCCATGCACACTCATGCCAACGAAGAGGAGCACTTTATTGTTTTGGAAGGAAGTGTTCATCTCATTAATGGCAGCCAGAACTTGGTGTTGTCGGCAGGAGATTCCACGACAGTCAAAAGGGGGACTCCCCACGCGTGGTGCAATCTCTCGAATAGTCTTGTCCGGATGCTGATCACTTTTTCTCCCGGACAGATGGAGGAGGCGTTCAGGCTCATCGGTTCATCGCACGGTGGCGATTTGGCGGCCATCGAGGAGTTGGCCAAGAATGGCGGTTCTACGATCATTGGCCCGCCGCCGTTCGATAATATATACTCTGTCATGTCACCTCGGCCGGCAACCTGAGCTCCGAAATCGGCCCGGAATCTGAAACAACGCGATATCCCGCCCCGCGGTTCGTCATTGGTTGGGTTCGGGCTTCCCAGCCTGCAACTGAGGTTGCGGGAGTTCTGCGGTGGACCGTAACCGGCCGTTTGCCACCGCCTGCCAATTACATCCGCGAATTTCTTCGCTATCGCGCCGGTTCCAGGGACGCCCCAGCAGAGAGTCTCGTTCTTGCTGCCCGCAGCAGCATATTGATGTGCCGCAGCCATTTTTCCGTTTTCTCCTGGGTTGCGAGGCAGGCCTGCACGAGATTCTCAGCTTCCCGTTCGCCCCGCGCCAGCACGCGCGCGGAGCGGCGCAGATGCGGAACCTCGGTTACCAGCAGGTCGCGGCTGCGAGACATGCCACTTTCAATTCACCCTTCCGCCCTCGCATTCAATGCCTCCTGCTGTCACCCGCGCGTCCGTGGCAGCATACCGCCGCCTGTCGGTTAATTTCGAAGGCAAACTTTGCGTGGTGGAGGAGGCGTCGCCGCGCACCGAGGCTGACGACCCCGCGAACCGTTCAAATCCCCGCGTCACGCGGCAGTGAAGCGAAGTGATCCGCCATTGGGGAATGCAGCCGGGTCGAGCCCCGTCCATTCAATACCGAAAATGACACCGGTCAACAGGACGGAGGAAGCAAATCCATGATGAACCGACGTGACGTACTTATGGGGACGGCGTCTGCCATTGGCATGATGGCCCTTGCGACAACGCGAGGCGCAGCCCAGGGCCAATCCGGCCCGCGATTGGGCGACCGTGTGCTCGTCTGCAACGAAAGCAGCCAGACCTTTTCCGTCATCGATCCGGTGTCAGATACCGTCCTGAAGACGGTTAACCTGACAAGCTTCGATGAAGACAAGCGTCCGCCCTTCCGATTTGTAACCGGCGGGGTGATGCCGACCCACGAAGCGATGCTGGAAAAGCCGCTCTATCATGGTGCGATCCATGTTCACGGGGGCGCGCCCTCGCCCGACCAGATGCTGTCGGCCATCACCGGGCGTGGATCGTCCAACATCTATCTCTTCGACCATGCAACGATGTCACTGATCGGCAATCGGCCTAATCCGCATGCATCGACCGACACGGCTCCCGAACGGCTGACGAGCGGCGTTCTGGTCGGGCGCGAACCGCATGAGCCGACCTTTTCGCGCAGCGGCAAGGAGATCTGGGTCACGCTAAGGGGCGAGGACCGGATCGCCATCGTTGACGTCGATCTCGCCCGGCAGGAGAGTGCCGGCGCAGCGGTACGGGCGGTGCGGGCCTATCTGCCCACGATCAATGGGCCGGCGCAGGTCTGGTTTTCCAAAGACGGGGCCCTCGCCTATGTGATCTCGCAGAAGACCTCGGAAATCGACGTGATCGCGACCAATGTGGGCGCCGATGGCTACAGCGATCCCCGCAGGCTCAAGGTCATCGACATCAAGGATCAGGACAAATTCGGGTTCACGCCTTTCCAGAAGATCGCGCCGGACGGGGAGGAAATGTGGATGTCGCACAAACTCGCCGACCGTCTTTCCGCGCGACATATCACGGGCGGACACGAACTGCTGGACGCCGTCGATCTGGGCGAGAAGGCACGGCCGAACCACGTCGAATTCGCCGAGAACGCGAAGGGGAAAGTGATCTTCGCGAGCCTTGCACGTGTGGATGACGACGGCCCTGGCGGCGCCGCCTCCAGCCGGATCGCGGTGATTGACCGGGACGCGCCGCGCGGTCAGCGCAGGGTCGTCAACATGTTCCATTCGCATGGGCGCGAGGCCCACGGGATGTGGATCGACCCCGATGCGACCAAGCTCTACATCGCGCATGAGCAGGACCAGTTGCCCGGCACGCCGAACGAAGGACAAGCGGTGACATCTGTCTTCGACATCACCGACCCGTTCCGACCGGCATTTCTTACCCAGATCCCGCTCGGCTGGCTGGACCTGCCTTCGGGCAAGCTGCGCAACCGCAAGAGTGTCAACCTGATCTATGTCCGGCCGGGCTCGGCCATGCATACGGGCTGAGGAGGACGCCATGAACAACGGGATGGACCACGGAACGGGCGCGACGGCCCATGCTGGCCATGCGGGGGCGTCCTCCGGGACGTCGGTTTCGGATTTCCAGCGGCAGATGGATGCCGGCATGGGCCGGATGATGGCCGACATGCATGGCCCGGGCTACACCGGGGATCCGGATATCGACTTTCTGGTGATGATGGTCCCGCACCACCAAGGGGCCGTGGACATGGCGCGGCTGGTTCTGATCCACGGCCGCGACCCACTGACCCGCAGCATCGCCGAGGGCATCATCGCGGCGCAGCGCACCGAGATCGAGGCAATGACAGCGCGGCTCGGGATTCTGAGGTCGGGGCTCGGTGCCGAGGGCGACTTCCCCGACCTGACCGGGCTGCGCGGCGGGAACTGACCCACGCTCCAGGTGAAGATCGCCCCCTCCCGAAATGGACGGAGCCAATCCGGCTTGGCCCATAGCGGTTTCGACCTGGGGGCCATTGTCCGCCCCTGACCGACGGGCACCGGGCAGGTCGTGATGGGCGCGGCCTGATCCACCGAAATGCACTGGGGCGCCAAGCGCTCCGGACACCGCCATCCGTCGGCCCGAGGCCGTCGGGTACTCTGACTGCATCCCTAACAAACCAGATCTGAAAAGGAACCAAGAAATGCGACTCACCACTTCGATCGCCGCCGCCCTTGTCGGGCTGACATTGATCGCTCAGGCCGCGCAGGCCGCCGAGCTGCACCCGACCCTCGCATCCCGCGATGCTGCGGCCAGCCGGTTTACCCTGAACGAGCTGATCGGCCTCGACTCCGCCCGGAGCGAGAACGACTACGGGGCCTGGAAATTCATCATCTCGGGCGACAACCGCAAGGTCGAGAAGCCGGGCACCGTGACTCCGGGGAAGGCCCAGCTTGCCGCGCAACTGGGCGTGAACCCGGGCGACTTCACGACCTCCGAGCTGATCGGCCTCGCCTCCGCCCGGAGCGAGAGCGACTACGGAACCTGGAAATTCATCATCTCGGGCGACAACCGCGCGGTTGAAGAACCGGGCACCGTGACTCCGGGGAAGGCTCAGCTTGCCGCACAACTGGGCGTGAACCCGGCCGACTTCACGACCTCCGAGCTGATCGGTCTCGACTCCGCCCGGAGCGAGAACGACTACGGCACCTGGAAATTCATCATCTCGGGCGACAACCGCAAGGTTGAGGAACCGGGCACCGTGACTCCGGGAAAGGTCCAGCTTGCCGCGCAGCTAGGCCTCGACTCGGCCTTCCCCGGCGTCGGGATGCTGCCCCGCAACGACGGCTAAGGACACTGCGGACCTGTCATCTGCCGGTGCCTTTCGCCGTTTTCCGCGCCTTCAAGCAAACCTCCGCTCCGCTGCGGACCGTGTTTGCCCCCATGACATGCCGGCCCGTGGCCTCTGCGGACCGGCAAACCTACCAGATGCGGTCGTCCTTGCCCGTCACGCCAATGAGGCGCCCACCGCACTCCCCGCATTCGTGCGAGGTCTCCTCCGGACCGGACGCCGCACCGATCGTGTAAGCCGGATCGGACTTGAGTTCTTTCACGAAGGATGAAGGCCGCGCATTCGAGGCGAGGATCGTCAGTGTATGGCGAGCGCGCGTCATCGCCACATACATGTTCGACAACCTCGACGACGACGAAGCGCTGGCGGCAACCGTTGATGCGGCGCTTCGTGCCACAGCCCCACATGGGTGGCGCGGCCACCCGATGAAGGAGAAAAATGTCAGGCGGTGCCTCGAGACCGCCATGGCCGATGCTGCAAGCGTAGAGCGGATCATGGAGATCCTGAGACACCAGCATGAGTATTGAAAGCCTCACGATCGGCGGCACGCCCGTCGAGGTTCATCGTAAGAAAATCAAGAACCTTCACGTCGGGGTATACCCTCCAGACGGACGGGTCCGTGTTGCGGCACCCAACAGCATCAGCACGGATGCGATCAGGACGGCAGTTCTCACACGCATGGACTGGATCAGGCGACGGCAGTCTCGCTTCCTCGCCCAGGAGCGGCAATCGGTTCGCCGCTACGTCTCTGGCGAGACCCATTACGTTCTTGGTCGGCCGCTACGGTTGGCCATGACTAAATGGGACAAGAGGGTTCATCGGATTTCTCTGGAAGGGAGAGATCGGCTTCGTCTATCCGTGCCTTCTGGCAGCACATATGATGATCTGTAGCGCGTCAACCAGCATGTCCGTGACCGTCAACCACCTTGGCCGGTTTTGACGCCGCCGGGTTGGCGTATCTGGAACTGTCTTTCGCTCAGCTTTCTCCTTCGTCCTGGTTGTCGGTGATGGTT
>Ga0209024_1002268_pt1 | contig 11771 bp, 10 predicted proteins | sample AutmiccommunBRH5_FD_187380 | JGI IMG/M metagenome (GOLD analysis project Ga0209024, IMG submission 187380) | Deep subsurface microbial communities from Mt. Terri, Switzerland - Autotrophic microbial communities BRH/5 (SPAdes) (version 2) | ecosystem: Environmental > Aquatic > Deep subsurface >...
ACCTGAGGAGAACATACATCAACACGTTTCCCCAATAAATTCATTAATCCAGTGGCTGCATGAGCCATGCCAATACTTCCCATTTCCTGGAGTAAATCACACTGCGATGGGCTTATTTTTTTCATTTTTTTCATTCCTTAACGAACAAGAGATGCCATATCTAAAATCAATGCCACGCTTCCACTGCTTAAAATAGTTGCACCTGAATATATGTTCACTTTCCCCATAAAACCTGCCAAATTTTTAACCACGATCTCCTGCTGACCAACAAACTCATCGACCAGAAAACCAATTTTCTTATGATTAATTTCACAAACTATTGTGCATAATTGCGTAGCATGCTCGCCCAACTTTTGTTTATTCTCAAAACCCACTTTTTTCTTTAAGTGTATTAACGGCAACACGTCTTCACGATAAGATACCACTTCCTGATGCGCAATATATCTAATTTGCTTCGGTTCAATTTTAATTGTTTCAATAACATTATGCAGAGGAATAGCGAAAATAGCTTCATCAACCCTTACTAGGACTACAGAAATAATGGCCAAAGAAACAGGAAGAAGCAGTGTAAATGTGCTTCCTTTTCCAGGTTCGCTCTGAATAGAAAAACTCCCTCCAATGGCATCAATCTTGCTCTTTACCACATTCATTCCCATGCCTCTTCCGGCACGTTTTGTCACTTCTTTACTTAGTGAAAATCCCGGTAAAGTAATCAACATCAATATCTCTTGAGGACTTAATTGATTCAAGGTTTCTTCTTTTACTAAATTTTGTTGAAGCAAAGCATTTTTAATTTTTGCAACGTCCATCCCTCTGCCATCATCTACAATGGTAATTATCACCATGTTTTGTTCACGTTTCGCTGCAATCCTAATGCTTCCTTGCCGAGGTTTACCTTGTTTTTCACGCTCTTTCGGTGATTCCATCCCATGGCTTACTGCATTTCTGAGGATATGAATTAACGGATCATTGATTTCATCCAGAATACTACGATCCATGCCTATATCTGAACCTTTGATAATTAACTCCACCTCTTTTCCTTCCTGCTGTGCATCATCTCTCACCATACGCGGAAAATAATTAAGTATGTACTTTAAGGGAAGCAGGCGCATCTGCATGGCTTGTTTTTGCAATTTGTTTGCTATGCCATCAATTTGACTTACAACTGCAGAAAGCATGTCATCATCTCTTGTCTGAGACAGTTCATTTAATTGAATTTTACTGATCTGCAGTTCGCCAACTGTGTTCATGAGTGATTCCAATAACGCAAGATTAATACGCACCGAATTTACATTGGAAAGTGAACGCATCGATGATTTTTGAGTCAACGGCTTGTCTTCTACAGATGAAGATGGTGTGTGTCCGTTTTTCTCTGAAACTTCTTCTGCAAATTTTTCAATCTTGTGGATTATCTCCTCCTCACTAACTGTAGCCTCATCCCCCTGTTGCACACCTTCTATTAATGCCTCTAAAACATCAAACCCCTCAAATAAAATACGGATTAAGGATGGATTAAAATCAATTTTTTCTGAGCGCAAATCACCCAGAAGATTCTCCATGGCATGCGCCAAATGAACAATGCGCTCAAAGCCCATGGCAGCTGCATTGCCTTTTAGCGTATGGCAGTGCCTAAAAATATCATCCAGGGATTTTTTATTATCAGGGTGTTTCTCAAGTTGAATTAAATGTTGATTCAACGCACTAAGTATTTCTTGCGCTTCACTTAAAAATAGCTGAAGGTATTGATCAGTGCTCATTTGAGTTGTCTCACTTCAGTCATTATAGCATTCGGAATTTGATCAAGCGGGAGAATATAGTCAATTGCGTGGGCAGCAATAGCCGCAGCGGGCATGCCATAAATAATGCAACTTGCCTCATGTTCAGCAATGGTTTTTCCACCTTGTTCTTTTATTTTTAAACACCCTTTAACACCATCTTTTCCCATGCCTGTTAAAAGAATACCAAGCATGTTGCGGCCAAATACACTGGCCGCAGACAAAAATGTTGCATCAATTGAAGGTGACGCGGCACTGGTACTGTTTTCTTCTAATTTAATTTGAGCCAGTCCATCGTCTCTCATTCCCTCAATGACTTGCATGTCAAACCCATAAGGAGCCAGTAAAACCTTGCCAGCTAGAATTAAATCCCCCTCCTCTGCTTCCTTAACTATAAGCTCAGATTGCTGATTAAGCCTTTGCGCAAAAGAGGTGATAAACGATTTTGGCATATGCTGGATAACTAAGATGGCGGCCGGTAAATTACCCGGCAGTGCGCTTAGAATTTGGGTTATTGCACGAGGTCCACCGGTTGATGCCCCAATTGCTACGACTTTATTCAGTGTGTTTTGATATTGCTGTTTTAATTTTTTGGCTTTTTTTAAGGATAAAAATTTTAATTTTGATACAGGCACAGAAACCGCCAAATGAATTTTATGCAGCAGTTCCCCCTGAATCTTATTAATATCCATTGAAATAGCACCGCTTGGTTTGGCTATAAAATCAAATGCGCCATATTCCAGGGCATCAATTGCAATTAAATTACCAACCTGCTCAAAAGTGGACAGAACAATAACGGGCATTGGCCATTCATTCATAATATAACCAAGACAAGTCAGGCCATCCATTTTTGGCAATTGCAACTCTAAAATCACTATGTCTGGGCGCAAGGTTTGAATGATTTTTAATGCCTCATACCCATCACGAGCAGTAGCTATTACTTCACAATCTGAAGATTGATTTATCATTTCAGTGATTTTTTTTCGCATCAGTGCCGAATTATCTACCACCAATACCCTAATTTTTGAAGGAATCATGTGCAAGTCCTTTATCAGAAACCGGTCTCTGTCGTATTTTTAGCAGTATTCATCATGACACGTCCGGTCGTTGTATCAAATACAATACTACGCCCTGTATTTCCTCCTAAGTCTTTAGCAACAAGCTGAATATTGTATTGCTGAAGTTCCTCAATAACCGCTTTTATATTGCTATCGCCAACAGGTGCTACTTTTTTAGAAGAAAACGAGGAAAACATATTCGCACCCCCAAAAATTTTAGCCTGAATGCTCTCTCGATTCGCACCTTTTACCAACATTTTTTCTAACAATGCTTTTACGGCGGTATTGGCGAATTTTCCAGGATGCTTAACATGGCTGATTCCACGATCATTCGGCAACATTACATGCGCCAGGCCACCAATTTTACTGTCTGGGTCATAAAGTGTTATGGCTATACACGAACCCAATCCAAGACAAACTAATTCAACAGGGTAATCAACAACCTTGATCTCTGTCATGTGAACATGAATTTTCCTCATTTTCATTAGCTGTTAGCAATTAACTTATTGACTGCATTAATGACATTTATTTTCTGAAAAGGTTTAATAATAAAATCTTTGGCACCTGCCTGGATTGATTCAGCAACCACTGATTGTTGTCCCATAGCACTTACCATGATAATTTTTGCATTTTCATCTACTGATTTAATTTTTTTAATTGCGTCAAGCGTCGTCATACCATCAATTTCAGGCATAATAATATCCAGTGTAATCAAATCAGGCTTTAGTTGTGTATATAAGGCAGTAGCTTCTTTTGCGTTTGCTGCCTCCCCCACTATTTCATGCCCTGCTTCGCTTAAAATATCAGAGAGCATTCTTCTCATAAAAAGCGCGTCATCAACAATCAGTATCCTTGCCATTTTCACCCATCCTTCCAAATAACTTCAACATTAGTCCCCTCTCCCCGCACTCTGGGAGAGGGTGCCCGCAGGGCGGGAGAGGGGCTCTCGCCAAGTTATTCTATGTTGCCTACCACACTGTGGCTAATATACTATTTAGCTTCTTGTGCAGCGTTTCCAAATACCTTGGAAAGATCGAGCAATATAATCAGCCTATCTTCCAATTTCCCAACCCCTTTAATATAAGCACGAATGCTTTTCTGAATGATTTCAGGTGCAAGTTCAATATTGCTTGCAGATAGCTTTAACACGTGAGGAACCTCATCAACTATCATCCCTACCGTGTTATCCCTCGCTTCAATAACAACAATACGGGCTGTTTTAGGAAGCGATGACAAAACAGGTAAACCAAACTGTCGCGCCAAATCAATCACCGGAATAACTTCTCCGCGTAAATTAATAACGCCTATTATAAATTCATCAGAGACTGGAATAGGCGTTATATCAATCAGAGGGACAATTTCCCGAACCTGGTTAATTTCAACACCAAATTCCTCATCGCGCAGACGAAAAATTACCAATTGCAGGTCTGCTTCTGCCAATGTATGTTCTTCGCTCATCGCATCCCCTGTCAGTAAGGCAATCAAGCATGAAATTAGTTAGTTATCCTTGGATTGAGATCGTTGAACCACTTTAAATTGCTCAACTGTCTCACGTAAAACAATAGCCATTTGCGACAGCTCCTGTGATGATGAGGCAATCTGTTGCATCGATGCGGCCATTTCCTCAGTCGAGGCTCCCACTTGCTCAGCACCTGCTGCAGCTTCTTCAGCACCTGCCGCTACCTCATCAATATTTTTCACGATCTGTTCTGTTCCTTTAGACAATTGCTCAGTAGATGTTGCAATTTGCTGGATGGAATTTGAGGTTTTTTGAACAATCATGATAACGTCTTCAAATGCTTGGCTGGTTTTTAAGGCAACGTTCCGACCTTCATCTGCCTCGCTACTTCCCGCCTGCATGGCTTTAACCGCATCATGCGTTTCTACCTGTATCTCCTTTACCAACTTACCAATTTGATCAGCTGCTTTAGCAGAGCTTTCAGCGAGTTTTCGTACCTCATCTGCAACAACTGCAAAGCCACGACCAGCATCACCCGCTCTTGCAGCTTCAATAGCAGCATTTAAAGCAAGCAAATTGGTTTGATCAGCAATATTGGTAATCACATCCACAATAGTACCAATTTGCTTTGAACGTGCACCTAACGATTGAATAACATCTGCTGAACTGGACACTCGCTCATAAATTGCACTCATCTTTTCGCGGGTACTACGCATGGATTCGCCACCTTGCGCGGCCACTTCTGTTGCTTGAATCGACGTGTCGGCAGAATCTTGTGAGCCTCTTGCTACATCGCCAACATTGACATTCATCTGATCAATTACTCGACTCGTTTCCTGCACTTGTTGAGCCTGGCTTTGTGACGATTTGGCAATCTGTTGCACAGCACCAGCTATCTCTTCAGTAGTTGCACTTAATTGTTGAGCCGATGAGGAAAGTTGCTGGCTAGAACTGGAAACCCTTTCAGCTGTATTTAATACAAGACTGATAATATTTTTCATGCCTTCAATCATTTTATTAAACGATCGGGCAAGATCTCCTATTTCATCACGCGTGTTAATAGAAATTTTTTGAGTTAGATCGCCTTTTGAATTAGCAATTTCATTGATTCTTGTAGAAACTAATTTTAATGGCTGCGTAATAAATTTGGCAATAAAAAAAGCAACTAATAGAACCATCAATAAGGTAATAATACTGGTTATAATCAATGAATCTCTTAAGTTATACATTGGCTCTAAAATTGTTTTTACCGGTGCCACAGAGAAAACCTGCCAATCACCTTCCTGATTTATCCCATGTTCTTTTAAATCAGCATATCCAGCCAATACCTCCACGCCACTATCATCGGTATAAATTAAAAACCCATCCTCATCAGACTGCAGAATTTTTTTTAATAAAGGATTTTCCAGAGTACCAGGAAGCATATCCCAAACAGCCATGCTGTTATCTCCAGAAAACAATAATCGACCATCTTCATTAACAAGAAATGCAGGTTTGTTACCAGGTGTTTTTTCCTCCAAACTAACAACCAGCTGCTTGATTTTATCGATGTTCAGCGCCAAAACCAAAACCCCTATGGCATTATTTTGGTTATCCATCACCGGCTTTAGAAAATGCAGTTCTATCTGTTTTGTTTGCTCATTAAAAAAACCACCTTGGAATACAACTTCGTCGGTTTTAATATGGCTTGCTTTAACAAAATAATCGACCAATTGGGGTGCTGCAGTAGACAATTCTTTCTCAATAAGTGCAGGACTTGATGAAGCGACAATGACACCTTCCATATTGACAAATAAAAGATCCCGAAAATCTAAGGTAGATTCTCTAAGAGTGATTAAATATTTATTGATTTTGTCGGAATCTAAGGTCTGCAAGACAGGCGATTGAGTAATGACTCTAACTTCTCTTTTTTTCACTTGCAGGTATTCATCAATAGCTGCCGCTGAGGCTTGACAGATATGTTGAAAATTAGTTCCTATTGAATTCGTCAAGGCTTGTGTAGACTTGGTCAAGGCAATGTATAAAAACACGCTCATCCCGGTTAGAATTAAAAAACCAAAACTTAACATTAATTTGGCATGAAGCTTCATGCTTTACCCCTGTTTTGCGTGACGTGTATTTAATTAGCTCCTGATAAATTAAGTCTAGCATAATTCCAGAGAAGGAAGTTTCTTGTGCAATTTTACGATTTTGGCTTTTGATAAATCCTTTCTCGCGAGTCATAAATTAAAAAATCAGGCTGGGGTTTATATATCATTGATTCCGTTTTTCCAAGCATTAAAAAACCCCCAGGATGAAGTGTTCTATGAAATTTTTCTAAAATTAACGATTGAAGTTCACGATTAAAATAAATAAGTACATTTCGACATACAATAAAATCCATGGAAATGAACATTTCAGATGCCACTAGATCATGGTATTTAAATACAGTGACCTCGCGAAGCTTTTCACTCACTTCATACCCTGTTTCATCAACTATAAAATACTCCCGTAAAATAGAAGCTGGCATATATTGCATGCTATTAGCGGGATAAAATCCGGCGTTGGCTTTATTTAACGACGCTTCATCGATGTCTGTACCATAAATTTTAAGGTTAAATTGCTTGATTTTATCACCTAAAATCTTATGGAAAAGAATAGCCAGTGTATATGCTTCTTCACCACTGCTGGTTCCAGCACTCCATACCGTGATGCGGCGCCGTTTCCTTAAGATTTTTTTTTCAATAATTGCCGGAATAACTTGTTGCTCAACTACTTCCCAGGCAGGCTTATCCCTGAAAAATGCCGTAAGATTAATAGTGACGAGCTTTGCCAAGGCTACCAGTTCAGCAGGATTTTGATTTAAAAATTGAATGTACTCACGGTAATGGCTTAGATTATTTATTTTTAGGCGGTTATCAATACGGCGTTTTAAGCTTGTCAGGCGATATTGGCTAAAATCCACGCCAATTTTATCCTTGATGCACATAAGCAGCAGCATAAAATCTTTATCTTGAACAAGTTTCTGCATTAGTTGGGGGTCAATTGATTTTATATTCAATCCCCTAGTGTATACGCTTTAATATAACTCTAGCAGATATTGTACTTCGCTGGATGAATAAGCTAGGATTATTTTTGCACGGAAGGGTTCTGGCGGCAGGGCAACCGCACGTGTGCCTTAAAAAAGCCCACACATATCTTCGTGCAATCATACTGTAAAAATAGGTAGGGTGGGCAAAGGAGCGTGAGCGACGTGCCCACCAAGTTACGAAGCCCTGGTGGGCACGCTGTGCTTTGCCCACCCTACATGGTATTTTTTAAGCACACGGACGGTTGCCCTGAGCCTGGCGGGCGCCATTGAATAATGACAACAGCTTATCCGGGAAAGTTGATGAACGATGAATACCTTGAAAATATAACATTTGATGAAATCACCTTAGGACAAAAAGCCAGCTTAAGTCGAGAGTTGACGCAAGATGACATCAACCTTTTTGCCGCTATGTCAGGCGATGTAAATCCAGCGCACATGGACCCTGGTTTTGCCAAAAGTGAACTATTTCACGGTGTTGTGGGGCACGGGATGTGGTCTGGATCACTGATTTCGGCAATTCTTGGCACTATTTTACCAGGGCCAGGTACCATTTACCTGCAACAGGATATCACATTCAAAAAACCAGTGCGGATTGGTGATGTCATTACCACAACATTGATCGTACAAGATAAAAAAACCGACAAGCCAATTGTTAGCTTTAATTGTCGCGGTGTAAATCAGCGTGGAGAAACCGTTATAGAAGGATTGGCAACGGTCTTGGCTCCAATAAAAAAAATACGTGTACTGCGCGCTGAATTGCCCCACATTGCCATTCATCATGCCGACCGCTTTAATGCCACCATTCAATCCTGTAAGGACATGCCGGCTATTCGTACGGCTGTCGTTCATCCAGTAAAACCTAATGCGCTTGAAGCCGTTGCTGATTCTGTAAAAGCTGGTCTGATTATTCCGGTTTTAATAGGCCCATTAGCCAAGATAAAAACTGCTGCTGATAAAGCTGGAATTGATCTATCGGACTGGGAAACCATCGATACGGAACATAGCCATGCAGCAGCAGCTAAAGCGGTGGAGTTAGCCGCTGCCGGGGAAGTTGATGCGCTTATGAAAGGCTCGTTGTCGACAGAGGAATTGATGGCAGCAGTCTTACCAACTAAATTTGGCTTGCGGACAAAATATCGTGTAAGTCACGCGTATGTCATGGATGTTCCATCCTATCATAAACCCCTTATCGTAACTGATGCCGGGATTAACATTACTCCATCTGCTGCTGAAAAAGCTGATATTTGTCAAAATGCCATCAATCTTTGGCGTATTTTATATGGTGAAGATAAAAAACCGAAAGTCGCCATTTTGGCAGCCACGGAGCTTGTGAACCCAAAGATGCAGCCAACCGTTGATGCCGCCATCTTATGTAAAATGGCCGACCGTGGCCAGATTACTAATGGCATACTTGATGGACCATTGGCTTTTGATAACGCCATCAGCAAACAGGCGGCTGACGACAAGGATATTTCCTCACCTGTTGCAGGGGATGCCGATATTCTTCTTGTACCAGATATAGAGTCTGGGAATATTCTTGCAAAGCAACTTACATTTCTTGGTCATTCAGATGCCGCAGGCATTGTCCTCGGTGCACGTGTTCCTGTCATTCTTTTTAGCAGGGCGGATTCTCTGCGTACACGCCTTCTTTCCTGTGCCTTGGCGGTCAAGATAGCAGCTGCCCGTCATGAAGGAAAAATCAAATGACGACTGGCAGTATTTTAGCCATTAATGCCGGCTCATCAAGTATTAAATTTCAGGTATTTTCCAAATCATCTGAACTACAGCTTTTAGCGATTGGTAAGGTATCTGATCTGGGTGGTAAGCCCTTGTTTACTGCCATGGATAAAACAACCCCTAAAAATCAACAATCAGAAGATAAAATAAGCTTGCCCACCGACTGTACACATCATGATGCGCTGCAGAGCATACTTGATTGGAACCATCAAAAAGCCGAAATCTGGCAGGTGAATGCTGTGATTCATCGCGTGGTCCATGGTGGTACTTTGTTCAACCACAGCGTACAAGTCACACCGGAGGTGATAAAACAGTTAAAAACGCTCATACCTCTTGCGCCGCTGCATCAACCGCATAATTTAACGGCCATTGAGATGATTGACAACATGAAGCCTAATTTGCCGCAGGTTGCCTGTTTTGATACAGCATTTCATGCAAACCAACATGCTTTGTTTACTACTTATGCCTTGCCCCAATCATTACGTGATGCAGGCATTCGTCGTTATGGTTTTCATGGTTTATCTTATGAATGGATTGCCCACTACTTGCGTGAACAGGATCCCTCGCTGGCAAAAGGCCGAGTAATCGCCGCACACCTTGGCAATGGTGCCAGCCTGTGCGCCATGCAAAATGGTATCAGTGTTGATACCACCCTTGGGATGACAGCACTTGCTGGACTACCTATGGGTACACGCTGTGGTGAACTTGATCCGGGTGCGGTTATTTTTATGCTGCGCGAACTTGGTTTTTCACCTCAAGATGCTGAGTACACGCTATATAACCAGTCAGGCTTACTTGGATTATCTGGCTTAACCAATGATGTTGAACGCTTGGAAAAAAGCAACGATGAAAGAGCACAATTTGCATTGGATTATTTTTGTCTGAAAGCAGCGCAGCACTTAGGCATGATGGCTATTGCAATTGGTGGAGTTGATTGCATTGTGTTTACAGGGGGAATTGGTGAACATTCTGAGTTGGTACGTAACAATATTTTACGTCATGTTGAATGTTTAAAGCCATTTGAAACACGTGTAATTCCTGCTAATGAAGAATGGATAATGGCAATGCATGCATTGGCGATTTTGTAAACTCGATTCCACAGTTTTCTATGATTCAGCCCGAACGGATCCGGTTGAATTGAAAAACTGCGGAATCTAATTTAAAAAAGGAATAAAACACAATGAACGGTAAAAAAGGACTTTTGGTTGGTGTGGCTAATGAACACTCAATTGCCTGGGGTTGTGCTAAAGTATTACATGAAGCAGGAGCCACGCTTGCAATAACGTATCAAAATGAAAAAGCCAAGCCCCATGTTGAGCCTTTAGCCAAACAAGTTTCATCACCAATTTTTTTGCCTCTTGATGTCACTAACGAGGCGCAGTTAAATGCATTGTTTCAAACCATACAAACTCGTTGGGATAAGCTGGATTTTATTATCCACTCTATTGCCTTCGCCCCAAAATCAGATTTACAAGGTCGCGTCATTGATAGTTCTCGCGAAGGGTTTTCCATTGCCATGGATGTTTCCTGCCATTCCCTTATTAGACTGGCAAAAGCGGCAGAGCCACTCATGTCCGATGGGGGGGCAATTTTAACCATGAGTTATTATGGTGCTGAAAAGGTGGTCAGCAATTATAACCTGATGGGGCCTGTCAAAGCCGCATTGGAAGCCTCTGTACGCTATTTGGCGGTAGAGCTTGGTAGTAAAAAAATACGCGTTAATGCCATTTCGCCAGGGCCTGTGGCAACGCGTGCCGCCTCAGGACTTGCTGATTTTGACAAGCTGATGGAAAAAGCGGCAAAAGAGGCCCCTCTTCACCAGTTGGTGAGCCTGGAATCGATTGGTGAAACAGCGGCGTTTCTTTTATCGAATAAAGCAAAACACATCACCGGCCAAGTCATCTATGTGGATAGTGGTTACAACATTAGAGATTAACCATGATTGATACAAAAAAAAATGGTTTAACCGCACCACCGTACACTCTTGAAATAGACGACATTTTGGCACAACTTGATTCCTCACGTGAAGGCATCACTTCTGAGGAAGCAAAAATTCGGCTCAGCCACTATGGATTAAATCAATTAAAAGTTACAAAACACCGCAGCAGTCTAATTCGCTTTTTTTCCCAATTTCATAATGCACTTATTTATATACTGATTATTGCCGCTTGCGCTACTTTTTTATTAGGAAAATACCTTGATACGGTGGTCATTAGTGCCCTTGTAATTATTGATGCACTGATTGGTTTTTATCATGAAGGAAAAGCCGAACATGCCTTGGAAGCCGTGAAAAAAATGCTATCCCCAGAAGCCCATGTGATGCGTGATAAAAGGCGTATTTCTATCCCTGCCGAGCAGATTGTGCCAGGCGATGTGATCATGCTGCAATCAGGAGACAAAGTACCGGCTGATATGCGATTAATTCAAGTCAAAAACTTACAAATCAGTGAAGCAATACTGACTGGTGAATCATTGCCCGTCGAAAAAAATATAGCAGTGTTTATAAAAGATACCCCGCTTGGTGACCAGGCCAACATGGTATTTTCAGGAACGCTGGTTACCTATGGTCAAGCATTAGGAGTTGTAGTCACTACAGGAAAAAATACACAACTTGGCCAAATCAGTGAGATGCTATCAACAGTTGAAACCCTGGAAACACCGTTACTGCGTAA
>Ga0209024_1002269_pt1 | contig 11765 bp, 4 predicted proteins | sample AutmiccommunBRH5_FD_187380 | JGI IMG/M metagenome (GOLD analysis project Ga0209024, IMG submission 187380) | Deep subsurface microbial communities from Mt. Terri, Switzerland - Autotrophic microbial communities BRH/5 (SPAdes) (version 2) | ecosystem: Environmental > Aquatic > Deep subsurface >...
TTGAAATCTCTCGAGGGTTTTTGCAACAGTTGGAAAGCCACAAACACTACGAGAAAGCGCACGAATTACCAAATTCGCCTGTTCGGGGTGACACCAACCGGTGCAATCACACCCCCCCAATACAAAACCCCTGAAGGCGATGTTGCCTGCAGGGGTTTGGGGGTAGAAACGCTGAATTATTTCTGGAATTCTTCGCTTTGGATTTTCCAGGTACCGCCAGCTTTCGACAGGGTCAAGATTTTCATGCCAGAGTCTTTGTAACGGTTTGAAGAATAATCCTGTTTGAACTTCACCGTGGCCAACGCCTCGGATTGCAGGTCGATCTGTACATCAGACAAATTCACCGCAATGGTCGCTGGCTGTGACAAACGCGCACGGCGCTGCTTCTCCCACGATTCCCTTGATTTTTTTCCATGTTCAAAAGTGGATGCGTAAAAGCCCAGATAAGCCTCCACGTCTTTTGCGGCCCAAGCGGCAGCCCATGCGTTCAACAGGTCATTGATGGCTGCAGCATCGCCCACATCGGCACCCACAGCCAGGCTGGGTTCCGGTGCCATCACTTCTTCCCCAGCAACGGCCTCGGGGGCGGCAACTGAAGGTGCGTCAACAATAGCCGTGTCTGCAACAGATGCTGGCGTTGCCTGATCTGCCAAGGGTGTGGGTGGTGGGGTCAACGGCGCAAGGCGAACCACCTTTTGATCTTTAAAGTACACGGCGTAGGGCACAAACTCTTCGGCAGCGCCCTGCCCCTTCTTCAGCACATAATCCCAGCGGTCGTCTTGATCTTTAGCGCTGAGCATTGGCGCACCCAGGCGATTTTTCACCTGCAATGGCGACATACCCAGCTTGATGCGGGCCAGGTCAATGTTGGTGATGAATTCACGCGGGCCGACGTGCTCGAAATCGGAATCGAGATACTCTGGAACATCTTTGATACCGGTGATTGATCCGCATGCAGCCAGAACAATGACCGACAGAGCCAGGGCTGCGGTTCTAAAAAAATGGAAAGTGCCTGTGCGATCATGTGTACTCAAAGTTGTCTCCCTTTGATTTGCTGTCAGTTGAAGTCGTTGGGTAATTAAAGCTGAATGTCTAGGCGCATCTTAACCAATGCCACTCTGTTTGGTAAACACCCGTATACGTTTAGTTTCCGCATACAATGCCTGTACACAACGTTGATGATAGCCACTTATCATGAACAAGCAAGCACTATAGAAACAGACTATTACAATTCATTTGCAGCACACAGGATTAAAACTATGAATACCACCATCATTGGTAGCGGCGTGGCTGCCTGGACTTTGGTTCGAGAACTTCGCAAAGCAGACCCTGAGGCAGAAATTCGCCTGATTACTGCGGACAGCGGCGACTTCTATTCCAAACCGATGTTGAGCAATGCGTTGGCCAGTGGAAAAACTGCTGAAACCCTGGTGATGACACCTGCGGCCAAGTTTGCCGAACAACAAAAAGTTGAACTGATCGCCAACACCACGGTGAACCTGGTGGATGCATCTGCACGCAGCATAAACAGCAGCAACGGTGTTTTCAGCTATGACCAATTGGTGTTGGCCCTGGGCGCTGACACCATTAAATTGCCGGTTGATGGCAATGGTGCGGCCGACGTGGTCAGCGTAAACGATTTGAATGATTACGCCACATTCAGAAAACTGCTGGACGGCAAAAAAGAAGTGGCCGTTCTGGGTGCAGGCCTGATTGGTTGCGAATTTGCCAACGATTTGTTGAAGGCCGACATACACACCACAGTGTTTGATCTGGCTGATCGCCCCTTGGCGCGGTTGCTGCCAGAACAGGCCAGCCTATTCATGCAAAACAAGCTGGCTGAAAAAGGCGTTGGCTGGAAACTGGGTCGCACAGTAAGCAGCATTACAAAAACAGGCGCTGGCTACACGCTGACCGATTCCACCGGCGAAATTACAGAAGCCGATTTGGTGTTGTCTGCCGTGGGCTTGCGCCCCAGAACGGAACTGGCGAAAAACACGGGCTTGACCGTGGCCCGTGGTGTGGTGGTGAATGCACTTGGGCAAACCAGCAATGAAAGTATTTACGCCTTGGGTGATTGTGCTGAATACTTGGGCAAGTTTGTGTTGCCGTACATCATGCCAGTGATGCAAGCCGCACGCGCGATGGCGCAAACATTGGCTGGCAAGCCCACCGAGATCAAATTCCCGGCCATGCCAGTCAGCATTAAAACACCCGACTGCCCTGCCGTTGTTAACCCACCCTTGCCTGAACACGAAGGCCAGTGGGAAATTACTGCAGATGAAAACGGCGTGAAAGCCTTGTTCAAAGGCAAGGATGGCGCACTGCTGGGCATGGCCTTGCTGGGTGATGCCAGCAAAGAACGCCAAGCTTTAACCCCCCTACTGCCTGCGATGATTTAAAATTACCGCAACGTTAAAACTATTGAATTGGAAACCGAATGGCCCAGTACGTCTACAGCATGAACCGCGTGGGGAAAATTGTTCCCCCAAAGCGCCAGATTTTGAAAAACATTTCGCTGAGCTTTTTCCCCGGCGCAAAAATTGGGGTGCTGGGCTTGAATGGCTCAGGCAAATCCACCTTGCTGAAAATCATGGCCGGTGTGGACAAAGACATTGAAGGCGAAGCAGTGCCCATGCCCAATTTGAACATTGGGTATTTGAGCCAGGAACCTGAATTGAACCCCGAGCACACTGTGCGCCAGGCTGTTGAAGAAGGCTTGGGTGAACTGGGCATGGCCCAGCAAAAGCTGGAAGAAATTTATGCGGCGTATGCCGACCCTGAAGCCGACTTCGACAAGCTGGCCGAAGAACAGGCCAAGTGGGAAGCTGTCATTTCCGCCGCGGGCAATGACGCAGAACACTTGATGGAAATTGCAGCGGACTCACTTCGCCTACCCCCTTGGGAAGCCAATGTGGCCAATTTGTCGGGCGGTGAAAAACGCCGCGTGGCCTTGTGCCGCCTGCTGATGAGCAAGCCCGACATGTTGCTGCTGGACGAACCCACCAACCACCTGGACGCGGAATCAGTGCACTGGCTGGAACAGTTTCTGCACAAATTTCCAGGCACGGTAGTGGCCGTAACCCATGACCGCTACTTTTTGGACAACGCGGCCGAATGGATTCTGGAACTGGACCGTGGGTCTGGCATTCCATGGAAAGGCAATTACAGTTCCTGGCTGGACCAGAAACAGGATCGCCTGAAGCAGGAAGAAAGCAGCGAAAGCGCGCGCCAGAAAGCCTTGAAGAAAGAACTGGAATGGGTTCGCCAAAACCCCAAAGGCCGACAGGCCAAGTCCAAAGCGCGTATTGCGCGCTTTGAGGAATTGTCTAGCCACGAATACCAGAAACGCAATGAAACGCAGGAAATTTTCATTCCCGTGGCTGAGCGTTTGGGCAACGAAGTGTTCGAATTTGAAAACGTGAGCAAAGCATTCGGCGATCGCTTGTTGATAGACAACCTGAGTTTTAAAGTGCCACCCGGCGCGATTGTCGGCGTGATTGGCCCCAACGGCGCTGGTAAATCAACCCTGTTCAAAATGCTGGCGGGCACTGAACAGCCAACCAGCGGCAATATCAAGATTGGTTCAACCGTGCGCATGGCAGTTGTTGACCAAACTCGCGATTCATTGCCCAACGACAAAACCGTGTTCGACGGTGTGGCAGAAGGTTCCGACGTGCTGACCGTGGGCAAGTTTGAAATGCCTTCACGCGCTTACCTGGGACGCTTTAACTTCAAGGGCGGTGACCAGCAGAAGTTGATTGGCAATTTGTCGGGTGGTGAACGTGGCCGCCTGCATTTGGCCAAAACATTGATTTCTGGTGGCAACGTGTTGCTGCTGGACGAACCCTCGAACGACCTGGATGTGGAAACACTGCGTTCGCTTGAAGATGCTTTGCTGGAATTCGCAGGCACGGTGATGGTTACTTCACACGACCGCTGGTTTCTTGACCGCATTGCCACGCACATTCTTTCCTGTGAAGGCGATTCGCAGTGGGTATTCTTTGATGGCAATTTCCAGGAATATGAAGCTGACAAAATCAAGCGGCTGGGTGAGGAAGGTGCACGGCCAAAGCGTGTGCGTTACAAGCCATTGAAGTAAGGTAGTTGCTCACTGAACCACGACACTGAAACGAACCACACCGCTAGTTCCGGGCGGAACCAATCCGATCACTTTCCAGGTAATTCCACCAGAATCACCCACGTCGGGTTGTTCGGACACCTCACACCTTAAATCTGCCGGGGTGTCTACACATTGCGCACTTGAAAATACAGTGTAAGCCGGGGTGCTGTCATGAATTTCAAGGGCATTGAGATCCCCGGCCCCTTGGTTCTCATAACGAACGGTGTAAACCAGCGTTTCTCCAGGCAAAGCTGTGGGCTGTTCAACTTGTTTCAGCAGGGTCAAACCCGGTGAATCTGAAGAACCCACAGTGGTGACATTGTTTACCGCATGGGCTGTATCAACGGTGGTGTTTGAATAGGTAAATGTGGCCAGCAATGTGTCCACATGCCTTGCATCGGCTGGCGCAGCCAAAGGCACAAACATTTTCATGAGCAGGCACAATTTTTCATCCGCCTGCACATTGACGGGTGCAGCAATTATTTCTTCAGAAGTATCCAGCTGGCCATCGCAGTTGCTGTCGCGGTAAAGCACAGATTGCCAACTCTCTTGAGACACACTGTCGCTGCGAACTTCAAAAGCAATTTCACCTTCACTGCCAGCGACGAACACATGCGGATAAAAAACAGGGGAACCAGCCACGCTGCTGCGTTGATTATCTGAATACATGGCGCTGGTTTTTACGTCACCAAAATCAAGGCTTTCATACCGCTTGCCACTTTCACGCGCAAATGAAATGCGGTCTTGTGCCTGGTCATATGTGCCACCCGTATTGCCGACACTGGCACTAATGGAGCGATAGTTTTCGCGGTTGGTTTGAACAACAGTCAACACGGAACCGCCCACACCGGCTGGAATCCAGAACCTGTAGGCACCCCCGCCCTGGGTAATCACTTCGCCCAGAAGCGCTGTTGTAGCGCCATCGGTGAGCTTCACGACAATGCCATCAAGTCCGGCCTCGTCGTTCAGAAACACACCGTCATGCGCGCTGGCAACACCTGCGCCGTTGTCTTCAAAAACGAAGCCACTGAGCGTGCTGCCGTGGTACACACCAAAATTCGGGCCTGTTGCACCGTTGGGCTCCACCAGCAAAGGCTGAACGCCATCCTCAGACTCCATGTGCAACCAGCCCGCTGGCGCGGTCGATACAACATCATTGAGATCATTGTTTGTATCCAGCACAAGACTGTAGTTTCCAGCAGACGCAGTGGTGAAGGTGTATTGGCCAGTGGAGGGCTCCACTGTAGCAACTGCCAAGGCAGGGCCAGTGGGTGTGTCGCTCGACACCAATTTTACATACAGGGCTTCATTACACAGGCCATCGCCTGTGTTGTTGATGTAGTCGTGATTCAGGTCGTGATAAACCAGACCACTGAAATCGCAAACCTGCCTGACTGCATGCACTGTGGTGTCCACCTCACCGATAGACGTTCCCATGCTTTCCATCATGGGATCAACAACGCCGGTCAGTGCTGATGACAGCAGGGGTGGCAAGGTGTCGCTGCTTGAATCTTGAACTGCCGCCAAAACCTGGTCATTGATCAAACCCAGGTCTTCGGGCGACAGTTGCAAAACAAGGTTGGACATCAAGGAATCAAGCAGCTGCGACCCTGCGTCGGCAGAGGTGCTTGAACGCTGTGTTTCAGGATAGGGCCCGTTAAAGAGCAGCGTGTTCACGAAGGACTGTTCACCCTGTGCGCTGCTCTTGGCCTGAATTGAAACTGTGGTGGAGGTGCCCGAAAGCTCGCTCACCGTTACACTGCCGATTGTTGAGAAATCAAGCAAGGCAGGGTCAAGCGACACGCTGGTGTTGAAAAAATCACCTTCCGGAAACTGTCCCAGATACATGTCGGTCACCCCGGGGGTGGCGTTGATGGTGACGGCCTGGTTGAGCGCGTCAATGCTTTGAATGACGCCTTCAGCGCGGGAAACTTCAACATACAGATTGAGCTGCCCGATGCTTGCCTCAACATCCGCGATTCCGGGCAGTGCCAGCAACGATGACATGTCAAGGCTGGTGTCCACCAAATCAAGCGACAGGGAATATCGCATTGAGGCACTGTGAAAGGTACTTCCCTCGGGCCCACAAACTATTCGGGCTGGTTCAACTACCTGCGAGGCAATTGTTACCGAATTCACCACACCGGCCATACCCAGTTCCGAACCTGAAATAGTCACGGGTTCCGACGTGGCGACGGGATTGTTTCCACTAAACACCTCGGCACTTCCGGACACCAATTCAAGCGCGTTCAGGTTGACACCGTCGTAGCCGCCTTCGGACTCTTGCAGCGCAATCAGCTCACCCAACTGAAAAGTGCCGGGCACACCGGCCACTTCTGAACTCAAGTTACTCAGCGCGACAGCCGCATCGCTGTCGCCCGCTGCATTGGCAGCATCGGCGGCTGCGGCGTAGAACTGTGACAGGGTAATTTCCGAACCCAAAGCGGCGGCTGTGCTGTCAGCACCGCTTAGGTTTTCAATGTTTTGCAACAGTGTTTCCAGGTCTACGTCGCCCTGTGCAAGCGAACTCGATTCATTGCTGCTGAAACTGATATCGCTGCCTGTCAGGTTGCTCAACACGCCACCCAACAGCGCACTTTGACTGCTGTCTACCGAAGCCAGATTGCTCCCCATGCTGACACAGGCATCACCCCTACATTCCGCCTGCACCCGGGCAGGCGCAGTAATCATCAGAACAAACAGACAGCAAATAATTGTGTAGCGCATATTGATTCCCACCTTAAAACCGGGCGAACAACTGTTCGTCAAATTTCACCCGCAGACGCAGGTAAAAACCTTTGGAGAAAGTATCCTGGCCGCTTAAATCCCGGTCTTTAAAACCGAACGCGTTATAGCCTGCGGACACCCATTGGTTTTCCTGCAACAGATAACCCACTTCAGCACCACATGCTGTGCGGCGCCCCGATGCATCGTTGGAAAGCAAAACACTTCCCTGCAAACCGAGATCCCAACGCGGAGTGAGGTCGTAGGTCATGCGACCCGACACAAGTTGCCCACGGGTGCGGTGCCCAATGCCCGAGTAACGTTCTTTTCCAAACTTGCCGGCATAACGCAGTGTGGCAACAAGCGGGCGGGACACTTTCACATTGGCATGTGTTGAAAATACATGCACCTGACGGCGATAATCACCGGGCTGCGTGACAGCCCCTGCGGTCAGGGTTTTGTCAGTTTTGAACTCGTAGCGGCCCAGCGCATTCCAGAGGTTTGTTTTGATGTTTCGAAAAGCCACACCAATCTGGAAGCGGTCCTGCAAGCGGCGCTGCCTGCCTGAATGATTCAGGAGAAAAATGTTCCGTGTCAGAATCGTCCATTGCTCGGAAATCCGGTGTGCCAAACCCTGACTGCTCAGCACCGAACGGCCATTCGTCGCTTTTCTCAATTCAAGACGACCAGTCGCTTTGGTGTTGATGTTCGGGCTATATGACACGGCCCCCGTGGTGGCAATCGATTCAATACAGGTTTTACAAGTAATGGCTTTGACCCGCTCAAAACTGGTGTTGAAGCTCAAGGTTTCCGACACGGGAATTCTGTTTCGAAGGCCAATTGCGGCCTCCACTTCCCGTTCTGAAAACACCTGGCGTGCCCTGTATTCTGAGAACGCACGACCATTTTTCATGTATTCGGAATCAACGCCCAATACGGAGGTGTTGCGGCGGTCCTCGTTGTCTGGCTGAAAGGACCCGCCAAGTGACGAAGAAAGCTCGTGCCGCCCATACACTCGACCCTTGCCGGCCAAACGATATTCGCCGCCCACTGCCACAAGTCTGTTTTTGCTGTTCCCAACGGCTTGCTCTACTTCGCCGTACAAGGACACCTTGGGGAAAATGGGCGCTGGCCCATCGATGCGTGCGGTAACACTGTTCGTATTTTCGTGGGTGCCTGTGCGCAATGAAGCGCCCTGTGCGGGCGAATCAAAAGACTCGCTTCGCACGCCAAGCTGAACTTTCACGTTGTTAGCAAAATTTCGCTCTGCCGCCAAAAACAAGCCGCGTTTGGTTCGCCCCGTGAGCGCATCCTTTGAGGACAGCAAATCAACAATCAAGCGATTTTTATCGTCAAGTGAGTAATTGAATTTGCCACGCGCTTCAGTTCTTCCACGGCTTAAAGTGGATGAGGCATTTGAAAAGGCAGGATCTGAACGCGAGACCTGGAAACGCCCCTGCAAACGCCCTTCCCTGATTTTCCCCTCGACACGCGCCGCATTGCCAGAACCCACACTGAGTCGGTTGCTGCTGGCCAGTTCACCCACGATGCTGGTGTTGCCGCTCTCATATCGGGCAAAAACACCGCGCAGCTTGCTGGGGTCTTGAGGATTCTGGTCATCAACAATGGCCGCCCCAACTTGCACATCCTCAAGCACATCGACACGCACCTCAGCGCCCGCAACCCAGAACTCTTCACCATCTTGCTGAACTTCGTATGTGACACGAACAAACTGCTCATTCAGGTTTTCGTCAAGGCTGGCCACTGGCGCGCGGAACAGGATTCGACCACTGAAAGGCTCCAGGGTGTAATCCACAAAACGTTGCATGGCTACACTGCCTATGACCACGGCAGGCTGATCGCTGTCGCGAGTCACGATCTCGATTTTTTCGCTGTTGGCCACGAGATTGTCGAACTTCAGCGCATAAGGACCCGAGGTGCCATTGGCTGGAATTTCTTCCACCACCTGACGGGTGGTTTCACGACTTGCGAATGAATCGATTTGAATATTGTCCGCATCATAATGATGACGAACACCGTTTAAACTCCGGTTGTAGGCAGACAACTTTCTGACCACCTGACGATCCGCGCTTTGGGTATTGAAGTCGCCCAACAGAAACCAGGATTTGTTTTTGTCCAAACGCAAGTACAGGCGACCGTTGGACTGGGCATCGGAACCTTTCACGGAATCATCGCCATACACCGGGTAGTACTGATCAGGATCAATGTCCCGGAAAAGCTTGTCCTGAGTGGGTTTGTCTGAGTCGTAAGCCATGGTCAGCAGGTAATTGCCCCGAATCTTCCCTTTCAGGAAAAGTGCAGCGCGTGCACCCGCATCCACGCCATTGCCTTGTGTCGAGAAGTGCTGAATTTCCTGCTCAAAACCATCGTTGCCGTTGCCCGTGCTCAGAATGCCTTTGCGCAACTCACGCAGATTGATCACCCCCTCAAGCAGCCCCACCGCAATCATTTCACGCAACTGCGCAAGAAAGGTTACTTCTGACTCGGCCTTGACCATACCCGAGGTGATTTGAACGGTGGCCCGCCCTGTTTGCTCAGGACTTTGAAGCCTGAAAACTGCATGGCCACCTTCAACAAAAACCTGATGCCCGGTTGCCACCGGATCCAGATCGGGATGCAGCCAGCTACCTGAATCGCTGAACAAATTCAAGGCAGTGCGGGCCACAACCGGAATACCCGCGGCATCAAAAAGCGACACCTCGACCTGCGCCGTTTGCCCTTGCCCTGCAATGGCGGGCTGACCGGCATCAATGTGTATGGCAAACAAGGCACCGGGTGCCATCAATTGAATGGATTTTCTGGCCTTGACCCGGCCATTGGCATCAACATCCAGCAGCTCGACCCGGTTTTCACCTGGCTTTAACTCAAGCCCAATGTACTCTCGTGCTTCCATTTTTTGCCCGGCAACTTCCACCCTTGTGCCCATTTTCCTGTAAGGCACATCAACCCCATTGACCTTCAACACAAGGTTTGCGCCAATGGGGCCTTTGATGCGAATTCCGGTTTGGGTCGTGGCCACAGTCAGGGTTTTTTCCATGTCAATGAAATCGAGACTGTTGTTCAAGGTGTCTACAGATTCCGCCAGCGATTTCACGGTGCGCGCGGGCGTTTTCTCAATTTGCTTGTGAGCCGGCTCAAGGCTGGCGGGCCTTGTCTGAATCTTGATCTTTTGAACCCGTCTGTCGATTTCCTGATCAAGGTGATTCGGGCAGCCTTGCAACGCAAAATCCGCGCGATGCAGTTCACCGTTCTTCATGTCAATAAAACGACTGTTGCCATCGCCAGCATGCCGGTTTGAAATTGCCAGTGTCCGGGTGTTGGCGGGCAAAGTAGTGGCATCCACTTTTGCAACATGTGTTTGAGGCGTTACACCATGGAAGCTGAAAAGCCCATGGTGATCGCTTGTCGCCCAGTTGCCGTTTTCAAGCCAAACACGCACGCCGGGCACGCCCTTCTCGCCTTCCTGCTGCAGGCCATCTTCATTGCAGTCTGCGTAAACCTTTCCAAGCACAAAACCGTGGGTATCAAACACCCCCCCTTCAACCCGCACCGAAGCCGTTGCTACATTGCTGGTATGTGCCAACGGCGAAGCGCTTTGAGCCTGCGCACGGTTTATCGCGTTGGTGCCAATTCGAGCCCCGATTCCGACGGCTGTAACATAAGCAATGGTGGCAGACTCATCGTTTTCCAATGTGCCCAAAGGGAACGCCAGAACAGACGTTGTTGAGCCCTCGGGGTCGTTTATTTTTTGACCCTCTCGCACTGCGGAGCCCGCGCGATATTGAAAACCCGGGGGCAATTGATCCCGCAACACCACACCAAATAATTTTTCACCACTGATGTTGCGTACTTCCACTGCATAAGAAACGATGTCGCCAATTTCGACGATCTTTCGGGCAACTGTCTTCTTGATTTGAATACCTGTTGCGTTCACATTGTCGAGCGGCACATCAATCTTGACAGCCCCTGTGAACGTATTCACCGCAAAATTTCCACCATAGGAACCTGACAGGTCGATGCTTCGCCCCGCAGGCAAAACACCTGGTGCCAAACTCGATGAAAATTCATAACCTGTGGGTGGTGTAACCAGCAAGCGATAAGTGCTGGCTGGAACCAGGGGAAACCGGTAGCTGCCGTCGGCACCGGTGATCACGCGATTCGGTGCTGGCGTGGTGCCGTCGTCCTGAAACACCACAGCGGGCCCACCGGGGTTACCGCCATTGCCACGGCCATCAACATCAATCAACTCGACCCGCACGTTGGCGACCGGCAAATTGTTGCGACTGTCAAATACAACGCCTTCCGGATCAATCAATACACTTGTGAACGCTTCGCCCACACCGCAATCACCAATGGTAGCGATCAGGCGATCATTTTTTCCCGTTTCCACCACACCGTTGCCGGGTACCATGTTGCTGCTCAGCATGCTGGTGGTTTCAATGGCTTGTGGAATCCGGAAAATGCCAGTGTTGATACCCTGCTCTACACCCAGAAACCGCTCTTCATCGCCAGACAATTCTGAACGAATGGTGATCACCACCTCGTCGGCAAGTGAGGTGTTTGAATTGCATGCGCTTGCATCGGCCTGCAAATACAACGGAGCGCCCAAGCGGGTCGCTGCGGCAGGCACGGAAAACGATGGGTCTGAATAATAAGTGACCTCGGGTGGACTAGGCTCAAGAAGCAGAACCACCTGATTGGAGGACGACCTTGAATTGTCCGCAACCACGGCATTGTTGTAGTGGGCTTCGGACCTGTAAGGCATTTCACCCGATGAATTGTGATTGGCTTGAACGGTCAGCTTGAACTCGGCATCGGCTGTGGTCACCAGCTTCTCAAGCACATACGCAACCGCACTTACGCTGCTTAAATCGGAGGGTGCCGTTGCTGAAAAGCC